>CAEZSR010000005.1_pt1 | contig 52354 bp, 58 predicted proteins | sample 7264011 | NCBI WGS metagenome assembly CAEZSR01 (sample SAMEA6813783, study PRJEB35770) | freshwater metagenome | biome: Freshwater; feature: Freshwater reservoir; material: water | place: Czech Republic | collected 2016-08-15 | depth 0.5m m | reverse complement strand
CTGCTGGAGGGTTGGTACTGGTGGATCTCGACGGCGAGGACGTGGGTGCCGGGGGTGAGGGTGCGGGTGGTGGGCAGGGTGATGGTGTGGATCTGGGTCTCGGCGGCGTCGTTGATGCTGGACAGGGCGCGGGTGGTGGCGGTGATGGTGCCGGTGGGCATGTTGGTGCGGGTGAGTTCGGTGCCGTCGAGGTGGATGACGGCGCCGTCGTCGCGTCGGATGCGCAGGACGAGGTCGGTGACGGGGTGGGTGCCGGTGACGGTGAAGGTGTGTCGGGCGTAGACGGTGATGGGGCGGTTGGTCGGGTCGGTGCCGCCGGAGACGCGGGTGGTGACGGGGTCGCCGTAGCCGAGTGGTGCGGCGCCGACGGACCAGGTGGTGTCGTCGTAGGTGAGGGTGCGCCAGGTGGTGCCGAGGTCGGCGCCCCGGTCGTGGAACCGCCAGGGAGCGCCGAAGCCCACCGGCGTGACCGCCACGGGGCCGGCGGGCACCGTGGTCGTCGTCGTGGTGCTGGTCGTGGAGCTCGTGGTCGTGGTGACCGGTGGCGGGGTCGTGCGGAACGGACCCGTGATCTCGTAGGTGCGACCACGCCCGTCGGAGCCCCGCTGCGAGCTCAGGTACATGCGCGTGTGATCGGGGGAGAACGCCACCCCGCACCACTCGGAGGCGTCGTGGCCGACGATGCGCAGGAACGGCGCCACCTCGCGGTCGGCACCCCGCACCGCCAGGATGCACACCTCCATGTTGCCGCCGTCCTCGCACACGTAGACGTCGCCGGAGGGGGCGTGGACCGTGAGGTTGTCGACCGCGTCGAGCGCGGCACCCGGTGTGACCGCCGCGTCGTAGAGCACCCGCAACTGCTGGTCGTCGAGGCCGAGCTCCCACACCCGCCGGTCGAGCTTGGTGGTCATGAACAGCGTGCGGCCCTCGATCCAGAGGCCCTCACCCCCGGCGAAGGCCGTGGTGGTCGCCTGGCGATCCGGGCCTGCGGGTGACGTCGGCACCCAGCTGACGAGTCCGTTCTGGACCGACGCCGCGAACAGACGGCCGCTGCGCAGGTCGCCCGCCACGTCCGGCACGAAGCGGTACAGCCGCCCGACCGGATCATCCTCCGTGAGGTAGATCGCGCGGGTCACGGGGTCCTCGCACGCCGCCTCGTGGTTGCAGGCCCCGAGCGCCGGGCGCGCCACGCCCTGGCCGGGCAGCTGGGGGTCGCACTCGTACACGAGCCCGACCGAGCCGTTCTCCTCGCACGACAGCCAGGTGCCGGCGACGGTGCGGCCGCCCGCGCAATTGCGGTGCGTCCCGGACAGGACGGAGTACGCGGCGACCGGCTCGCCCGAGGTGTCGAAGCGCAGCGCGGAGGCGCCGCCGGCACCGAGGGGCAGCTCCGAGTTCGACACGTAGATCCACCCGCCGCCCGCCGCCGGGAAACACGCCCCACCGTCGGGGGCGGCGTGCCACACGAACGGGCTGCCTGCGACGACCGGGCTGCCCGACGTGGCGAGGAGCCGGCTGCGGAACCCGGCGGGGAGCATGATCCCGTTGGCGTCGGGTGCGGCGAGCGGACCGTACGGTCCGTCACCGACGACCGCCGCGCCGGCGAAGGCCCGGTGGAGTCCGACACCGCCGACCGCGACGGCAGCCGACGCGACCATGCCCCGGACGAACGTCCGACGATCGACCCGCCGTGTCATGTGCCCTCCCCTGCGGGCCCGCCCCGCCGCGACGAAATGCTAGCCCGCCGGCCCGACCACGCGGCCCGGGAGCGAGGCACGCCGGGCGCTCGTACGGGCACCGGCACGAGCGCCGCGAACGCGGCGCGGTCGGATCAGGCGTTCGCCGTGTCGCAGAGGCGGCGGGCGATCACCTTGAGGCACAGGGTTTCGTCGGCACCCTCGAAGATGCTGAGCACGCGGGCGTCGACGTACAGACGGCTCACCGGGTACTCCTCGGCGTAGCCGAAGCCGCCGTGGATCTGCATCGCCTCGCGGGCCACCCACTCGGCCGCCTTGCACACGTAGGCCTTGACCATGCTGGCCTCCATCGCCCCCTCGCCCTTGGCCATCAGCTTGGCGACGGAGTACGAGAACTGGCGGCCCGCCTGGGTGAGCACGGCCATGCGGCCGAGCTTCACCTGGGTGAGCTCGTAGTCGACGATCGGCGAACCGAACACCACGCGGTTCTGGGCGTAGTCGAGCGCGGCCTCGTACGCCGCCTGCATCACACCGACGGCGCGGGCTGCGGTCTGGAGCCGGCCGTTCTCGAAGCCCTCCATCTGGTAGTAGAAGCCCTTGCCGAGGCCGGCCTCGCCGCCGATGAGGTTCTCGGCCGGCACCCACCAGTTGTCGAGGGCGATCTCGTAGCTGTGCATGCCGCGGTAGCCGATCGTGTCGATCGCCCGGCCCTCGAGCTTGCCGCCGGTGAAGTCGCCGTCGGCCGGCTGGGTGAACTCGAAGCCGTGGCCGGTGCCGCGGGGCTTGGGCACGATGAAGAGGCTGAGGCCCCTGTGGGTCTTCGACCGGTCGGGATCGGTGCGGGCGAGGAGCATCAGCACGTCGGCGCGGCCGCCGAAGGTGCACCAGGTCTTCACGCCGTTGATCACCCAGCCGGCTGCCCCGCCGGGACCCGTTGCCGGGGTGGCGGTGACCTTGAGCCCGGCGACGTCGCTGCCGTAGTCGGGCTCGGTGACCGCGACGGCGGCCATCACCTCGGCGGTCGCGAGCTTCGGCAGCCACTGCTGCTTCTGCTCCTCGGTGCCGCCCTTCACGAGAGCCCGGGTGAGGATCTCGGGGCGGGTGATCAGCGAGCCGCCGATGCCGAGCGAGGCACGGCTCAGCTCCTCCGTCGCCACCACCATGCCGATGTACTCGCCGTCGCCGCCCTCGCTGTAGCCGCCGTACTCCGCGGGGACGCTCAGACCGAAGACGCCCATCTCGGCGAGGCCGCTGATGATCTCCTCGGGCACGTCGTCGTTGTGGCGGTGCACGTGCTCCGCACGGGGTTTGATCTCGTTGTCGCCGAACGAGCGGAAGGTGTCCTGCACCATCTCGAACTCGGGATCGAGGTGACGGGGGCCGGGGGTCGTCGCGAGCGAGGCGATGAACGCCGGGTCGCGGTAGGTCTCGAGGAACGGGTGTGCGGCTCGCAGCGGTGCCGTCTCCACACCCCACCGCGACTCACGTCCGGCGATGCGGGTGATGAGGTCGTGCACCATGTCGGCGGTGAACGCGCAGGTGATCCTGCCCTCCACCTCGCCCTTCGCGCCGTAGTCGAGCAGCGAGCGGGCGGTCTCCACCTGCGCAGCGGCGTGGGCGAGGTCGTACGCGAGCGTCTGGTGGCGATCGGGCCCACCGTTCGCGGCGAGGTGACGGATCGCCTTGCCGACCACCCCCTGGGCGAGCTCGATGACGTCCGCAGCGGCGTGGAGATCTGGTGCAGTCACGTTGCGAACTGTACTGATCGCCCCTGGTGGCGGCCTCCTCCGCCAGAACGTCGTTGCAACAGTCACACCCACCTGTGCCAGGCTGACCGGATGCCGATGTCCGGGATCCCCTCGCGTCCTGCCCGCATCTGCGTCTACTGCGGATCCAACGTGGGCGCGTCTCCCGCGTTCCGCGACGCCGCGCACGCGCTCGGGGAGGCCATGGCCCGCCGCGGGATCACGCTCGTGTACGGCGGCGGTCAGGTGGGCCTCATGGGAGTGGTCGCCGACGCCGCGCTGGCGGCCGGAGGCGAGGTGATCGGCGTGATCACCGACCAGCTCGTCGGCGCCGAGGTCGCCCACCGCGGGCTGTCCGCGCTGGAAGTGGTGCCCGACATGCACCAGCGCAAGGCCCGGTTCGAGCAGCTGAGCGACGGGTTCATCGCCCTGCCCGGCGGCTTCGGCACGGTGGAGGAGGTCGTCGAGCTGCTCACCTGGAACCAGCTGGGCATCGTCCGCAAGCCGGTGGTGCTGCTCGACGTCGAGCGCTACTGGAGCCACGTGTTCGACTGGATGGACCACGCGGTGTCCGCCGGGTTCGTGCGGCACTCGCACCGGATGATGGCCCAGCGCGCCCACACCGCCGACGAGGCGCTCGCCCTCGCGTTGGCGCCGGCGCCCGAGACGCCGAACAAGTGGCTCGACCGTGACACGGGTCAGGTGCCGGTGATCCCCGGCCCGGCCACACCGCGACCCGGCGGCGCCTGATCGGGCCGACGGGGCCCGAGCCGGTCAGACCCCGGGTGCGGCGGCGTCGGCCGCGGCCTGCGTGCACCAGGTGATCAGCTCGGCGGCCAGGAGCATCTGGTGCGCCGAGGCCGACGTCGCCGTCGAGGTGCCGGCCCGGATCGCCATCGCCTCGCGCAGCACCGGGGCGAACCTGGAGGGTGCGATGCGCAGGCCGTACTCGCCCGCGCCGGTCTTCGACACGACCCCACCCTGGAACGCGGTGTGGTGGAGGCGCAGGGCACCCAGCGCACACCACTCCAGCGCGTCGGCGGTGAAGTGGTGGTCGGGGTTCGCCTCGCACGCCTCACGGACCTGATCGGCGAGCGGGGCCCAGTAGGACGCGAGGTTGTCGACCACGAACCGCACCCTCGCATCGACGTCGAGGTACACGCCGAGGCGGTCGACGGCCGGCCCCCGCACCGTCACCCCGTGGGTGGCGAGCACGTACCAGGTGACGGGGTTGAGCTCGAAGCAGTCGCCGTCGTGGAGGAGGCGTCCCTCCAGCGACCACGGCCGGTGGAGGGCCATGGGCGGGGTGATGAGGTCGCCCCACGCGACGTACGGGCCGTCGACGTACGGTCGCGGTTGGTGCTCGGCGAGCAGGGCGTGCGCCGTGACGAGGTTGGCCGCGTCCTCGTCGGTGGCCGGCTCGGCGGTGACGGCGACGATGTCGATGTCGCTGCGCCCCGGTTGCCAGTCGTCGAGTGCGAACGAGCCGACGACGTAGAGGCCCTCGACCAGACCCGGTGCGCACGAGTCGACGATCTCGAGGTAGGTGCCGAGCGCCGACGCCACGTCGGGCGACGCCGTCGGGTCCGCGTCGCCTGCGCCTGCGTCCCGCGTGTTCGAGTCGTCCACGTCGCCAGTCTGGCCCGACCCGGCCGGGGTGTACCGTCACCGCGCATGTCACCGGTCACGCCCGAACGGACCCACCGACTGCTGTCGTCGATCGCCGACGACCTGCTGGCGGACGACGCCGCGCACGGCCGGACGCTCGCGCTGGTGGTGCAGCACCGTGGCGAGGTGGTGTTCGAGCGCTACGGCACCCAGCCCGACACGCCGTTCGCGGCCGGCGGACCGGTCGGCCCGGACACCACCCTCATCTCGTGGAGCATGGCGAAGAGCATCACGCAGGCGGCCGTCGGCATCGCGGTGGGGGACGGACTGCTGACGCTCGACGCACCGGCGCCCGTGCCCGCGTGGCGCGGCACCGCCAAGGAGGCGATCACGCTGCTCGACCTGCTCGAGATGCGACCGGGGCTCGAGTTCGTCGAGGACTACGTCGACGACAGCATCAGCCACTGCATCGACATGCTCTACGGGAGCGGCACCGACGACATGGCGGCGTACGCCGCGGCGCTGCCGCTGTTGCACGAGCCGGGCACCCACTGGAACTACTCCAGCGGCACGACCAACATCGTCGCCCGCATCCTGGGCGATGCGGTGGGTGGCGGGCGTGAGGGGATGGAGGCGTTCCTGCGTGAGCGGCTCTTCGGGCCGGCCGGCATGGCGAGCGCCGTTCCGAAGTTCGACACCGCGGGCACCTTCGTCGGTTCCTCGTACGTGTACGCGACCGCTCGCGACTTCGCCCGCTTCGGCCGGCTGTTCCTCGACGACGGCGTCGCCGGAGGTGTCCGCGTGCTGCCGGAGGGGTGGCGCGACGTCGCCCGGACCCCGGTGGCCTTCGACGACGAGGGCGGGTTCGGTTACGGGCGGCACTGGTGGCTGTGGCCCGAGTTCCCCGGCTCGTTCGCGGCCCACGGGTACGAGGGCCAGTACACCCTGGTCGTGCCCGATCGCGACCTGGTGGTGGTGCACCTCGGCAAGGTGCCGGCCGAGACCCGACACGTCGTGCGCTCGGCGCTGGCGGCGATCGTCGAGGCGGTCGGGGCCTGATCGACCCGTTCGTCCGGGGCCGGTGCCGGACCTGCGCCAGGCCTGGATCGCACGGGCGCCGTCGGGCACGTGGTCGGCACGGCCGTCCCGGATCGGCTATCAAAGAGGGGTGCCCGAAACGTTCGACGTGAACGCAACGGGCGAACTGCCCCGTGTGAGCGTGGACGACACGGGCGGTCCGCCGCGTCCGAGCCGGTTCCGCCGGTTCCGCTTCACGCTGAAGCTGATCGCGTTCGTGGGCATCGCGTACTTCGCGTTCGTCACCGTCGTCCCGGGGGTCCGGCGGGCGGCGGGCGAACTGCAGAACCTCAACCCGGCGTTCATCGTGCTGGGCTTCGGGCTGGAGATCGCCGCGCTGTACTCCTACTCGCTGCTCACCCGAGCCGCGCTCGGCGACGCCGGTCACCTGGTGAGCTCGTGGCGGCTGTTCCGCATCCAGATGAGCACCAAGGCGCTGTCGAGCATCGTGCCGGGAGGCAGCGCGGCGGGGTCCGCGCTCGGCTACCGGCTGATGACGCTGTCGGGTGTCCCCGGCCCGGACGCCGGGTTCGCGCTCGCCACGGCCGGGCTCGGCTCGGCGGTCGTGCTGAACGTGCTGTTCTGGATGGCCCTCGTGGTGTCGATCCCGATCCGCGGGGTGAACGGCGGCTACGCCACGGCGGCGATCGCCGGCGTGCTGATCATGTCGTTCGTGGGGATGCTCGTGTTCGGACTGCTCGAGGGGCAGGGCCGTGCCGAGCGGATCTTCCGGTGGATCGCCCGGCGGCTGCGGCTCGACGAGAACCGTGCCGCGGCGGGCGTGAAGCACGTGGCGGCCCGGCTCGAGGAGCTCGCCGCGGACCGGCAGCTGCTCGGCCGCACCATCGGCTGGGCGGCGGCGAACTGGTTGCTGGACGCGGCAGCGCTGTGGGTGTTCCTGCGCGCCTTCGGTCTGTCCACCGACCTCGACGCGCTGCTCGTCGCGTTCGGCCTCGCCAACGTGCTCGCCGTCATCCCGATCATGCCCGGCGGACTCGGTGTGATCGACGTCGCGCTCTCGACGGCGTTGATCGGCTTCGGTGCGCCCGCCGACCAGGCGGTCCTCGGCGTCGCTGCCTGGCGACTCGCGCAGTTCTTCTTCCCGATCGTGCTGGGCGGCGTGCTGTACGGGTCGTTGCGCGTCGGGCCGTGGAGCATCCGCCGTCGCGAGCGACTGCAACGCCTGCGCGACATCGCCGCCGAACAGGCGAGCAACCCGGAGAGCGCGCTGGACTTCGCCGCGCGGTTCGGGCACCGCCCGCGCCACGACGGCGATGTGAGCACGGGCAGCATGCACCGCCCCGATCCCGCCCACCAGGATCCGGCCCACCAGGATCCGGCCCACCAGGATCCGGTCCACCAGGATCCGGTCCACCAGGATCCGGTCCACCAGGATCCGGCCCACCAGGACGAGGAGCCACGGGCACCCGGCCACTAGGTTGCCTGGCCATGACCGTTCACGAACGACCCTTCGGCCGGTACCTCGAGGACTTCGTCGTCGGTGACGTCTACCGGCACTGGCCCGGCAAGACCATCACCGAGTACGACGACCACCTCTTCTGCATGATCACGATGAACCATCACCCGTTGCACACCAACGACTGGTTCGCGAGCGAGAGCGTGCAGGGCCGCAACGTGGTGGTCGGCAACCTCGTCTACTCCCTCGTGCTCGGCATGAGCGTGCCCGACGTGAGCGGCGCGGCGATCGCGAACCTCGAGGTCGAGACGCTGCAGCACAAGTTCCCGACGTTCCACGGCGACACGATCCACGCCGAGACCCGCGTGCTCGACGTGCAGGAGAGCAAGTCGAGGCCCGACCGCGGCGTCGTCACCGTCGAGAGCAAGGGCTTCAACCAGGACGGCAAGGAGGTCTGCTACTTCCGTCGCCGGGTGATGGTGTGGAAGCGGGAGTTCGCCCCCAGCCGGAAGCGTCCGTACGACGGCGTCGAGGTGTGGGACTGAGCGAACCGCCGCTCGTCGGCGCGCTCCTCGCCTGGGGTGCGCCGCGACTGCGCGACCTGCCCTGGCGGCGCACCCGCGACCCCTGGGCCGTGCTCGTCAGCGAGGTGATGCTGCAGCAGACGCAGGCGTTGCGCGTGGTGCCCAAGTACCTCGAGTTCCTCGAGGTGTTTCCCACCCCGCACGCGTGCGCTGAGGCGCCCCTGGCCGACGTGCTCCGGCAGTGGCAGGGCCTCGGCTACCCGCGGCGGGCGCGCAACCTGCACGCCGCGGCGTCCGCCGTGGTGGCTCGCGGTGGCTTCCCCGACACGCTCGACGACCTGCTCGCGTTGCCCGGCGTCGGCCCGTACACGGCACGCGCGGTGTTGGCGTTCGCGTACGAGGCCGACGTGTCCGTGGTCGACACGAACATCGCCCGCGTGCTGGCCCGTCTGCACGGCCGACGGCTCACGCCTCGCGAGGTGCAGCGCTGCGCGGACGAGCTGTCGCCCGCGGGCGAGGGCTGGGCGTGGAACCAGACGATCATGGAGCTCGGCGCCGTGCTGTGCCGGCCCACGTCGCCCGCCTGCCACGAGTGCCCCCTCGCGTCGTGGTGCCGGTGGCACGGCGACGGGGACGACCCGGCGGTCGGCTCCGCCGGGGTGAGCGGCCGGCAGGCGCGCTTCGACGGCAGCGACCGCCAGGCACGCGGTGCGCTCCTGCGGGCGCTCGGCGGCGGACCGGTCGCCCGCGACGCCGTGCCGGGTGTGGTCGGCCGGTCGGCGGAGGTGGCGATGAGGATCGTGGCCGGTCTCGTCGCCGACGGCCTCGTGACCGACGACGGCTCGCATCTCCACCTCGGCTGAGGCCACCGTCGCGGCTGCCGGCTGGCAGAGTGGCGGGCCATGAACGAGCTCGAGCAGCGGGTGCAGGCATCGGTCGCGGCGACCGGGGTGCCGTTCGACGTGGTGGCGTGCGACCCCGACCTGGCCGACACGGCGGCGTTCTGCGCGGCGTACGGCTTCGCCCCCGACGATTCGGCGAACACGATCGTCGTCGTGGGGAAGGGCGACCGGCCGCTGCACGTCGCGTGCGTCGTGCTGGCCACGACCCGCCTCGACGTGAACGGCGCGGTGCGCCGGCGACTCGGCGTACGCAAGGCCTCGTTCGCCCCGGCGGAGACCACGCGCGAACTCACCGGCATGCTGATCGGCGGCGTGACCGCCTTCGGTCTCCCGCCCGGGTTGCCGGTCTGGATCGACGCCGCGGTGACGACCCGCGACCGCGTCATCCTCGGCGGCGGCAGCCGCAGCACCAAGCTGCTCGTCGCCCCCGCAGCGCTCACGTTGCTGCCGGGCGCCGAGGTGGTCGAGGGCCTGGCCACGCCGGTGGGCGAGACCTGATCAGCCGGACGTGATCAGCCGGACGTGATCAGCCGGACGTGATCAGCCGGACGTGATCTGGGCGACGATCTCGTCGTAGGCCGCGTCGGCGTACTCGCGCATCTCGTCGTCGGTGCGGTCCTGGATGGGGTGCGGGGTGAACACCCGCGCCACGGTGGGGAACCCGAGCGACGTGCTCTGCGCGACCGCGGCCTGCACGAACTCGGCGGACGCGACGAACACGCCCGGCACGCCGCGGCGCTCGATGTCGGCGATGTCGTGCACACTGCACGACGTGCAGCTGCCTCAATCGGCGAGCGCTTCGATGACGAGCGTGCAGCTCGTCGCGATCTCCTGGCGCAGGTCGACCGGGGCCGGCTTGGTGAACGTCGGCTTCTTGTAGCGCTTCACCGTGGCACCGGCCTCGACGAGGCGTCGCTCGAGCTGATCGAGGAAGACGTCGCCGCGCGGCTTGCTGATGTCGAGCAGGCCGATCACCTGGCCGTCGAGCGACGCCGGGCGGTCGAGGCGTGTGCGTTCGGCGACGTGGCGTTCGCCGGTGGGGTCGAGCAGCAGCTTGCTCATGGCACGACCCTAGTTCCCGACCAGCCGGGTGACCGGCTTGGAGCCGATGTCGCCGTTCGCCCAGCCGCCGATCATCGCCGAGAACAACCCCGCACCCCCGCCCGCGTGGACGACCAGGATGCCGCCCGGACGGAACTTCGGCAGCGTGGCCGAGCGGAGGTGCTCGGGGATCCCCTCCGCGATGCCGTGGGCGCCGCGCACGAGCTCCTCGCCCGACAGCTGCAGCCGTGCGTGCAGCTCGGCGAGCAGGCGGTCGCGGTCCCAGCCGGCCTCGGCGAACACCCGGGCGTGCTCCGGGCCGACGACGAGGATCACGTCGAAGCCGAGCACGAGCTTCGGGTTGTGCAGCGTGCGCAGGCAGGCCGCGAAGGTGTTCGCGAGGCTGTCGGGGTCGCGGGCGAGCTGATCGACGATGCAGCGCGGCCCCTCGCCGGCGAACACGGTGAGCGCGTTCGCGTCCGTCGGCATCCCGAGGCTCGTCGCGAGCGGCGTGAACGGCGAGCCGTCCTCCAGCTCGGCGAAGCAGAAGCTGATCTTGCCGGGGTTGCCGTGGGTGGCGCGGTCGACCTCGCCGGGACGGCCGCCACCGACGTTGCGCACCACGAGTTGCACCGCCCGACCGATCGTGAGGTTGGCGCGGTTGCCTTGCCCGAGCGCGTTGCCGGCGGCATTCATGCCGATGGCCCTGGTGCCGGGTCCGTTGCACACGATGACGGGTCCCACCGGCATCGTGGTCGCGAGCACGCCGTGGATGTTGAACTCGTCGGTGCAGATCGCCTCGACGGCGGCGATCACCCACGGCAGGTACTCCGGCCGGCAGCCGGCCATCACCGCGTTGATCGCGATCTTCTCGACGGTCACCTCGACGAGGTCGGGAGGCACCACGGCCACCACCTCGTCGGGCGCGCGGGTGGTGCCCTCCAGCATCCGCAGCACGCGCTCCTCGGTGGGGGGCACCACGGGCAGGCCGTCGGTGAACCCGCGGTCGAACAGCGCCTCCATCTCGTCGTCGAGGTCGGCGAGTTCGATGCGGCGCGCCTTCAGCACGTGGCCTCCGAACCGGGCGCGCAACGCGTCGACGAGGTCGGGATCGACGCTCATCGAGCCGCAGCCGGGGCGCATCACCGGCAGGTCGTCACCGAGGCCGTGCACCCCCGTGATGCGCTGCCACTCTGCACGCGACCAGCCGACGGTGCGTTCCAGTTCGACGCCGTTCATCACCTTGATCAGCGTCGGCACGGTCTCGATGTCGTGGTGCCAGCTGACGGACAGGTCGGCGTCGTGGGTCGGCGACACGCTGTGCGGGAAGGTGGGGTCGTCCTGGGTGTAGACGGTGCACTCGAACTGCGCGAGCAACGGCGCCACCATGCGGCAGGTCTCGCACTCCTCCTTCACGATCACGACGAATCCGTCCGGCAGCACGGGGCGGGCGGCGGGCGAGGTGCTCATGACAGGAACTCCACGATCCGTGCGTTCACCACGTCGGGTCGTTCGAGCTGCAGGAAGTGCCCGGCACCGTCGACGACCTCGATCACCACGTTGTCGGTCACCATGGCCCGTGCCATCTCCGCGACCTCCACACCGACGCACCCGTCGTTCGCGCCGTGCAGGTACAGCGTCGGCTGCGTCGGCACACCGCCGCACGCGGCCTGCAGCTCGTCGAGCGAGGGGTCCTTGAGACCATCGCCGAGGGTGGCCCGGTAGTAGCCGAGCGCAGCGGTGAGGTTCGCCGGGTCGCGCAGACAGTCCTTGACGTGGGCGATGTCCTCGGTGCCGTCGTGGCCGGGCGACCAGTCGGCCCACAGCAGGTCGATGAAGGCGAGGTCGTTGGCCGGCACCACCAGATCGGACAGGCCGTGCTGGAAGAAGAACATGTACCAGCTGCGCTTCAGTTGCGGGAGGCTGGTGAGGAACGCAGCACCCAACGACGGTCCGGGCGGGACGGCCATCGTGACCACCTTGTTCCACCGCTCGGGGGCGTGCACGGCCGCACCGATGGTGGCCGGTGCTCCCCAGTCGTGGCCGATGATCACGCCCGGTTCGCCGTCACCGAGGGCCTCGTGGAACCCGATCGCGTCGAGTGCGAGCGCCGCGGTCTGGAAGCGGCCGTCGGCCGGGACCGCGGTGGGGGCGTACCCGCGCTGGAACGGTGCGACCGCCCGGTACCCCGCGCCCGCGAGCAGCGGCAGCAGGTGTCGCCAGGTGTGGGCGCTGTCGGGGAAACCGTGCAGGCAGAGGGCCAGCGGGCCCTCGTCACCACACGCGAGGTACGCGAAGTCGACGCCGTTGACGTCGACCCGCCGGGTCTCGATGGTCGCGGTCATGCGCGCACCGTAGCCATCGCCGCCCGCGGCGTTCGACGTGGGCTGCGACGCACGTCACCGGTACCCCGCCGGACGGAGGGTTGAGTCCGACACGACCGCCGCCGTATCGTGCAGCGCATCGGGGGTCGACGAACGGTCACGGTCACGTTCCACGGGGTGCGCGGTTCGACGCCCTGTCACGGCGATGACATCGCACGCTACGGCGGAAACACGTCGTGCGTCTCCGTCGACGTTCCCGGCGCCGACCCCATCGTGTTCGACATGGGCACCGGTCTGCGGTACTTCGGTGCCACCCAGCCGCGGGACGGCTCCTTCCGCGGCACGTGCCTGCTCACGCACCTGCACTGGGACCACACGCAGGGCGTCGCGTTCTTCACGCCGATGCTGCACTCCGGCGCCGAGCTCGACGTCTTCGCCCCGGTGCAGGAGGACGGCCGCACGGTCGGCGAGGTGTTCGCCGATGTGATCCGGCCGCCGCTGTTCCCGATCGGCATCGACCAGTTCCCGGGTGAGTTCCGCTTCCACGACGTCGGCGACGAGACGTTCCAGCGCGGTCCGGTCACGGTGACCTCGCGACTCGTACCGCACGTGGGCAACACGTTGGGCTACCGCGTCGAGTGGAACGGCATCAGTGTGGCGTACCTGAGCGACCACCAGCAGCCCTACGACGGATCGATGGGCGCGAGCGAGGGTGCGCTCGAGCTCGCACGGGGCGTCGACCTGCTCATCCACGACTCGCAGTACACGCCCGAGGAGTTCGCGCTGAAGTCCACGTGGGGTCACTGCACCGTGGACTACGCGGTCTGGTTCGCGCACGAGGCGGGCGCCAAGAAGCTCGCGCTGTTCCACTACGACCCCACGCGCCACGACGATGCGGTCGACGCGCTCCACGCCTGTGCCGCGACGGCCGGTCACGCGTTGGGGCTGGAGGTGCTCGCCGCGCGCGAGGGCCTCACCGTCGAGCTCGGCTGAGGCGGGTCACCGGCCGTGTCCGTGCTCGGTCGCGTGGCGGCCATCGCCATCGGCGTCGTGTTCGTGGTGGCCGGTGCCGGAAAGGTGGCGCGCGGCCGCGAGTGGCCCGTGCAGGCGCGCTCGCTGGGCGTGCACCCGGTGCTCGCTCACGTCGTGCCGTGGTGGGAGATGTCGGTGGGGGCGCTGCTCGTGGTCGGTCTGCTCGCCCCGTGGGCGGCCCTTGCCGCGATCGGGACGCTGCTGGTGTTCACCGGGCTGATCGTCGCACTGCTCCGCCGGGGGCAGCACCCGCCCTGCTCGTGCTTCGGTGCGTGGAGCGCGGCGCCGCTCGGTGTCCGCCACGTGTGGCGCAACGTCGCCTTCACCGTCGTGGCGGTGGTCGCGGCCGTCGCCGGCTGAGCCGGTCGAGCCGGTCGAGCCGGTCGAGCCGGTCGAGCCGGTCGAGCCGGCGGTCAGCGCGAGATCGCGTCGGCGGCGAGCACGAAGGTGAGCACGATGGCCTCGTCGCGCCAGCGCTCGTAGCGCCCGCTCGGCCCACCGTGGCCCGCGCCCATCTCCGTGCGGAGCAGTTGCGGCCGGTCGTCGGTGCGCAGGGCGCGCAGCTTGGCGCACCACTTCGCCGGTTCGTGGTAGCTGACCCGCGGGTCGTTCAGACCGGCGGTGATGAGCAGCGCCGGGTAGTCCCGCGCCACCGTGTTGTCGTAGGGCGAGTAGCTCAGCATGTAGCTGGCCATCGGCTCCTCGCGAGGGTCGCCCCACTCGTCCCACTCGGTCACGGTGAGCGGCAGGGTGGGGTCGCTCATGGTGGTGACCGCGTCGACGAAGGGCACCTCGGCCACGACGGTGCGGAAGAGCTCGGGGCGCATCGTCATGCAGGCACCGACCAGGAGTCCACCGGCGCTGCCGCCCCGGATCGCGATGCGATCTGCCGCCGCCCAGCCGAGGTCGCGCAGGTGCTCGGCGCAGGCGATGGTGTCGGTGAACGTGGTGCGTTTGTGGAGCAGCCGTCCGTCGGTGTACCAGCGGCGCCCGAGCTCGCCACCCCCGCGAGGGTGCACCAGCGCCCACACCCACCCGCGGTCGAGCAGCGACAGCCGGTACACGCTGAACCACGGAGGGACCGACGACTCGTAGCTGCCGTACCCGTACACGAGGCACGGATGCGAGCCGTCGGGCTCGGTGCCGCGTCGTCGGACGACGTCGACCGGCACGAGGGCGCCGTCCGGGGCGGTGGCCCACTCGCGGGTCGCCTCGTACGCGTCGAGGTCGACGTTCGGGGTCGGCGTGCGCTTCAGCAGGGTGCGCTCGCCCGTGGTGAGGTCGAGCTCGTACACCGACGCCGGCGTGGTGAACGACTGGTAGCCGTACCGGAGCGTGGTGGTGGTCCACTCGGGGTTGGCGTCGAGCTCCACCTCGTGTGGTTCGTCGCCGAGGTCGAGCGTCTCCTGCTCGCCGTCGCGACCGACGATGCGAACTCGCTGCTGCGCGTCCGCCCACTCGTGCACCACGAGGTGCGTGGCGAAGGGCTCGACCGCGACGATGCGCTGGCCGGGCACGTGGGGGAGGAGTTCGGTCCAGGTGGATGGGTCGTCCTCGGGCGCCGTCATGACGCGGAAGTCCTCGGCGTCGAGGTTGGTGAGCACGACGAAGCCGTCACCCCAGTGGTCGACCGAGTACTCGAGGTCCTCCGTCCGGCCGCGCACGAGCCGCAGCGCGTCGTGCGGTCGGTCGGACGGGATCAGGTGCACCTCGGAGCTGGTCTTGCTCGACGACTCCACGATCACCCAACGTTCGCTGCGGCTGAGGTCGACGCCGACGTGGAACCGCTCGTCGGGCTCCTCGAGCACGAGGACGTCGTCGGCCTGCTGGGTTCCGATCCGGTGGCGCCAGAGCTGGAATGGTCGCATCTGGTCGTCGGGCATCACGTAGAACAGCTCGGTGCCGTCGGTCGACCACGCGGTGCCCGCCCAGGCGTACGTGCCCTCGACGACGTCGGGGAGGTCGGTGCCGGACTCGAGGTCGCGGATGCGGAGGGTGAACTCCTCGCCGCCGTCGACGTCGGCGCTCCACGCGACCAGTCGTTGATCCGGGCTGACGTCGAACCCGCCGAGCGAGAAGAACTCGTACCCCGTGGCTTCGGCGTTCTCGTCGAGCAGCGCGTGGTCGCCGGCGGTGTCGGCCGATCGGCCGCGGCAGTGGATGGGGTAGTCGAGTCCCTCCACGGTGCGGGCGGTGTACCACCAGTCGCCCTTGCGCACCGGCACGGCCGCGTCGGTCTCCTGCACGCGCGAGCGGATCTCGTCGAAGATCGCGTCGATGGTGGCGCGGTGCGGTTCGAGCCACCGCTCGGCGTAGGCGTTCTCGGCCTCCAGGTACGCGATCGTGTCCGGGTCGTCGCGGTCGCGGAGCCAGGCCCAGGGGTCGTCCGCCGGGCCGGTGGGACGCTGCCAGGTGTGCGGCACCTGCTTCGCAGCGGGCGGGTGGGGCGCGGGGACGACCTGGTCTGCCACCGGGCCGAGCGTACCCGGAGGTGGTGTGCCGGTTGTCGCCCCGTGCGACGTGACCGGTGGCGGTGGGTACTGTGCTCCGGCGATGCGGGTGTGGATCGACCAGGACCTCTGCACGGGCGACGGCCTCTGCCTCGACCACGCTCCCGACGTGTTCGTGCAGCTCGAGGACGGCATCGCCTACGTGGCCGAGGACGGCGTGGCCCTCCACGACCCGGGCGGGCCCGGCAGCCTCGCGTGGGTGCCCGCGCGTGCCGAGCAGTCCGTGATCGACGCGGCGCTCGCGTGTCCGGGCGAGTGCATCTTCATCGAGATGGACGTCGACGTCGCGCGCACCTCGGCCGCATGAGCCGGTGCGCCGCCGCCGTCTCCGTCGGACGGCCGCGGTAGCCTGAGCGTCATGAAACGGACCAGCGTGGCGCACCTGAACTGCTCGGTCGCCCAGGCGCTCGAGGTGGTGGGCGAGTGGTGGACGCTGCTCGTCGTTCGCAACCTCATGTTCGGTCAGCGGCGTTTCGAGGCGATCCAGGGCGACCTCGGCATCGCTCGCAACATCCTGAGCGACCGTCTCGGCACGCTGGTCGAGCACGGCATCGTCGATCGGGTGAAGTACCAGGACCACCCCGAGCGCTACGAGTACCGCCTCACGGACAAAGGGCGCGACCTGTTCCCGGTGATCGCCGCGCTGATGGCCTGGGGCGACAAGTGGGCGGCGCCCACCGGCAAGCCGCTGGAGCTGGTGCACGTGTGCGGGAAGGTCGCGACCGCCACGGTGGTGTGCGACCAGTGCGGCGCGCCGCTCGCGCTCCACGACGTGAAGGCGAAGGCCGGTCCGGCGTGGCACCGAGCGGAGTCGCCGGCCACCTGACCGCGGCCGCGCCCGTGGCGCCGGCTCGGTCACTCTGCCGACCTCGCGGTTGTCCGTTGCGTGACGCAACCCACTGGTCTACGCTCGCCGCATGAGCGACGGCACCTGGCATCCCACGGCCTGCATCCTGTGCGAGTGCAACTGCGGCATCGAGATCCGTCTCGGCGGTGACACGGGCACGCGGTTCGAGCGCATCCGCGGCGACAAGGCACACCCCGGTTCGCAGGGGTACACGTGCGAGAAGGCGCTGCGCCTCGACCACTACCAGCACCAGGCGCGGCTCACCTCGCCGCTGCGGCGCCGCGAGGACGGCACGTTCGAGGAGATCGACTGGGACACGGCGATCCGCGAGATCGCCGATCGCTTCCTCGCCGTGCGCGACACCCACGGCGGCGAGTCGATCTTCTACTACGGCGGTGGCGGCCAGGGGAACCACCTCGGCGGTGGCTACAGCGGCGCCACGCTGCGGGCGCTCGGCTCGCGCTTCAAGGCCAACGCGCTCTCGCAGGAGAAGACCGGCGAGTTCTGGGTGAACGGCAAGATGCTCGGCGGGGCGGTGCGCGGCGACGTCACCCACGCCGAGGTCGCCGTCTTCGTCGGCAAGAACCCGTGGCAGAGCCACGGCTTCCCGCGCGCCCGCACGACGTTGAAGGAGATCGCCAACGACCCGGCGCGGGCGATGATCGTGATCGACCCGAAGCGCAGCGAGACCGCCGAACTCGCCGACGTCCACCTGCAGGTGCGGCCCGGTACCGATGCGTTCTGCCTCGCGGCGCTCGTCGCCGTGCTGGTGCAGGAGGGCCTCGTGAAGCGCGGCTGGGTCGACGAGCACACCACCGGCGCGGCCGACGTGGAGCGCGTCTTCGCCACGATCGACGTCGACGCGTACGCCGGCCGCTGCGGCGTGGACGCCGAGTTGATCCGCGCCGCCGCCCGCCGCATCGCCTCGGCGAGCAGCGTGGCCGTCGCCGAGGACCTCGGCATCCAGATGAACCGGCACAGCACGCTCAACAGCTGGCTCGAGAAGCTGCTGTGGGTGCTCACCGGCAACTTCGCCGTCCCCGGCGCGCAGTACATGCCGAGCTCGCTCGTCTCGCTCGTCCGCAAGGGCGGAGGTGGGGCCAAGGCCGACCCCGTCTCGCCCGTGACCGGGTCGAAGATCATCAGCGGGCTGGTGCCGTGCAACGTCATCCCCGAGGAGATCCTCACGGATCACCCGAAGCGGTTCCGGGCGATGCTCGTCGAGAGCGGCAACCCCGCCCACTCGCTCGCCGACAGCCCGCGCATGCGCGAGGCGCTCGCGTCGCTCGAGCTGCTCGTCGTGATCGACGTGGCGATGACCGAGACGGCGCGCCTCGCGCACTACGTGCTGCCCGCGCCCACCCAGTACGAGAAGTGGGAGGCGACGTTCTTCAACTTCGAGTTCCCGCACAACGTGTTCCACCTCCGCCGGCCGGTCCTGCCCGCTCCCGACGGCGTGCTGCCCGAGCCCGAGATCCACGCCCGTCTCTGCGAGGCCCTGGGCGCGGTCGGCGACGAGGCACTGGCACCGCTGCGGGCGGCCGCGGCCGAGGGGCGCGAGGCCTTCGCCGCCGCCTTCTTCGCCGCGACCACGACCGACCCGGCGCTGGGCGCGATGGCCCCGGTGGTGCTGTACCGCACGCTCGGCCCCACCCTCCCGGACGGTGCTGCGGCTGCGGCGCTGCTGTGGGGCGCCGCCCATCGGAGCGCGATGGGGCAGGAGGCGTCCGTGCGACGCGCCGGCTTCACCGGCGAGGGGCTCGCGCTCGGCGAAGCACTGTTCGACGCGATCCTGCAGGGGCACCACGGCGTGGTGTTCACCGAGGACGAGTGGGAGACGGTGTGGACCCGCGTGGGTACCGACGACGGTCGCATCCGGCTCGTGATCCCCGAGCTGATGGACGAGCTGGCCACCCTGGCCGACGAGCCGGAGCTCACCACCGACGAGTACCCGTTCGTCCTGTCGGCCGGCGAGCGCCGTTCGTTCACCGCGAACACCATCATCCGCGACGCGGGGTGGCGCAAGCGCGACGCCGAGGGTGCGCTGCGGATCTCGCCGGCGGATGCCGCCCGCCTCGGCGTCGACACGGGCGGGCGCGTGCGCGTGGTCACCACGCGCGGTGCGGCCGAGACGGTGGTCGAGGTGTACGAGGGCATGCAGCCGGGCCACGTGTCGCTGCCGAACGGGCTCGGCCTCGACGAGCAGCACGTCGACGGCGTGCGTCGGGTGGGTGTGGCGCCCAACGAACTCACCGATGCGCTGCTGCGCGACCCGATCGCCGGCACGCCGTGGCACAAGTCGGTGCCGGCCCGGCTCGAGCCCGTCGGCTGACCGGCCGCCGTCCCGGGTCGGCGGGTCGGCGGGTCGGCGGGTCAGCGACGCAGCTGGCGCAGCACCCGGCGGACGTCGTCGGTCAGGGTGATCGGACGCACACCGCGCTCGACGGTGTCGAGCAGTCCCTCGAGGTCGGCGACGAGGTCGGCGTGCCGCCTGCGTCCCGTTCGTGCGGTCGCCGCGCCCGCCACCACTGCCACGGGGGTGGCCGCGAGGACGATCGGTGTGGTGAGCACGGCGGCGGAGGCCACGACGGCCACCCCCAGACCGCCGACGACCGAGCCGCCCGCGATCGCCTCGTTGCGCTGCGGGGTGCGGTCCGCGATCAGTCGCAGGATCGTGCGCCCACCGTCGATCACGCTGGCGCGGGCCTCGATCCGCTGGAGCCGTCGGAGCTGCACGTTCCCGGTTCCGGCGCGCGCGATGCGCTGCACCGTGCCGAGGGCGTCGGTGCGCTTGCGCCACTCGCCCCAGTCGCCGCCGCTGCGCGACCTCCGGAGACCGTGCTGTCGCTGCAGCAGGTCGTCGAGCCGGCCGAGCAGGGTGTCGACGTCGAGGCCGATGATCCGCTCGACGGCGGCACGGCGTGGCCCGAGCGTGCGATCGAAGCGGCGCGCCGGGTCGGTCGGGCCGAGCCGTTCGATGGCGAGCGAGGTGCGCACGGCGTCGGGGTCGAGGCCGGCCTCGGCGGCGGCCTCGAGCAGCACCGCCTCGCTCATCCGCGTGGACGCGCCGGGCACGGCCGGGTGATCGGCGGTCATGTCGCTCGCACGCCGCAGGACCCGGTCGACGGCATCTCGGTCGAGTTCCACGACCCAGAGACTACGAGCGTTCCGGCGGTCGGGGAGACCGATGGCGCTCCCGAGGGTGGACCGCGGGGCCCGAATTGTTACTATGCCGGTAGTGCAAATTCCCCCCGGCACGATCCTCGACCCAGGGAGCGACACGTGACTTCGTTCGATCTCGATCTCAGCAAGTACAGCCTCGGCTGGAGCGACGAGGTGGAGTACGCCTTCACCCCCGAGAAGGGCCTCCACCAGGGGGTCGTCGACCAGATCTCCTGGTGGAAGGGCGAGCCGCGGTGGATGACGCAGTTCCGCCAGCGCAGCCTCAAGATGTTCGAGCGCAAGCCGATGGCGGAGTGGTTCGCCGTCAACATGCCCGACATCGACTTCCAGGACATCTACTACTACCTGAAGCCGGCGACCGACCAGGTCGACGAGTGGGACGACCTCCCCGAGCAGATGAAGGCGACCTACGAGAAGCTCGGCATCCCCGAGGCCGAGCGCAAGTACCTCGCCGGTGTCACCGCGCAGTACGAGAGCGAGGTCGTGTTCCACCGCAACCGCGAGGACCTCGAGGCGCAGGGCATCCTGTTCTGCGACATGGACACGGCGCTGCGGGAGTACCCCGACATCGTCAAGCGCTACTTCGGCACCGTCATCCCGCCCGGCGACAACAAATTCGCCGCGCTGAACTCGGCGGTGTGGAGCGGCGGGTCGTTCATCTACGTGCCGCCGGGCGTCGAGGTCGAGATGCCGCTGCAGGCGTACTTCCGCATCAACTCGGAGAACGCCGGCCAGTTCGAGCGCACGCTGATCATCGCCGACGAGGGCTCGCAGGTGCACTACATCGAGGGCTGCTCCGCCCCGGTGTACACCAACGACTCGCTGCACTCGGCCGTGGTCGAGATCGTCGTCAAGCCGCACGCCCGCGTCACGTACACCACGATCCAGAACTGGTCGCCGAACGTGTACAACCTCGTCACCAAGCGCGCCCGGGTGGAAGAGGGCGGTCACATGGAGTGGATCGACGGGAACATCGGCTCGAAGCTCACGATGAAGTACCCGTCGGTGTACCTCGTGGGCCCGAAGGCCACCGGCGAGGTGCTCTCGGTGGCCTACGCCGGCCCCGGCCAGCACCAGGACGCCGGCGCCAAGATGGTGCACGCCGCCCCGGAGACCACCTCGAAGATCGTGTCGAAGAGCATCAGCAAGGACGGTGGCATCACCACCTACCGCGGCCTGGTGCGCGTCGACGAGGGCGCGTACGGCTGCAAGAGCCACGTCCAGTGCGACGCGCTCATCCTCGACGAGCAGAGCGAGAGCCGCACCCTGCCGTACATGGAGGTCGGCGAGCGCGACGCGCAGATCGGCCACGAGGCCACCGTGTCGAAGATCGCCGACGAGCAGCTCTTCTACCTCATGAGCCGCGGCCTGTCGCAGGAGCAGGCGATGAGCATGGTGGTGAACGGCTTCATCGAGCCGATCACCCGCACGCTGCCGATGGAGTACGCGGTGGAGTGGAGCCGCCTGATCGAGCTGCAGATGGAGGGCTCGGTCGGCTGACCGCCACCGCCACCGCCACCGCCGGCCCCGCACCCGGGACCCCGGCCCCCGACGTCGTCGACCGGTAGCGTCGCTCGCATGACGATCGAGCTGGTCACGACGAACGGGATCTTCGCCCTCGACGGGGGCGAGTGGGAGGTCACCAACAACATCTGGTTGGTGGGTGACGACCGCGAGGTGATCGTGTTCGACGCGGCCCACGACGCGGCGCCGATCGCCGCGGCCGTGCACGGGCGGCGGGTGCGGGCGATCGTGCTGACCCACGGCCACAACGACCACATCAACGCCGCCGTGCCGCTGCGCGAGCTGGTCGACGCGCCGATCGTGCTCCACCCGAGCGACCGCATGCTGTGGGACGTGGTGTGGCCGGGTGACCGGCCCGACCGCGACCTCGAACCGGGCGCGGTGCTCGGCGTGGGCGGCCACGAACTCACCGTCGTCCACACGCCCGGCCACTCGCCCGGGTGCTGCTGCTTCCACGACGCGAGCGCCGGGGTGGTGTTCAGCGGCGACACGCTGTTCTGCGGCGGTCCCGGGGCCACCGGGCGCAGCTACAGCGACGAGCCCACCATCCTGCGCAGCATCCGCGACCAGCTGCTGCGGCTGCCCGACGAGACGATCGTCCACACCGGTCACGGCGACTCCACCACCATCGGCGCCGAGCGCGATCGCGTGCTCGCCCGCGCCGCCGAACTCGGCGTCTGAGCGGCGTCCGTTCGGGCGTCCGGGGCGGCCGGCGTTCTGACCGAACTCTCACCCGGAGGCGTCGACACGCGAGGGCCGCCCCTTGGCAGAATGTGCCATGCCGATGCGTCAGGAGTGCAAGAACTTCGAGAGCCGCACGTACCCCAACGGCGAGACGGTGCGGAAGTGCAACCTCGACCTCGCGCCCGAGGCACCCTGGCGGTGTCCCGACGCCTGCCCGAAGTACGAGCGGCGGATGGACGCCGGCTGGACCTACGGCACCGTGGTGCCCCCCAAGACGCCCGCCGAGCCGCCCGGTCTCGGTGACGGCACCGCCGCCGCCGTGCTCGACGAGGCCGAGGACCACCTCAACGCGATCGGGGCGCAGGTGATGGCCGAGGTCGAGGCCGAGCGCCGCGCCGCTGCGCAGCGCAAGGGCCTCGGTCGGTTCTTCCGTCGCGGGCGCTGATCGGCCCGTCGCCGATCGGGGAGGACTGGCGAATTTCTCCTACCCCGGTAGTAGAATTTCCCCGTGCCCGTGTTCTCCCCCGACGCCGTTCGCGCGTCCGCACCCCCCGATCTCGACCGTCGACTCGCCGCTGCCGAGCGTGCCGCCGCCGCGGCGATGCCCTCCGCGGAGGAGGAGGTGTGGCGCTACAGCCGCATCGGTGAGCTCGACCTGGAGTCGTTCGTCCCCGGCCGTGCCCGCACCACCGTCGACGCCCCGACGGGCGTGCAGGTGGCGCACGGCGGCGAGCTCGGTGAGCGCATCGACGACGGCGACGCCGTCGACCTGTTCCACGAGCTGAACCGGGCGTTCATGGACGCCGTCGTGCTGTCGGTCCCGCGTGGGCGTGTGGTCGAGCAGCCCGTCGTCGTCACCCACCGCATCGACGCCGCCGGCACCGCGGTGTTCCCCCGGCTGATCATCGACGCCGCCGAGGACAGCGAGCTCACCGTCGTCGAGCAGTTCGTGTCGCCCGACGGTCTCGTCGCCCTCGTCGTGCCCCGGCTCGAGGTCGACGTCGCCCCGGCGGCACGCCTCAAGTACCTCGGGGTCAACATGCTCGGCTCGTCGACGTGGAGCATCGCCCACCAGCGGGCGCTGGGCGCCCGCGACTCCACCACGTTGCTCGCCACCGTCGCCCTCGGCGGCGACTACGCCCGCGTGCGCACCGAGGCTCGGGTCACCGGCCAGGGTGCGAGCACCCGCCAGATCGCCCTGTACTACGCCGACGACACGCAGATGCACGACTTCCGCACGCTGCAGGATCACGCAGCCCCGCGCACGCACAGCGACCTGCTGTTCAAGGGCGCCGTGCAGGACCACGCGAAGAGCGTCTACACCGGGCTGATCAAGATCCGGCACGACGCCAAGGGCTCGCAGGCGTTCCAGACCAACCGCAACCTCACGCTCAGCTCGGGAGCATGGGCCGAGAGCGTGCCCAACCTCGACATCGAGACCAACGACGTGAAGTGCAGCCACGCCAGCACGGTCGGCCCGATCGACGAGGAGCAGCGCTTCTACCTCGAGAGCCGCGGCATCCCGCCGGAGATCGCCGAGCGGCTCGTGGTGCTCGGCTTCTTCGACGAGGTGCTCGAGCAGCTGCCGGTCGGCCCGCTCGCGGCGCAGCTGCGCGAGCAGGTGGGTGCCAAGCTCCGCCGGAGGGCGTCGTGAGCGGCGTCGTGGTGTTCCGGTTCGACGAGATCGAGCCCAACTCGGCCCGCAGGGTCGTGGTCGACGGCGTCCCCGTCGCCGTGGTGCGCATCGGCGACGACCTCTACGCCATCGGCGACACCTGCAGCCACGCCGACGTCTCCCTGAGCGAGGGCGAGGTCATGTGCGACAGCCGGGAGATCGAGTGCTGGAAGCACGGCAGTGCGTTCAGCCTCGAGACCGGTGAGCCGCAGACGTTGCCGGCCACCCAGCCCGTGCCGGTGTTCGTCGTGCGCAACGAGGGCGGCGACGTCGTGGTCGACGTCGAGATCGTCACCAACGGCGCAGCCGGTGGGAAGGGAGCCTGAGATGAGCACGTTGCAGATCCGAGATCTCCGCGCGTCGGTCGCCGGCACGCAGATCCTCCACGGTGTCGACCTCACGATCGGCAGCGGCGAGGTGCACGTGGTGATGGGCCCCAACGGCGCCGGCAAGAGCACGCTCTCGTCGGTCGTGATGGGCAAGCCCGGCTACGAGGTGCTCGGTGGGTCGGTCACCCTGGATGGCACCGACCTGCTCGCGCTGCCCGCCTGGCAGCGCGCCCAGGCAGGCCTGCACCTGGTGATGCAGTACCCGAGCGAGGTGCCCGGCGTGTCACTCGACCACGTGATGCACGAGGCGCTCACCGCTCGCGGTCGCGCCACCGAGGGGCTCGACGAGTTGCTCGAGGCCGAAGCCGCCCGCATCGGGTTCGCGCCGGAGTTGCTCCACCGTGCCCTCAACGTCGACCTGTCCGGCGGCGAGAAGAAGCGCAACGAGACGCTCCAGCTCGCGGTCCTGCAGCCGAAGTTCGCGATCCTCGACGAGCTCGACTCGGGTCTCGACATCGATGCGCTGCGTGACTGCGCCCGTCGGGTGGAGGCGCTCACCAACGACACCGGGATGGGCGCGTTGGTGATCACCCACTACAACCGGCTGCTCGAGGCGTTGCGTGCCGACGTGATCCACATCCTGGTGAAGGGTCGGATCGTGGCGTCCGGTGGGCCCGAGCTCGCCGATCAGCTGGAACGGGACGGCTACGCGGCGTACGTACCGGTGGCCGAGGACGAGCCGGCGACGTCGGGGTCGCTCGACGACCTCTTCGCGCTCTGATCGCTTGCTGATCCGATGTCCAGGTGACGGGCACCCGAGCGGTCGAACCGTCGCCGCGAGGCGACGGGTCTGGCTCAGTTGCTCGAGCCGCCGTTGGCGTGACCGTTCGCGTGGCCGTTGGTGTGGCCGTTGCTCGACGTCGCCAGACCCGATCGGGCGAACTGGATGAGCCGCGAGTTCGACTGCAGGAAGTCGAGCAGCCCGCCGACGGTGAGTGACCCGTTGTCGTGGGAGCGCAGCGGGCTGTCGTGGTGCACGTCGTAGACGTTGCGCCGGCCGACGCGGCTGCGAGTGAGGTAGCCCTCGGTCACGAGATCAGCGACAATGCTCTGCGCGGCACGCTCGGTAATTCCCACCATGTTGGCGACATCTCGCAGTCGGACATGGGGGTCACGGACGATGCACAGCAACACGTGGGTGTGGTTGGTGAGGAACGTCCAGCTCGTACGCGGGCTCCGATGATCGCCGCCCGGAGTGCCCGCGTGTCCCCTCACGTCGGCCACCCTACACGGGTAGCCGGTTGCGCGCGCCACAAATCGCACGGTTCCCCCTGATCTCACTCGCGACGATCGGGGGTGTCGCAAAGAAGCGAATCACCCCCGAACGCCGGCATCCATTGAGCACCAAACGGGAGGACGATTGAGTGCTAAATGGAGCGTTCTCCCCGAGTTCGTCACATGGCCCGCAGGCGGCGGATGCGCTCCTCGGTCGAGGGGTGGGTCGAGAACAGGCGGGCCATCGTCGCCGCATTGCGGCCACCGTGGGCCTCGGCGAGCGGGTTGTGGATGTAGGCCTGCGCCTGAGCGGGTGCGACCGCCATCGGACGCCGCACCGCGAGGGTCTCGATGCGCTCGAGTGCGTTGGCCAGCTCACGGCCGGTGCCGAGCAGCTCGGCTGCGCCACGGTCGGCCTCGAACTCTCGTGAGCGGGACACCGCCATCTGGATGAGGCTCGCCGCCATCGGGGCGAGGATCGCCATCGCCATCACGGCGATCGGGTTGGGGCGCTCCTCGTCGTTGCTGCCGCCGAACATCGAGGCGAACATCGCCATCTGGGCGACGTAGCTGATGGCGGTCGCGATCGCAGCGGCGACCGATCCGATGAGGATGTCGCGGTGCTTCACGTGCATGAGCTCGTGGGCCATGACCGCCTCCACCTCGGCACGCGGCATCGACGTCAGCAGGCCATTGGTGGCGCACACCACGGCCTTCTTCGGGCCGCGGCCCGTGGCGAAGGCGTTCGGCTGGTCGCTCGGCGAGATCGCGACCGTCGGCATCGGCAGCTTCGCTCGCTGGGCGAGGTCGCGGACCATGCCGTAGAACTCCGGATGGTCGGCCTCGGTGATCACCCGTGCACGCGCCGACTTCAGCGCGAGCTTGTCGCTGAACCAGTAGGAGCCGCCGACCATCACGAAGGCCAGCACGAGGCCGATGGTGGCACCACCGCTCCCGCCGATCAGCGCGGACACGGCCACGATGAGGCCCCCGAGGGAGGCGAGGAGCACCCCGGTCTTCATCGTGTTCTTGAACATGGGACGTGGGTCCTTTCGAGGTTCGGGACAGGGGTCGAGGTTCGGGTGGGGGATCGGGTGTCGGTGGGGCGGCCGGTCAGAAGTCGAAGATCTCGCCGAGCAGCGAGTGCCGCTTCTTCTTCTTGTAGTAGCCGTCCTTCGAGTACTTGTAGCGGTCGTCGTCATCGTCGTCGTCCCAGCGCCGCGGCCGGTCGTCCCAGCGCGGCTGGGGCGCCTGGCCGGGCACGGGAGCCGGCGCGACCGGCGCCTGTGGGGCCGGGATCACCTGCGGCGCGGGCTGCGGTACCGGCTGTGCGACCGGTGCGGGGGCGGCCGGTGCGAGCGCTGCAGCGGACCGCTCGATGAGCTTGTCGAGCTCACCACGGTCGAGCCACACACCCCGGCACTTCGGGCAGTAGTCGATCTCGATGCCCTGGCGATCGGTCATCACCAGGTCGACGTCGGTGCAGATGGGGCACTTCACGAGTGGGCCTCCGTGAGGGTCGGGACGCCGGCGGGCGTGGCGATGTGGTCGCCACGACGCCGAACGACGAACTTGCGGGCTTCTTCGACCACGAGCACCGACGAGGCGACGGCGATGCAGACGAGCCACTGGCCGAACGAGATCGAGGTCGTGTCGAACAGGTCCTGCATGAAGCCGACGTGGGTGACGCCGATCTGCAGCAGGGCGACGCCACCGAGGGCGATCCACAGCCAGTGGTTGCTGAACGTGTAGCGGCTGAAGACCGTCTGGGTGTCGCTGCGGGTGTTGAGGATGTTGAAGAACTGGAAGAGCACGAACGTGTTGAACGCCATCGTCCCGGCCACCGTGGCGGTGCCGGCGGTGGCGGCGTCGTTGCCCGGGGCCAGCGTCAGCACGAGCAGGGTGCCGATCGCCATCATCGCCGCGGCGGTGCCGACGGCCGTCCAGCGGGCCGGGGTGAGGATCCGCTCGGTCAGCGGGCGGGGGCGACGCTCCATGACGTCGGTGCCCTCCTTGTCGAGGCCGAGCGCCATGGCGGGCGGACCGTCCATGATGATGTTCACCCACAGGATCGCGATCGCGGTGAACGGCTTGCCGTCGGCGATGCCGAAGATCGCGGACAGCAGGAACAGCGTCGCGAAGCCGAGCGTCGTGCTGAGCTGGAACCGCACGAACTTGACGATGTTGTCGTAGATGGTGCGGCCGCGCTTCACGGCGCCGACGATGGAGGCGAAGTTGTCGTCGGCGAGCACCATGGTGGCCGCCTCCTTCGTCACCTCCGTGCCGGTGATGCCCATCGCCACGCCCATGTCGGCCTTCTTCAGCGCCGGGGCGTCGTTGACGCCGTCACCGGTCATCGCCACGACGTTGCCCTTCTTCTGCAGCGCGGCGACGAGACGGATCTTGTGCTCGGGGGCCACCCGGGCGAACACGGTGATGTCGTCGATCTGGCGGGCCAGCTCGTCGTCGTCCATCGTGTCGAGGTCGTTGCCGGTGACCGCACGACCGGACAGGCCGAGCTCGCGGCCGATGGCCGCGGCGGTGGTGGCGTGGTCGCCGGTGATCATCTTCACGGCGATGCCGGCACGGTGGGCCTCGGCGATCGCCTGACGGGCCTCGGCGCGGGGCGGGTCGACGATGCCGGCGAGCGCGATCAGCGTGAGATCGCGCACGAGCTCGATCGGCTCACCGCCGTGGTGGGCGAACTCGAGCCAGTCGGCCGGGTCGAACTCGCGCTGGGCCACGGCGAGGACGCGGAGGCCCTCGGCGGCGAGTCGGTCGTTGTGGTCGCGCAGCGTGTCGAGGTGCTGCTCGATCGGTGCCGCGGCACCGGACTCGTCGATCACGCGTGCCGACCGGCTGAACAGCACGTCGGGTGCACCCTTCACGTACATCACCACGCGGCGTGCGCCGTCGATGTCGACGATCTCGTGCACGGTGGCCATGAACTTGTTGGCCGAGTCGAACGGCACCTCGGCGAGACGGGGGTGTGCGGTGCGGACCTGGTCGATCGCGAGACCACCCTTGGCGGCGAGCACCACCATCGCGCCCTCGGTGGGGTCGCCGACGAGCTCCCAGCGGCCGTCGTCGGAGCGGCGGATGGCGGCATCGGTGCACAGCGCCATCGGCATGAGCGCGGCGTCGAGCGACACGCGCTCGTCGCCGTTCACGGGCTGGATCGTGCCCACCGGCTCGTAGCCGTCACCGGTGACGTCGTGGCGACGCAGCTGGGTGATGAGCTCGACGGCGGTCATCTGGTTGAGGGTGAGCGTGCCGGTCTTGTCGCTGCAGATCACGCTGGTGCAACCGAGCGTCTCGACCGACGCCAGTCGCTTCACGATCGCGTTCTGCTTGGCCATCTTCGCCACACCGAGCGCCAGCGTCACGGCGGTGACGGCGGGCAGGCCCTCGGGGATCGAGGCGACGGCGAGCGCCACGGCGGTGAGCAGCAGGTCGCTCGCGCTCTCGCCGCGGATGAGGCCGATGACGAACACGGCGATGACGATCACCGCGGCGAGCTTGGCGAGGCTGTGCGCGAGCCCGTCGAGCTGCTTCTGCAGCGGGGTCTTCTCCGCCTCGGTGGCCCGCAGCAGACCGGCGATGCGACCGATCTCGGTCTGCATGCCGGTGGCGGTGACGACCAGCTCACCGCGGCCACGGGTGACCGTGGTGTTCATGTACGCCATGTTCTTGCGGTCGCCGAGCGGGACGCTGTCGCGGTCGATGCTGTCGATGCCCTTGGTGGAGGGCTGGCTCTCGCCGGTGAGCGCCGCCTCCTCGATCTCGAGGGTGTTGGCGTAGAGCAGGCGGCCGTCGGCCGGCACGCGGTCGCCGGCCTCGATCATCACGATGTCGCCGGGCACCAGCTCGCCGGCGGGCAGGTTGACGAGCTCGCCGTTGCGTCGCACCCGGGTCTGGATGACGAGCATCTTCTTCAGCGCCTCGAGCGACTTCTCCGCCCGGTTCTCCTGGACGAAGCCGATGATCGCGTTGAACACGACGACCACGAGCACCACGAGCGGCGTCTTCAGCTCGCCCGACACCGCGAAGGCCACCACGGCGGCGGCGATCAGGATCAGGATCAGGAGATCCGTGAACTGGGCGAGCAGTCGCTTCCAGGCCGGCGTGCGGGCGGCCTCGGCGAGCTCGTTGGGGCCGAACTGGGCACTGCGACGGGCGACCTCGTCGGAGGGGAGGCCGTGGTCGGGGCGGACGCCGAGCTGATCGGCGACGACGGCGCCGTCACGGCGATGGGCGTCGGGAGCCGCAGGAGTGCCCGCGGTCGGCAGGGTCATCACGTGGGTGGTGTCCTTCGGTCGTGGTGGGAACGCGATCCGAAGGTCTCTCCCGCCCGGAACGGCACGAGGTGCCGTCCGGACCACCGTGCCCGGGCCCGCTGCTGACGCAGTCGGCCGTGGTGACGATCACGGTGCCGAGGGATACTCCCCTTCATCGCTCAATGGTAGGGGTGGCCTTCCGGTGTCGCAACGTGGAGCGGTCGGCCGAACCGATAGCGTCGGCCCGATGAGCGAGGCGGACCCCACGCCGGTGTCGGAGCTGCACCCGAACGTCGTCCGCGTGATCGCCGCTGCCCGTGAGCTCGGGCTCGAGATCCAGCCGCGCCGGTACGCGGAGGGCGCGAAGACCGCGGCGGATGCCGCTGCGGCGATCGGGGTCGAGGTCGGCCAGATCGTGAAGAGCCTCATCTTCGGTGTCGACGGCGAGATCGTGCTCGCGTACGTGAGCGGTGCCAACCAGCTCGACGAGTCGAAGCTCGCCGCCGCGGCGGGCGGTACCCGCTGCGCCCGTGTCGACGCCGACGCGGTACGGGCGGCGACCGGCTACCCGATCGGTGGCGTGCCCCCCTTCGGTCACAAGACGCATCTGCGGGTGTTCATCGACCCCGACCTGTTGCAGTGGCCCGAGGTGTGGGCGGCGGCGGGCACGTGGAACGACGTGTTCGGCATCGAGCCGCACAAGTTGGTGGAAGCGAGCGGAGGAGCGGTCACGGATCTGAAACGTGGCTGACTTCGACGGACAACTCAGTCCTTCTACCATTTCATCATGGCGAAGTCGATCAGAGATCAGTTGTCTGGTGGAACAAGAACATCCGTCGGCCATGCTGAGTCCGTTGCGAAGAAGGCTCTCACCTCAGTTTCGCTGAGAAGAGAGATCTACCAACTGTTTCTCGACGATGACCCTGTAGTCGCAATGAGGGCGAGTTACGTGGCCATGAAGGTGGCGCATTCTGAGCCCGCTACGACAGACGAGTTCAAGAAGTTGATTCTCAAGAACCTCTCCAACTACACGCAACAAGAGGTTCGGTGGCACGTACCGCAGTTGTTGGTTCACATGAAACTCACACCAGCGGAAAGACGCAAGGCATATGACGCTGTTATGGAGTGGTCGGAGAGCGATGCAAGCAAGATTGTGGCGTACTACGGCTTGCAGGCGGCAGCGAACTTCGCAGAAGTGGACGATGCACTGCTCGAGGATTTGATTCCGAGGTTGCGGAAGCTGAACGCACGTGGTGCGAAGTCGGTTTCAAACCGTTGCAAGAAGATTGCCAAACAGCTGGAGATCGAGCTCTAGCACCGGTGGGTTTCGTAAACCACCGGTGGCGTGCCGCCGTTCGGTCACACGACGCACCTGCGGGTGTTCATCGACCCCGACCTACTGCAGTACGACGAGGTGTGGGCCGCCGCCGGCACCTGGCACGACGTGTTCGGCATCGAACCCCACGAGCTGGTGGAGGCCAGCGAAGGCCTGGTCACCGACTTGAAGCGAGCGTGAGCAATCGTCGGGCAGCCGGTGGGTTCCGCCGCCGGAAGAATGGTCGGGTGCCCGTCCGTGAACTCGTTGAACGCTTCTATGGCCGGTTGTGGAACCAGGTCGACCTGGCGGTTGCTTCGGAGATTCTGCACCCCGAGGTCTCGTTCAGGGGCTCCGTCGGTCTGGCGGCCGTCGGCCGGACCGAGGTCTGCAACTACGTGACGATGGTGACGACCGCGCTCGATCAGTACCGGTGTGACGTCGAGATGTTGATTGCCGAGGGCGCAGCGGCGTCGGCACGGGTCCGATTCTCGGGGCTCCACTCCGGAACCTTCCTCGGCTATCCGCCAACCGGGCGCCGGGTCGAGTGGATGGGCGCTGCCTTCTTCGTCGCGGAACAGAACATGCTGCGCGACATCTGGGTTCTCGGCGACCTCGCGAGCTTGCGGACCCAGCTCGATCACGCCGATTGACCATCCTCATCCGAGTACCCGTCGCGGTGTTGCAGGTTGCCAGTGCCAACGGCAGCGTGCATCTGGAACGACGTGTTCGGCATCGAGCCACACCAGTTGGTCGAGGTGAGCGAAGGCCTGGTCGCCGAGCTCAAGAGGGGCTGAGTTCGGCACCGTCGGCGAGCACGCAGACGTGAGCGGTCACCCAGCCCGCTGCTGTGCGAGTGCTGGTTCGTCATCGGGGACGCGGCCGATCATCGCCGAAGATGGTTCTCTGAACAGGACATGAGGGTCAGCACCCGAGCACCCCGGGGCGTGTCTCGCAACGGACAGGTTCAGACGACAACCTCGGCGTGCCGCCCCTTGGTCTCACGACGCACCTGCGGGTGTTCATCGACCCCGACCTACTGCAGTACGACGAGGTGTGGGCCGCCGCCGGCGCCTGGCACGACGTGTTCGGCATCGAACCCCACGAGCTGGTCGAAGCCAGCGAAGGCCTGGTCGTGGAGCTGAAGGAGGGCTGAAGGTCAGTCCGCCGCGGCTACGTTCGGCGAGGTGGCGCTACCCCCTGCTGTCGGTCCCGGCCTTCGTGCCGTTCTCGACCGCCAGGTACTGGTTCTGCTGGAACTCGGCGACGAGGTGCTGAGAGATGTCTCGCTGACGGAGTGCCTCCATCAGGTCCATCCGGAGAGTTGGACCGTTCACGAGATCGATGGTCGCTGGTTCGGCGAGTTGGAGAACGAGTCGCCGAACGTCCCGGTTCCGACACTCGGGTGGACGATGTGGCATCCGGTGTGGTGGCTCGAAACGCTCTTGGCGGTGAGCCGCGGTGAGAATGCGCCGTCGGTCTCCGAGGTCGAGTGGCCAGGCCCGGAGACGACCATCGCTCGACTCCGCGAGCTCTGGTCGGAGTGGACCGTCTTCGTCGGCGGTCTGACGGATGACGATCTCCGGTCGGGTCGGCTCACTCGGTTTCCCTACACCGACGGCCGGCCCTTTGCCGACGTACTCGGTTGGGCATCGATGGAGATGACGAAGAACCTCTCGGAGATGTGCCTCCTGCGACGACTGCTCAGGGACAACGCGCTGTCGTGACGCGCGCTGCCGTACGTGGAGTCGCTGCGCGACGAACTCCGCGACCACCGAGATCTGGCTTCACACGCCAACTGGGGTGTGCCGCCGTTCGGTCACACGAGGAACCTGCGGGTGTTCATCGACCCCGACCTGCTGCAGCACCCCGAGGTGTGGGCGGCCGCCGGCACCTGGCACGACGTGTTCGGCATCGAACCCCACGAACGCGTCGAGATCAGCGCCGGCCTCGTCACCGGCCTCGTCACCGACCTCGAGCGGGGCTGATCCGTCGCGAACCCGGCGACCGACCCGTTGCTGGAAGCGAGCACCGACGGTCGTTACGGTTCACCCATGGCGTTCGACCTCGACTCTGGTCTCGATCTCGATCTGGATCTCGATCTGGACAGCGCGACGACGCGACACGAGCTGTACGTGCGGCGGCTGGCGAACACTCGTCGGTTCATGTCGTCGCTCGACGTTCCGGTCATGTTGGTGCACGACCCGTTCAACATCCGCTACATCACCGGCGCGACCAACATGACGGTGTTCAACCTCTGCATACCGGCCCGCTATCTGCTGGTGTTCGCCGAGGGTCCGGTGATCCTGTTCGACTACCTGGGCGGCGAGCACCTGGCGGCCGGCCTGCCCACGATCGACGAGGTGCGGACGGCGCACGGCCTCAGCCACGTCAGTACCAACGGCTTCCTCGCCGGGGAGGCCGCAGCGATGGCGGGCGAGGTGGCCTCGCTCGTGCGCGATCACCTCGGCGCGGTCGACTCGCTCGCGGTCGACGGCTTCCCGTTCGCCGCCGTCGACGCGCTCCGAACCGCCGGCTTCCGCATCACCGACGCCGACGTGCTCATGAGCCGGGTGAGGCGGGTGAAGCTGCCGTTGGAGATCGCGTACATGCGCGAGGCGATGCGTCGCACCATCGGCGCAGTGCGGCGGATGGAGGAGGCGCTGCGGCCGGGCATGACCGAGAACGAGTTGTGGAGCCACTTCATGGGTGAGCTCGTGGCAGGACACGGCGAACTCGTCGTCAGCCGCCTGCTCGAGAGCGGTCCGAACACGTTCCCGTACTTCCAGGAGTGCGGGACCCGGGTGATCGAGGACGGCGACCTGGTGTGCCTCGATACCGATGCGGTCGCGTTCGAGAGCTGTTCGGTCGACTTCTCACGGACCTTCCTCGCGGGCGACGGGCCGGCGCGTCCGGAGCAGCGTGCGCTGTACCGGCGAGCACACGAACAACTGCGTCACAACGTGTCGGTGATCGGGCCGGGCGTGACGTTCGAAGAGGTGGCCCGGCAGGCGTGGCCGGTGCCCGCGGAGCATCGGTCGAGTCGCTACTACTGCGTCGGACATGGTCTCGGCATGATCGGTGAGTACCCCAATCTCCCGTTCCACACGCCTGGTGTGCCGTACCCGCTGGACGACGCGTTCGAGCCAGGCATGGTCTTCTGTGTGGAGAGTTACATCGGCTCGGCCAGCAGCGGGCAGGGAGTGAAGCTGGAGGACCAACTCTTGATCACCGAGACCGGCGTCGAGATCATGAGCGCCTACCCCTTCGAGCAGCGACTGCTGTCTCTCTAGCCACTTCGTGGGGAAGCACCTGGCAGGGCCTGGGGCCGAGCCGTCGGGTTTCCGATCGACGCACGCTACAAGCATCGGCGGACGGCGCTCGATGCTGCAGCAGCGCCGGCTGCTCGGGGTACCTCGCGTCACCGAGCTCGGCGAGCAGGCCCAGCCGGTGCGCCGCCGGCTGGACGACCTCGACCCCACGGTGGTGCTGATCGGTGGCGGCGGAGTGGTTCGGCCCGCCCCGCCGCTGGTGGGGAGGGGGGTGCAGCGCCGAGCCGGCAGCCGAGCGGGGGCAGCTCTCACCGGGTTCTTACCCCGGTCCCGTCCGGGCTTCACCGGCGACGGGCACACTGGGGGCATGGTCGTCACTCGTCGTGGTGCAGCAGTTCCCGTCCTCGCCGCCGTCCTCGCCGCCGTCCTCCTCGCGGCGTGCGGCATCGACGAACCCACCGCCGGCACGGCACCGCCCGAGACCGCACCGCCCGAGACCGCACCGCCCGAGACGACGCAGGACGAGACGACGCAGGACGAGACGACGCAGGACGAGACGACGCAGGACGAGACGACGCAGGACGAGACGACGGTGCCGGCTGCTGCCGGTGACGGCGTGGAGAACGTGTGGTCGGGGGCGACGGTCGACCTGACAGCGCTCCCCCTGGGTGACGGCTCGATCTCCACCACCGGTGCCGGGGTGGGTGCGCTCCACGTCTGCACCTCGGGTCGCCCTGGAGGACTCGGCGCTCACACCGCCGGCCCCTGGATCGATCAGGCGAACGGCACCTGGGACTCGACCACGAAGGTGAAGGTGCAGGGCGAGGTGAGCTGGCCGCAGGCTTCCTACCTCGAGCAGGTGGAAGCCGACCAGCGGGTGATCGTCACCAACAATCTGCCCACCCAGCAGGTGACCGGCACCTTCCCCATCGCCGTCGACGACCCGGCGTTCCAGTACGACCGGAACCCCAACGCGATCGCGGAGCAGACGTTCACCGTGTCGCTCCCCGCGGCCCCGACCGTGGCCGACCGCCCGTCATGCCTTCCGCGGGGCGCCATCGGGGTGCTGCGAAACGGTGTGTACCTGTTCGCCGCGGTCGACGAGGCGAACCGTGACGCCGTGGCCTGGGAGACGCAGGACCTGTGCGACGGCCACCCGGAGCAGTCCGGCTCGTACCACTACCACGGCATCCCGTCGTGCCTGATCGAGGCCGCGAGCGGTCCGTCCACCGTGGTGGGATTCGCGCTCGACGGCTTCCCGATCGTGGTCGAGCGTGATGCCGAGGGCAACCTGCCCACCAACGCCGACCTCGACGAGTGCCACGGCCGGACCTCACCGATCCTGCTCGACGGCGAGATGGTCGAGACCTACCACTATTCGGCGACGCTCGAGTTCCCGTACGTGATCGGGTGCTTCCGCGGGACACCGGTGTCGCGCTGAGCGCCACGGCTCCCGGCCGCTCGGCGCTACAGCGACATCCCGCCGTCGACCGGCAGGGCGACGCCGTTCACGTCGCCGGCCGCGTCGCTGCACGGGAGAGCGACCACCGCGGCGATCTCCTCCGGCGTCCCGATCCGACCCCAGCCGCGCTCGGCCATCGCCGGTGCCGTGCACCGGATCAGCGTGAGTCGGTCACCGCCACGTCGGTCCCTGCACCGGCGAGGGCGAGGGCGAGGGCGAGGGAAAGGGCGAGGGCGAGGGCCCGTCCGATGCCGCGGGCTGCACCGGTGACGAGGGCCGCCCGGCGCGGTGGGCTCGTCTCGTCGGCTGCGGGAGCGTGGTCCGCGGATCAGCCCACCTGCGTGAGGCCGCCGTCGACGACGAAGATCTCGCCGGTCACGTAGGTGTTGCGCACCAGCGCGAGGACGGCCTCGGCGCAGTCGTCCGGCGTGGCCGACCGCTTGATCGGGGCCATCCGCTTCACGCCCTCGTGCTGCACGGCCCAGTCAGCCGTCCACGGCGTCTCCACGAGACCGGGCGCGACGGCGTTCACCCGCACCGGACCGCAGCTCTTCGCGAGCAGGCGCGTCATCTGGTTCAGCGCCGCCTTCGACATCGAGTACGCGATCGACGAACCGACCGGGCGCACGCCGGCGATCGAAGTGATGTTCACGACGTGGCCACCGCCGCGCACCTCGGACTCGCGCAGCAGCGGCATGGCCATCTTCGTCAGCGACCACGTGCCGAAGACGTTGACCTCCATCGTCTTGCGGAAGATCTCGTCGGTGAGCGCGTCGAGGTCGTGGTGTGGCACGAGCGTCGTCCAGCCGGCGTTGTTGACGAGCAGGTCGAGCTTGCCGAAGCGCTCGATCGTGGTGTCGAGCAGGCGGCGGCACTGCTCGGGATCGCTGATGTCGGCCTGCACGTAGAGCGACTCGCCAGGCAGCGCCGCGGCGACCGCCTCGCCGGCGGCGACGCTCGAGGCCGAGTTGACGACCACCGACGCACCGAGCTCGGAGAGGCGCTGCGCCGTGCGCTCACCGATGCCGCTCGACGATCCCGTCACGATCGCGACCGTCCCGCTCAGCTCACCCATCTGCGTCTCCTCGTGTCCTGTCCGTCGCCCCCGGCCGGTCCGGGTCGTCGGTCAGGGGCATCTTGCTCCAACCCGCACGGTGACGGAGAGATGAACAGTTCGTTCGCACCCCTCGAGTTCCCCCGTCGGCCACGTGCGAGCTGCCACAGTGACGGTGGATGCGACAGACGGGGCCGCGTGCTGGCCGGCCTCGTCCCGATCACGAAAGGAAGGCTCGTGCTCAAGATCCAGGCCGTCGACGACTCCCGTGTGAAGGTGACCTTCGCGCTCCCCTCCGACGAGGTCGCCGGCAACGTCTCGGTGCTCGGCGACTTCAACGGGTGGGACCCGACCGCACATCCGCTGAAGAAGCGGAGCAACGGCACGCGCAGCGCCGTCGTGGAGCTCCCCCCGGGGGAGTACCGGTTCAAGTACCGCACCGACGCGGGCGAGTGGTTCTGCGACCCGCAGGTGGCCGAGACCGTCCACAACGAGTTCGACACCACCGACTCGCTGCTGCGCGTCTGACGCGCCTCGCCCGGGTGGGGCTCAGCGCGTCATCTGGATGAACTGCGAGATCAGCGCGATCACGGCCTCGGGCGCGTCCTCCTGCAGGAAGTGCCCCACACCCGGCAGCGTCACGACCGGACCGTTCGGCCACGTGCTGCGGAACATGCCGACCGCGAAGTCGGTGGGGATCGCCCGGTCCTCCTCGCCGTGGACGTACATCGCCGGCAGCGCTGCGAGCAGCGGCAGCGACATCAGGTGCGGGACCACGAGCTCCATCATGGCGGTGCTGCCGATGTGCTTCGGGAAGGCGAGCGCGCCCCGGCACTCGGCGGGAGTGGGGAACGGGCCCGCGTAGGCGCGGATCCAGGTCTCGTCGACGTGACCGGTGCGTTCGAACCCGATCCGCTTCAACACGCTGAGGATCGTGCCGCCGAGGTTGCTCAACGCCGCCTCGGCCTCCGCCGTCTGCACCCACTGGAACCACGGCCACTCGCGGACGGTGGGAACGCCCTCGGGCGGCCGGCCCGGTACCCCCGTGTTCATGAAGCACAACCGCCGGATGCGCTCCGGATGTCGCATCGCGAAGATCGATCCGATCGGCCCGCCCCAGTCCTGCCCGACGATCGTGATCCGATCGAGGCCCAGGTGGTCCACGAGCCGCTCGAGGTTCTCGACGTGGTCGCGGATCGTGTACTCGCGATCCTGTGGTGTCTCGCTCTTGCCGAACCCCATGTGGTCCGGGACGATCACCCGGCCGTGTGCGGTGAGCGGGGTGACGAAGCGGCGGTAGAGGTACCCCCACGTCGGTTCGCCGTGCAGCAGCAGGATCGGGTCACCGGCGCCTTCGTCGACGTAGTGCTGCCGGAACCCACTGCCCTCGAACACGCGCGGTCGAAGGGCCAGGTGCCGTCGAACGTCTCGTCCAGCGGGATCATGGCCGTCAGTGTGACAGGTCGCGTCCGGCGAGTCGGTCGGAAGGTCGTCCGCGGCTCAGCCGGGGACGCCGAGTCGTCCGAGCTCGAGTCGGACCACGGCGTCGGCGTCGACGCCGGTGAGGATCGTGACGGGCGGGCGTCCGGCCCACGGGTCGTCGCCGTGCTCGGCGCGCCGTGTGCTCGCCCACGTCTTGCCGCGACCGACGCCGGAGCCGGTGTCGACCCGAACGGGATGCGACACCGACGTGAAGTGCTCGGGTGCGAGCAGGTAGCTGATCGTCGTCGAGTCGTGCACGAAGATGCCGTCGAGGCCCTGGCGGTCGAGTGCGAAGCGCCGGTAGTACGGCAGGATCGCCGCCAGGTGCTGCGCCCGCGGGTTGTCGACCGCGGCGATCCGGTCGAGCTGGGCGCCGGTCATCACGATCCGCTCGGTCACGTCGAGCCCGGCCATCACCACCGGGCACGCGGCGCCGAACACGACGTCGGCGGCCTCGGGGTCGTTGACGATGTTCGCCTCCGCGGCCGGGGTGGCGTTGCCGCCGCAGAACGCGTTGCCGCCCATCAGCACGATGCCCGCCAGGTTCGCCGCGAGGCGGGGTTCGGCGCGCAGCGCCCGGGCCACGTTCGTGAGCGGGCCGAGCGGGACGAGCGTGATCTCACCCGGCGCCGCCATCACCTCGCGGATGATGAGCTCGACCGCGCCGTCGGCGACCGCCGAGGTGGAGGGAGGTGCGAGCGGTGCGTCGCCCTGGCCGTTCGTGCCGTGGACGAAGTCGGCCGGGCCGCGGAAGCGCATGGCAAGGGGCGCGTGGGCCCCCTCGGCGACCGGCACGTCGGTGCGGCCGGCGATCTCCAGCAGGCGCAGCGCGTTCTGGGTGCACACGGTGGTGTGGGCGTTGCCGAACACGGTGGTGAGTGCCACCACGTCGAGCTCGGGGGACGCGATGGCGAAGAAGATCGCCATCGCGTCGTCGATGCCGGGGTCGGTGTCGATGATGATGCGGCGCGCCATGCCCGCTCGACGGTACCGGAGGTCGTGACCGGACGTGCCCGGACGGATCAGTCGCTGTTGCGCCAGCTGGCCGGGTCGAGGCCGAGCTTCTCGAACCGGTTCACGATCCACACCGGGATCTCCATCGGCTCGTTGTTCATGACGGCGCGGACCTGCTCGCCGTCCTCGGCCCAGATGTGGCAGGTGTTCATGTTCATCATGAGCGCGCGTTGGCGCGCCTCGGGGTTCGCGAACGCGTCGCTGCCCTGGCCGCTCTCACGAGCCTGCGCCACGCGGAACGACCACATGCTCTGGATCGCCACCGGGGCCATCGCCTGGAGCAGCGCGGTGGTGTGGGTGCAGCCGCGGGGCCCGCCGAACAGCTCGCGCACCTTGTGCGTGAACCCCCGCGCGATCGAGAGCCCGATCAGGTGCCGGTAGTGGTCCTCGATGCGCGGGCACGCTGCGTGCGGGTGGGTCTCCAGGACGGCTCGAGCGTCGACGATCTCGAGCGAGGGCACCTCGATCGTCATGTCGACGACCATGTGGTGCACCGTGAGCGGCTCGGGGTCGGTGGGCACGTAGAGGCCGGGCGGCTTCTGGTCGCGCACGGCGCCGCGCAGCAGCAGCGTGGAGGTGCCCTTCCGATAGGCGCGCACGACGTAGGCGCGCTCGTGGATCAGTTCGTCGGCGGGGTCGACCCCCTCGGGGTGCGGTGCGATCTCGTCGAAGACGGCGGCGCTCGGCTCGAACGCCATCAGCAGAACTCCCCGAGCAGCTCGCCGACGCGGTGGTCGGTGGCGGCGATGATCGGGCGCAGGAACAGCTGCTCGAGCAGGTCGGCGCCGCGGTCGTTGCCGCCCTGCAGGTCGCTCACGATCACCGACGAGGTGCACATCTGCAGCAGGCTCATCCGGTAGTCGTGCCAGCACTGCTCGAGCGAGTAGTCGCCGACCCCGAGCTCGACCACGGTGCGGTGGTACTGCTCGATGAGCTCGGCCTCGCAGCCCCGCCGCACCTCTGGCGTGAGCGAGCCGCCGAGCAGGTTCGCGACGTCCCACGGGCCGAAGTGCTTCGTCGACAGCTGGAAGTCGATCATCGTGACCGTGTCGGGGCCTGCGGAGCCGCCGAAGAGGTAGTTCTCGGCTCGGCAGTCGGTGTGGGTGAAGGTGAGGTGGCGCTGGCCGGCGACGTGGTGGAGCATGTCGACGTAGTGGTTGCAGGCACGCTCGATGACGCTCATCATCTCGGGCCCGATCCGCTCGCCGAAGCGGTCGGCGAAGGCGGGGAACCGCTCGAGTGCCATGCCCTGGCCCGCCTGGTAGAGCGGGTTGTTCATCGGCGGCAACCAGCTCATCTCGGCGAGCCGCGGGCTGTCCCAGAACGGTGCGTGGAGACGGGCGACGGTGTCGATGATCCGTGATGCGTCGTCGTGGCTGATGCCCGCGAGCTGGTCGGGGCAGCGCGCTCCGGCGATGTCTTCGATGAGCAGCACGAACGGCAGTCCCTCCTCGCCGCAGTCGGCATGGTAGGGGTGCGGCACCCGAACGCTGAGCTGGGTGGCGACCTCGCGGTAGAAGTTGACCTCACGGAGGTAGAACCCCATCATCCGCGACAGGAACTGGTTCTCGGGCAGGGGTGACTGGCACTTGGCGATGAGTGTGGACGGACCGCTGTGCCCGGTCTCGTAGGTGAGGTGCACCCGGGCGAGTTCGCCGAGGATGCCCACCCCCTCGCCGAGGCGCTCGGCCCGCAGCTCGGTGACACGGCCGAGGCGACCGTCGAGCGCCTCGTTGAACCACTCGACGGTGATGTCGGCGACCTGCGAAGGAACGTTCCCCATGGACGACGACGGTAGCGGCCCCCACCCGTGGAAGGGCGAAGCGGGTGTCAGGGCGTGGCTTGCGAGAGGGCCTCGGTGAGCGTGTTCCACGACAGCACGGCGCACTTGATCCGCACTGGGAACTTGACCACGCCCTGCAGCGCCTCGAGGTCGCCGAGCTTCACCTCGACCGATGCATCGGCGTCGTCGAGTTCCTCGATCGACATCATCGACTTGAAGCGGTGCACGAGCGCGCGCACCTCGTCGACGGTCTTGCCCTTCACGGCCTGGCTCATCATCGACGCCGAGCTCTGCGAGATGCTGCAGCCCTGACCGCCCACCTTGATGTCGTGCACCACGCCGTCGCGCACGTCGAGGTACACCTCGATCTCGTCGCCGCACAGGGGGTTGTGCCCGACGGCGTGGGTGGCCGGCGGGGGCAGCTCGCCGCGGTTGCGCGGGCTGCGGTAGTGGTCGAGGATGATCTCGCGGTACAGGTCGTCGAGACCGGGCATGGCGAACCCTTTCGTGCAGAACCCCGGGTGAGCGGGGTCAGAACCCGAAGATATCGGTCGCGCTGTCGAGGGCATCGGCCAGCACGTCGACCTCGGACTCGTCGTTGTACAGGTAGAAGCTGGCGCGTGCCGTCGCCGAGGCGCCGAGCACCCGCATCAGCGGCTTGGCGCAGTGGTGGCCCGCCCGCACGCACACGTTGCGCTGGTCGAGCACCTGGCTGAGGTCGTGGGGGTGGATGCCGCGGAAGGCGAAGCTGAACGTGGCCCCGCGGACCTCGACGTTGGTGGGGCCGTGGATCGTGATGTCGTCGCCGAAGCGCTCGGTGAGGGTGCGCAGCGCGTAGTCGGCGACCTGCATCTCGTGGCGCCGGATCTCGGTCATGCCGATGCCCTCGAGGAACTCGATCGCCGCGCCGAGGCCGATCGCCTCGACGATCGGGGGCGTGCCCGCCTCGAACTTGGCCGGGAGCTCGGCGGTGGTGAAGCCGTCGAGGCGGACGTCGGCGATCATGTTGCCGCCGCCGAGGAACGGTGGCATCGCGTCGAGCAGGGACTCGCGGCCCCACAGCACGCCGATGCCCGACGGACCGCACAGCTTGTGGCTGCTGAAGGCCAGGAAGTCCGCGTCCCAGGCCTGGACGTCGGTGACGTTGTGCGGCACGTACTGGCAGCCGTCGACGATCGCGATCGCGCCGGCCTGGTGGGCCGCGGCGCACAGCTCGCGCACCGGGGTGATGGTGCCGAGCACGTTGCTCATCGCGGTGAAGCTGAACGCCTTCGCTCCGTCGAGCAGCCGCGGCAGGTCGGTGAGGTCGAGCTGACCGTCCGGGGTGAGCGGCACCCAGCGCAGCTCGATGCCGCGCTCCGCGGCGAGCATGTGCCACGGCACGATGTTCGCGTGGTGCTCCATGTGGGTGAGCACCACCACGTCGCCCCGCCCGAGGTTGGCCCGACCCCAGCTGAACGCCACGAGGTTGAGCGCCTCGGTGGCGTTCTTGGTGAACACGAGCTCGTGGGCCTTCGGCGCGTTCACGAAGCGTCGCACCGCGGAGCGGGCGCCCTCGAAGGCGTCGGTGGCCTCGGCGGCCAGCCGGTACGCGCTGCGGTTGATCGGCGCGTAGGAGTACTCCATGCAGCGAACCATCGCGTCGATGACCGCGCGGGGCTTCTGCGAGGTGTTGGCCGAGTCGAGGTAGACCAGCGGCTGCCCGTCGATCTCTCGCGACAGGATCGGGAACTCCTTGCGGATCGAGGCGACGTCGAGCGCGGTCATCGTCAGGCCCGGAAGCTCTCGTAGCCCTCGCGCTCGAGCTGTTCTGCGAGCTCCATGCCGCCGCTCGCGACGATGCGGCCGTTCACGAGGATGTGGACGTGGTCGGGCTGCAGCTCGTCGAGGAGGCGCTGGTAGTGGGTGATGAGCACGACGCCCATGTGTGGGCGCTCGGCGCGGACCTCGCGGATGCCCTGCGCCACGATGCGCAGCGCGTCGATGTCCAGGCCGGAGTCGGTCTCGTCGAGGATCGCGAGCTCGGGCTCCAGGATCGCCATCTGCATGATCTCGTTGCGCTTCTTCTCGCCGCCGCTGAAGCCCTCGTTGAGGTAGCGGTCGACGAACGAGCCGTCCATGCCGAGGCGCTTCATCCAGTCCATCGTGGCGAGCCGCAGCTCGAGCACCGACAGGTCGATGCCCTTGCGGGCCGACAGGGCCTGGCGCAGGAACTGGATGACCGACACCCCGGGGATCTCCTGCGGGTACTGGAACGCGAGGAAGATGCCGCTCTTGGCCCGGACGTCGGTGGGCCAGTCGGTGATGTCGTCGCCCTGGAAGTGGATGCTCCCGGCGGTGACCTCGTACTCCGGCGAGCCCAGCAGCACGTTGGCGAGGGTGCTCTTGCCGCTGCCGTTGGGGCCCATGATCGCGTGGACCTCGCCGGCTCCCACCGTGAGCGAGAGGCCCTTCAGGATCTCGGTGGGTGCGCCCTCGGCGACCTCGGCGGGGCGCGCGTGGAGGTCGTCGACCCGGAAGAGGGTGGTCGGGCGGGGGGTCGCGGCGGGCTCGGTCACGTCGGCCAGTGTATTTCCACTATGGCGATAGGAGAAACCTCGGCCCGGGTTTCGCGCGTCACGCGGGCGGACCCCAGGCGGCCATGTCGTCGAGCAGCGGCACCAGGCGGTCGATCTCCGTACGCGGGTTCACGATGCAGACCCGCATGACCGTCTCGCCGTGGAACGTGGTCGGCACGATCAGGGTGACGCCGTCCTTGGCGCGGCTCCGGCTCCACTCGCGGTGGTCGTCCGGCGACCAGCCGCGACGCCGGAACAGCACGATCGACAGCTCGGGGTCGAGCAGGAGGTCGAAGGCCGGATGGGCCTCGACGGCGTCGGCGAACGCCCGCGCCGTCGCGATGGTGCGATCCATCGCCTCGGCGTACGCGTCGGTGCCGTAGGTGGCGAGCGAGAACCACAGCGGCAGCCCGCGGGCACGACGGGACAGGTGGTAGGCGTAGTCGCTCGGGTTCCACTCCGACCGGTCGACGGCGTCGAGGTAGGCGCCGTGCTGGCTGTGCGCGCTGGTGGCGAGGCCGGGGTCGCGGTACACGAGCGCGGCGCAGTCGTACGGGGCGAAGAGCCACTTGTGCGGGTCGACGCCGAAGCTGTCGACGTGCTCGATGCCGGCGAGGCGACGCCGGCCATCTGGCGAGCACAGCGCGGCGAGGCCGTAGGCGCCGTCGACGTGCAGCCACAGGCCCCGTTCGCGGCACACCTCGGCGACCTCGTCGAGCCGGTCGATGGCGCCCGCGTTGGTGGTGCCCGCCGACGCGGCGACGGCGAACACGTCGGGACCCTCGCCGTCGCGGGCGGCGGCGTCGAGCGCCGCCCGCAGGGCGGGACCGGTCATCCGGTCGCGGTCGTCGACCTCCACCGGCACCACGTCGACGTCCATCACGCGCGCGGTGGCGCGCACCGACGCGTGCACCTCCGTGGTGGCGGCGAACGCGAGCCGTCCGCGGCGTCCGTGGCGCTCGAGGTGCTGGTGCCGGGCGGTGACGAGGGCGCTCAGGTTGGCCGCCGAGCCGCCCGACACGAAGGCGCCACCGGCGCCCTCGGGCAGACCGGCGAGCGAACCCAGCCAGCGCAGCACCTGGTTCTCGGCGGCGATCGCGCCCGCGCCGGCCTCCCAGTTGCCCCCGAAGATCGACGACGCGCTGACGACGAGATCGAACATCGTGGCGGCGACGGTGGGGGCCGTGGGCACGTACGCGAGGTTCATCGGGTCGTCCATCGGACGGCAGGACGGGATCATCACCTCGCGCACGATGCGCATCGCCTCGTGCGCCCCGAGGCCACCGGCGCTGATCGTGCGGGCGAAGGTGTCGACGAGCACGTCGGCCTGCGGTGCCCCCCACCGGGGGTCCTTCGGCAGCCGGCAGCGCTCGATCGCGTAGCCGATCACCGAGTGCGCGAACAGCTCGGTCGACTCGTCCCAGGTGTGCATCGAGGGCATCGCGCGACGGTACCCCAGGATCGTTCGGTACCGAACGAGTTCGCGTCCGGTGTCCGACGTCGCGTCCATCGCGTCCCTCCGCGTCCCTCCGCGTCCCTCCGCGGCCCGACACCGCACCGGCCGGTGCCGCACGGGACCGTGTCCGGGCGTCGGGTCCGGGCGTCGGGTCCGGGCGTCGGGTCCGGGCGTCGGGTTCAGGTGTCGGGTTCGGCAACCGCGGGATCGGCGAGGCGTTCGTCCGCGCCCTCCTGGCCGCCGGCGCGTCCCGGGTGTACGTCGACCCGCGAGGAGATGGAGACGAACGACGCCCGCGAGCCGAAGGGCCTCGAGGCGCAGATGGCCCGTGGACTCGGCCGCGGGCTGAACACCGGACGATGATCGCGACCACGCGACGTCCGCGACGCCGCTGAAGCGGCGCCGCGGCAGGCACCCGACACACGAGAGGACCGACCGATGAGTGACACCCACACGGACATGATCGAGCTCGCCCGGCGGTTCGTCGGCGCGATCGAACGCGGCGACGTCGACGCGGTGCGCGCCTGCTACCACCCCGACGCACGCATCTGGCACAACAACGACGGGCTGGAGCAGACGGTCGACGAGAACCTGCGCGTGCTCGGCTGGATGGCGCGCACGCTCCTCACCCGCACCTACGACGTGGTGCGCCTGGAGGCGCTGCCCGACGGCTTCGTGCAGCAGCACGTGCTGCGCGCCGACCTGCCGAACGGCGGCACGTGGACGCTCGACGCGTGCGTGATCGTGCGCGTGGAGGACGGCCTCATCGTGCGGCTCGACGAGTACCTCGACTCCGCGCAGGTGGCGAAGCTGGCCGAGGCGCTCGCGTGAGCCGCCGTGTCGACTCGTACACCACGGCCGACGGCGCTCGTGTCGCGACGCCGTACACGGGGTGATCGACTTCGACGGTGACCTGGTCGTGGGCTGGCGCGACGACGTCGATCTCGGTGTCGCCGCCGCCCGGCGCGAGGGTGGCGAGTCGCCGGCCCACGTGCTCGAGCTGCTCGACCGACCGGCGATCGCCCGAGCGGACCGGTCCGGCTGATCCGGACCGGTCCGGCTGATCCGGACGATCCGGCAGGTCCGGCAGGTCCTGCAGGTCCTGCCGTCCGTTCAGCCTGCGGCGAGCGCCTTCCAGATCGCCCGGTACGACGGGTACTCGATCGTCGCGTCGACGTAGCCGGCCTCCTGCAGCGCCCGGTGGTAGCGCGGCAGGTTGCGGAACGGCACGCCCGAGTCGACGTGGTGGGCGAGGTGCCAGCCGATGTGGAACGGCACGAGGAACGACCGGGCCGGGATCGACTGCGCCACCGAGTGGGTGGTCTCGCGCCGGTCGGACGACATCTGCATGCCGCCGTGCTCGGCGATCGAGCGCAGCCGGTTGATCACCCGCCACACGGTGAGGTAGGGGGCGAGCCACAGCACCGGGTACACCCACCAGTGGCCGCTCGCGATCGACGCGCCGATCATCACGGCCTGCACCGCGTAGATGCGGTACGCCGTGTGGCGCACCCTCGGATCGGGAGCGCGCCACGCCAGGACGGTGCCGCGCATCAGCTTGAGTCCGGTGCGGCCGGTGGCATCGCGGACCAGCTTGCGCCGGAGGCTGTCACGCCCGATGGGATAGCCGCGGTAGAGCGGGAGGTCCGGTTCGTCCGGTCCGAACTCCTGCCGGTGGTGCGCCATGTGCACCCGCCGGTAGGCATCGGTGGAGGTGTACTGCGGAAAGCCGAGGAACCAGCGGCCCACGAGATCGTTCGCGCGGCGGTTCGAGAACAGCAGCCGGTGCGCCGCCTCGTGCATCAGCGAGGCGAACTGGGCGTGGGCGCGACCCATCAGCACGAAGGCGGGAATCGTGCTCCACGGTGCCCAACGGACCCCGAGCCACACGACGGCGCCGGTCTGCACGTAGAGGAACACCACCGACCAGGCGTTGCGCCACGACGGGATGCGGCGCAGCTCGTCCCGGAACGCCGTGACGGCTCGACCGTCCTCGCGTACGAGCTCGGTCGCGTGGGCCTGCGGCAGCCGGCTCGGGACCATCGTGTGCACGAGGTCCAGTTGACCAACCCGCCCCGCGCGCTGTCAACCACGCCGCCGGGTGCCCGGCGAGCGCGTTCTGGTCGTGCCGTTTCCCGCACACCGGGTCGGTGCGCGACCGGGAGCGAGTGGCCCGACCTCACTCGCGGCCGAGCAGGTCTTCCTTCCAGCTGCGAAAGCGCGTGTGGTGGCGGCCGCCGGGGCCGAGCCCGTCACCGCTGTTGTCCGGGAACAGGCGGAACACCGACTGCGTCGAGAGGTCGTCGGCGCGGCACGCCCAGTAGCGGGCGTCGCCCCCGCTGGCCGGGCCGGCCCGCCACAGCAGCCAGTCACCGATGCGCCGCTTGTACGTGGCGACCGGTCGGTCGGGCAGGTCGTCGCCGAGCGTGAGCAACTCCGTCGGTGCCTCGATCCAGGCGCCCGCCACGATGTTGCGGTCGCGCGTCGGCGTGTCGGGAAGGTCGGCGGTGTGCACCGGGGTGGTGTCGTCGGGTCGCTGGTCGTAGCGGAGGGGTTCGTTCACGGGGTGGCTCGCTTCCATCGGTGCATGAGGGGACGTTCGACGCCGAACCAGCTCGCCGTCGCGACGACGGCCGTGATCGCCGCGGAGAGCAGCACGAACACGGTCGCGCTCGACGTCACCCCGTACATCGCGAGCAGCTGCTGCACGGGCCAGGCGTACAGGTAGACGCCGTACGACAGGTCGACGCCGGCCAGCCGGGCGCCCAACGGGGCCAGCAGCAGGGCGAGGGGCGGGAGCAGCAGCGCGAGCGCCGCGCCGCCGACGTGCTCGCTGAGGAACAGCGAGGTGCGTCCGGCCACGAGGGCGACGATGAGCGCCACCACCGGCAGTGGGCCGAGGAGCCGGATGCGGTCGCCGAAGGCGCCGGCGAGGGTGCCGCTCAGGAAGACGAACAGCAGCATCACGAGCGTCTCGTCGGCGAGCGGGCCGACGACGAACCCGGTGAGCTCGGCGTCAGCCCGGTACGCGACCGCGAGCGCGCCGGTCGCCGCCCACGCGACGAGGACCGAGCGGCGCTCGCCCCATCGGTGCACGGCGAACGCGAGGAGGCCGACCACGAGGTAGCAGCGGACCTCGTAGGGCAGGGTCCACAGCGAGCCGTTCACCATGCCCTCGCCGGTGGCGGTGCCGAACGGCGTCGACGTGGCGAACACCCCGCGCACGTTGTGGAACATCTCGGTGGGGAACAGCAGGGCGCGGCCGACGTAGGCGACGGGTCCGTCGGTGCCGAGCGTGAAGAAGCCACCCAGCCCACCGTGCTCGTGGATCCACGCGAGCAGCGCGACCGGAACGGCGCTCGCGACGACCGCGACGGCGTAGCCCGGCACGATGCGGACCGCCCGTGCCCGGACGAAGGAGCCGAACGGTCGCCGGGCGGCGGAGCGCCCGACGAGCAGGCCGCTCATCGCGAAGAAGCCGGCCACCGCGAACCCGCCGAGGGTGAGCCGGTCGGGTGCGAGCGGTGAACCGGGTTCGGCCCCGAACCCGCCGAGCGGCCACGAGTGGCTCACCAGCACCAGCCCGGCGAGCACGAGCCGGAGGAGGTCGAAGCCGGGGGAGCGCGCGTCGACCAGATCGGCGACGGTGACCGGTCGTGGCGCCCGCTCACGGTCGGGCGAGGATCGGTCCGACCCGGTGAGCGCGGTCACCAGCCCCGCGCGACCCACTCGGCGAGGTGGGGACGCTCGGTGCCGATGGTGGTGTCGACACCGTGGCCGGGCATCACCACCGTGTTCGCGGGCAGGGTGAACAGCCTGGTGTCGATCGAGTCGATGATCGTGGCGAAGTCGCCGCCCTCGAACTTCGTGGCGCCCGGCCCGCCCGGGAAGAGCGTGTCGCCGCTGAACAGCACCGGCGATCCCTCCACCAGGAACGAGATCGAGCCGGGCGTGTGGCCGGGGTTGTGGATCGCGTGGAGGCGCACCTTGCCGACCTCGATCACCTCGGCGTCGTCGAGGAAGACGTCGTACCCGACGTCCTTCAGCATCGGGGCGTCCTGGCTCGTGACGGCGACCTCGTAGCCGGCCTCGCGCATCTGGGTGACGGCACCGATGTGGTCCCAGTGGCCGTGGGTCTCGAGCACGCGCCGCACGTCGAGCCGCTGGCACAGCTCGAGCAGCCGCTCGTGTTCGTTGGCGGCGTCGATCAGCACGGACTCGCCGGTGTGGCGGCACCGGAGGACGAAGACGTTGTTGGCGTACGGTCCGACGACCACCCGGTGGATCTCGATGCGTCCGTCGGCCCAGTGCAGCGTGGTCATGCGTCGAGTCTTGCACCGGGTGAGGGTCAGCTGGAGACGACGTCGTAGCCGAGGGCGAGTGCGACCGGGATCTGGCCGGGGTCGAAGGTGACGAACCGCACCGGTCGGGGCAGGCGGTCGGCGGCGGCCAGGTGGAGGGCGTCGCTCAGCCGGAGCGGCTGCTCGCGCATCAGCGCCGCGGCGCGGTCGAGGCAGCGCTGGTCGACCGGCACCACGGCCACCCGGTCCCACGTGAGCCGCACGAGGTCCTCGAGGTCGGCCCGCAGCACGGGCTCGTCGACCACCCGGTCGATGAGCGCGAGCGACTCCATGAGCGTCAGTCCGCTGGAGCACCACGTGGGGTCGTCGCGCAGCGCGTCGAGCACGACCGTGCGGATCGGCTGGTCGAGGTGGGCGGCCACGAGCGCGCTCGCGTCGAGGTAGACGGTCACGTGCGCACCCCTAGCCCCGCACCTCGCGGAGCAGCCGGTCGAGGCGCACGTTGCCCCACACCGCCACCACGCGGTCGGGCACGCGCCCGTCGGATCGCCGGGGCGGCACGAGCGCGCCGGACGCCACCAGTGACGCCAGGTGGGTCTCCCCGCCGCCGTCGCCGCCGTCGCGCATCGCCGACAGCGGCACGAGCGCGGCTGCGGGCCGGCCGGCGACGGAGACGACCGTCGGTTCGCCGCCCGCGGCACGTCGCACGTGGGCGGCCAGGTCGGCGCGGAGCTCTCGGATCCCGATCGGCATGTGTACGCGAGTGTACACCAGTCGATTTCCGCGCTGCGGGCCGGTGGGGTCAGACTCGCCGCATGAACTTTGCCTTCACCGAAGAACAGGAAGAGCTGCGCAAGACCGTGCGCCAGTTCCTCGAGGCCAAGAGCCCCGAGACCGCCGTGCGCGAGCAGATGGAGACCGAGACCGGCTTCGACCCGGCCGTGTGGTCGCAGATGGGTGAGCAGCTGGGCCTGCAGGGCCTCATCGTCCCCGAGGAGTACGGCGGTTCGGGCTACGGCTACGTCGAGCTCGGCATCGTCCTCGAGGAGCAGGGCCGCGCCCTGCTGTGCGCCCCGTTCTTCTCCACCGTCGTGCTCGCCGCCAACACGCTGATCCACAGCGGTGACGAGGCCGCCAAGGCCGCCCACCTGCCCGGCATCGCGAGCGGCGAGACGATCGCGACCCTCGCCTACACCGAGCCCTCGGGCAAGTGGGACGAGAGCGGCATCACGTTGCAGGCCACCGCCTCGGGCGACGGCTACACGCTGAGCGGCACGAAGAGCTTCGTGCTCGACGGCCACACGGCGAACCTGATCATCGTCGCCGGCCGCACCGACAAGGGCGTGAGCCTGTTCGCCGTCGACGGTGGCGCCGCCGGCCTCACCCGCACCGCGCTGTCCACCATGGACCAGACCCGCAAGCAGGCCAAGCTCGAGTTCTCGAACACCCCCGCCACCCTCATCGGTGCCGAGGGCGAGGGCTGGAGCATCCTCAGCCGCGTGCTCGACCTCGCCGCCGTCGGCCTCGCCGCCGAGCAGGTCGGTGGCGCCCAGAAGGTGCTCGAGATGGCCGTCGACTACGCGAAGGTCCGCGTGCAGTTCGGCCGCCCGATCGGTTCGTTCCAGGCGATCAAGCACAAGTGCGCCGACATGCTGCTCGAGGTCGAGTCGGCCAAGAGCGCGGCGTACTACGGCATGTGGTGCGCGGCCGAGCTGAACGACGAGCTGCCGTCGGTGGCCTCGCTCGCGAAGGCCTACTGCTCGGAGGCGTACTTCCACGCCACGGCCGAGAACATCCAGATCCACGGTGGCATCGGCTTCACCTGGGAGCACCCGGCGCACCTGTACTTCAAGCGTGCGAAGTCGAGCGAGCTGCTCTTCGGCGACCCGACCTACCACCGCGAGCTCCTCGCGCAGCGCATCGGCATCTGATCCGCCGGCGCCCACCGGGCGCCGCTGCGATGCGATCGGACGAACGGCCCGGGCACCTCGCCCGGGCCGTTCGCCGTTCCGGGGCGTCCACCGTTCCGGGGCGTTCGCCGTTCCCGGGCGCCGCCCCGCCGGTAGCGTTCCGGGCGTGGAACCGATCACGTGGGTGTTCCTGGTCGCCGCGGCGCTGTCGACGTTCGTCATCGCCGCCGTGGTCATCGGCCGCGAGGCCCGCCGTCTCGACGCGGTGGCGCCCCGGTCGGTGTACCTGATCGACGAGGTCGTCGAGTTCGTGGCCGAGTACCTGCCGCCCGAGACCCAGGCGCGGCTCACGCCGTCCGAGCTCGAGCAGCTGCTCACCCTCCACATGCGGTGGCTCCACGCCAAGGGCCTGCAGCCGACCAACGTGGTCGACCGCCGCCAGGACATCGACACGCTGGTCATCGTCGGCGAGAACGACCTCACCGCCTACCTGCTCGCAGAGGCCGAGCAGGCCGGCATCGTGATCCTCGACGACGTCGACGTGGTGCACGTCGTCGACGCCCACCTGGCCTACTTCGAGGCGATCGGCGCCGTCGGCCCCAAGGCGATCGACCTGTAGGCGCCGCCCGCCTCGGGGGGTCGGGCACACTTCGAGGCGATCGGCGCCGTCGGTCCCAAGGCCATCGACCTGTAGGCGCCGCCCGCCTCGGGGGGTCGGGCCTATTTCGAGGCGATCGGCGCCGTCGGCCCCAAGGCCATCGACCTGTAGGCGCCGCTCACCTCGGGGGGGTCGGGCCTATTTCGAGGCGACCGTCGCGAATTCGTGTGCCACCAACGACGCCGGCTGTGGTTGAATTCGGATCACCAGAGAGAGGAGGTGGTCCAACTGAACAGTGATTGTTGTCGTGGGACTCTGGAGGTGGTTGGCCGCTAGGCCTTCAGGCTGGACCGCCTGGCGAATCCACGCCAATCTCCGCTGATCTCCCTGCCGAAGCTGGTCCCGTCGGCGCGATGTGGGAGATCGGTCTCGTACCAGTCGTGACAGGGCAGGAACCTCCGGGTTCCTGCCCTGTTCG
>CAEZSR010000004.1_pt1 | contig 52851 bp, 50 predicted proteins | sample 7264011 | NCBI WGS metagenome assembly CAEZSR01 (sample SAMEA6813783, study PRJEB35770) | freshwater metagenome | biome: Freshwater; feature: Freshwater reservoir; material: water | place: Czech Republic | collected 2016-08-15 | depth 0.5m m | reverse complement strand
GACGCGGCGAAGAGCTCGATCGCGAAGACGATGAGCTTCCTGGCCGAGCACGCCTGACGGCGGGCCGAACCCGGCGAACGACGACGCCGACGCGACACCGACCTCAGTCGAACAGGCTGGGCGACCCACCCCGCTCGGGCGGCACCGGCAACCCGAGGTGTGCCCACGCAGCTGGCATCGCGACCCGACCCCGTGGGGTGCGGGCGATCATGCCCTGCTGGATGAGGAACGGCTCGTACATGTCCTCCACCGTCTCGGGCTGCTCGCCGACGCTGATCGCGACGGTGCTCAGGCCCACCGGTCCGCCGTTGAACTGGTGGCAGATCGCGGTGAGGATCGCCCGGTCGACCTTGTCGAGGCCGAGCTCGTCGACGCCGAACAGGGCGAGCCCGCGCTTGGCCGTCGCCTCGCTGATCGTGCCGTCACCGCGCACCTCGGCGTAGTCGCGCACCCGCCGCAGGAGGCGGTTCGCGATGCGAGGCGTGCCGCGCGATCGGCGGGCGATCTCCCACGCACCCTCGGTCTGGATGTCGACCTTCAGGATGCCCGCGGCGCGCACGACGATCGCCTCGAGCTCGTCGTCGGTGTAGTAGTCGAGCCGGGCGACGAGGCCGAACCGGTCGCGCAGGGGGCCGGTGATCATGCCGGTGCGGGTGGTGGCACCGACCAGGGTGAACCGGGGCAGCGTGAGGCGGATGCTCGACGCGGCCGGCCCCTTGCCGACCACGATGTCGAGCTGGAAGTCCTCCATCGCCGGGTACAGGATCTCCTCCACGGCTCGCGAGAGCCGGTGGATCTCGTCGATGAAGAGGACGTCGCCCTCCTCGAGCTTGGTGAGGATCGCGGCGAGGTCGCCGGCGCGTTCGAGCGCCGGACCGGACGTGATGTGCAGGTGCACGCCCATCTCGGCGGCGACGATGCCCGCCATCGAGGTCTTGCCGAGGCCGGGCGGACCGGCGAGCAGCAGGTGGTCGGCCGGTTGCGAGCGCTTCTTGGCCGCTTCCAGCACGATCGTGAGGTGCTCCTTCAGTTCCTTCTGGCCGACGAACTCGGCGAGGCGCTTGGGCCGCAGGCCGACGTCGTCGACCTGGTCGGCGTCGTCCACCGGACGCGGATCGACGGGGCGGGTGGCCATCGGGTCGAGGAACTCCTCACGCACGCTTGGCCCCCAACAGCTTGAGCGCGTCGCGCAGCAGGGTGGACGCGTCGCCGGTGGCGGGCAGCTCGCGCAGCACGTCGCGCACCTCCTCGGGGCCGTAGCCGAGCCCGGCGAGCGCCTCGCGCACGTCGCCGACCACGCTGCCGCCCGACGCCCCACCCGGCGCGCCGACCGGGTCGAGCATCGGCAGGCTGAGCCGGTTGCGCAGCTCGACGAGGAGCCGCTCGGCGGTCTTCTTGCCGACGCCGGGCACGAGGGTGAGCGCCCCGAGGTCGTTGGTGGCGACGATGTCGACCAAGGCCGACGGGGCGTGCGTGCCGAGGATCGCGATCGCGAGCGCCGGACCGATGCCGTGGGTGGCGATGAGGATCTCGAACGTCGCCCGCTCGTCGCGTTGGCGGAACCCGTACAGCGTCTGGGCGTCCTCGCGGATGTGGTGGTGCACGTACAGGAACACCGGCGACGAGGGTTCGAGCTCGGCGAGGGTGCGCGGGGTGACGGTCACGACGTAGCCGACGCCACCGACCTCGACGAGCACCGACGTGTCCCCGCTGCGTTCGAGCACCGTGCCCCGCAACGACCCGATCATCCGACGACCTCCTGTGCTGTCGCTGTCGTGATGGTTCCGCCGGTCGTGGTTCGTCCGGTGGTGGTTCCTCCGGAGGCGGCGGCGGCGCGCCGCACCTGGGCCGCCATCGGCGCCATCGCGAGGTGGCAGAGCGCGAGCGCCGCGGCATCCGCGGCGTCGGGCGGTTCAGGCACAGAGGCGAGGCCGAGGCGCGCCTGGACCATCTTCTGCACCTGCTCCTTGCCGGCCCCGCCCCAGCCGGCGATGGCGTTCTTCACCTGGTTGGGCGTGTACTGCACGACCTCGCACCCGGCCGCTGCGGCTTCGGCGAGGGCCAACCCGCTGGCCTGGCCCACGCTCATCGCGGTGCGGACGTTCACCTGGAAGAACACCTGCTCGACGGCCACCGCGTCGGGGCGGAACTCGGCGATCAGCGCCGCCAGCTCACCGCGGAGCTCGGCGAGCCGCTGCGGCAGCGGTGCGCTGGGCGGGGTGCGCAACACCCCCAGCGCGAGCGGTCGGAGCGAGCGCGGCCCGTCGGCTTCCACCACCGCGTATCCGCAGCGCGTGAGCCCGGGATCGATGCCGAGCACCCGGAGCGCAGGGCGGGTGCTCATCGGCACGTCCCGGTTGCGGATCGGTCGGGGGCGAACACGCGTACGACCTTAGCAACGGTCGCCGGGCGAACGGGTGACGGTGAGCGGATCACCGCCGTCCGGGCGGGCGCGTGTGTGCCTGTCGACTACAGCTTCTGGAGGACGTCGACGAGCTCGCCCACCGGGCGGAAGGTGAGCCCGGCGATCGCACGATGGGCGTAGCGGACCACGCCCTGTGCGTCGACGATGAAGACGCTGCGCCGCGGGAACCCGATCGGCCCCAGCGTGCCGTACAGGGCGGCCACCTTCTTGTCGGTGTCGGCGAGCAACGGGAACCCGAACCCGTGCTTGCCGCTGAAGCGCTCGTGGCTGTCCACGCCCTGCGCCGAGATGCCGATCACCTGCGCGTCGAGGGCCTCGAACTGGGCCAGCTCGTCGTTGTAGCTGTTGAGCTGCTTGGTGCACACCGGCGTGTCGTCGCCGGGGTAGAACACCAGCACCACGGGACGGCCGAGGAAATCGTGCAACGACACCTCGGCACCGCCCGTACCGGGCAGGGTGAAGTCGGGCGCCTGGTCGCCCACGCCGACGCTCATCAGCCGACCGCTTCCATGAGCTCGTCGCTGATGTCGAAGTTGCCGAACACGTCCTGGACGTCGTCGTTGTCCTCGAGCGCGTCGACGATGCGGAGCACCTTGCGAGCGTCCTCGGGGTCGGTCACCTCGATGACCGTCGACGACACCATGGTCGACTCGGCCGACACCACCGTGACACCGGCGGTCTCGAGCGCGTCGCGCACGTCGTAGACGTCGCTCGGGTTGCAGGTGATGCGGAACCCCTCGCCGTCGGCGGCGACGTCCTCGGCGCCGGCCTCGAGAGCCGCCATCATCACGTCGTCCTCGGCACCGGTGGCCATGATCACCCCCTTGCGGCTGAACTGCCAGCCGACCGCACCGGGCTCGGCCATCGACCCGCCGAGCTTCGAGAAGATGTTGCGGACATCGGCACTGGTGCGGTTGCGGTTGTCGGTGAGCACCTCGATGAGCAGGCCCACGCCGCCGGGGGCGTAGCCCTCGTACATGATCGTCTCGTAGTTGCCGCCGTCGGTCTGACCGGTGCCGCGCTTGATGGCGCGGTCGATCAGGTCGTTGTTCATCTGCGCGGCCTTGGCCTTGAGCACGAAGGTGCGCAGCGTGGCGTTCGAGGCCGGGTCACCGCCGCCGTCGCGAGCCGCGACCTCCAGCTGCCGGGCGATCTTGGCGAACACCTTGGCGCGCTTCGCGTCCGCGGCGCCCTTCTTGTGCTTGATCGTGGCCCATTTGGAATGACCGGACATCGTTGACTCCGTGAGTGGTCGGGTGGACGGGTTCAGGCAGCTCGCGCTGCGGACGGGGGCACCATGGCGAGGAACATCGCGTGCAGCCGGTCGTCGTCGGTGAGCTCGGGGTGGAACGACGCGACGAGCACGCGGCCCTGCCGTGCCAGAACCGGCACGCCGTCGTGCCGTGCGAGCACCTCCACCCCCGGGCCGGTGCGCTCGACCTTCGGTGCCCGGATGAACACGACGTGGAACGGCGCGTCGAGGCCGTCGACGTCGACCTCGTGCTCGAAGCTGTCGATCTGGCGGCCGTAGCCGTTGCGCCGCACGGCGATGTCGATCGCGGCGAAGCTGCGCTGGTCGGGGCGGCCGTCGAGCACCTCGGCGGCGAGCAGGATCATGCCGGCGCACGTGCCGAACACCGGCATGCCCGCCGCGAGTCGCTCGGCGAGCGGGTCGAACAGCTCGGCGGTGTGCAGCAGACGAGACATCGTGGTGCTCTCGCCACCCGGCATCACCAGCGCGTCGACACCGGCCAGATCGGCGGGGGTGCGCACCTGGCGCGTGCGGGCACCGAGGCGGTCGAGCACCGCCTGGTGGGCCTGGAAGGCACCCTGCAGCGCGAGCACGCCGACGACCGGCGTGGTGCCGGTGGGATCAGCGCTGCCGGTGTCGGGGCGCGACGGGGACGACACGTGATCGTCCACCTGGGGGCCGCTCCGCCGACGAACGCGTCATGCTCGTGAGGGTCCGGTCACCAACCGCGCTCGGCGTAGCGCTGGTTGATCTCGTCCATGCCGATGCCGGTCATGGGCGCACCGAGGCCGCGGCTGACCTTGGCCAGGATGTGCGGATCGCGGAAGTGCGTGGTGGCCTCGACGATCGCCTTGGCACGCGGGGCCGGGTCGTCGCTCTTGAAGATGCCCGAGCCGACGAACACGGCCTCGGCGCCGAGCTGCATCGCGAGCGCAGCGTCGGCCGGGGTGGCGATACCACCGGCGCAGAACAGCGGCACGGGCAGCCAGCCGGTCTCGGCGATCTCCTGCACGAGGGGCAGCGGAGCCTGCAGCGACTTGGCCCACTGGAACAGCTCGGCCGAGTCGGCCTGCGTGACCTTGCGGATGTCGCCGGTGATGTTGCGCAGGTGACGCACCGCCTCGACGATGTTGCCGGTGCCGGCCTCGCCCTTCGAGCGGATCATGCACGCACCCTCGCTGATGCGACGCAGCGCCTCGCCGAGGTTGGTGGCGCCGCAGACGAAGGGCACGGTGAAGGCGAACTTGTCGATGTGGTGCGTCTCGTCGGCCGGCGTGAGCACCTCGCTCTCGTCGATGTAGTCGACGCCGAGCGCCTCGAGGATCTGCGCCTCGACGAAGTGACCGATACGGGCCTTGGCCATGACCGGGATCGTCACCGCGGCCTTGATGCCCTCGATCATCTCCGGGTCGCTCATGCGGGCCACGCCGCCGTCGCGGCGGATGTCGGCCGGCACGCGCTCGAGCGCCATGACGGCGCAGGCACCCGCGTCCTCGGCGATCTTCGCCTGCTCGGGGGTGACGACGTCCATGATGACGCCACCCTTGAGCATCTCGGCCAGGCCCCGCTTGACGCGGTAGGTGCCACGAGCAGCGGGAGAATCGGCGGCGTTCGAACTCATGTGCGCCATCGTACCTCCCGCCCCCACGGCCACCCACTGTTCATTCGCCGGTCGGAACGGGTGTCACGAGTGACACTGATCGCACCGCTCCCCCCGGGCGGGGGCGTCAGGTCAGCGGCGTGGTGTTGCCGATGCGGGGCAGCTCGACCCACGTGCGACCGGGGGTGAGCGCGATCACGGAACCGTTCTCGTCGGTGAGCGTGAACGGCTGCGTGCGGTCGTCGCGGGTCCACGTGCCGCGGATGAGCGCGCCACCCGTGAACACGTAGGCGGTGCCGGTGCCGATGGTCTGCGCCTCGGGGCTGCGCGAATCGGCCGGGCTCGGGCGGTACTCCACCTCGAGCACCACCACGTTCTGCGTGTTCACCTGACCGAGGTCGTCGAAGTGCGGCTCGCCGTCCTGCTCGCGCAGGTACGCGGCGTTGTCGCGGTCCCACGTCCAGCGCACGTCGAGGCCGTCCATCTCCAGCTCCACACCGCTCGCCTGCTCGCCGTTGAACGCCTCGTCGGGCGCCCGGTACTCGAACTGCGGCGTGGGCGGAGGGTTGAAGATCGGGGTGAAGTTCATCCAGAACTCGGTGGTGGTGCCGAACAGCGTGTGCTCGCGGTCGACACCCGGGCGCTGGTCGCGGAAGAACCCGACGTTGCGGGTGGTGCTCGGGCTGAGGCCCACCAGGTCGCTGTCGTTGATCGCGCGGGTGACGGCGGGGTTGCCGCCGCTCCACACGAACAGCGGCTCGCTGAACGAGCCGAGCAGGTCGACGTCCTGGGTGCGACCCGAGCGGATCGGGCCGATGCGGCCGGGGTCCTGCGAGTGGAACACGGCGGCGAACCGGGTGAGGTTCTCCACGTTCTCCTCGAACACGATGTCGGCCCGGTTCAGCCCGAACTGCGGCCGCGCCTGCGGGTGGTTGTCGATCTTCGCGACGAGCGCCGGACGCGCGGCGAGGGCCTCGTCGGTGAGCGGCAACCCGGTCAGCGCGAACGTGGGGCCGGCCTCGGCGACCGTGGTGGGCGTGTCGGTGTCGGCCGTAGCGGTGGTGGTGGGTGCCGACGTGGTGGACGTGACGGCGGCCTCGGTGGTGGTGGGCGCCGGCGCCTCGGTGGTGGTGACCGCCGACTCCTCGTCGCCGCCACCTCCACCGCACGCGGCGACGATCAGGCCACCGGCGGCGAGGAGCGCGAGCGAACGGACCGGGCGGCGCCGGACTCCGTGCACGGGGTGCGAACGAGTGGTGCGGGGGGTGCGGGGGGTGCGGTGCAGCACGTGGATCAGAGCTCCCTCAGCAGGGCGATGCGCTCATCGAGCGGGGGGTGGGTGTCGAACATGCGGTGGATGCCGCCGAGCTTGCCGCGGTCGCCCACACCGGACATCGGCTGCTCGATCCAGAGGTGGGCCGTGGCCGTGGAGGCGGAGTGGGTGACCGTGGTGTCGTCGCGCAGCTTCTCGAGCGCCGAGATCAGCCCCGGCGGGTACCGCGTCATCTGGCAGGCGCTCACGTCCGCGAGGGTCTCGCGTTGGCGGCTGATCGTGGCCTGCATCGCCTTGGCGATGATGGGCGCGAGGATCAGCAACGCGAAGCCGATGAGCGCGAGCGGGTTGTTGCCGTTGTCGCGGTCGCCCTCGCGGGGCACGCGGCCGCCGTTCCACCACATCAGCCGGATGGCCGTGTCGGTGAGGATCGCGACCGCACCGACGAGGGTGACGGCGAGCGTGGACACGAGGATGTCGTAGTTGCGGATGTGCGACAGCTCGTGGGCGAGCACGCCCTCCAGCTCCACGCGATTGAGCTTCTCGAGCAGGCCGGAGGTGACCGCGATGGCGGCGTGGCGGGGGTTGCGGCCGGTCGCGAAGGCGTTGGGGGCAGGGTCGTCGACCACGTAGATGCGCGGCTTTGGCAGGCCGCTCGCGATGCACAACCCCTCGACGAGGTTGTGGAGCCGCTGGTACTGCTCGGGATCGGCCGGCTTGGCGCGGCTCACCGCGAGGGCGATGGCGTCGGCCTTCCAGTAGGAGGCGAAGGCGATGGCGCCGGACAGGACCAGCGCGATCAGCGTGCCCCACAGCCCGTAGCCGGTGAGCGCCCCGATGGCCGCGCCGACGAGGGCGAGGAAGGCGACGAAGCCGGCCACGAGCAGGACGCTGCGGCGGCGGTTCGCACGGATGAGTTCGAACATGACGCCCGACAGGGTAACGGCGCGACCACGGACACCAGCGGCACCCCTCGCACGAGTGGGGTGCGGACCCGGGTCAGAACCCGATCTTCGGCACCTCGCGCGCTGCCTCGTCGGCCTCGAAGTACTCGCGCTTCTCGAACTTCAGCATGCTGGCGAAGATCACCGTCGGGAACGCCTGGATCTTGTTGTTGTAGTTCAGGACGGAGTCGTTGTAGAACTGCCGCGCGTAGGCGACCCGGCCCTCGGTGGCGCTCAACTCCTCCTGCAGGGCCAGGAAGTTCTGGTTGGCCTTCAGGTCGGGGTAGGCCTCCGACAGGGCGAACAGCTGGCGCAGCGCTCCGGCCACCTGGTTGTCGGCCGCCGCCTGCGAGTGCGGATCGGTGGGAGCGCTCATCGCCGCGTTGCGGGCGTTGATGACGGCGTCGAGCGTGTCCTTCTCGTGTGCCGCGTAGCCCTTCACCGTCTCGACGAGGTTGGGGATGAGGTCGATGCGCCGCTTCAGCTGGACGTCGATCTGCGACCAGGCGTTCTCGATCTGGTTGCGGCTCCGGATGAGCCCGTTGTACGTGACGATCGCGACGATCACCAGCACGACGACGATGGCGAGGATCACCCACTCCATGGACCCCGTCCTTTCTCCAGCGGATCCCGGTCAGCGTCGACCGAGGGCTCGGGCCAGCATACGAGAGACGCGACGGCGGTCCTGCGCCTCGTCGAGCAGCCGGCGGCGCTCGGCCCGGTCCGCGGCGATGCGGTGGTAGTGGGCCGCGTAGAGCTCGGCCAGGCGGCGCATCGAGAACTCGTCGGCACGCGGTCCGCCGGCGGCGACCAGGCGGGCCCGGAGGTCCGCGTCGTACAGCACGCGCTTGAGCGCGTCCGCCAGCGCGGACACGTCACCGGGCTCCACGAGCACCGCATCCACCCCGTCGGTCGCGACGTTGCGGTAGCCGTCGAGGCCGCTCGCGACGATCGCCGTGTCGGCCGCCATCGCCTCGATCAGCACCACCCCGAACGACTCGCCGTGGAGCGACGGAGCACAGAAGACCGTGGCGCCCTTCAGCCGCGCGACCTTGTCGGCGTCGGTGACGCGACCGAGCCACTCGATGCGTGCGTCGTGGGCGTACTGCGCCTTCAGCCGCGCCGTGTCCGGGCCGGTGCCGGCCACCCACAGACGCACGTCCGCGGGCAGCTGCTCCATCGCCGCGAGGAGCACGTCGAGGCCCTTGCGCTCCTCGTGCCGGCCGAGGAAGAAGATCGTCGGGCCCTCGCTCGGGTGCGGCGAGGCCTCCCGGTACTGCTCGAGCTCGACACCGTTGAAGAGGATCTCGTACTCACCACCGATGTAGCGGTGCACCAACTCCATCGCGTCCTTGGACACCGCCACCCGGTGGGCCAGGCGGTGGCTCGCTGCGAGCACGGGCCGGCGCAGGTACTTGTACGCCGCGCTCTCCCCCGCCGAGTGGAACGTGGCGATGATCGGCGCCGTGTGGAGCAGCGTGGCGGTCTGCGTCGGGCCGGGGGTGAACGGCTCGTGCAGGTGCAGGACGTCGAACTCCTCCTCGGTGAGCGCTCGGATGGTTCGGAGCTGGCACGACGGGTCGGGGGCGAGCGGCGCGATCGATCCGTTCGCGCTGGTGGGCAGGCTGTCGCCGAGCGGGGTGACGAACGTGGCCGGCGGCGGGCCGTCGCACGGTGCGAGCACGCGCACCTCGATGCCCATCCGGCGCAACTCGCGGCTGAGGCCCATCACCTGTGCCTGCACGCCGCCGGGCACCGACAGGCTGTAGGGGCACACCATGCCCACGCGCAGCAGGCCGCGCGAGGTCGCGTCGGTGGAGCCGGCCATCCGGTCACGGTACCTCGCCACGGTGGGCACGACGACCCGCCGCTACGGTGCGGCCGTGACCCGCCTCCCCGCACTCAGCGTCATCGGCACCCCCACCAAGCGGAACGCGCTGCTGGAGGTGGCCGCCGAGGCGGACCGGCGCGGGTTCGCCGGTCTCGCCAGCCCCGGCGTGCACGGCAACCTCGCCCTGTGCGGTTCGCTCGCCCACGTCACCCACGAGATCCCGTTCTGGACGAGCATCCAGCCGATCTACCACTCGCACCACGCCGAGGTCGCGATCACCGCCGGGCACCTGGCCGAGGTGAGCGGCGGCCGTTTCCGGCTCGGGTTGGGCGTGAGCCACGCACCGGCGATGGACCGGCTCGGCATCGACACCGGTCGACCGCTCGGCGACATGCGCGCCTACGTCGAGGGCATTCGCGCCACCGAGCGTGCGTCGGGTGCGCTGCCGCCGATCCTCCTGGCCACCCTGCGCGACAAGATGCTCGACCTCGCGGTCGAGGTCGCCGACGGCGCGATCTGGGCGAACGCGTCGCGCTCGCACACGCCGACACAGGTGGGCCGCATCGCCGGGTCGATGCGCGACGGGTTCTTCCTCGGGAACATGGTGCCGACCGTGATCGACGCGGACCGCGACGCGGCGCGTGCGATCCACCGTCGCACGCTCGGCGGCTACGTGGTGCTGCCGAACTACCGCAACTACTGGAAGCAGGCGGGCTACGCGGAGGAGATGACCGCCATCGAGGCCGCGCTCGCGGCGGGCGACCGCGACGCGCTGCCGGGGCTCATGACCGACCGGTGGCTCGACGACTGCACGATCTCGGGCTCACCGACCGAGGTGCGCGACCAACTCGAGTCGTGGTTCGACATCGGCGTGTTGCCGATCGCCGTGATGTCGAGCACGAGCGGCGGCCAACTGCACGCCATCGGTCAGCTCTTCGAGCTGTACGCCTGAGCCGCACGAGCGGTCGCCCGTTCCCCCGCTGCCGGAGGGCTCGGCCGCGTCAGGCGGTGGCCACACCGACGTCGTCGCGGCCGTCGAGCGACGGCCACGCCTGACCGGGCAGCGGGCGGAGGAAGCAGGTCTCCGGCGACGGGGCGAGGCCCTTCCACGCGTACGGGTCGTGGCCGAGCGGCACGACCATCCGGTTGTCGAGCGTCGGGATCGACAGCCCGGGGACGGGTCCCTGCGTGTGCCACGGCAGCAGCGACCACGCGTTCAGGTAGTGGTTCACCAGGGCGCGACGGAAGCCGTCCGTGCGGTTCTTCAGCGACTTGTGCAGCAGGTAGCCGTTGAAGAACACGACCGACCCGGCGGGCACCTCGACGGGCACCCCGTCGGACTCGTCGAAGCCGTGGGCCTGGTCGGACGAGTCGTACTCGTCCGGGTCGTCGTGCACCCGCGTGGGGTACAGGTAGCCGTTGCGGTGCGACCCCGGCACCACCCACAGGCAACCGTTGTCGACCGTGGCGTCGTCGATCGCCACCCACGCGCCCACGAGCGAGCGGTCGCGGGTGGGGATGTAGCGCTCGTCCTGGTGCCACGCCTGGCCCGGCATGCCCGGACCCTTCACGAACAACATCGACTGGCACGCCTTCACCGAGCCGTCCCAGTGCGGCAGGTGCGCTCCGGTGATCTGCGTGAGCACCTCCACCAGACCGGGGTGCGCCACCATCCGCTGCGCGACCGGACTCACCCAGTGCGGGAAGTGCACGGCCAGGACGTGGTGGGTGGCGGTGTCGTCGTCGGCCCCCTCGGGAAGCTCCGGCGGGTTCACCACCGGGTAGTCACCGCGGGCGAAGCGGGCGGTGTCGGCGACGATCTCTCGCCGTGCCGCAGCATCGACCAGGTCGTGCACCACCAGGAACCCTTGATCGACGAAGCGGGCTGCGAGGTCCGACATGGACCTCAGCTTGTCACGGTCGGATCGACCGCACCGCCACGTTCGACGACGAGCCGCCAGAGCGCGTCGCGCCGGCCGGCGGTGTCGGTGCGAGCCGTCGTCGGCAGCCGGTGCAGCGACCGACGGCGGCGGTCGAGCCAGAACCCGCCCGACGACCGCAGCGCCTCGTCGTCGGCGGCCAGCCACACGAGGGTGTCGGCGCCCTGGTCGGCGGTGCGCAGCAGCGGACCGACCACGCGGCGGAACACGGGCAACGACGACGCCACACCGGGCGTGTCGGCCCAGCCCGGGTGCATCGCGTGGAACACCACGCGGTCGTTCCCGCACCGGGCCCGGTACCGCTCGGCCCACATCTCGTTCAGCGTCACCTGCGCCCGCTTGGCCCGGGCGTACTGCTCGGCCCCCCGGTAGCCGCGCTCGTCCATCTCGAGGTGCTCGACCTCGAGCCCGGCCGCGTACATGCCGCCCGAGGCGACGGTGAGCACGCGCCCGCGCTCGGGGCGCTCGAGCAGCGGCAGCAGCAGTGTGGTGAGCAGGAAGGGTCCGTACACCTGACTCGCCACCGTGAGCTCGTGGCCCTGCGGCGACACGCGCCGGTCGGCGGTGAGCGCACCGGCGTTGTGCACCAGCACGTCGAGGCGGTCGAGGCGGGCCTGCAGCCGCTCGGCGAGGTCGCGCACCGCGTCGAGGTCGCCCATGTCGGCGTGCTCGGCGTGCACGGCGCCGCCGGTCTCGGCCGACAGCACCCGGGCGACCTCGTTGGTGCGGCGGGCGTCGCGGCCGGTGATCACCACGTGAGCACCCGCACCGGCGAGCGCGGCCGCCGTCGCGCGGCCGATGCCGGACGTCCCCCCGGTCACCACCATCGACCGACCGGTGAGCGACCCCGGTGCGGGCACGCGCCAGCCCTCGACGCGCGACCGGACGTCCGCGCCGATGCGGGTGAAGCTCGTGACGACCGGGACCTCCAGCGCCACGTCGACGGCCCGGCGCACACCACCGCTCACGGTTCCCATGCGATCAGTGTGTCCCGGGCGAGCCTCAGCCGCACACCTCTCGGGCGATGTGCACCCAGAAGTCGGCGGCGAGGCCGAGCGACTCCACGTCGATGCGTTCGTCGTTGCCGTGGAAGCGAGACCCGAACGACTCGAAGGTGACCGAGGGCGAGAACAACCCGGTGCCGTAGGCCACCGCTCCCCTGCCCCGGAAGAACCGGGCGTCGGTGCCGCCCACGATGAGGCCGGGCAGCAGCTGCGCGCCCGGGTAGGCCACCTGGGTGGCCGAGCTGATCGCGTCCCACAGCGCATTGCCGCGGGGCGACTCGGTCGGGTCACTGCCCTGCAGCCGGCCGACCTCCACCCGGTCGGCGAGGTCGCCGAGCGCCTCGCGCAGGTGCGCGTCGACGTCGGCCTGGGTGGTGCCGGGCACGGTGCGGATGTCGACCTCGATCTCCACGAGGTCGGGGATGATGTTGGTCTTCTGGCCACCGTGCACCACGTTGGGCGAGAACGTGGTGTGGGTGTGCGCGTGGCAGCGCTTGGCCAGCACCGGCGGCAGCGACTCGAGCGTCGCCCAGATCCGGTCGGGGTCGACCAGGCCGGCCTTCTGCTCGGCGGTCAGCGGCATCGCCGCCACGTTCTGACGCCACACCTCGTCGATGCGCGACTGCGGGCGGTACTGGGCGAGGCGGCGCACGACCTCCGCGGCCGTGACGAGCGCGTTGTCCGCACCGAAGGGCATCGAGCCGTGTGCCGGCGTGCCACCGATGCGCAGGCGCCGCCAGGCGATGCCCTTCTCCCCCGTGTTCACCACCACGTGGCGCGTGCCGTCGTCGGCCGCGGTGGACCAGCCCCCGAGTTCGGTGAGCACGAAGTCGGCGCCGACGACGTCCCAGTGGTGGTCGACCATCCACTGCGCCCCGTACGTGCCGCCCGCCTCCTCGTCGGCCACGCCGAAGTACACGAGCGATCCCTTCGGCCTCCACCCGCTGCGGGCGAGCCGGCGGAACGCCACCGCCATCGACGCGGTGACGTTCAGCATGTCGATCGCCCCGCGGCCCCACACCTCGCCGTCCACCAGTTCGCCGCCGAACGGGTCGCGGCTCCACCCCGCCGGGTTCACCGGCACCACGTCGGTGTGCCCCATGAGGCACAGCGTCGGGGCACTGGGGTCGCTGCCCTCGATGCGGGCGACGATCGAGCCACGGCCGGGCAGCGGTTCGAAGCGGCCGACGTCGGCACCCGACCCCTCGAACCAGCCGTCGAGCAGCTCGGCGGTGCGGGTCTCGTGGCCGCTGGTCGGGGTGCCGTCGTTCACGCACTCGTTGCGGATCATCGCCTGGAGCAGTTCGACGGTCTCGCCGGTCATGTCGTCGCTGCGCGTGGTGCTCATGTCCTCATTCGAGCACGTCGGCCGGCGGGGCGCCCGCACCCCGTCCCCCGGCGAGCCGACGTGGCGCCGTAGTTGGGTCGTCGGACCCTGCCCGCCCGCACGGTGGCGGCGCGACGATCGGACGAGCAGGCCGATGCAGGCGCGCCTGCCGGAGTCCTGGGAGGGTGCCATGGACCGGATGAGTCCGCTCGACGCGACGTTCCTCGACATCGAGGACGGCGTGAACCACATGCACATCGCGTCGTGCGCGATCTTCGCCGGGCCGCCACCGCCGTACGACGACCTCGTGGCGCTGTTCCGCGGCAAGCTGCCGCTCGTGCCCCGCTACCGGCAGCGGGTGCGGTTCGTGCCCGGTGGTGTCGGCCGACCGGTGTGGGTGGACGACCCGCACTTCCGGCTCGACTACCACGTGCGCCACACCGCCCTGCCGCCGCCGGGGTCGCGCCAGGACCTGCGCAACCTGATGGGTCGCCTCATGTCGCAGGAGCTCGACCGGCACCGGCCGCTGTGGGAGACCTGGATGGTCGAGGGGCTCCACGACGGCACCTGGGCGCTGGTGTCGAAGGTGCACCACTGCATGGTGGACGGCATCTCGGGCACCGACCTGATGTCGCTGGTGCTCGACACCGACCCGGCCGGATCGGCGCCGGTGGCCGACCACTGGCGGCCCACACCCGAGCCGAGCGACGCGACGCTGCTGCTCGACGCCGTCGTCGACGCGGTCACCAGCGCGGAGGAGCTGGCCCGGACGGGCCGCTCGCTGATCCGCACGCCCCGACGGCTGGTCGGCGGCGCGGGTGACGCCATCGCCGGGCTGCGTTCGCTGGGACAGAACCTGCGGCCGAACACGATGCTGCCGATCGAGGGGACGATCGGTCCGCACCGCCGGTGGGCCACGGCGTCCACGACGCTCGGCGAGGTGAAGCAGATCCGCGCGGCGCACGGTGGCACCGTGAACGACGTCGTCCTCGCAGCGATCACCGCCGGCTACCGCGACCTGCTGCTGGGTCGCGGCGAGCAGCTCGACGGCGTGGTGCTGCGCACGCTCGTGCCGGTGTCGGTGCGCGCCCGCGGCGACCACACGCTCGACAACCAGGTGTCGGCGATCATCGCCGAGCTGCCGGTCGGCATCGACGACCCGATCGAACGGCTCCACGCCGTCCGGACGCGCATGGCGGCGCTGAAGGCGTCGCACCAGGCCGAGGCCGGCAAGCTCCTCGTCGACCTGGCCGATCACGCGCCACCGGCGCTGCTGTCCGCCGGCCTGCGCGCTGCCACGGCGGTCATGCGTCGAGTGCCGCAGCGCAGCGTCAACACCGTCACCACGAACGTCCCGGGTCCGCAGGTACCGCTCTACGCGTGCGGCAGGGAGATGCTCGAGTACCTGCCGTTCGTCCCGCTGGCGCAGGGGGTGCGGACCGGCGTGGCGATCCTGTCGTACCACGGCCGCATCGCGTTCGGGGTCACGGCCGACTGGGACACCGTGCCCGACGTGGACGTACTGGCCGACGGCATCGCCGCCGGTGTGCACGAGCTGCTGGCGCGCAGCACCCCCAGCACGCGCCGTCGCCGAGCGAGCTGACCCCGGCCGAACGGACCGATCAGCACCCCGGGTCGCCCGGCCTCGACATCCCCCTTCACGGCTCTGTCTCGATGACCTGCAGTTCGGATCGGGTCGGTGCGGGTCGATGTCCGCATCTTCTGGGTGCCACGAGATTCGGCTGAGCTGCGTCGGTGAGGACTCACCGGCGCCCAGGAACTGGGGCGGCATGTCTTGGGTGCCAGTGGTCTCGGATTTCCAGGCAGTTCCCCGGAGCGTGGCACCCAGGACGACCGACCCGCTCGTACAGCCCGGCGAGAAAGCTCCTCGCACGTGATCAGCCCATGCCGATCGGCAGCTCGGGACGGCGCAGCGTCGTCACAGCGTGGAGACGATCAGTTCCACCACTGCGACCACTCCCATGACGACCATGGCTCCGCCCAGGACACGGAGCATGCCGAGTGCCTGCTCGAAGCTGAACGAGACGAGAGCACGACGCTGCAACGCATGGACGGCCTCAGCCAGCGTTCGTGCACGCACGCGGAGCGCCCCGAGCGGCAGCTCGGCGCCGTCAGACGTCGATGATCTGGACTCGACGCCGAGCGGCAGTGGCGAGCTGCTCGATGTCGCTGCGGTCGGACGTGACGACTGCCGCGCCGCGGCGAACGGCTGATTCGACCACTGTCGCGTCGATCGGCCCGATGGCATCAGCGACCGTTCGACGAAGTGCCCCTGCGCGCTTGGCGGGATCAGCGGCGAGAGGTTCGATCTCGCAGCCATCGAGGAGCCGGGACACGTTGGTCTGACGACCCCCACGCCAGGCCTCGACAACACAGCCGGCCGGCACGATCGGCAGCACGCCCCGCTGCATCGCTCGCGCATGGAGCGCCCACATCCGCCGATCGTTCACCTCTGCGGCGATCAGAGCACCGGTGTCGTACACGACACCGAGCGGCAGACGAGCGCCGCCACGCGCAGCCATCAGCCGCGACCGACCCCAGCACGATCGAGTTCACGATCGGCCGCCGCCAACTCTTCGGCCGTGAGCACCCCGTGTTCACGTTCCCACGAGCGCACCGCACGAAGCCCACGCCTGGTCGCAAGCCAGAGATCCGCAGCATCTGCGAGCGCTGCGGACACCGTTCGTCCTTCTTCCGCGGCTTGCGCTTCGAGCGCCTCGAAGACGTCCACCGGCAACGAGATGGACCGCTTCACAACTGTCGACATGGAACTCATGGTACGACCGTGGTACGACCAGATCAACGCAGAAGCGCACGCGGGCACATCGACAGATCTGGACGGCGCGCCACCCGGGTCTACTTCCTGCCCTTCTCGAACCCCGCTGAGCGAGGACAACCGGTGTAGCGGCTTACCGACAGGTCGGCCGTCTCCGTCAGCCTCGCAGACCCACGCGCCAGCGCCTTCCAGGATTCGCAACCTTCGCCTCGGAGGCGACGACGGATCGACAGATGGCCGCTCTGTCGCTTTCCCGCGGGAAATCAATCAGTTCCAGATCGGCAACTCGGTGCTGTCAGCTGGCTTCGAGGAGTTGGTGGACGCGTTGGTGGGAGAGGCCGAGGAGTTCAGCGGCATCTCGTCGACTGAGCCCGAGATCGGCGAGTGCTCGCACCGCTTCGATCATCTGCTGCTGCGCCTTGGCTCCTGCTCGCTCCGCAGCGGTCCGTGCACGAGCGACGTCGTCGGCCACCGAGGCGAGCGAGGCCGGGAACTGGTCGCGGATCGACAGATCGACTGGTGCGACGTCGAGCCAGAGCGCGAGGGCTTCGCGGATCCGGCTCTGGGCTTGGCGGAGGCTGCGCCCGTAGGTCTGGCAGCCGGTGACGCCCTTGATGCGGACGTTCCAGGCGTGGTCGTCGGTGTCGTAGTCGTAGATCGCCGTGTACGTCTTGGATGAAGTCATCGAAGCCATCCTTTCCCGAGGCAGGGTTCGAGGGCTCGTTCGATCGACCGCAGTGTCCCGGTCGGAATGTCTTGCCCTCGGTGGACGGGGATCACGGTCTGGCAGCCACCGGGGCAGCGGACCATCACGTGAGAACCACGCTGGCGGAGCGGCGCACACCCTGCCCGCTCGATCAGTTTGAGCACATCTCTGCCCGTCATTCGTCTACCCTACTAGACGATCAATCGGACCGGACACCCGCTCGTACTGCCCGATCTGGCACGTTCACGCCACCAGGCAACGCGTTGGTTTCGCGGCGGCGCGCACCGTGCAGCCACTGCCGCTGGAGATCATCCGTGACGTTGTGTCTGCGGTCGATCAGACGGTCCTCGATGTCGTCGACGTCATCGCGCTCGCGGCCGTCGCCGTCGACTCTGCGGTTTCGTCAGTAGCCCGGGTCGCTCGGCCAGTTCGGCTGGAAATGACCGGCCAGGTTTCTGACCTGGCACGATGTGGGCGATCGTTGCTCTGACCTGCGGTTTTTCATCTCGCCAGTTCTCACCGAATCACACCGTTTCCCGGTGAGTTGAGGACTAGATGAGGACTAGGCGCGACGGCTCGCGGCCCACTTCTCGACGTCGGCGCGAAGCCAGAGCACGCAGCGACCCTTCTCGATGACGGGCGTCGGAAAGCCTGGCCGCTTGCTTGAGAAGCTCATCAAGACCGACCCGTGCCAGGCCATTCGGGCGCCGAAGGTGCCCCGGTCCGTGCCTCGAGCGCTGACGGGCGAGGAGGTGGATCGGCTCCGGGCCGTGCTCCCGGACCGTCGAGCACGCGCGTGTGTCGCTCTCATGCTTGACATGGGTCTGCGACGTGGTGAGGTGATCGCCCTGCAAGTCGGCGACTGGGACCGCACGGCACGCACCTTGCGCGTTACCGGCAAGGGCGGGCACACACGAGTGCTCCCGGTGCCGGACGCAGTAGCGGCCGAGCTGGTCGCCTACCTCGATGAGGTCGGCGGACGATCCGGACCGTTGATCCGACGGCTCGACGGCCTGTCACCGATCTCCAACAGCTACATCGGGCGTATGGTCCGCGACTGGCTCGAAGACGCAGGCATCAAGGCACGACCGGGAGACGGCAAGGCATGCCATGCGCTCCGCCACACCCTCGCCTCCGAGGTCGCTGACGTCGAGCCGGACCTCCGGGTGTTGCAGGCGCTACTCGGTCACGTCAGCCTCACGAGCACGCAGGTCTACCTACGCGGTGCGGACCTGGCACGGATGCGATCGGCGCTCGAAGCGAGAGCATCGTGAACGCGTAACGTCGCGTCCGCACCGGGTGAATTCCCCCGTGCCCCTACAGAAAGCCCAAGAGCCGCACCTTTATGGGTGCGGCTCTTGCCGCTTTCAGTGCCAGGCGCGATGCAGTTTGTGCCTCTGCATGACGTCGGTGAGCACTTGCTCGGCGTTCGCGTGAGCTGGCTCGACCTTTAGCTGATCGAGAGCGAAGAGCAGGATCTCCTCCAAGGCAATCCGCCCGCTCGGGAGGTGCTTGTTAGCGAACGGCGTTCCCTCGGGCAAGTGCATGTGTGGCCACTTGACGGTGCTCTTGCGGCTGTACGGGTGCCAGTGCCAACCAAAGCGCAACCGACCGGCCTGGCTCATTTCGTAGTCATATCGAAGGGTCGTCACCCGCCATACGCCCAACTGCTCGTCGTAGTACGGCGACAGAGTGAGGGCGAGGAACAGGGTGAAGTTGTCGGATTGCTGGGGCCGCCTGAGGGTCAGAAGATTGCTGCCCGATGTGACGTAGCACCTACACCCGGCCTCAGGTGCCGCAAGCATCGTTGAGCCGTCCGCGCTGAAGAAGCTCGACTTGAGCCGCACGGTCTGATCGATGCACCCCACCGACCTCGCCATCGGCTCAATGAAGCCCCTCCAGGCTTCCCTAGGATTGCGGCCCGGCATCGTCCGATGACGTCGCTATCTCGGCCACTGACTCAGTCGAGATCAGGGAAGAGTGCAAGCACGACCATGAGGCCATCAGGCACCTCAACATCGTCGAAGGCACCGTCACGAAACTTCATCCGAAACTCGTCGGCGCTCATGTCGAGAAACCGCCGGCACACAAAATCCTGCTGGTCCGCCCACTCTGCTGCGTTGAGTTCGTCGACCGTCACGTCGTTCATCTTCGCCCCACCTCCCAGTGGTTGACACTAACGAGTGTGCTCCATGGGTGTGACGCCAGACGGCGACAGTCACTCACCACCACCGACTCGCACCCTGAACGGTTCGGATGCTTTCGATCCGATCGGCGATCTCCCGAATCGGAGCCATCGCTTTGGCTAGGTCGGCCTTGAGGTTGTCGTCAGTCGCGACGTCGATAGCGGCGTCCAGTGCGGCCAGAGCTGCCTGTACGAGCGGTTCCACCTTCGGAAGGTTCATGGGCATCATTCTTGCTGATCCGTCGCAGCAGGTCTGCGTCGCGCCTGTCTGCCGGGGCGTGAGGAGGAACCGCGTTCGGCAGACAGGCGCGCCGGCAGGGCCGTCACGATGATGGGAAGACTCGGTGCATGCACGGGAGCGAGCAGAACGACATGGCGAGTTGTGAGCCGGTGTTGAGGAGTTGGTCGCCCTGCCAGACGTTCACGGATCGGACGATGATGGTGACTTCGCCGTCGTGGTGTTCGCCGCAGCTCATGCACACGGTGGTCGGGAAGGTGTAGGTCGATCCCATGTTGGCGGCGCCGCAGTGGCTGCAGTGTCGTGGTGTGCCGCCTCCGGGGAGTGCGTTGGTGGGGCGGTGGCAGCTCTTGCATGCGTAGGTGCGGGTGCCGCCTGTGGTGCGGCGGAGCACGGTGGTCGTGTCGGCCATCTCGGCGACCTCAGGCTGCGACGGCGGAGAGCGCGTCGCCTGTGAGAATTCCGACGCCGGTCGGATATCTCGCGGCGCTGAAGGCGAGGTAGCTGTAGACGGTGACGACGATCGCGAGTTGGCCGGTCACGCTCGGCTGCGTCTCTGCGATGACGTAGGGGCCGGCTTCGTAGAGGTGGTGGTCGTCGGGGCGGATCGCGAGCACCCGGTCTTCGTTGTTCCCAGTTCCGAGGGAGACCGGGATGCTGTCGCAGAGGGTGACGGGGACACCGAAGATGCTGCGCTCGCCGATCCCGGTGAGTCCTGCGACGGCGGCACCCGAGGCGAGCCACCACCACCGTCGGCTGTGCATCGCGTACGCGGTGACGGGGCGGCGGCGGGCCGTGGAGGCGGAGGTGGTGACGGCGGCGAGCCGTGGCAGGAACTCGGCTGCGGTCGGGGTCGCGTCGGTGTAGGCGAGCGACTGCGTCGAGGCTTGCGAGAGGAACCCGGTCGGCTGTCCGCTCGCTCCGGTGCCGCTGACCAGGAGGGAGTCGACGGTCGCGGCGTGCGCCTCGAGCATGTCGCCGATGATCCCGTCTCGGTAGCCGGCGGCCCGCTCGAACACCTGCGCCGACACCGTGGCGCGGGTGGCGATCGTGCGGACCGGGATCGACACGCCCGACACCACGACATCGGTGTTCGAGGTCGCCGTGTTCTCGGTCGCCTGCGCGGCGGCGCTGTGGCCGGTCGTGACCCGGCCGGTTTCGACGGTGATGCCCTCGTCGGGCAGCGGTCGGGAACCGATGAGGTCGGCGAGCGGTCGTCCGGCGGCGACCTGGGTTGCGACGGCGGAGGTGATGTAGGCGGGCGGGAGGAGCCCGGACAGCCCTGCGGTGGTGTTGCGGTGCTCGCGTCGGGCGCTGTCGCGGCGGAGTGCCTGGAGGCGGATCCGGGCGTCGGCGTCGGTGTGCTGGTTGACGATGTCGGCGATCATCGAGAATCGCCCGCCGGGCTGGTAGGGCAGGTGCAGCCGGCTGTCGAGCGCGCCGACACGGTCGTAGAGGCGGGCGTAGCGGTCGACGTCGTCGAGTGCCTGCTCGAGGTCGATCGCGCGGGTGATGTCGAAGCGGTCGCCGAGTTGGCGGGCTTCCTGCCCGATGGCCTTGGCGCGGCGCAGTGCTGCGTCGGCGCGGTGTTCGAGGACGTCGGAGAGTGGGGGGAGGGTGTTCACGGCTTGGCCTTTCGGGTGATGTCGAGTTGTGCGTCGATGGCGGTGACCCGCTCCTCGAGGCGTGCGATGTCGCGTTGTGCTTCGGCGAGCTGGATCGTCAAGGTCGCGTGCTCTTCGCCGACACGGGCTCGGCGGAGCGCGTCGGCGAGTGCTGCGGCGTTGTCGCGGGTGATCCTGAGACGCGACTCGACTCCGGCCTTCTCGTTCTCGAGGGCGTTGACGTTGCTGCGCCAGCGGGCCTCCTGGTCGATGCGTTCCTGGCGGATGCGTTCGCGTTCGTCCTCTTCGTTGACGAAGAAGTCGGCGACGGCGCGGGCCATCGTGGTGATCGGGTTCATGCGGCCTCCTCGGGGAGCCAGACGAGCCAGGTGCCGTTGACCTTCCGACCGGCCAGCGAGCCACGTTCGAGACGGGCCCGGACCGCACGTTCGGATCTGCCCAGCACCTTGGCGGCGGTGGAAACACTCACGGCCCCGAGGGTCGCATCAGCGTCCTCGGCCGGAATGCCGGACGTACCGTCAGCGGAACGTGCCGCCCGAGCGAGACGGACGACGGCCTCCACATAGGCGGTCAGCTCAGCGTCGGGCGTGCCACCGTCTTCGACCCGGAACCGGTGCAGCATCTGCGCGAGCGGGCCGGCGAGCATCCCGCACACCCGCGCCGACGCGAACACACCAGGGCCGAGCATCGGCCACCCGGAGTGAGAACGACCGGCCATCACCACGCGAACGTCGGCCGGGTGGTCGGCTTGTGGAACGTCGAGGTGTGCACCGCCATCGCCAACGCGATCGCCGCGTCGATCCGGCGCTTCGACCGGCCCTTCGACAGCCGCCACCCCTCCCCCGCGATCCGCGGCACCGCAGCGGTCACCTGCTCGGCGAACAGTGGCGAACCGTCGTGCACCACCTGACCGGAACAGATCGCCTCGAACGCCGATTGACACGCGGGCACCATCCGCTGCGCGGACTGCGGGAACTCGACCATCGGCAACCCGTCATCCGCGAGCGCCTCCGCAGAGCGTTGGAAGTACGCCGGGTCATAGGCGATCTCTCGCACATCGTGGATCGCGCACAGCTGCCGCAGATGGGCCTCCACCGCGGCGATGTCGACCATGCGGCCCTCAGGGAGCCAGATGCGCGCCACGGCCACCAGACGGCCATCCGGGCGCCGCTGACAGGCGACCACGGCGGTCGAGTCGTGCTTGAGCGCGACGTCGACTCCGACGAACACCGGCCCGTCCGCCTCGAGCCGCGTACCCGCCTCCGCGCAGGCGTGCCAGGCACCGACGGGGAGCCACGACTCACCCTCGGTGACATCTGCAGGCAGGTTCAGGAAGTAGCGGCGGGCGTCCACCGGGCGGGTCTTCGGGTCACGGATCTCGGCGAGCACCCGCTCGAGGTCCATCCAGCCCGCCCCGTCCCCGTACGCGTCCGCAAGTGCTCCGAGGAGCTGGTCATCGTCGTGCCAGTCCTCCGGCAGCGGCCCGCAACGGTGGTCGTACAGCAGGCCACGATTCGACGTCGTGCCCTCCACGATCGCCTCCGCGTACGCGTGCGCCTGCTCGGCGACCGAGTCCTCACCGGTCGCATAGGCGGTGGACGTCTCCAGCATCCAGCCCTCGGCGTCGCGGCGCTTCACGAGATTGCGGGCCACCGTCTCGTGCATCCGGCGCAGCTCGGGCAACACGTACAGGTGCGTCTCATCGGCGACGGAGAACGACTCCTTGCCACCATCCTTCGACGCCGAGCCGGCGGTGCACGGCCGGATCTCACCACCATCGGGCAGGAACGTCCGCGTGAGCCCGACGTCGAGTCCGGGCACCTCGTCCGCGATCCGACCCCTCGACAGCATCAGCGCGGCCGCCTGGTAGGTGTTGCCCGCCTGGCCCTCCTCGGTCGCGAGCACCCGCACCAGCGGCGAGCGCACCCGACGACCGACCGGTTCCCCTTCGGTGTAGCGGTAGCCCCACGGAGACACCTCACCATCGGTCGCCCAATGATCGAACCGGACCGGGCCGAGCGCCTCCGCGCACACCACCATCGCCGCAAGCTCCGACTTCGCGCGACCCTTCGCCCGCGACAACACCGCACGGAACACCTGGCGCCGACCCTGCCGATTCAGGGCATAGGCGAGCACCAGGAACCGCACGAGTTCGTCGTCGAGCTCGACCGGGTCACCCTCACGATCACCAGGACCGTGGCACAAGAAGTGCTCCATCCAGTCGGCGAGAGCGAGGCCGAGCGACCGGGAACCGTCGACACCTGGCGGCACGACCAGCAGGCCGTGAGCGTTGTCAGGCCGACGCATCCGACACCGCCTCGAGCACCCGCTTGCGGCGGTCCGTCTTCGCCTTCGGCACCTCGACCGGCGGCTCAGGCTCCGACGCCCGCACCGCCCATCGCAGCTTCGCCATCGCCTGTGGCGACATGCCGTGCCGGTCCTCGACCTGCAACAGCTGCGCGTGCACCGACGGCGGCGCGACCGGGTCGGTCACCAGCACGTCGTAGAGCAACGCCCAACGGTGCATCGTCTTGCCGTCCTGATCCCACAGCAGCGCCTGTGGTGTCGCCCACCACGCGGCCCATGCCTCCACGGTGCGCGGGTGCCAGTCCTTCAACGGCGGCAACGGCGGCGGCGGACCCTGACGGCCCTCGGCGGGCAACGCTGTCTCTGCGATCGCAGGCGGAACGTTCCGCACACGGGCATGTGCGGGCTTAGGAAGCGGTCCGGGCATCTTCACTCACTTTCGGTTGCAGCGCGCGCGACAGCGGCGCACAGAGGCGTCTGAGGGGAAGGGCGGCGTGTGCGGTGGAACCCGTATGCACAGCGACCGGGTTGGGCGGTCATCTGCTGGCGGACCACCCCTAAGAAACGGCGCGAGCACGTCTGAGTCGCGCTCATCGGTGTCGTCCGTAGTTGCATCGCTCGCACGCAGGACGGAGCACGCCGCGCCAGTCGGCCGGGTTCGGCACCGAGCGCAGCGGAGGCACATGGTCGGCGGTCGTGGCCGGCTCACCGCACCGCCAACATGACGGACGCGCCGCCAACAGCGCAGCCCGCGCCCGCTGATACGCAGCGCCATAGCCGCGGGCCGTCGTGCCATGCGCCCGGTAGTCGTGACGCGGGCAACGGCTCGAGGACGACAGCCCGCCGCACACCAGGCATCGACGCTGCACCGTCATCGCACACCACACCCACGGACAGGCACGAGCCCTCTCACGACGGCACCGCCCAACGACGGTTCTCGCGGTGCAGCTGACGATGACACGGCCGACACAGCGGGCCGTCGGTCGTCGGGGTCGCACACTCGCGACACGGTCCGGGTTCCCGAACCGCAGGTACAACCTCGGGCAGAGGCGGAACCATCGGCGCCACGCGACTGCCAGTCGGGGACTTCTTCTTCGCCACCCTCTGGGCTCGTCGCCGCTGTGTCGCTGCTGCCGAACGAGCTTGACGACGTCGTGCGGCTCGGGTCGGTCGTGGTGTGTTGCCGTCATGCCGTGGCACTGGCGTTCTCCTCGGTGAGTCGTGAACGGTTGGATCGGATGGCGCGGCGGGCGGCGGTGTCGGTGCCACCGAAGATCCCGACGAGCCGGTCATCGGCGAGCGCGTACTCGAGGCAGTCGGTCCGGACGAGACAGCGACCGCACACCTGCATCGCTCTCGCCTTCGCCTCCCGGTTGCGTTCGGCGTCGACCAGGTGCATGCCGACCTCGGCAACCACGGCCGGTTCGGCGCACAGTGCGTCTGCGAACCACGCGGGCCGGCTGATCGGCAGCACGGGCACCGTGTTCGAGCCGGAGTCGGTGGTGGTCCGGGTCGTGCGGGGCGTCACCACGGTTCGTCGTCCTCGTTAGGCGCTCGTTCAGTTGTGGAGAATGACGCGTTTGTCCTGCTAGTGGTGGTTGTGGTGGGTGGTACCCCCGGTTCCTCACGAGAGCCGAGCTGGAAACCGACCCCCCTACCCACCACATCCACCACTGACAGGCCGGAGTACCACGTCCCATTGGAGGTGAGCCGCTTAGAGATGGCGTGCTGGCGGTAGAGGTCGTGGTCGGTGAGCTTCTTGGCGAACTCCTTGTTGGAGGAGACGTAGCGCCTGCCTTCTTGCTGGCACCAGTCGACGAACGACTGGTAGACGTCGGAGGCACGGGCAGCGCCTCCGACGCTGATGCGATCGCTCCACCATGCGTGGATGACGTCCTCGTCACGTCGCCATGCGGCGGTGGCGGTGTCGATGTCGTCGCAGCCTCCGAGGCCACCCTCGGCGTGCCAGGCGACCGCTCCGGCAACGATCCACGCGAGCGCAGCGGCCTTCTGCGCCGGCTTGCCGAGGCGGGCGCGCAGCCCGCGGTCGGCGACAAGGTCGCCGGGCTTGGCCTCGTGCGGCATGACGTAGGTGCGAGGGAACGGAACGAGCCGAAGGCGACGCCATGCGGCGTAGTCCGATGCGTTCACGGCCGGTCGGTGGTTCGTGGCGACGATGATCTGGTGCGTGGGCTCGAAGTCGAAGTAGTCCCGTCCGATGAATCGGGCTTTGAGCTTCCCGCCTCCGGTGATCGCCTTGACCTGCTCCATGCGAAGCGCTCCACCTTCGGGTGTTTCTTCGATGTAGACGAGCCGTCGTCCGAACAGGTCAGCGATCAACGTCGGGTGTTCGTCGCTCACACCTCGAGCGAGCAGGAGCCGTGTGGATGCGGGTGCGGCGTATTCGCCGAGAGCGTTCGCGCAACCCTTGAGCAGTGACGTCTTGCCGTTGGAGCCGGTCCCGTCGAAGACGGCCAGGACGTCGTCGACGACCTGTCCGAACGCAGCCGATCCGAAGAGTCGTTGCACCCACTGGCGGGTGTCAGGGCTGAGCGCCTCGAGCACCGCATCCCAATCGGCGTGCTGCGCGTCGGGCAGGTAATCGGCGTCGGCGACGCGGGTGAGCCGCAACGCCGGGTCGTGCGCCAGCAGCTCGCCGGTTCGCAGGTCGACCACACCGTTCTGCGCGTTCAGTAGGTGCGGGTGCCGGTCGAACTCGTCCGGGTTGGCGGCGATGAACGCAAGCCGGCGGGCGATCGTGACTGCGGCGTCGATCTTGCCCTTGTCGCGGTATCGGCCGAGCTGGCGCATGGTGTCGCTGTCGCCGGATTGCTGCCACAGTCGTGCTCCGAGCTCGATGATCCATTGGCGGAACTCTTCGTGGACGGCCTCACCGGGGTCGACGGCCCAGCGGCGTCCGTCCCAGCGCATCCATCCGCCGATGGCGCGGCAGTACAGCCAACGGCCGCGGAGTGTCTCGCCGAACGTTTCGCCGACATGTGCGTCGGACCACGACTCGGGCGCCCTGACCGTCACGGGCTCGTCGGTGCCGTCGCCGGTCGCCCCAGCGGTCGTCCGTGGCGCTGAGGTGGCCTTGAGGTCGTCGTAGCGGGGTCGACGGTCGGGTTCGGCGGCGAGCTTCGATGTGGCGGTCTTCCGGGCGCTGTCGAATTCGTGCTCTGCCTCCGATGGTGAGCGAACGAGGCCACCGTGATCGTTGGTGACGGACGCGATGAACTCTGCTCGCACCGTGTCAAGCGCGCGGTCGGCGCCGGGGTGGCCCTGGTGCTCGAGCCGGGTGATCGCCATGACGGCCTTGACCATCGCGTCATGCCGTCCACCGGGCGCCTGCCGCCTGAACTCGTCAACGACGCGCTCTAGCGCAGCGGACATGTCACGCGGCCCGAGATGTGTCCGGACGGGAGCCGTAAACCGGTCGGCTGAGGGCGACGGGGCAGGTGCTCCGCCTGGATCCCCTGCCGCCATTTCCCGAGCGAGTTCCTCGAAGTCGGCCTCGATCCACGCCTTCGGCAACTCGGCCAGTTCGTCGACACCCGGCAGTCGGTCGGCATCGTCGCCTTCGGGCGTGTACCAGCGATAGAGCCGGTCCTCGGGATGCACCGACGGCCACACCACGGCGTAGCGGTGATGGTGCTGGATGAACTCGACATCGGCGCACGGACCACCCGGAAACCTCACCCCTTCGGGGATTCGGTAGAACCAGATCCCCGAGAGCCCGTCGTCGCGGTTCGTGCTGGCCCAGGTCGGTGGAAGGCCCCCGAGCCGGCGCTCGAGTGCCGCAATCGCCTCGTGGCCCCTCTTGGCGCCGTAGTTGTCTACGTCGATGCCGACGACCGTCGGCGGCATCCGGAGGCCGACGTTCACCGACGGCACATCCTCCATCCGCTTCGCCTTTCGGTTCCACCGCGGGAACGTGTCGGCCCAACGGTCGATGTCGTCATGCGTGACCGCTGCGCCGTCCGCACCCGTGTAGCCGGTCGGCGGCGCCGACTTCTCACGCTCGCCGAGCGGCAACGGGTTCCAGCCCTGACCGAGGTAGCCACGGGCAACGTCGATGTACTTCACCGGTACACCTCCTGGACGACCGACCAGTCACCGACGGGGCGTTCCTCGAGCACGACGTACTCGATCGGCGCCCAATCGACCTGCGGCTGCAACACCTTGTTCGCGAGCCGGCGGGCGTAGTGGCGGCGCTGAAAGATCCGCACCTGTTCATGCGTCCCGAGGCGCCTATAGCGCACCCGATACTCGAGGTCACGGCTCATCGCTCACACCTCTCGGGCCGGTCGATGAGCGCCGGGATCACCCCTTGGGCGTTGAGCGCCGCGACTCTGGTTCCGAACGGGCAACCGGTCTGGTGCTGGATGAACGCACCGCTTCGCGCACCCTCGGGCCACAGTGCCCGAGGCACGTCGAAGACGTCAGGGCGGCATCGGCAACCGAGCTTGTGCAGCCCGCGGGTTGCTGCCCGCCGGTCGGCCCGGTTCACGCAGCATCACCACCCCTCGGCTGACTGTCGAGCCACGCCTGCAACCCGCTCGCCGGGTACCGGACATGCCGCCCGATGCGCACGTACGGCGGCCCGATCTGCCGATAACGCCACTGCGCCAACGTCGCCACCGGAATCTTGATGAGCGTCGAGACTTCGGCGGGTTCCTTCCATTCGTCCGTCATGTCGTTGATTGTCATAGCGCTATGTGCTATGGTCATGACGTGTCAGACTTATCGACGCGCAGGCATGGCCGAGTCGAACTCGTCTCGCGTCTCGTGAGCCAGGAACCTGGCGTCTACTTCGGCCTTGAACGCCTAGTACTGCGACACGACGACGTCGACGGTTGGGATCTCGTGGTGACGTTCGCCCGCTCGGGAGGGATCGTCGGCTTCGAGATTCGGGCACCGTTCGACGTCGACCAACGACCGGACTGTCTTCGCACACCCGAGGGCGGGCTCACTCGCCGGCAGCTGCAAGCCATCCCGCTCGGTGAGATCGAGAATGCTGCAAGGTCGTTCGCCCGAGCGATTCTTGAGCGCGACGCCGATGACGCGGTCAGCATGTACGTCGTTCGAGCCAAAGACGGCCGCATCGTTGGCGTGGGGGCTCTCCGTCCCGACGGAGGACCGGGCTCAGAACTCCACGAACGAGCACTCAAGCGAGTCGCGGCGATTTCACCCCACAGGGAGCTGCGCACAGGCCGACCGCGCACTTCCGACGAGGACTTGGTAACTGTCGCTGCGATGTTCGCCGCGCTCGTCGACGAAGGAGCGCGCAACCCGTACGAACAGATCGCCGAGGCTCTGCATTACTCGCCGACCACTGTCGCGACGCGGGTGCGCACTGCACGCCGACGCGGCTTTCTCACCAAGCCGACACCAACCCGATCGGGCAGCACTAGAGGCGGCACGCCTCGGGGTGAACTCACCGACAAGGCACGAAAGCTCCTCGAGGAGATGGAGAACTCATGAGCATCGACAAGCGGCCAAACGGCCAGTACCGCGCGCGCTGGCGGGAGTCGGACGGCAAGCAGCGAGCCAAGCACTTCGACCGCAAGATCGACGCCGAGCGCTTCCTCGTCAAGGTCAAGCACGACCAGCTGTCGGGCACCTACGTCGACCCGCAACTCGGTCAGATGCCGTTGTCCCGGTATGCCGAGCAGTGGCTCGAGCGGATGCGTCCGACGTGGCGACCGTCGACCGCTGCGGGCGTGGAGTCGATCGTGCGGCTCCACATCGTGCCGACGCTCGGCCGGCGCCCGCTGTCGGCGATCAAGCGGGCCGACGTGGAGGCGTGGGCCGCAGCGCTCGACCTGGCACCGTCGACCGTTCAGACGGCCCGCCAGCACCTCGGGCAGATCCTCACGGGCGCCGTCGAGGACGGCCTCATCCCGCGCAACCCAGCGACGGGCGCGCGGATGCCGCGCATAGAGGCGAACCGTCCGGAGCCGGTGCCTCACGAGGTGCTCGAGACGATCACGACCGCACTCCCCTCTTGGGCGCAGGTGGCGGTGCCGCTGGCGCTCGGTGCAGGGTTGCGGCAGAGCGAGGCGACAGGGCTGACCATCGACCGCGTGCACTTCCTCCGCCGATCGCTCCGGCTGGACCGCCAGCTCGTCACGATCGACAGTCGCTCCCCCGAGTTCGGGCCGACGAAGACGCCACAGTCGAACCGGACGATCCCGCTCGCGCAGTTCGTCGCCGACGCCATCTCGGCGCATGTTGCCGAGCACGGCACGGGCGACCACGGACTCGTGCTCCACCTGCCGGACGGTCGTCCGATCGGCCGCAACCGGTTCGGGCGCATCTGGCGGGCGGCACGGGCGGCAGCGGGTGCCGAGCACGTCGACTACCACGACCTGCGCCACACGTTCGCATCGACCCTGCTGTCGGAGGGCGTGAGCGTGCGAGCCGTGGCGGACTGGATGGGCCACGCATCACCGATGGTCACCCTCAACACGTACGCACACCTCATGCCGGTCGATGAGGACCGAGGGCGTCTCGTGCTCGATCGGGCGCTCGGTCGCGTGTCAGGTGAGGACTCAGTGAGGACTGTCAACGCCTAACGGTTGGCCCGCGGGTGCTCTGACCTGCGGTTTCGTCAGTAGCCCGGGTCGCTCGGCCAGTTCGGCTGGAAGAGGTGCCACTGCTCGGGCGCCCGGCGGATCAGGAACTCCAGCTCGCGTGCGAGCAACTGCGTCACACGGCCGACGTCCTCGCGCAGACCGCCGAGCCGCTGCGTCGGCACGGGCGGGCGCACGATCGCGTGATGGCCGTTGTATCGAGGTGTGAAGTACACGGCCGTCGGCAGGATCGGCGCACCGGTGCGCAACGACAGCGTCGCCGGACCGGGCGGCAACGTCGTGCGCTCGCCGAAGAACTCCACCTCCACGCCCGTGCGGTCGAGGTCGCGGTCGCACAGCAGACACACCACCTCGTTGTCGCGCAACGCCTTGAGCACGGTGCTGCCGGCGGTGGGACCGAGCGGCACCACGTTCATCCCGAGGTCGCGGCGCAACTCGGCGAACCACTCGAACAGCTCCGGCGGATCCAGGGGTTCGACGACGACCGTGAGCTTGTGTCCCTGGTCGGTCATCCAACGACCCGCCCACTCCCACCCGCCGAGGTGCGGCAGGGCGAGGATGACACCGTTGCCGCGCTCGAGCGCCGGCAGCACGTGTTCGCGGTAGCCCTCCTTGGTGAACCCCCGCTCGACCGCGTGCTTGGGCAGCGACGGCAGGCGGAAGCTCTCCACGTAGTAGCGGGCGTAGCTGTCGAAGGCCGTCTGCGTGGCCACCCGCACGGCGGCACGCCCCAGGTTCGGGTTCACCCGGCGCAGGTGGCGCTGGTACATCTCGCGGCGAGCCGGGCTCGCGAAGCTCGCACCGAAGCCGAGCGACGACGCCGCAGCGGTGGCGAGCGGGCCCGGCATCAGCCGTGCTGCCAGCGATCCCAGCCGGTACGAGCCGACCGTCGCCGCATCGGTGAAGCGGTTGCGATCGGTCGGTTCGGGCATCGGGTGGTGAGGGTGGTGAGCGGGTGGCGACCCGGCGCGGGCGCTCGGCGCTCAGCGCGCCGGGCGGTCGCTGTCGCGTCGGGCCTGGCCGCTGAGGCGGGAGATGCGGGTGCGGCGACGCTCCGTGCGCACCACCTTGCGGCTCTGACGGCGGCTCCGGCGCATCTCGATCTTCGCGGCGGTGACGGGCGCGACGCCGGCCTGCTTCCAGACCTTCACGAAGCGCTGGACGGCGGTCAGCGCGGTGAGCGCCAGCATCACCCACAGGATCGGGATGAGCAGCGGCGGGATGAGCAGACCGAGGCAGAACAGGATGATCCGCTCGGCGCGCTCCATGAGCCCGCCCTTCGCGTCCAGGCCGAGCGACTCGGCCTTGGCCCGCATGTACGAGATCACCGAGCTGACGCCGAGCACCGCGAACGGCAGCATCGCCATGTGCGGCGACTCCTCCGACGCGAAGTACCACGCCACACCGCCGAACAGCAGCGCGTCGGTGACGCGGTCGATCACCGAGTCGAAGAACGCACCCCGCTGGCTCGAGGTGTTGGACGCCTTGGCGAGCGCGCCGTCGAACAGGTCGGGCAGGGCGGCGAGGATCACCAGGACCAGGCCGAGCCGCAGCTCGCCGGCACCGATCGCGACCGCGGCGCCGACGGCGACCAGCAGGCCCATCACGGTGAGGTGGTCGGGAGACATCCCCGTGCGGCGCAGGCCGGCGCCGATGGGCGTGACCGCCCGGTCGACCGACGCACGGAACTTTCCGTCGAACATGGAGTCCCAGGCTATCCCAGCGGTGGCACCATGTGGACGATGTCCGATTCCTCACCCGCCGATCTGGCGATCATGTTCCGCTCCGTCCCGCGACGCCTGCGCGAGGCACGCGGTGAGCTGGCCGACGAGCTGATCGGCCCGCAGCTGTCGTCGATCGGCCGGCGGCTCACCCGTGCGGGCGAACTGGTGCGCACCACCGCCGACCCGGCCTCGATCGCCGATGCGATCGAGTCGGCCCCGGCCGACACCTGGGGCCCCGAGCTCGACGAGCTCCGGACGCTGGCGTTCGATCTCGCCCGCGACCTGCGGGCGATCGCCGCGGCGAACCCCGACCTCGACGGCTGATCCCGCCCGGCTGATCTGGAGGGCTGACCGGCGACGGCCGGTCGGGTCACTCCTGCCAGTCGTCCTCGGGGTTGGCCTCGGTGAGGTGCTCGACGATCGTGCCGTCGACGGCGTCGACCAGCACCAACCCGCGCTGGCGGGGCGGGTTCTCGGCCGAGTACACCAGCACCCGCCACGTCGGCCGGCTGCGGAACCCGCGCCACACCTGCTGCGCCGACGCGTGGCCGACCGGCCAGCCGACGGCCCCCTGCGCCGCCACGAGCGCCTGCTTCTCGTCGACCTGCATCCGCCACCCTGAGGTGAACGACACGACCCCCACGGCCGCGAGCACGACGGCGGCCCACAGCCATCCCTCGTTCACGAGCGGGCTGCCGTCGTCGCCGCGGTTGACGGCCCACACGACGGCGCAGACGACGGCGATGGCCAGGTAGATCACGGCCGGCCGGCGGCGACGGCTGTTGTCGGGGAACTGGTACGGGCCGACGAAGCCCTTGGCGTTCAGGTCGTCCGGGAGCTGGTCGCGCAGCTCGTCGTCCGCAGGGGTGGTGTCGCTCATGGCATCGCCCAGGCTACGGCCGCGGCCAGGCCGCGCGCAGCTTGGCGGCGGTGTCCGGGAGCGCCTCGGGCAGGGTGCGGGTGTTCGCCGTCGCGGTCATGAAGTTCGCGTCCCCCACCCACCGCGGCACCACGTGCACGTGGAGGTGCTGGCTCACACTCCCCCCGGCGGGCTTGCCGAGGTTGAGCCCGACGTTCACCCCCTGCGGTCGCAGGGCCGCCTTCACGGCTCGCACGGCGTCGGTCACGGTGGCCCACAGCTCCTGCGTCTCGTCCGCGTCGAGCTCCTCGAGGTCACCCACCTCGCGGTACGGCAACACCAGCTGGTGACCGACGCTGTAGGGGAACGCGTTCATGATCACGAACGCATGCGTCCCCCGGTGCACCACGTGCGTCTCCTCGTCCGGCAGGCCGCTGCGCAGGATCGTGGTGAAGATGCTGGCGCCGTCCGGGGTGGGGGGTCGCTCGTCGGCGGTGGTCACGTAGGTCGCGCGCCACCCGTTCCAGAGCTGTTCGAGGGGGGTCACGTGGCGAACGTACACCCGGTCGCCGCCGCGGCCCCGCTCGTCGCGATCGCGTCAGACGACGGCGAGCTGCGCCGCGATCTCGTCGGTCACGCGGCGCACGAATTCGTCGAGCGGCACGTCGCGCTCGACCTCGCCGCCGCGCGGGTTGACCCCGAGGGTGGCGTGTGCGACGTCGTCGTCGCCCACCACCAGCACGTACGGGATCTTGTCGAGCTTGGCCGCGCGGATGCGCTTGCCCAGCTGGTCGCTCGAGTCGACGACGTCGACCCGCATCCCCTCCGCCCGCAGCCGATCGGCCACCTGATGGGCGTAGGCCTCGTGCGCGTCGGCGACGGGCAGCACCCGCGCCTGCAGCGGCGACATCCACGTCGGGAACGCCCCGGCGTAGTGCTCGAGCAGCACGCCGAAGAACCGTTCGACCGACCCGAACAGCGCACGGTGCAACATGATCGGGCGGTGCCGGGCGTTGTCGGCGCCGACGTACTCGAGCTGGAAGCGCTCGGGCAGGTTGAAGTCGTACTGGATCGTGCTGAGCTGCCACGTGCGACCGATCGCGTCCTTCACGTCGATGTCGATCTTCGGGCCGTAGAAGGCGGCGTCGCCCTCCTTCACCTTGTACTCCAGGCCGTACTTCACGAGCGCGCTCCGGAGCGCATCCGTGGCGCGCTCCCACGACTCGTCCGTGCCCACGTACTTCTTCGGGTCCTTCGTGGACAGGTTGGCCGTGAAGTCGGTGAACCCGAACGCCCGCAGCACGCTCATCACGAAGTCGAGCAGCGACGCGATCTCGTCGGCCGCCTGGTCCTCCGTGCAGTAGATGTGGCTGTCGTCCTGAGTGAAGCCACGGATGCGCATCAGGCCGTGCAGGGTGCCGGCACGCTCGTAGCGGTACACGTTGCCGAGCTCGAACAGCCGCAGCGGCAGCTCGCGGTAGCTGCGCTGGCGGCTGCGGTAGATCAGGCAGTGCATCGGGCAGTTCATCGGCTTCGGGTAGTACGTGCCGTTGTCCATCTCCATGGGCGGGTACATCCCGTCCTTGTAGAAGTCGAGGTGGCCGGAGGTCTGGAACAGCTGGGCGTTGGCGAGGTGCGGCGTGAAGACGAACTGGTACCCGCCGTTGGTGTGCCGCTCGCGGCTGTAGTCCTCCATCAGCTTGCGCACGATCGCACCCTTCGGGTGCCACACCGCCAGGCCGCCGCCGAGTTCGCTCGGGAAGCTGAGCAGGTCGAGCTCGACCGCCAGCTTGCGGTGGTCGCGCTTCTCGGCCTCTGCCAGCCGGTGGAGGTGGTCCTCGAGCGCCTGCTTGCTCTCCCAGGCCGTGCCGTAGATGCGCTGCAGCATCGGGCCCTTCTCGTTGCCGCGCCAGTACGCGCCGGCCACCTTCATCAGCTTGAAATGGCCGAGCTTGCTCGTGCTCGGCACGTGCGGGCCACGACAGAGGTCGACGAACTCGGGCGAGTTGCGGTACACGCTGATCGTCTCGCCGCTGCCGATCTCGCCGGCGTCGTCGGTGTCGGCCGCACCGCTGGAGACGCGCTCGATGATCTCGCACTTGTAGGGCTGGTCGGCGAACACGGCGAGCGCCTCGTCGCGGGGCAGCTCCGCGCGCACGAACGGCTGGTCGGCCTTCATGATCTCGCGCATGCGCGCCTCGATCGCCTCGAGGTCGGCCTCGCTGAAGGTGCGGCCGCCCGGCAGCTCGAAGTCGTAGTAGAAGCCGTCGACGATCGCCGGGCCGATCGAGAACTTCGCCCCGGGGAACAGCTGGGTGACGGCCTGGGCCATCACGTGCGCCGTCGAGTGCCGCAGCACGTGCCGGCCGCCCTCGGTGTCGGCCGTGACGATCGCGACCGACGCGCCGTCGGGCAACGGCCGGCCGAGGTCCCACTCCTCACCGTCGACCTCGGCGGCGACGGCGGCCTTGGCGAGGCGCGACCCGATCGATGCCGCCACGTCCGCAGTGGTCGCGCCCTCGTCGTACGAGCGCTGCGAGCCATCGGGGAGGGTGATCGTGATCTGTGCCATAGCGGGGTCGAGTCTACGAGCGGCGTCCGGAGCCGACAGGGAGGGTTTCCGTGCCGCTCGCGACCGTCCGGCGGCGGCGCCGCCCGTCAGCTCGCTGCGGCGCCCGCCATCTCGATCCCGCCGTGCACCGGCACCGGCTCGTCGCTCACGTGGGCGATCCGGGCCGGGGCGGGCACGGACTCGGCGTCGGCGGACTTGCCGGCGTACACGTTGCGGTACTCCTGGCCGGTGAGCTCGCGGATCTCGAACATCAGCTCGTCGGTGATCTGACGCAGCACCCGATGGTCCTCGGCCCGGTCCAGGTAGCGCTCCACCTTGATCGGGCGACCGATGCGGATCGTGCAGGCCATCCGCACCTTCGGCATCTTCGCGTCGGGCGGCTGGATCTCACGCGTGCCGATCACGCCGACGGGGAAGATCGGACACCCCACCTTGAGCGCGAGCCGGGCCGCTCCCGTGCGGCCCTTGTAGAGGTAGCCGTCCCGACTGCGCGTGCCCTCGGGGAAGATGCCGAACAGTTCGCCGCGGCGAAGCACGCGCTCGGCCGTGTCGAGCGCCGCCTGGCTCTTGTCGCCACCCGAGCGGTCGATCGGGATCATGCCCATCGCCGGGAACAGGAACTTCGTCTTCCACGAGTCCATGTACTCGGCCTTGCCGACGAAGCTGATGTTGCGCGGGACCTGCAGCATCAAGAACGCGCTGTCGAGGAAGCTGACGTGGTTGGGCGCCAGGATCGCCGGGCCCTCGGCCGGGAGCCGGTCGAAGCCCTCGAGGTGGAACCGCCACAGCTTGGACGCCACCGGTCGGGCGACGCGACGGAACCGGGTCTGCAGCTTGCCCGCACCCTCGGCGTTCATCGACGCGGCCTCCCACGGATCGTGCAGGCGGCACCCGGAACCGTGCCACCGCCGCCGAGAATCTAGACGAGCCCGGTCACGCTCCGGAAGACAGGAAACCGATTTCGTGTGAACACTGTGTGTCGCGTCGGTCACCACGAGATGCACCCGCGACCGTCCACGACCCGCGGGACCGGAACCAGGACCGGGATCAGAGGTCGACGCCGAGGAGCGCCGCCGCGGCGCGCACGTTCACCCCGCGAGCCGCAGCGGCGTCGATCGCCGCCAGCGCACCCGGCGTGTCGAGGTCGTCGTCGAGCGCCGCGCGCACGTCGGCGAGCACCGCCTCGTCACCGGCACCCGTGGCGGCGCCGTCCCCACCCGACGCCAGGCACCAGGCCTCCAGCCGATCGCGGTTGCGCGGCATCAACGTGGTGTCCCACTCCCACTCGTATCGGTAGTGGTGCTCGATGATCGCGAGCCGGATCGACCGCGGGTCCCACTCGGTGCGGAGCTTGTCGACGAACACGAGGTTGCCGAGGCTCTTCGACATCTTGTGACCGTCCATGTACACCATCGCCACGTGCATCCAGTGCTTCACGAACGGCTCACCCGTCGCCGCCTCGCTCTGGGCACGCTCGCACTCGTGGTGCGGGAAGATGAGATCGCTACCACCGCCATGGAGGTCGATCGTGGTGCCCAGCTCGCGCAGCGCGAGCGCGCTGCACTCGATGTGCCAGCCGGGACGACCCGGGCCCCACAGGGTGTCCCAGCTCGGCTCGTCCGGCGCCGACGGGTGCCACAGCACGAAGTCGAGCGGGTCGCGCTTGTGCGGGTCGTCGACGTTGCCGCCGCGCTGGCGGGCGAAGTCGATCATCTGCTCGCGGGAGTAGTGGCTCACGGAACCGAAGCTCGGGAACCTCGAGACGTCGAAGTACACGCTGCCGCCGGCCTCGTAGGCGAACCCACGCTCGAGCACCATGCCGATGAAGCCGCGGATGTCGGGGATCGCCGACGACGCACGCGGGGTGGAGTACACGGGCAGTGCGTTGAGCGCCACCATGTCGCGCTCGAATCGGGCCTCCTCGCCGGCGGCGAGGTCGAGGTAGTGCACCCCCAACTCGCGCGCCTTCGCGAAGAGCGGGTCGTCGACGTCGGTGACGTTGCGGACGCATTTCACCGAATGACCGAGGTCGATCAGCCGACGCTGCAGCACGTCGTAGGTGATGAACGTCGCAGCATGGCCGAGGTGGGTCGCGTCGTACGGGGTGATGCCGCAGGTGTACATCAGCACCTGCTCCCCCGGTTCGAACGGCACCACGGCCCGTCGGGCGGTGTCGTAGAGCTGCATCGTCAGGCCTGCAACGCCCGCGGGTCGCGCTTGATTCCGGTCAGCTTCGGCGCCACCCTCGTCTTGTAGCGGACGTTCAGCTGCAGCAGCACCGCCGTGAACGCCTCGATCGCCGTGGCGTTCGACAGCTCGCCTGCGTCGAGCGGACGGCAGCCGGGAATCTTCGAGACGATCTCACTGATGGTCCGCACGGCCTCCTTGTCGTCGCCGCAGATCAGCACGTCGCTGTCGATCGGCTCGCCGAGGTGGCCGAGCTCGGTGGCGGGCAGGTGGTGGAAGGCGGCCACGATGCGCGCCGCCGGGACGGCGGCCTGGACGTGGGCGGCAACGCTGCCACGGGGTGGCACCAGCGGCTGGAACTCGTGTCCCACCCGCACGAGCGCGTTCGCCATGCTCACGACCACCTTGCCAGCGAGGGCGGCCTCGTTCTCCTGCGCCGTGGTGGCCGCGGAGTCCCACGGCGTCGCGATCACCACGACGTCGCACGCGGCCGCCGCCGCGTTGTCGCCGTAGCTCAGCAGCGGCTCGATGGCGGGCCACCGCTGCACCATGCCGTCGCGGGCCTCCATCGCGCGGTACTTCGATCGCGAGCCGATCACCGCCTCGTAGCCGATCGACGCGAGCCGGGCCGCCAGCGCGCTGCCGGCCGGCCCGGTCCCTCCCAGAATCCCGATGCGCACGACGACAGCCTTGCACAGTGGCACCACCACGCCCCAAGGCTCGGACGACGGCGCACGTGACGTGCACGTGACGTGCTCGTGACGTGCACGTGACGTGCACGTGGAGTCGCTCACGACCGGCGAGCCACCCTGGTCGAGGCCGGCCAGCCACTAGGTTGCAGCGACATGGGTCTGCTCGAGGGGAAGAACGTCGTCATCACCGGTGTGCTCACGGACGCGTCGCTCGCGTTCGGCGTGGCCACCATCGCGCAGCAGGAGGGTGCGAACGTGATGCTCACCGGGGCCGGACGCGCCCTGAGCCTCACCGAGCGCACCGCCCGCAAGCTGCCGAAGCCGGCACCGGTGCACGAGCTCGACGTCACCCGACCCGAACACCTCGTCAGCGCCCGCGAGGCGGCGGCGATGCACTTCGACGGTCGTGTGGACGCCGTGCTCCACTCCATCGGCTTCGCCCCCGAGGTGTGCCTCGGCGACGACTTCATGGCAGCCACGTGGGACGACGTGCAGATCGCGATCAACATCTCGGCCTACTCGTACAAGGCGCTCGCCGACGCCTTCGTGCCGCTGATGTCGAACGGTGGTGCCTTCGTCGGTCTGGACTTCGACAACACCGTCGCCTGGCCCGCGTACAACTGGATGGGTGTCGCCAAGAGCGCGCTCGAGAGCGTGAACCGGTATCTCGCGAAGGAACTCGGGCCGAAGGGCATCCGCTGCAACCTGGTGGCCGCCGGGCCGGTGAAGACCATGGCCGCCAAGAGCATCCCCGGCTTCAAGAAGTTCGAGGACGTGTGGGACGACCGGGCACCGCTCGGCTGGGACGTCACCGATTCCAGCGCGGTGGCGAAGGCCTGCGTGGCCCTGATGAGCGACTGGTTCCCGGCCACGACCGGATCGATGATCCACGTCGACGGTGGGTACCACGCCGTCGGTGCGTGAGTGACCGGCGGCCGGCCGGAGAATCTCGCGATCCGACCAAACCCGCTCCGCACGGGCGGCGTGTCACCGGTGTCCGCTGCAGCGAAGTTGCACACCCCCCCGAGGAGCACCTGTGAACCCCACCGCCAAGCGTCTCGCCATCTGGGCCGCCGCCGGCCTCGCCGTCACCGGCCTCGCCGTCCCCGTGTCGGCCGCCCTGATCGGCCCCCGAGCCGAGATCGCTCCGACGCCGACGCAGCCGTCGGTCACGTCGGCCGTCACGGTCGCCACCACGCCTGACAGCACCAGCACCACGTCGGTCACGACCGTGACCACACCGACGGCCACCGTGCCGACGACGCCGACGACCCCGACGCCGACCACCCCCACGCCGACGACGACGGCGACCGACGGGACCGCACCGTCGAACAGCATCGACGACGACGATGACGACGACGACAGCACCTCGACCACGGGTCCCTCCACCAGCGACCCGTCGGTCACCGTGACGACGATCGACGACAACGGCGGCGACCGCGATCGCGACGACCGCGACGAGCCGGGCGACGACCGTGACGATCACGACGACGACGACGATGACGACGACGACTCCGACGACGATCACAGCGGCAAGAGCGGCTCGGACGACGACTCCGACGACGACAGCGACGACGACTGATCACGTCGCTCCGACGGCGACCCGCCACCCCATGGGCCGTCGTCACGATCGAGGTCGGGTACCCGCCCACTCGACCTCGCGCCCGCGCTGACCAGGGGTTCGACCGTCCGAGGTCAAGCCCCTGGTCCGCCGGGCCGATACCTCCTCCATGCGTGCGGCGTCCCTGCGGGGGATCTCCCGGCCCGAGCGGCGGACCGCGGTCCTCACCGCCATGGCGGTCGTGACCGGGATCGTCGCATCGATCGCCCCGCTCCCCTCCCTCTCGCCCCTCTCGCCCCACCTGGCCCGCACGCCCGGCCTCGGCCCATTGCTGACGCCCGGCGTCACCGAGGCCGCCGAGGACCCCACCCCGTGGACCTCCCCCACGATGCCGCCACGGTGCACCGATGGGCAGAAGGCATCCGGTGACGTGGGGTCGTGCCTGTTCGACGGCACCGGTGCACCCGGCACCCGAGGCTGGCCGACGCCGCCGTTCCCCACCCCGCTGGTGACCGCCCCCGACACGTGGGTCCCGATCCAGCGCGGTGACGCCGGCGCACGGGTGACCGCGCTGCAGCAGGCCCTCGTCGCCGCCGGCGTGGTGATCCCCGTCGACGGGTCGTTCGGACCCGTCACCGAAGCGGCCGTCGTGCAGTTCCAGACCACCGCCTCGCTCCCGGCCACCGGCGTCGTCGACGAAGCGACGGCCGCCGCGCTCGGCATCCTCGCGTCCGCGGCCCCCGGTACGTTCCCTCCGCCCGGGTGGAACTGGCTCGGCTGGGGCTACAACCGCTCCGCGGCGCTCGCCGACTGGGAGACCCGACTCGTGTCGAACACCGCCGCGATCGGACGGGTGGCTGCACGCCAGCTCACCTCGATGCCGGAGGCGCTGCCCCTGTTCGAGGGCTTCGTGCGCGACATCGTCGCCGGCGGCTATCGGATCACCGACCTCGGCAGCTACGTGTTCCGCTGCACGTCGAACAGCCGCAAGACCTGCGAGGGCCTCACGGCCTCGTCGCTGTCGAACCACTCGTGGGGTCTCGCGATCGACCTCAACACCGCCGCCAACCCCGAGCTCACCTACCGGGCCACCGACGGCGGCACGGCCTGTGCCGTGCCCATGCAGACCGACATCCCCCGATGGGTGGTGCGCGCCGCCGAGCGCTGGGGCCTCTACTGGGGTGGCTACGGATGGGGCGGCGGCTGCGCGACACCGCAGACCCAGCGCAGCAGCGTGCTGCGCGACACCATGCACTTCGAGTTCCGCGGCACCCCGGCACAGGCGCAGGCGATCGCCGCGTTCAACCGCAACGGCGCCCCGGTCACCCCGCCCACGCGCACCTGCCTCACCGTCGCCGACGACACCGGCGCGACCAGCACGCGCTGCCTCACGCCGGCCGAGCAGCCCCGAAGCGGTTGGCGCACGGTGATCAGCACCGGCGCCCCGGCCGGTGCCACCGCGGCCGTGGTGAACATCACCCTTGCGGACGCCACCGGGGCCGGCTTCGTCACCGCCGAGTCGTGCACGGCGACGAGCGCGCCACGCGGCTCCTCGAACGGCAACGCCACCCCCGGCATCGTCTCGGCCAACCTCTCGGTGGTGCCGATCGACGCACAGGGCCGGTTCTGCCTGTTCCAGTCGCAGGCGATGGACACCGTCGTCGACGTCCAGGGCTTCTTCGTCCCCGGCGGCAGCGGCAACGTCCTCCACGTCGTGCGACCCACACGCCTGGTGGACACCCGCGTCGACGCCTTCTGCGCCGCAGGCGGCACCTGCGGACGCTCCGGACCGGTGTCCGGCGGGACCGAGATGTCGGTGACCACCCCCCTCGTGCCCGCCACCGCGGTCGCGATGCTCGCCAACCTCACCGTCACCAACCCGGCGGCAGCGGGCTACGTGACGGCGGACTCGTGTGCGTCGCTCGTCCCGGGTCCGCAGACACGGTCGAACACCAACTTCGTGGCCGGTGCGACCGTGGCGAACCTCGCTGTCGTCCCGAGCGGTGCGGGAACCGGGGGTGCGCAGATCTGCACGTTCACCAGCGCCACCGCGCAGAAGGTGATCGACGTGCAGGGCTACTTCGCCCCGACGTCGACGGGCGGCTGGGGGTACGACCCCCAGCCGGCCAGCCGCCTGCTCGACACCCGCAGCGGCGGACGTCCGGACGCGGGCACCGTGCTGCGCGTGCAGGGACCGGCCGGCGCGTCGGCCGCGCTCGTGAACCTCACCCTCACCGACGCGCGAACGGCGGGCTACATCACCGCCGACGCCTGCTCGGCGCTCGTCCCGGGCCCGCAGACCAAGTCCAACGGCAACTCGACGGTGGGTCGGATCACCGCGAACGTCGCCGTCGTCCCGCTCGACCCGGACGGCTCGTTCTGCGTGTACCTCTCCCACGCGACGCACCTCGTGGTCGACCTCCAGGGATCGTTCTCCCCCGCCGGCTCGCTGCGGTTCCTCCCGGTCACGCCGGTCCGCCGCCACGACTCTCGCGAGCTGAACGCCTCCTGACCCGATCGCCCCGTACCGTGGGCGCATGGCCGCCCGCCCCAACCGACTCGCCGCCGAGACGTCGCCCTATCTCCGCCAGCACCAGGACAACCCGGTCGACTGGTACGCATGGGGTGAGGAAGCCTTCGCCGCCGCCCGCGAGCGCAACGTCCCGATCCTGCTGAGCGTCGGGTACAGCGCCTGCCACTGGTGCCACGTGATGGCCCACGAGTGCTTCGAGGACGACGAGGTCGCCGCCGTCGCCAACCGGCTGTTCGTGAACGTGAAGGTCGACCGCGAGGAACGCCCCGACGTCGACGCGGTGTACATGGACGCGGTGCAGGCGCTCACCGGGCGGGGCGGATGGCCGATGACGGTGTTCCTCACCCCGGACGGCCGGCCGTTCTTCGGCGGCACCTACTACCCCAAGCCGCAGTTCCTGCAGCTGATGGCGGCCATCGACGACGCCTGGCGCACCAAGCGCGCCGACGTCGACCAGAACGTCGGCGCCCTCATGGATGCGATCGGCCGCAGCGCCACGCTCACCCCGGCGACCGACCTCCCGGGCGACACCGCGATCGACGCCGCGCTGCGCCAGCTGGCCGGGACGTTCGACGCCCAGTGGGGTGGGTTCGGGAAGCCCCCGAAGTTCCCGTCGACCGCGGCCGTCGAGCTCGTGCTGCGGCTGTTCCTGCGCAACGGCGCGCCCGACGCCCGCCGGGTGGTCGACACGAGCCTGCAGGCGATGGCCTCGGGCGGGATGTACGACCACCTCGGCGGGGGATTCGCCCGCTACTCCACCGACGAGCGGTGGCTGATCCCGCACTTCGAGAAGATGCTCTACGACCAGGCGCAGCTCGCCCGGGTGTACGTCCGGGCGGCGCAGGCGTTCGGCGACCCCGTGTACCGACAGGTCGCCACCGAGACGATCGAGTACGTGCTGCGCGAGCTGCGGCACCCCGACGGCGGGTTCTTCTCGGCCGAGGACGCGGACTCGCTCGACGCCGAGGGCCACTCGCACGAGGGTGCGTACTACGTGTGGACGATCGACGAGGCGCGACAGGTGCTGCACGACGCCGGCCTCGGCCCCGCCGAGGCCGACGAGGTGCTCGACTGGTACGAGTTCACCCACCCGGCCAACGCCGCCGGGAACTTCGAGGGAAGCGTCGTGCCGGCCCGACTGCACCACCGCGGTCAGCTGATCCGTCCCGACGTCGTCGAGCATGGCCGCGTCGCCCTGCTCGCGCGCCGCACCGGCAGGCCCCGGCCCGGCCTCGACGACAAGGTCCTCACCGAGTGGAACGGTCTCATGCTCGCCACACTCGCCGAGGCCGCCCTCGCGTTCGACCGGGCCGACTGGCTCGATGCCGCCGTCGCCAACGGCGAGTTCCTGCTCCGCGAGCTCCGACGCCCCGACGGACGCTGGGCGCGCTCGTGGCAGGCGGACGGCGACCCACGGGCGCGCCACGCTGCGCTCGCGGCCGATCACGCCGCCCTCGTCGACGCGTTCACCCGGCTCGCCGAGGCGAGCGGCCAGGCCCGCTGGATCGACCACGCGCGTGAGGCGGCCGACACGCTCCTCGACCACTTCTGGGACCTCGACCACGGCGGGTTGTTCACCACCGCCGACGACGGCGAGCAGCTCGTCGTGCGCCAGAAGGAGCTGATGGACAACGCCACCCCGTCGGCGAACGGCCTCGCGGCGCTCGCCCTGTACCGCCTCGCCGGTCTGACCGGCGAGCTGCGCTACGCGAACCAGGCGGACCAGATCCTGCGCCTGCTGGGCGGCGTGATGCCCAAGGCACCCGCGGCGTTCTGCCACGCGCTGGCGGCCGCCGACGTGCGCCGCGCCGGCACGACGGAGATCGCGATCACCGGAGACCGCCCCGACCTGCTCGCCGTGGTGCGCGAGACCTGGCGACCCAACGCCGTGGTCGCCTGGGGCGAGCCGTACGACTCCCCGCTCTGGGACGGACGTCGCCCCGGCATGGCCTACGTGTGCCGCGACTTCGCGTGCCAGCAGCCGGTCGACACCCCGGATGCACTCCGCGCTCAGCTCACCTGACCCTGCGATCAGCGATGAGCGGGGTCACCAGCCGTTGCGGTGGACGATCTCCTGCGCGGAGCGGCGTGACCGACCGGCGCTGATGCCGGGCGACGCCGGCGCGGCGGGCCATCCCATCGCGATCGCCCCGAGCAACTGCAGACCGTCGGGGACGCCCAGCTCGGCACGCACCTCGGCCTCACCGTGGAACACGGCGAACAGCAGCGCCCCCAGCCCCGCGTCCTCCGCGGCGAGCAGCATCGTCATCACCGCCATCGACGCGTCGATCGTCCAGTACGGCGTCGGCCACGCGTCCACGCCGGCACCGAGTCCGGTGCGTGCCTTGTCCGGCTCGGCGTAGCGGGCCACGTACGCGTCGGGGTCGGCGAAGGGCAGCAGCAGCAGCGGTGCGTCGAACAGCCCGGGCCAGCGGAACCCGCTGCGGCGTTCGGCCGGGAACGCGTGCCGCCAGAAGCGATCGGTGGCCTCGCCCTCGAGCACCACGAGGTGCCACCCCTGCGTCTTGCCCGCGCTCGGGGCGCGGCTCGCGAGATCGACGAGGTGGTCGACGAGCTCGGGAGCGACGGGATCGGGCCGGAACGATCGGCACATGCGTCGACGCCGGACGACGGCGTCGAGCTCGCTCACGCCGGCTGCCGCGCGCCCAGCTTGATCAGGTCCTCGGCCATGGTCCAGCCGTGGACGATGATCGACCCACCCTTCGCCGCGGGCACCGGCTCGAACACGCCGGCGACGTCCGCGGAGATCTTCTCGGGCTTCAGCGACTCGTGGTCGATGAACCCGCTCTGGCCGTTGGCCTTCACGACGAAGCTCTGCTCGTCGTAGTTCGCGTCGACGCCGAAGCGACGGGCCAGGCGCCGACCCCAGGCGCGCTCCTCGCCGACCGCCCGGTGCTTCGGGCGCGGGATGATCTCGTCGAGGTGCTTGAACGCCTCGAGCGCGTCGGGCTTCACCATGCGGGTGCCGACCACGACGTCCTCGTCGGGGAACGCCATCAGGGCCCGGTGGAACGCCTCGCCCATGAGGCCCTTCAGCACCTGGTCGCGCTTGCCGGTGCGCTTCACGCTCATCAGACCGAGCAGCACGCACGGGGTGCCTCCGATGCGCTCGAGGGTCGCGAAGGCGAAGCCGTGGAGCTTGTCGTCGAGGCGAGCCGTGGTGCACAGCACCCAGTCCTCCTTGGCCTTCGACAGCAGACCGATGTCGAAACTGCCCCCCATCGACGCCATGTCATCGAGGTCGGCGTCGGTGAGCGCTGCGCAGTCCCTGGTTTCCACCTGGAGTGCCATTGCCCGAAGCTCCTGTCGCGTGAGAACCGCCATCGCCTTCCGGCGGACGGGATGACCTGAGTGCACCATTCTGCCACTTCGGACGGGGGGTTCCACCAGCCGCAGGTCATCCCGACCGTCGCCGGTCGGCGAGCCGCAGCTCAGCGGGGTCGACAGTCGGCCACGACGTGTGCGCGTGTGACCGACTGCAGACCTTGCTCAGCTCGGGTTCAGGTGCCGATCACCCCGCCGTCGTCCTTGGTGATCACCAGCGTCGCCGAGCGAGGACGTGCCCCACCGCCGTCGGGCCAGTCGGTGAGCACGTTGGCCAGGCTGTTCGTGAAGATCTCCGGTGGCTCGCCCGGATGTTGGATGTCGACGAACATCGCCCTGCCCTCGGGGGTGAAGGTGATCCCGGTGACCTCGCATCCGGCGGGGCCGACCAGAAAGCGCCTGAACTCCTTCGTCGCCGGGTCGGCGGCGAGCAGCGTGTTGTTCTTCAGGTTCGCGTACGCGCCCACACCGGCCTCGGTGGAGAACATGTCGGTGCCGATCCACACCCGGCCGTCGCGGTCGACGGTGACCGCGTCGGGGCAGGCGAAGATGTCACCCTGCACGTTGCCGCCGGCGGGAGCTCCGCCGAGGCCGGCGGGCAACCCGGCCGGGTTCGCCGGGTCGCCTGCGAGAACGAAGACGTCCCACGTGAACGTGAGCGCATCGGCATCCCCCTGTTCGGTCCAACGTACGATCTGGCCGTAGGGATTGCCCGCTGCGCCACCGCGGGGATTGGCATCGTCGTTCGGGACGACGAAACTCTCGACCAGCCCTCTGGCCTCGGTCGGATTGGTCGTCGCCCGTCCGCGTCGCGTGTTGTTGGTGAGGGTTGCGTACACCTGCCCGTCGGGGGCGACGCTGATCCACTCCGGGCGATCCATCCGGGTCGCACCCACGGCGTCGGCGGCAAGGCGCGTGAACACGTGGATCCGGTCGTTGGTCCACCCGGCCAGCATCGGGTTGTCGGTGGTGAGCGGGATCCACTCCCCCACGCCCATCATGTCGCCCTCGGCGCCTCCGGCAGAGAACCTCGCAACGTAGAGCGTGCCCTCCTCGAGCGGGCTCTGCTTCGCCCGACGGGCCTGGCGTACCGTGCGCGATCCCACGAACTTGTAGATGTAGTTGTTTCGTTCGTCGTCCCCCGAGTAGGCCACGGCGCGTCCGTCGGAGGTGAGCCGCACCGCCGCCATCTCGTGCTTGTAGCGACCCAGGCCGGTCAGCTTGATCGGCGTCGACCGGGGATCGAACGGATCGATCTCGACCATGTACCCGAACCGGTTGGGTTCGTTGCGGTTGCCCTCGACGAGCATGTCGAAACGTGGGTCGCCGACGTGCACGCCGATCACACCGCTGAGCGCCGACTGCATGTAGCGACGTTCCTCGGGGGTGAGATCCGCTGCGGCGGGCTGACGGAAGTAGAAGTCGTAGTTCTCCTCGCCGGTGACGTAGGTGCCCCACGGCGTCGCCGATCCGCCACAGTTGTTGAGCGTGCCGAGCACCATCGTGCCGGTGGGGTCGGCCGCGGTCTTCAGGTGCTCGGACCCCGCAGCGGGGCCGACCACCCGCATGGGCGTGTATCCCGTGATCCGACGGCCGAAGCGGGACGGACGCACGACCTGCCACCTGCCGGCCTGCGTTCGCCGGCCGTTCACACGTCGAACCTCGATCACCGAGACACCGTGGGCGGCGAGCAGCTTCTTGGACTTGTCGGGCGACCAGTTCGCCTTCAGGTCAGTGAACAGCAGGCCGGTGTCGGTGTACTCGTGGTTGATGCACAACAACCCCCGCTGATGGTTGATCGGGAAGAACGCGATCCCGTCGTGGTGCATGCCTGCTTGCTGTTCTTGTTCCTGCCAGCCCTGCGATGCATCCGGGACCCATGCAGGGCCGTTCGAGACCGGATCCCCCCAGGCGAACAGCACCTCTGCGGTGTACCCCGGAGGCACCGTCACCCCCTTCTGGGCGACCAACGGGAGCGGGACCGACGTGAAGCCGATGGTCGGACCCTTCGGAGGCTTGCGGTCCGAACCCCCCGCCGCCACCGCCGTCGTCCCACCGAGACCGGCCATGAACCCGAGCCCCACCGCGGCCGAGCCCATCTTCAGCAGCCGTCGACGGCTGAGCGCCAACGCGATGATGTCGTCGAGCGACGGACCGTCGGACGGATTCGTGTCGTCGTCGTCGACGCCGAAGTCGTCGTGATCGAACATGTGAGACCCCCATCTCGTGGAGGGCTCCTCCCCCGAGGAGCCCGTCGCAGCGCAATGTAGAACACCTGCCGACCCGGCTTCGACCAGTGCGACCGGTCGGGCTCCGACCGGTCGGACCGACCACCATCGGACCGGCGACGATCGACCGGCGACCGGAGACCGGCGTCAGAGCATGACGGCGTCGTGGCCGAGGGCCACACGCAGTTCGGGCACCACGCGGTCGAGGTCGACGCAGAACTCGTCGGCGAGCCGCAGGATCTTGCCCTGGCCGATGTGCAGGTAGACCATCGACTCGCCCGGGTGATCGCGCAGGATCCGGCGGAGCTGGTGGATCTTCAGCTCGCTCAACGCCGCGGCGGGCACCTTCAGGTGCAGCGGCGCCGACGAGGACGTGTCGAGGCTCTCGACGATCGTGACGTCCTGGGCCATGAAGCCCACCCGGCTCTCGTCGCGCTTGTCGATGCGGCCCTTCACGGTGACGATCGCGTCGTCGACGAGCTTGTGGCCCTGTTCCATCAGCACGCGCGGGAACACGGTGCACTCGATGCTCGAGTCGAGATCCTCGAGCACGAACACCGCCATCTGGTCGCCCTTCTTCGTGAACTTGCGGGCGAGCCCGGTGATCACCCCGCCGAGGGTGACGACGGCGCCGTCGTCGCGCTCGAGCGCCTCCGCGACCGTGCAGTCCACCTTGCGTCGCAGCGCGGCCTCGACGCCGAGCAGCGGATGGTCACTCACGTACAGGCCGAGCATCTCCTTCTCGAACTTCAGCCGGTCGCCCTTGTCGAACTCGGTGTCGGGGATGGGGATGCGCTCGTCGAAGCCGGAGTCGGCGGCGTCGGCGAAGTCGCCGAACAGGCTCATGACGCCCTGATCGCGTTCGCGGCGTCGCACCACCGTGGTGTCGATGATCTGCTCGAACACCATCAGCAGACCCTTGCGGGGCACGCCGAAGCCGTCGAAGGCGCCGGCCTTGATGAGCGATTCCACGGTGCGCTTGTTGAGCACCGGTTCGGGCACCCGCTCGACGAAGTCGTGGAAGCTCTCGAACGGCCCGTTCGCGTCGCGCTCGGCGAGGAGCTGCTCGACGAGGCCCTCGCCGACGTTGCGGATCGCCGAGAGACCGAACGTGATCGCCCCGGGGCTGCCCACCGGCAGCGCCACGTCGGCGGGCACCTGGTGCAGCCCGAGCGCGTCGAAGTTCATGACCGACCGGTTGATGTCGGGGGTCAGCACCTTGATGCCCATGGCCCGGCAGTCCGACAGGTAGACGGCCGCCTTGTCGAGGTTGCTCTTGACGCTGGTGAGCAGACAGGCGAGGTACTCCACGGGGTGGTGCACCTTCAGGTACGCGGTCTGGTACGTGACGAGGCCGTAGCCGAACGTGTGGCTCTTGTTGAACGCGTAGTCGGCGAACTTCGCGATGACGTCGAACAGGCTCTCCCCCAGCGCCCGCCCGTAGCCGGTCGCCTCGCAGCCGTTCTCGAAGTCGGCGCGCTCCTTGGCCATCACCTCGCGGCTCTTCTTGCCCATCGCCTTGCGCAGCGAATCGGCCTGGGCGAGGGAGTAGCCGGCGAACTTCTGGGCCACCCGCATCACGCTCTCCTGATAGATCATCAGGCCGTACGTGTCGCCCAGCACGCCTTCGGCGTCGGGGTGGAAGTAGTCGACCGCCTGCCGGCCGTTCTTGCGGTCGGCGTAGTCGTAGTGCATGTTCACGCTCATCGGCCCGGGCCGGTAGAGCGCGAGCACGGCGGAGACGTCCTCGAAGCTGGTGGGTGCCATCGAGCGCAGCAGCGCCCGCATCGGCGGCGACTCGAGCTGGAACACGCCCATCGTGTCGCCCCGGCCGAGCAGCGCGAACACCTTGGGGTCGTCGAGCGGCACGGCGTCGATGTCGAACGTGGGGTCCTTGGTGGCGCGCACCATGTGCACCGTGTCGGTGATGACGTCGAGGTTGCGCAGACCGAGGAAGTCCATCTTCAGCAGGCCCAGCTCCTCGACGCCGTGCATCTCGAACTGGGTGACGACGGGAGCGTCCTCGGGGTTGCCGCCCGCCTCGGGTTTGCGCTGGATGGGCAGGTACGTGGTGAGCGGGTCCTTCGTGATCACCACTGCGGCGGCGTGGATGCCGTCGGAGCGCTTGAGGCCCTCGAGGCCCTTGGCGACGTCGACCACGCGCTTCACGTCGGGATCGGTCTCGTACATCGCCCGGAGGTCGCTCGCCGCCTTGTAGCCGTCGAGGTACTTCGGGTGCTCCTCGAAGCAGTACTTGAGCGGGGTGTCACGACCCATCACGAGCGGCGGCATCGCCTTCGCGACCTTGTCGCCCACGCCGTACGGGTAGCCGAGCACGCGGGCCGCGTCGCGCACCGCGTTGCGCGCCTTGATCGTGCCGAAGGTGATGATCTGTGCGACGTGATCCCGGCCGTAGCGCTCAGCTGCGTAGCGGATCATCTCGTCGCGGTATCGCGAGTCGAAGTCCATGTCGATGTCGGGCATCGAGATGCGGCTCGGGTTGAGGAAGCGCTCGAACAGCAGGTCGTACTTGATCGGGTCGAGGTCGGTGATGCGCAGGCAGTACGCGACCGCGCACCCGGCGGCCGAACCACGACCCGGACCGACCCGGATGCCGGCGTCCTTCGCGTGCTTGATGAGGTCCCACACGATGAGGAAGTAGCTCGCGAACCCCATGTTCTTGATGACCTGGAGCTCGTAGGCGATGCGCTCGACCGCGGCGTTCGGCAACGGTTCGCCCCAGCGGGCCTTGGCGCCCTCCCACGTCAGGTGGTCGAGGTACGCCGCGTCGTCGGCGAAGCCCTCGGGGATCGGGAAGTTCGGCAGCTGTGGCTTGCCGAACTCGATCGTGACGTCGGCCCGCTCCGCGATCCACAGCGAGTTGTCGCACGCCTCCGGGTGGTCTCGGAACAGGTGCCGCATCTCGGCCGCTGACTTCAGGTAGTGCTCGGTGCCCTCGAACTTGAACCGCTTGGGGTCGCTCAGCAGCGCGCTGGTCTGGACGCACAGGAGGGCGTCGTGCGCCTCGTGGTCGTGCTGGTGCGTGTAGTGCGAGTCGTTGGTCGCGAGCAGTGGTGCCCCGATGCGCTTCGCGATCTCGATGAGCTTCGGGTTGGTGTCGCGCTGAGCTGCCAGGCCGTGGTCCTGGATCTCGACGAAGAGGTGGTCCTTGCCGAAGATCTCCTGCAGCCGCCCCGCCTTCTCGAGCGCTCCCTTCTCGTCGCCCTGCAACAGCGACTGGAGCACGTGCCCGCCCAGGCACCCGGTGGTGGCGATGAGGCCGTGGTGGTACTTCTCGAGGAGGTCCCAGTCGATGCGGGGCTTGTAGTAGTAGCCCTCCATGAAGGCCAGGCTCGAGAGCTGGATGAGGTTGCGGTAGCCCTGGTCGTTCTCGGCGAGGAGGATCAGGTGGTAGTAGAGCTTCTTGCCGCCCTCGGTGTCGCCACCCGAGTCGTCGAGCCGGCCCCGCCGGGCCGGGCGCTCACGGCGGCTGTCGTAGGCCATGTAGGCCTCCGTGCCGATGATCGGCTTGACGCCCTGCTTCCGGCACTCCTTGTAGAACTCGAGCGTGCCGTACATGTTGCCGTGGTCGGTCATCCCGAGCGCGGGCTGACCGTCGGCGACCGCCTTGGCGACGAGTTCGTCGAGCCGTGAGGCACCGTCCAGCATCGAGAACTCGGTGTGGACGTGGAGATGGGTGAACGAGTCGCCCAACAGCACCTCCTCCGCGTCGCGTGTGTCGAATCCGTCCGAACCGCACGCCGTGAGTTACACGCGTGTGGTTCGACGACGCTACCCGACGGGCGACGGCACCGTCTAGAGCGCTTGGGGCGTTCGGAGGCGTTCGAGCGGAGGCGGGTCGCCGGAGCCGCCGCGACGCCGGATCGAACGCACCACCGACCGGGCAGCTCGGCTGACGAGCCACCACACCACCACGCCCGCCGCCACGGTGACGGCGAACGCGGGCCACGGCGCCAGGTGGTCCTCGGCGACCGGATACACGGAGTAGTGGGTGATGTAGATCGACAGGCTCGCTGCAGCGAGCATCGCCACGGGGTGCACCAGCGCCCGGGGCAGCCGGACCTCGGGGAGCCACAGGAGCAGGAGCAGCCCGGCGATCACGAACGCGTCTCGGCGAGGCTCGCGGAAGTACCCGGCGAGGGCGACCACGGTGACGATCGTCGTGGCCACCCGGGTGAGCGGGGTGCGCGAGCGATGCACGAGCCAGCCGAGCAGGAACAGCAGGGCAGCACCGTGGGGTCGGTGGATCGTGTTGAACCATCCGCCGATCTGCAGCGGTTCCCAGCGGAACGCCGCCGACAGCACCACCAGCGCGAGCACGAACGCGTAGGGTCGCCGTCGCTCCCACGCCCGCAGGAACGGGATCGACAGCCCCACCATCAGCAGCACGGTGAGTTGCACCAACACCTCGAGGAACCAGAAGTTCCAGACCTCGTCGAGGTGCTCGGCGGGCCCGAGCAGGTCGTTCACGAGGAGCAGTGTCTGCCACGAGTAGACGTCGAACAGGACCATGCCGGCGGCGACCCACGCCATCGCGGGGATCGCGATCCGGCCCAGCGAGCGGCCGGCAGCTCTCCAGCGGCGTCGCGCCGGCTCGACGTCGAGCAGGAATCGGCTGAGGTTGTACCCGGCGACGGCCAGCAGCAGGTGCGCCCCGCCCATGCTCGGACCGAGGATCATGTGCCCGGCCACGACCGTCAGGATCGACACCGCGCGCAGCACCAACGTGGTGTCGACCGCACGGTGCCACGTGCGGCGCCCGGGCTCCCCGAACGACGCCACCGGCAGGTGGTGCCAGTCGGACGGCAGTTCGCCGAGCAGGTCCTCGAGCCGGATCGAGCACTCCACGTAGCTGAGCGAGTCGCCGCCGAGCGAGACGAACGTGTCCGTCGCCCGGATCGAAGTCACCCCCAGCACGTCGGTGTAGATCTCCATGACCGCGGACATCGAGCCGGCCGCGTGGACGAGCTCACCCGCGACCGGCCCCGTCGGTCGCGCCCCAGGACGAACCCGTCCCGCTCGCTGACCGGACCCCGCGGCGCGGGCCGCCCGCGCCGAACGGACCGCCACGACCGATGT
>CAEZSR010000003.1_pt1 | contig 63152 bp, 62 predicted proteins | sample 7264011 | NCBI WGS metagenome assembly CAEZSR01 (sample SAMEA6813783, study PRJEB35770) | freshwater metagenome | biome: Freshwater; feature: Freshwater reservoir; material: water | place: Czech Republic | collected 2016-08-15 | depth 0.5m m | reverse complement strand
GAGCTCGGCCAGCGCGACCACCCGACGCAGCACGTCGTCCCGGCTCGCGGTGGTGTCGCCGGTGGATCCGGACGCGGCCGAGCCGCGCTCGGTGCCGGCCGCCGATGCCGCCGATGCCGCCGATGCCGCATGGAGATGGTCGGCGAGGTGCTCGAGGTCCCCGGCGCGTGCCGCCACGGCCGCCCGGTCGTCGTCGACGGCCCGGACCGTGCGGATCAGCCGGAAGAAGGCCTCGACGAGCGACGCCGCGTCACCCGCGCGGAACGGCACGCTCACGCCGGTGAGCGACACGACGCCGTCGCCGATCGCGAGGCCGCGCCGCGTGGTGCCGAGCACCTCGCGCACCGGGATGCCGTACAGCGACGCCAGGGTGAGCACCGTCGCCGCGTCGAGCGGGAGCAGGCCCGCCTCGGCGTCGCGCAGGTCGCGGATCGTCATCTCGCCCGAGCTGCGCGTGGCCACCACCCACAGCGGGCGTCGCGCCAGCCGTCGCTCGGTCACGAGCCGGGCGCCGAAGCGTCGTGCGAACTCGGCCGGCGCCATCGCCGTTCCGGGAGCCCGGTCAGGGTCCGTGTCGAGCAGGATCGTCACCGCCGTCATGCACGTGTCATCGGCACGCGCGCGCCGGACATCAAGCGGTGCGTGAGCGGACCGAGCGGTGTTCGTGGTCCCGACGGAGGAGATGCCGGTCCCGGGTGCGAGCGTCAGGCACGCGCGGCGCGCTGGGCCTCGCTGAAGGGCACGTCCTTGTCGACACGCGGCTCGGCGGGCAGGCCGAGCACCCGCTCACCGATGATGTTGCGCTGGATCTCGTCGGAGCCGCCGGCGATCTTGTAGCCGGGTGCGCCGAGCACGTGCTCGCTCCAGGCGTAGGTGCCCCACTCGCCCGTGTCGGCGACGAGCTTCGCGCCGAGCACCTTCGAGATCACGTGGCTGGTGCGCTCCATGTTCGCGGTCCACATCAGCTTGCCGAGCGAGCCCTCGGGGCCGGGCGTCTGGCCGGCCTTGAGTCGGGCCGCCGCACGCCGGTTGGTGAACTGCGCGACCTTGTGCTGGATGTACAGGTCGGCGAGCGCCTGGCGGACCACCGGCTCGCCCGTGCGCTCGAAGTACTGCGCCGCGGCGAGCGCCTGCTTGTAGCCGCCACCGGTGTGATTGCTGCTGCTGCCGGCCGAGTGGTCGCGTTCGAAGCCGAGGCAGGTGAGCGCCACGCGCCAGCCCTCGCCCACCGGGCCGAGGCGGAGCGAGTCGGGGAGGCGGACGTCGGTGAGGAAGACCTCGTTGAAGTTGGCGCCGCCGCTCATCTGCTTGATCGGGCGGATCTCGACGCCCGGCGCGTCGAAGGGCACGAGGAACGCCGTCATGCCCTTGTGCTTGGGCACGTCGAAGTCGTGCCGGGTGATGGCGAGGCCCAACTGGGCGAACATCGCGCCGGAGGTCCAGACCTTCTGGCCGTTCAGGATCCACTCGTCGCCGTCGCGTGTCGCGCGGGTGGTGAGCGAAGCGAGGTCGGAACCAGCGGAGGGCTCGCTGAACAGCTGACACCCCCAGATGTCCTGACGCATGAGCGGCTGGATGAACCGCTCCTTCTGCTCGTCGGTGCCGTAGGCGGCGATGGTGGTCGCGATGAGGCCCATCGACGTCGGCGGCAGTTCGCCCGCGGACGGCACGACGACGCGCGACTCCTCGGCGAGGAAGGCACGCACGTAGCTGTTGGGCAGGCCGCGGCCACCGAGGGCGACGGGCCAGTTGATCATCGCGTAGCCGGCGTCGAACTTCTTGCGCTGCCAGGCCTGACAGGCGAGCAGGCGGCGCTGCTCCTCCTCGTGGTCGAGGTTGTGGAACACGGCGACGTCGAACGTGCCCTGCCCCCACACCACGGAGGCCTCCTCCTCGGTGTCGGCGGGCGCCGCGACGGGCACCGGCTCACCGTGTTCCTCCAGCCACGCACGGGCTTCTTTGCGGAACATCTCGAGATCGGGGAGGTCGACGTCGCTCACGACGCGACACGGTACGGGTGCGGCTGCGCCGACGACGAACTCTGGCTTTCCACGTCGCGCGTGCCCGACTACTGTCACACCGCCACGGGCCGGGTCGGATCGACGACCCCGCCGTTGACGGATGGTCCAGAGGGGGAGTGATGTTCGCGTGAGTGTGCTCCAGGTCCAGGATGTGTCGGTGCGCTTCGGTGGCATCCAGGCACTCGCCGGGCTGTCGTTCGACATCGACGAAGGGCAGATCTGCGGGCTCATCGGCCCCAACGGCGCCGGGAAGACGACGATGTTCAACGTCGTCAGCCGCATCTACGAGCCGACGGAGGGCAAGGTGCTGTACCGCGGGCAGGACCTGCTCGACGTGCCGGCCCACGGCATCGCCCGGCTCGGTATCGCCCGCACCTTCCAGAACCTCGCCCTGTTCCCGACGATGACGCTGCTGCAGAACACGATGACCGGCGCGCACTGCACCGGCAACGTGGGCTTCGTGCGCTCGGCGCTGCGGATCGGTGTGCGCAGCGAGGAGAAGCGGATGGAGGCAGAGGCGTTCGAGATCCTCGCCCGCCTCGGTCTCGCACCACTCGCGTACCGGCCGGCGATGGGGTTGCCGTTCGGCACGCTGAAGCGACTGGAGATCGCCCGGGCGCTCGCCGCCAAGCCGAGTCTGCTGCTGCTCGACGAGCCGGCGAGCGGGCTCACCCACAGCGAGGTCGACGAGCTGAGCGAGACCATCCACGACGTGCGCGACCAGTTCGGCCTCACGGTGCTGCTCGTGGAGCACCACATGAGCATGGTGATGGGCATCAGCGACAAGGTCGTGGCGATGGAGTTCGGCCGCAAGATCGCCGAGGGCACGCCGCACGAGGTGCGCAACGACCCGCACGTCATCGCCGCCTACCTGGGAACCGAGGTCTGATGCTCACCGTCAGCGGACTCACCGCCAGCTACGGACCCGTCCAGGTCCTGCAGGGCATCGACTTCACCGTCGGCGACGGCGAGATCGTCGTGATCCTCGGCGCCAACGGTGCCGGCAAGACCACCACGATGCGCGCCATCTCCGGCACCATGCCGCGAGGTGGCACCGTCGACTTCGCCGGCCACGAGCTCACCAAGCTGAGCCCCGACGCGATCGTGCGACTGGGCGTCGCCCAGGTGCCTCAGGGGCGCGGCACGTTCAGCGACCTCACCGTGCACGACAACCTGATGGTCGGCGCGTTCACGCGCTCGAGCAAGGTCACCGAGGACCTCGACCGCTGGTACAGCGTGTTCCCGCGACTCGCCGAGCGCCGCGAGCAGAAGGCCGGCAGCCTGAGCGGAGGTGAGCAGCAGATGCTGGCGATCGCCCGGGCGATGATGAGCCGCCCGAAGCTGCTGCTGTGCGACGAGCCGAGCCTCGGCCTCGCCCCGATCATCACCCAGGACCTGTTCGCACGGATCACCGAACTGAACCAGGAGTCCGGGATGGCGGTGCTGCTCGTGGAGCAGAACGCCAACCTGGCGCTGAAGATCGCGCATCGCGCCTACGTCCTCGACACCGGCCGGATCGTGGCCAGTGGCACGGCGGCCGAGCTCCAGGCCGACGAAACCATCCAAGCCGCGTACCTCGGGGTGTGACCACATGTTCGCCAACAGCTTCGAACTGTTCATCCAGCGCACCGTCGACGGCCTCGCCGCCGGATCGATCTACGCGCTCTTGGCCCTCGCCCTCGTGGTGGTGTTCCGCGGCTCGGGACAGCTCAACTTCGCCCAGGGCGAGATGGGCATGTTCTGCGCGTTCGTCGCGAGCACGCTCACGCTGTCGGGCCTGCCGCTGTGGCTGTCGATCCTGCTGTCGATGGTCGTCGGCTTCGTGATGGGCGTCGGCATCGAGCGGGTCGTGATCCGCCCGCTCGAGCACAAGAACCCCGGCGGCGTGCTCGTCGCAGCGATCGGTCTGTTCCTGCTGATCAACCAGCTCGCGGTCGCGGTGTGGGGCGTCGATCCCCGGGGCTTGGCCAGCCTGTTCCCCGACGGTGAGGACGACTTCTTCCGTCTCTTCGGCGCCGCGGTGCGGTGGGAGCGGGTCGGCATCTTCCTCGTGATGCTGGTGCTGCTCGCGCTCCTGTGGGCGCTGTTCACCAAGACCAAGATCGGTCTCGCGATGCGCGCCGTCGCGAACAACCAGGACTCGTCCCGGTTGGTCGGCATCCGTGTCGGTTGGATCCTGGCCATCGGTTGGGGCGTGTCGGGTGCCATCGGTGCCCTGGGAGCGGCGCTCCTCGCCCCGCAGGCGGGCCTGAGCCAGGCCCTCATGCTCGGCCCGTTCGTGTTCGCGTCGGCAGCGGCGATCCTCGGTGGCCTCGACTCGCCGCTGGGCGCTGTGGTCGGTGGCCTGGCGATCGGGCTCATCCAGGCCTACATCGTCGGGTACGTCAACTTCCTCGGCGGCGGGATGGTGCTCTCGGTCGTGTTCGCGATCATCCTCGTCGTCCTCCTCGTCAGACCGTCCGGTCTGTTCGGTTCGCAACGTGTGGAGCGTGTGTGATGGCCTGGCCCAAGGACGTTCGTCGTGGCTCTGCGTGGCACCGCGTCGGACAGCTCGTGCTGTTCGGGCTCGTCGCCCTCTTCTTCATCCGGGCGGGTCTCACCTGGAACCGCTCCGGCATCGGCCAGCTCACCGACATGCTGCTGTTCGCCACGGCCGCGGTCGGGCTCAACCTGCTGGTCGGTGTGACGGGCCAGATCTCGCTCGGTCACTCGGCCTTCTTCGGCCTCGGCGCCTACACGTCGGCCGTGCTCGTGGGCCAGTACGGCTGGACGCCCGGCTGGACCTTCCCGGTGTCGATCGTGCTGTGCTTCGCCGTGGGCATGGTCGTCGGCCTCCCGGCGCTCCGGCTGAAGGGCGTGTACCTGGCGCTCGTGAGCATCGCGCTCGCGACCACCTTCACCCAGCTCCTGAACTGGGACCGGTTGGCGTGGCTGACCGGTGGTCCCATCGGCATCAAGGGGCTCAGCTACCTGCCGCCGTCGTGGACGCCGTTCGACGGCCGGGCCGATCTCGGCAAGTGGTTCTTCTGGATGTCGCTCGTGGTGTTCGTGATCTGCACGCTGATCGCGAGCAGCATGATCCGCAGCCGATTCGGCCGGTCGATGGTCGCGGTGCGCGACAACGAGACCGCCGCTGCCGTGATGGGCGTGAACCTCGCCGCGGTGAAGACCCTGGTGTTCGGTCTGTCGGCCGCGATGGCCGGCATCGCGGGCAGCATCTTCGCCATGAAGCTCACGCTGGTCGAGCCGGTCGTGCAGTTCTTCACCCTCTTCGGGTCGATCTTCCTGCTCGTGATGGTCGTGCTCGGCGGTGCCGGCAGCACCTGGGGTCCGCTCGTCGGCGCCTTCATCTTCGTCTACGTCCGTGACTGGGCGAGCGGTGTGGGCGAGGGCAACGGCGTCCTCGGTCTGTTCGAGGGCACCCGCATCGGAGGTCTCGGCGGGATCGTGTTCGGCGTGCTGCTCATCGTCATCGTGTTCGTCGCGCCGTTCGGTGCGGTCGGTCTGCTGCGCAAGGCGAGGGCGAAGGTCGTGCGCGTGCTGCCCCGGCCTCCGGCCCTGCCCACGGTCGCGAACGCGCAGGAGCCGCAGCCGCCGACTACCGTCGTCTCCGGGTGATCCCGCCGACAGGGCACCCATCAGAACCAACAACCAGAGGGGGAGAAGCCAACATGGCCCACAAGCGACTGATGGCGGTCTTCGTCGTCGCCGCGCTGGCCGCCGCAGCCTGCGGTGGCGACGACGAGACGTCGACCACCGACGCGGCGACGCCGACCACGGCAGCTGCCGAGACCACGGCACCCGCCGACACGGAGCCGGCCGACACCGAGCCCGCCGCCGACACGACGGCGCCCGCCGACACCGCCGCGGACACCACCGCGCCCGCGACCGACGAGAACGCGTTCGTCGTGGACACGGAGGCGTGCGAGGATCCCGATGCCGCCAACGCCGTGATCGAGGGTGACATCAAGATCGGGACGTCGATCCCGCTCACCGGCGGCCCGGCGGCGCTCTTCGCGCCCTTCGCCGACGGCTTCCAGGCGTACTTCGACTACATCAACGCGACCGAGGGCGGCGTGAACGGCCAGACCCTGGTGCCGATCGTCAAGGACGACCAGTACACGGCCGACATCACCAAGACCAACGTCGACTCGCTGGTGTTCGACGACGAGGTCGCCCTGCTGTCGGGCATCATCGGCTCGCCGAACAACGCCGCGATCCAGGCCGACATGAACGCCCTGTGCGTCCCGCAGCTGTGGGCCGCCACCGGCGCGCCGAGCTGGGGTGCCGTGGACGTGTACCCGTGGACGACCGGTCTCCTCGTGCCCTACGCCGTGGAGTCCCGTGTGTTCCTGGAGTACGCGACCGGCGAGAACCCCGACGTCGCGACCGCCGCGCTCTTCTACGTGAACAACGAGTTCGGACAGGCCTACGCCGAGGCGTTCAAGGCCCAGGTCGAGGAGTTCGGCATCGAGCTCGTCGCCGAGGAGACCATCGACGTCACCGACTCCGGTGCACCGTCGGGTCAGCTCACCAACATCGCCGCGGCGAACCCGGACATCGTGCTCGCCGTGCCGCTGGGCGCCCAGTGCATCGCGTTCATGACCGAGCTCGGCAACGTGAAGGCGGCCAACCCCGACTTCGCCCCGGCCGTGTACCAGACCGCGACCTGCGCCAACCAGCTGTTCTTCGGCGCTGCCGGCGCCGGCGGTGACGGTGTGCTCACGTCGTCGAACCTGGTCGACGTGGCGAACCCGGAGAACGCGTCGCTGCCGGCCGTCTCGACCTACCTCGAGGCCTTCACCTCGGTGAACGCCGACGCGAACCCGGCCGGCATCGCCGTGGCCGGTTGGCTCGCCGGTGAGATGACGGTGGCCACGCTGAAGAAGGCGGCCGAGGACTGCCCCGAGGGCATCACCCGGGCCTGCATCATCAACGCCGCCCGCAACATCGACTTCACCCCGTCGCTGTTCCGCGAGGGTCTGTCCGCCGTGATGAACGCCGGTGACGGCTTCATCGCCGAGGGCACGCAGATCATCTCCTGGGACGCCGCGAACCAGGTGTTCGTCGACCAGGGTGACGTGATCGACGTGGAGGGCACCACGGGGGTCTACACCCCCGCGAGCTGACCTCGCTCCCGACGTCCGTCGGTGCAGGGCCCGCCCTCCGGGGCGGGCCCTGCCGCGTCCGGGGTCCGCTCGTGAGCGCTCGATGACGACCCCGAATTGACCACTCGGTTAGATTCGTCCTCACGCCGCCAGCCGCGGCGAGAGGGGGTACCTGCACCATGGCGTTGATCGCCGTCGACCGGGCGCGCGAGCGGCCCGACGAGCTCGCCCTGCGCGACGACCGGGTCGCGATGCGCTGGGCGGAGGTGGACGACGTCCTGAACCGGGTCGCCAACGGCCTGCACGCGGCCGATCTGGGCGCGGCCCGGCGGGTGGCGGTGTACGCGGAGAACGCGGTCGAGGTCGTGCTCGCGCACCTCGGGGCACTGCTCGCCGGCGCGAGCTCGGTGCCGGTGAACTTCCACCTGAACGCCGACGAGGCCGCGTACATCCTGCGCGACTCGCAGACCAAGGTGCTCTTCGTCGGTCCGGAGAACCTCGAGCGTGGCATCGAGGCGGCCCGCCAGGCCGGCGTGCCACGGGTGATCGCCTGGCGCAGCCCCGATGCGGCAGGCCACGGCGCCGAGGCCTGGGAGACCTGGCTGGCTGCGTCGTCGGACGCGGAGCCGCCGCGCGACGTCTCGCCGCGACCCAACCTCATGTACACGAGCGGCACGACGGGCTTCCCCAAGGGCGTGGACCTCGCGCCGACGATGTTCGCCGGCGGGGCCACCGTCGTCGAGCACGTCGCGGCGCTGCAGCAGAACCGGTTCGCGACGTTCGGCACCCACCTGGTCGTCGGGCCGATGTACCACACCGGCCCGCTGTCGGGCATGCGCATCCTGGCGGCAGGCACTCCCGTGGTCGTGCTCGGCCGCTTCGACGCCGAGAAGGTGCTGCGGCTCATCGACACGTACCGGTGCGAGACGACGGTGATGGTGCCCACGCACTTCAAGCGGATGCTCGAGCTGCCCGCCGAGGTGAAGGCCCGGTACGACGTGAGCTCGATGCGGCTCGTCGCCCACACGGGTGCGGCCTGTCCGATCGACGTGAAGCACCAGATGATCCAGTGGTTCGGACCGATCTTCAACGACGCGTACGGCGCCACCGAGGTCGGCACGATCTGCAACATCGGCAGCGAGGAGTGGCTCGCCCATCCGGGGAGCGTGGGGCGCGTGATCCCGCCGTTCACGCGGGCGATCGTGGTGGGCGACGACGACCAGGAGCTCCCGCCGGGCCAGGAGGGGCGCCTCTACTTCGAGGACTCCACGGGTCGCGGGATCGTGTACCCCAACGATCCCGAGAAGACCGCGCGCGCCCACCTGCGTCCCGGTGTGTTCACCATCGGCGAGATCGGCTACGTGGACACCGACGGCTACGTGTACATCACCGACCGCTTCAGCGACATGATCGTGGCCGGCGGCGTGAACATCTACCCGGCCGAGGCCGAGGCCGTGATCGTCGAACACCCGAAGGTCGCCGACGTGGCCGTGATCGGCGTCCCCGACGCCGACCTCGGCGAGGCGGTGAAGGCGCTCGTCGTGCCGCTCGATCCCGCCGACCCACCGACCGCCGACGAGTTGATCGGCCTGTGCCGCTCGAAGCTCGCCGGGTACAAGTGCCCGCGCACGGTGGAGATCGTCAGCACGGTCGGCCGCAACGCGATGGGGAAGATCAACAAGAAGGCGCTGCGAGCGCCCTACTGGGAGGGGAGCCGGACCATTGGCTGACGACACGATCCCTGCCGAGACCCCGGTCCTCGTCCTCGCGGACGACCCGGCACCGCAGGTGAGACGCCTCACCCTGAACCGCCCCGGCAAGCGCAACGCGCTGTCCAACGGTCTGCGAACCCAGCTCTTCGCCGAGCTCCGCCGCGCCGACGCCGATCCCGAGGTGCGGGTGATCGTCATCCGCGGGGCCGGGCCGTGCTTCTCGGCCGGGTACGACCTCGCCCAGGATCCGGACGAACCGCTGCCGTGGGGCATCACCCGCGCCGACGGTGGCTGGGCCCGCCACGTGCTGCAGGGCTGGTTCGAGATGATGGACCTGGCGACACCGGTCATCGCCCAGGTGCACGGGTTCTGCCTCGCCGGCGGCACCGAGCTCGCCACCGCGTGCGACCTGGTGTACGTCGCCGAGGACGCGCAGATCGGCTATCCGCCCGTTCGCAGCATGAGCTCGCCGGACATGGCCTGGCACGTGTGGCTCCTGGGCATGCGGCGGGCGATGGAGGCGATGCTGACCGGCGACTCGATGACCGGCACCGAGGCGGTGGAGGCCGGCTTCGCGAACCGGGCGTTCCCCGCCGATCGGTTGGAGGAGGAAGTGCTCACCATCGCCGCTCGCGTGGCCAAGGTGCCGCCCGACCTCCAGGCGCTCAACAAGCGCGTGGTGCACCGGGCGATGGAGGCGATGGGCATGCGCGACGGCATGCGCGCCACCGCGGACATCAACGCACTCGGCTTCCACCAGCGCAGTTCGCGTGAGTACTTCGCCCAGTTCGCGAAGGGCGTCACCACCGCGCTGTCCGAACGCGACAAGCAGTTCGGCGACTACCGCGAGTCCGGCAGCACCTGACACAGGAGGAGCAACCCATGAGCGTGACCGACGAGATCCTCGTCTCGCCCGACGTCCTCGCCTGCCCCTACGACTTCTACCGGCGCATCCGCGAGGAGGCCCCGGTGCACCAGACGCCGATGGGCTTCTGGGTCGTGAGCCGCTACGACGACGTGCTCTCCGTCGTGCGCGACACCGAGCGGTTCTCGAGCGACATGCGCAACTCGTTCGTCTCCGGTCCGCCGAGCGAGGAGCTGCGCGCGATCGAGGCCGAGGGCTACGGCCGCGTCAGCACCCTGCTCACCGCCGACCCGCCGGTGCACACCCAGTTCCGTGCGCTGGTGAACAAGGCGTTCCTGCCCAAGCGCGTGGCCCAGCTCGAGGAGGAGATCCGCACGATCGCGAACGACCTCGTCGACGCCTGGATCGGGCGCGGCCGGGTGGAGCTCGTCACCGAGTTCGCCGTCGGCCTCCCGCTCACGGTGATCGCCGACGCGCTCGGGGTCGACCGCGCCGACATGCCGCGCTTCAAGAAGTGGAGCGACGACTCGGTGGCACCGCTGTCGGGTCTGCTGACCCCCGAGCAGCAGTTGGAGTGCGCGCGCAGCCGGGTGGAGATGCAGCACTACATGGCCGAACGGTGTCGCGAGCGCGAGGACGATCCGCGTGACGACCTGCTGAGCGACCTCGTCCACGCCCGCTTCGACAGCGGCGACCGGGCCGGCGAGCGGCTCGACATGCCCGAGCTGCTCAGTGTGATCGAGCAGCTGCTCGTGGCCGGTAACGAGACGACCACGAAGATGATCGCCGCCGGCATGCTGCTGCTCATCGAGCACCCCGAGCAGATGGCGGCCGTCGCCGCCGACCACTCGCTGATCCCCGGACTGGTGGAGGAGGCGCTGCGCCTGGAGAGCCCGGTGCAGATGCTGCCCCGCGTGGCCAAGGTCGACGTGGAGGTGGGAGGCGTCGCGATCCCGGCCGGGTCGATCCTCATGATGATGTACGGCTGCGCGAACCGCGACGAGGCGAAGTATCCGACGGCCGACCGGTTCGACGCCGCGCGGGCGAACGCCCGCACGAACCTCGCCTTCGGGCAGGGTCCGCACTTCTGCCCGGGGGCCGCGCTGGCCCGCAGCGAGGGTCGGATCGCGTTCGAGACGCTCCTCGGCAGGGCGACGGACTGGGCGATCGACACGACCGCCGAGCAGCCGACGCACCGCGAGCTGTCGATGACGCTGCGCGGGCTGTCAGGATTGCATCTCACGTTCCGCGAGCTCGACCCCGCGAAGGAGCCCTCATGAGCGTCTCGCTCGACGCCCTCCAGACCATCCGTTACGAGGTGGTCGACCCCGGCGACCACGGCATCGCGGTCGTCACGCTCGACCGCCCGGAGAGCCGCAACGCGCAGAACAAGCGCATGACGTACGAGATGAACGCGGCGTTCGACGACGCCTCGCGTCGCAGCGACGTGAAGGTGATCGTGCTGCAGGCCGACGGGCCGCACTTCTGCAGCGGCCACGACATGCGCGACACCGAGAGCCACCGCGAGTTCGACCTCGTCTCCACCCACGGCGGCTACGGCCGCGAGGGGCAGGAGGGCCACATGGCCTGGGAGGAGGAGGTCTACTTCCAGATGTGCTGGCGGTGGCGGAACATCCCCAAGCCGCTCATCGCCGCAGCGCAGGGCAAGACCATCGCCGGTGGGTTGATGCTGCTGTGGGTGGCCGACGTCATCGTGGCGTCGGACGACGCGCTGTTCAGCGACCCGGTCGTCGGCATGGGGGTGAACGGCGTCGAGTACTTCGCCCACCCGTGGGAGTGGGGTGCGCGCAAGGCCAAGGAACTGCTGTTCACGGGCGACTGGGTGACCGCCGAGGAGGCGCACCGTCTGGGCATGGTGAACCACGTGGTGCCCGCCGCCGAGCTGCGGCCGTTCGTGATGTCGATGGCCGGCCGCATGGCGAAGCGCCCGAGCTTCGCGCTCAAGCTCGCGAAGGAGAGCGTGAACCAGACGCTCGAGGCGCAGGGCCAGTGGACCGCCCTGCGGTCCGCCTTCTCGCTGCAGCACCTCGCCCACGCGCACAACCGCGTGCGCTTCGGCATCCCGGTCGACCCCGGACCTCGACGGGCGGCGGACGGAACGGGTTCCTGATGCCGCGCTCGGCCGCTGCGCCGCCGGCCAAGCGGCTGGGTCGCCCGAAGGACGTCGCGTCCGCGGAGACGCGCGAGCGGCTGCTGCAAGTGGCGCGACGGGCGTTCGCACGCGACGGCTTCGACGCGACCACGAACCGCCACATCGCCGACGCGGCGGGCATCACCACCGGCGCGATCTACCACTACTACCCCTCGAAGGCCGATCTGTACGTGGCCGTGTACGCCGAGGTGCAGGAGATCGTCTACGGCGCCTTCGAGAAGGCGATCGCGCCGTTCGACTCGCTGGTGCCGCGGTTCGGCGCCGTGCTCGACACCGCCGTGGAGCTGAACCGCGAGGATCCGTCGATCGCCGGGTTCGTGGTCGGCGTGGCGAGCGAGTCGCAACGGCACCCCGAGTTGCGCGAACTGCTCCGCGCGTCCAACGCCGTGTCGAGCGGCTTCCTGCGACGTCTCGCCACCGACGCGAAGGCACGTGGTGAGCTCCAGGACGGCATCACGGTGGAGGCGCTCGAGGACCTCCTGAACGCGGTGCTCTCCGGTCTCGCGCGGTTCAGCAACCAGACCGGCGACTCCGTGCGTCACGCCGACGCGGTCGCCGTCCTGAAGCGGTTCCTCGCCGGCACGTTGATGCAGCCGGGCGCGTCCCGCTGACGCGGACGACGGCCGCCCGCCGGCCCGTGGGCGGACGGCCGTCGCCGTCAGGTCTCGGTCGGACCGGTCGTGACCGGTCAGGTGGTGGTCAGGTGGTGGTCAGGTGGTGGTCAGGTGGTGGTCAGCCGCCGGCGCTCATGCAGGGGATGATGTCGTTCATCAGATCGCCCATGACGTCGCTCGACATGTCCCCGGACGAGTTGGCGATCTCGGACAGGTCGTCGGTGCTGAGCCCGTCGAGGACCTCGCGCACGCAGTCCTGGTCCATGCCGGGCTGGTTGCCGATCTGCTCCATCATCTGGTCGACGAGGGCGTCGGTCTCGATGCAGCCGAACATCTCCTCCGCGAGGGCGTCGGCGTCGGCGCTGATGTCGGGCTCCTCGTCCGTGCCGAGGCTCTTCAGCAGCGCAGCGGCGTCGTCGTCGCTGAGCTTGGCCGCGACCTCGCGGACGCAGTCCTCCTCGAGCGCGATGCCCTCGGCATCCGCCATCTCGAGCATCTCGTCGGCGACCTTCGACTGGTCGCCGCCCCCATCGTCACCGCCGCAGGCGGCCGTCAACAGCGCGAGCGAGGCGATCGCCGCGGTCAGGGTCTTCTTCACTGGGTTCTCCCTTCCGGGTCCGTCCTCCCGGACCCGACGAGTGTGCATCGGCACGTCTTGACGATTCCTCGAACCTCCGGTGACGCACCCTCGTCAGAGATCGAACGTGAACCACCACAGCAGTGCCGTCAACGACAGTCCGTCGCCGACACGTCCGGCACGGGTCTCTTGACGCAGCACCTCCACGGGGACCCACTCCACCCGCTCGCTCTCCGAGGGATCGCTCGGCGGACCGACGTGGGTGGCCCCGTCGGCGGCGAAGAGGTGGAACGTGGCGTCGCTCGTGCCGTTGTGCGGGAAGTACGTCGCCAGGTGACGCAGCGGCCCGGGCCGCCAACCGGTCTCCTCGAGCGCCTCGCGCTCCGCGGTGGCCACCGGTGTCTCGCCCTCGTCGATCCGGCCGGCCGGCACCTCCCAGCCCCACGTGTCGGTGGTGAAGCGGTGCCGCCACAGCAGCAGCACGCCGCGATCGGGGTCGTGCACGACCGTGCCGGCCGCCTCCGCCGGCATCCGCACGACGTGATGGTCGAAGCGCGGACCACCGGGGATCTCGACGTCGGTCAGCGCCAGGCGCACCCAGGGGCTGTCGTAGATGACACGCTCACCGTGCACGGTCCATCGCATGGTCGCTCCGATCGCGGGGGCGGGTCGCGTCGGGGCCGCGACCTCGGGTTGCAGTGCCACGGATCGTACGTGCGATGACGTTCGTGCGAGGATCGGCCCATGGCAGAACAGGTACTGGTCGCCGAGGGTGTGTTCACCTGGCCCTCCGACGAACCGCAGCTCATCGGGAGCCACTTCCCCGAGAGCGGTGTCACGGTGTTCCCGCGCACGAGTGCGTGCCCGAAGACCGCATCACGGGTGGTGGAGGACGTGCTGCTCCCGCGGCGCGGCACGTTGTGGAGCTGGACGATCCAGGGCTTCCCGCCCAAGAACCCGCCGTACATCGGCACCGAGAGCCCGAAGGACTTCGTGCCGTACGGCGTCGGCTACGTCCAGCTCGCCGACCCGGAACACCGCGGCGAGGTGATCGTCGAGTCGCGGCTCACCGTCAACGATCCGGCGACGCTGCGGATCGGCATGGAGATGGAACTCGTCGTCGTGCCGTTCACCACCGACGCCGAGGGCCGTGAGGTCCTCACCTACGCCTTCGCACCCGTCACCAGCTCGCAGAACGGAGCCTCCTCATGAGCGACGTCGCCATCGTCGGCATCGGCATCCACCCCTTCGGTCGCCACGACCTCTCCGGCATGGAGCAGGGCGCAGTGGCGGCACGCGCGGCGATGGCCGACGCCGGCATCGACTGGACCCAGGTGCAGTACGCGTTCGGCGGCTCGTCGGCCGCGGGCAACGCCGACACGATGGTGAGCATGCTCGGCCTCACCGGCCTGCCGTTCATCAACGTCGCGAACGGCTGCGCCACGGGCGGCAGCGCGCTCATCAGCGCCTACAACGCGATCAAGGCGGGTGCCGCCGACGTCGTCATGGCCATCGGGTTCGACAAGCACCCGCGCGGTGCCTTCGATCCCGACCCCGCCGACTTCGGGCTGCAGAAGTGGTACGGCGACACCGGTCTCATGCTCACCACCCAGTTCTTCGGCATGAAGATCCAGCGCTACATGCACCAGTACGGCATCACCCGCTCCACGCTCGCGAAGGTCGCGGTGAAGAACTTCGAGAACGGCTCGAAGAACGACAACGCCTGGCGCCGCAAGCCGATGAGCGAGGACGAGGTGCTCAACGCGCAGATGCTGAGCGATCCGCTCACGCAGTACATGTTCTGCTCGCCGGGCGAGGGTGGGGTCGCGCTCGTGCTCACCCGCGCGGACCTCGCCACGAACTACACCTCGAAGCCGGTGTACCTGAAGTCGGCGGTGCTGCGCAGCCGTCCGTTCGGCAGCTTCGAGGTGTTCAACTCGTGGCTCTCGCCCGAGCGTGGCGACAGCCCGAGTGTCGCTGCGGCCAAGGGTGCCTTCGAGCAGGCGGGCATCGGACCCGACGAGATCTCGCTCGCCCAGGTGCAGGACACCGAGAGCGGCGCGGAGATCATGCACATGGCCGAGACGGGCCTGTGCGCCGACGGCGACCAGGAGAAGATGATCCAGCTCGGTGAGACCTCGATCGGTGGTCGCCTGCCGATCAACACCGACGGCGGCTGCATCGCCAACGGTGAACCCATCGGCGCCTCGGGCCTGCGTCAGGTGTACGAGAGCGTGCTGCAACTCCAGGGTCGTGCCGGGGCGCGCCAGGTGGAGAACGCCACGACGGCGTTCACCCACGTGTACGGCGCACCGGGCATCAGCGCCTGCACGGTGCTGTCGGTCTGACCCGTCCCGGTCGGGACGCGGAGGAGAGGCGCCCATCGGGCGCGGCACGCCTCAGACGCGGGCGAGACGGGTGCCGACGATCTCGTCGGGGAGGATCTCGGCGACGAAGCGGTACACCTTGCCGTCGGCGTCGGTGGCCTCGCACGTGAACGTGGTGCCGACGGCCGTGTCGGCGGGCTCGGTGCACACCACCTCGCTCTCGAGGTCGAGCTCGATCATGATCTGGTCGCGGATGCCCTGCTCCGCGACGGACCTGGGATCGAACCCCTCCTCGGAGCACGCCATCACGCCCAGCGCCATGAGGCCGAGGACGGACGCGATGCGGGCGATGGACATGGGCCGTCTCCTTCCTCGTCGCGGACCCGTTGCCCTCGACCGTGCCGGTCGCCCGGGTTCCGTCACGGAGGGTGCGGCCGTCAGGTGGTCGGCGCGCTCACGGACCGGGCCCGTGCCACCGTGTCGACGGTGACGAGCACGAGTCCGATCCACACCAGCACGAACCCGATCACCCGCCACAGCGTGAGCTCCTCGTGGAACACGAGCCAGCCGAGCAGGAAGTTGATCGTCGGGATCAGGTACTGCATCGGGCCGAGCACGGTGAGCGGCACGCGCGGTGCCGCCCAGGCGAACAGCATCAGCGGCACCACCGTGGCGACGCCGGTGAGCAGCACGAGCACCAGCTCACCGGCGGACGCGGTGGACGGGATGGAGCCCGCACGTCCGGCGAACACGGACGCGACCACGACGGCGGGCAGCAGCACCACGAACGACTCGGCCGCCATGCTCTCGAGCGGCGTGAGCGGCACCTCCTTCTTGAGCCAGCCGTACAGGCTCCACGTGGTGGCGAGGACCACGGCCGCCCACGGCACGCGCCCGTAGGTGACCGAGAGCAGCACGACCGCCGCGACCCCCAGCGCGATCGCGACGCGCTGCAGCCGTCGCACCGGCTCGTGGAACACCACGATGCCGACGGCCATCGTGCCGAGCGGTGCCATGAAGTAGCCGAGCGCGGTCTCGATCACCCGGTCGTGCACCACGGCGTACACGTACGCCGACCAGTTGCAGGTGAGCAGCACCGCGGCGAGCGTGACACGGCCGAGGAGCCGGCGGTCGCGCAGCACCGGCCTCAGGTGCACCCATCGCCGGCTGGCGGTCAGCACGGCGGCCATGATCAGCGCGGCACTCGCGATCCGCCAGCCGACGAGCTCGAACGCGTCGAAATCGGTGAGCAGCTTCCAGTAGAGGGTGAGCGCACCCCAGAGGAGGTACGCGGTGAGCCCGGCGACGAGACCGCTGCGAAGGCGTGCGTCGTGCGGCTCGCCGACGAGTTGCGTCATCGAGCGGCGCAGGCGAGCGCGAGCTCGTTGAGCCGTGTGATGCGCGGCAGCTCGACGCGCGGGTCGAGCTGGAGGGTGTCGTGCAGGAAGCAGAACGACAGCGAGGTGTCCGGATCGGCCCAGCAGAGCTGGCCACCGGCGCCCGCGTGACCGAACGCCCGCGGCGCGGCGGGCATCCAGCGCTGACGGTGGAGGCCGTCGCGGCCCGACACCACCCCGGCGATCGTGCGGTTCGACGGCAGCCCGTCGCTCGCGCTGACGCTCGCGTTGCGGATGGTGCCGACGGCGTCGCGCATCCACGGCGAGTCGTCGGCGAGGAAGCGCTGGTACACCCGGGCGACGTCGACCGCGCGGGCGCGACCGCCACCGCCGGGGATGCAGGCCGCCTGGACCTTCGGGTGGTTCATCGACAGCAACGCCTCCGGGCCGATCGTCACCAGCGGCACGTGCTCGCGCCGGCCGAACAGTTCGACGAGCGACGGCAGCACGTCGTCGCCGTAGCCGGGGTGCGTCCCCAGCGACCGCACCGGCACGACCGGCGCGTCGAGCGCGCCGGGGACCAGCACGGGATCCGCGCCGGCCGGCGCCGTGACGCGCTCGTGCACGACCTCGTGGAACGGCCGGCCCGACAGGGTCTCGATCAGCTCGCCGATCACCCAGTGGGCCGAGACCGGGTGGTACTCGGTGCGCGTACCCGCCGGCCACTCCGGCTCCCACTGCGCGAACTGCTCGCGTCGACCGGCGCTGGTGCCCCATCGATCGGGCGACATGACCGCCTGCGGGAACCCGCCCTGCATCGTGAGCAACTGCAGCACGGTGACGTCGTGCTTGCCGCGCTCGCCGAACTCGGGGAGCAGTTCGGCCACCCGCTGGGTGAGGTCGAGCGAGCCGTCCGCCAGGTGGGGGAGCAGCGCCATGGCCACGATCGTCTTGGTCGCGCTGAAGATCGTGAAGCGGTGCTCGTCGGTGGCCGCCCCGAAGGTGCCGGTGGCGTGCACCTCGCCATCGATCGCGATCGCGTACTGGGCGGCGAGCGACGCACCGGCGTCGATCTCGGATGCGATGAACGCCTCGAGCTCGGCGACCGCGGCGTCGTCGGTGCCGCGTGCGCCGCCGGTCATCGCTGCTTCCAGCCGTTGTAGTACGTGACCTTCTCGACGGGCAGGCGCGACGCCGGCTTGAAGTCGTCGCCGGTGTAGTACGCGACCGGCGTCATCGCGACCTGGGCGACGTGCTCGGGGATGCCGAGCAGTTCGGCCGCCTCGCGCTCGTAGGCGAGGTGCAGCGTGGTCCACGCCGTGCCGAGGCCACGGCTGCGTGCGGCGAGCATGAAGCTCCACACGGCGGGCAGCACGCTGCCGTACAGACCGGCGAGCGCACCCTGGGTGAGGTCCGGGCTCGGGGCGCCGATGTAGCAGGGGATGAGCATCGCCGGGACCTCGTGGAGCACCTCTGCGAGGTGGTCGCTCGAGGACATGATCGCGTTCGCGTCGCGCCGGCCGGCCTCGACCACCGCCTGCCGCTGGCGTTCGATGTAGGGCTCGTACGCGCGGCGGTACAGCTCCGCGATGCCCGCCTTCTTCTCCGGGTCGTCCACCACCAGCCATCGCCACATCTGGACGTTGCCGCCGGCGGGTCCCTGCACCGCGATGCGGATGCAGTCCTCGATCAGCTCGCGCGGGACCGGACGGGTGAGGTCGAGTCGCTTGCGGACGGCTCGGGTGGTGGTGAGCAGATGATCGGTCTGCGCCAGATCGAACGTGAAGGCCATGGCTCCGTAGAGTACGGAGCCATGAGCACCCCCCGAGAGTTGTGGCAGCAGGCGTTCGACGGCGCCCGCCTCCGCGAAGCCGACTACAGCACGATGTCGGGCATCCCCCTCCAGCCGGTCTACGGGCCGGCGGACGGCTCGGGGGAGTACCCCGGCCAGTACCCGTACACGCGCGGCCCGCACGCGTCGATGTACCGCTCGAAGCTCTGGACGATGCGCATGTTCGCCGGCTTCGGCACCGCGGAGGACACGAACTGGCGCTTCAAGGAGATCCTGAAGTCCGGCGGCGACGGCCTGTCCACCGCGTTCGACATGCCGACGCTGCTCGGGCTCGACAGCGACGACCCGATGTCGCTCGGCGAGGTCGGCCGCTGCGGTGTCGCGATCGACACGCTCGCCGACATGGAGGACCTGTACGCCGGCATCGACCTCGGGTCGATCACGACGTCGATGACGATCAACTCGCCGGCGGCCGCGATCTTCGCGATGTTCATCGCCCAGGCCGAGAAGGCCGGCGTGCACCGCAGCCGCCTCGGCGGCACGCTGCAGAACGACATCCTCAAGGAGTACCAGGCGCAGAAGGAGTTCGTGTTCCCGCCACGCCAGAGCATGCGGCTCGTGCGCGACACCATCTCGTTCACCGCAGCGGAGATGCCGCGGTGGAACAGCGTGTCGATCTCCGGCTACCACATCCGCGAGGCGGGCTCCACGGCTGCCGAAGAGCTCGCGTTCACGCTCGCCAACGGCTTCGCCTACGTCGAGCTCGCGCTGCAGGCCGGGTTGCCGATCGACACGTTCGCGCCGCGTCTGTCGTTCTTCTTCAACGCCCACATCGACTTCTTCGAGGAGATCGCGAAGTACCGCGCCGCTCGCCGCATCTGGGCCCGGTGGATGAAGGAGCGCTACGGCGCGCAGCTCGAGAAGAGCATGCAGCTGCGCTTCCACACCCAGACCGCCGGCGTGTCGCTCACCGCGCAGCAGCCCGAGGTCAACATCGTCCGCACCGCGATCGAGGCGCTCGCCGGGGTGCTCGGAGGCACCCAGAGCCTCCACACGAACTCGATGGACGAGGCGCTCGCGCTGCCGACCGAGAAGGCGGCGCGCATCGCGCTGCGCACCCAGCAGGTGATCGCCTACGAGACCAACGTCGCGCACGTCGCCGACCCGCTCGGCGGCTCGTGGTTCGTCGAGGAGCTGACCGACGAGATGGAGCGCCACGCGGAGGAGATCTTCGCCCACCTCGACGACATCGGCAGCGGCAGCATCCTCGAGGGCTGCATCCGCGGCATCGAGGAGAACTGGTTCCAGGGTCGCATCGCGGACTCCGCCTACGAGCTCGAGCGCAAGCTCAACGCCGGCCAGAAGATCGTGGTCGGCGTCAACCGGTTCACCGAGGGCAACGAGGAGGACCAGATCGAGCTGCTCGAGATCACCAACGAGGACGAGGCCCGCCAGCTGAAGCGGCTCGACTCGGTGAAGCACGACCGCAACCAGGCCGTCGTCGACGACGTGCTCGCCCGGTTGGCCGTCGAGGCCGCCGATCCCGAGGTCAACCTCATGCCCACGCTGATCGACGCGGCGAACGCGTACGCGACGCTCGGCGAGATCATGGGCACCATGGCGGGCGTGTTCGGCCGTCACGTCGAGGTGCCCACGATCTGATCCGCCCTCCCGGCGTCGTCTACCGTCGTGCTCGACGGTTCGACGACTGGGGGGTCCGATGCTGCAACCGGAGAAGATGCCCGAGCTGCTCGGCGAGTTCCTCGCGCGCCAGCAGCCCACGTGGCGCGACGTGCGCGTCAGCTCGTACGAGGTGATGACCGGCGGGTACAGCCGGCTCCTCGCGAAGGCGGTCGTCACCCACTCGGGCGGGACCGTCGCGCTCGTGCTGCGCGGCGATCCGCCCGCCGACAAGATCCTGATCCACACCGACCGCGAGCTCGAGTGGGACCTCGTGCGCGTGCTCAACCGCCACGGCATCCGCACGCCGCAGGCCCACTTCTTCGACGGCACCGGCGAGCACCTCGGCACGAAGGCGCTCGTGATGGACTTCAGCGAGGCGACGTCGTTCCTGCCGTACGCCGCGTCCGGTGGTTCGCTCGACGGTCTGCAGGGGCGTCTCGCCGAGGCGCTGGCCAGCTACCACGCGATCCCGATCGCCGAGCTGCCCGCGCAGATGCAGCGACCGGCGAGCTGGGACGAGTACGTCTCGGGCCGGATCGACGAGTGGCGGCGCACGGCGGACGCGCACGTGGAGGACCTGCCGATCCTGCGCTACATGGCCGGCTGGCTCGACGCCCACCGACCCGAGCCGGTGCCGCTCACCCTCATGCACGGCGACTTCCAGAGCGCCAACCTGATGCTCACCCACGACGGCCACTTCGAGATCCTCGACTGGGAGCTCGCGTCGATCGGTGACCCGCGCGAGGACATGGGCTACTTCAAGGCGGTCGCCCAGGCGGCCCCTCCCGATCTCCTCGACGACGCCGGGTGCGAGCTGTTCTGCGCCCGCTACCGCGAGCTCACCGGACTGAACGAGATCCAGGTCAATCCGGTCACCGTGGCGTACTTCCTCGTGCTCGGCGTGATCGGTACGGTCCGGCGCCTGCTGGAAGGTGGCGCCGCCTACGCCCGGGGCACGAACCACCTGCTCGGATCGGTGTTCAACATGAACTCGGTGCAGTTCGGGCACAGCATGTGGCTCCCCACGGCCGACGCGCTCGGCCCCGTCCTCGACCAGCTCGCCGCCGCCGCTCGGCAGTCGGCCTGACCCGTACGCCGCACGCCAGGAGGAACCCGATGCTCACACGACCCACCACCGAACAGGTGCTCGTCGGGATCGCGACCGAGTTGCGCGACACGATCGCGCCGCTCGTGTCGGACGGACCGGCCACGGTGCTGCTCGGTCAGATCGACCAGATCCTGCGCGGCCTCGCCGTGCGCGCCGCGCACGAGATCGCGTGGATGCACGAGGAGGCCGACTCGATCGCCGCCGTCACGGGCACCGACGTCGGCTGGCCGGCGTCGCTGCACCTCGACGACGTGGTCGCCTGGTACGACTCCGTCTCCCGGGTGCTGTCCGGCGCGCTCGACGAGGCCTTCGCCGCCGGCGACGCGGCGAGGGTGGCGGAACTGAAGCAGCTGCTCGACGCGAGGTCGGCCACGGAGATGCGCATCGTCGGTGGGTTCGAGCTGGTCGGGCGGGGCTGACCCTGTCGGGTCACCGACGCCACACGGCACCGCGCCGCAGCGGTGCGGATCGACCGGCCGGCCGCGCGGGGCGGGGCGTGCTGGCCGTGTCCGCCGGTGTCGCCCTGTTCGCGGGCGTGGCCTGTGGCGGTGACGACGGTTCGCCGGCGACAGCCGCGTCCGGGGTCGCCACCGAGGCGACGGTCGCGGTCGCGCCGCTGCCGCCGGTGCGCCCCACGACCACGTCGGCGGCCCCCACGGGTGCGTCGTCCACGATCGCCGTGAGCGCGTCGACGTCGTCGGTGCCGTCGACCTCGGCCACCGCCACCACTGCGACGTCCGTGCCGGCGTCGTCGAGCACCACGACCTCCACCGTCTCGCCGGCGGCAACACCGCCCCCGACGACGACGCCGGCCGCGGGGCCGTGCGACCTCACGCGCATCGTCACCGAGACGGGTGCCGTCTACGACGGCATCACCCCCGACGGGCTGCGGTGCGCGGGAGTGTGGGCCACGTGGATCGGTCGGCCCGACGACCAGTTCGCCGACGGCTTCTTCGCGGTCGCGTCCTGGAACGGCGCCGCGTGGTCGCTCGCGAACCTGGGCACGGCCGGGGTGTGCGAGGGGGCCGGCGTGCCGGCGGAGCTCTGGACCCGCCTCGGCTGCGTCGAGTGAGTGGAGTGACGGGCGCGGCCCGGGCGGGTCAGCCGCGCCCGGCGACGTCCCGGTCGGCCGATCCCTGCCGGAACATCTCGGTCGCGATCGGCATCGCGGCATCGAGCGTGCGCCGCTCCGTGGCCTCGTGCACGCAGACCCGGTGGGCGATGCGCCACTCGCCGTCACGGCACTCGTAGCGGTCGAGGTAGCGACCCCACCACGTGTCGAGCACGCGCGTCCCGCCGGCGTCCGTGCCGCCGTCCGTGCCGCTGTTCGAGCCGCCGTCGCCACGGTCGGTGCTCTGCAGGTGGGTGACGTTGTAGATCTCGCCGTGCGCGGTGGTGTCGTCGACGACGTCGATCCAGTGGTTCAGGATGCAGTGCATCGTCCAGTCGAACCGGCGGTGCGTCGACACCACCCGGTCGCAGAAGGCCATGGCGTCGCCGACGTACACGCCGTGGTCGTCGATCGCATCCGGCCAGTAGGCCGACCGCATCGTGGCCACGTCGAGGCGGTCGACCCCGCGTGCGTACCGGGCGGCCACCTGGCGGATCTGCTCGTGCGCCAGCAGGCGTCGGAGGTCCGTGTTCGCGATTTCCATCCGGCCATGGTGCTCCGATCGCAGAATCGCGGACGACGTGGAGCAGAATCCGCTCCGTGCATGCGGTCCGGGTCGTCCCGGTGCCCGCCGCACAGAAGTAATTGACCGGTCAGTAAATCGCTGACAAACTCGGGGTGCGGCTGGTTTGGGGCCAGTGCGCACGAGGGGAAACAAGGGGGATCCATGAGTTCACGTGGCATGCGTGCGCGTCCCGCGCTCGCACTGTTCTGCGGTCTGGCGTTGATCGCGGCCGCCTGTGGTGGTGACGACGAGGAATCGCCGTCCACCGACGCAGCGGTCGAGACGACGGCCGCCACCGAGGAGACGGACGCTGCGCCCGAGACCACGGCAGCGACCGAGGAGACGGACGGGGCGACCGAGACCACCGCGACCGAGACGACCGATGGTGGCGGCGGTGCCGAGGGCATCGACGACGCGATCCACGGCACGGGTGCGGAGAAGTTCGTCGCCGACCTCACCGCAGCGAGCGCGAGCCCGCTGGCGGCCGAGGGCGAGCCGATCAAGATCGGCTTCCAGAACCCCGAGGGCGACCCGAACGGTTCGTTCCCCGAGTTCTCGCTGGCCGCCGAGGCGACGGTCGAGTACATCAACAACGAGCTCGGCGGCCTCGGTGCCGACATCGCCAATGGCGTGCCCGGCCGTCCGATCGAGCTGGTCGTCTGCAAGATGGCGATCACCCCTGACGACTCGCAGCGCTGCGCGAACGAGCTGCTCGCCGACGGCGTGGAACTGGTGTTCTCGAGCATCAACTTCTTCGGCAACCACTTCCCGACCTACGCCGCCGCGGACCTGCCGGTCATCGTGATCACCCCGATCACGGTCGGTGACTTCACCTCGCCCGGCGTGTACTCGATCGGTGGTGGCGGTGGCTGCCTCGGCGTCCACACCGGCCTGGTCGAGTTCGCGACCACCGAGTTCGGTGACATCGAGCGCCTCGGCATCCCGTGGGCCGACACGCCTCCCGGCGTGGTCTGCTACTACGACCTCGAGAAGAAGCCGGTCGACGTGCTGAACGGCTCGGTGCCCGGCGATGCCGAGCGCGCCGGTTCGCTGCCGAACCTCACCAGCCTCGGTGTGCCGGTGAAGCCGGCCACGCCGGACGTCACCCCGCTGGTCACCGAGATCCTCGACTTCGACCCGCAGGTGATCATCTTCTCGGCGCAGGGCGCCGACTGCTGGAACTGGGTCGACGGCATGGGCCGTCTCGGGTGGACGCCCGACCAGGTCCCGCTGGTGCTGTCGGGCGCCTGCATCGACTTCGAGGCGATGGCCGCCGCGGGTGATCTCGCCAAGGGCATCTACTTCGTCGGTGCCCCGGGTGCCGTGCTGAACCCGATCGACTCGATCGAGGACCCGCGCGACCGCTTCGAGGCCGAGATCTACCAGACCAAGCTGATCGAGTACGGCCTCGACCCGGCCGAGCTCAACAAGGGCTTCGCCACCCAGGCGGCCACCGGTCTCATGTCGCTGTGGTCGTACGGTGCGCAGATCGCCGCCGACGGCGGCGAGGTGACCGGTGCGGCACTGGCCGAGAAGTACGCCGCCTCCGCCGGCGACCACCTGTTCGGCTCGACCCCGCTGTCGTGCTCCACGGCGCCCGCGCCGTACGTCGCGGTGTGCAACGCCGAGGTCAGCGCCACGCAGTGGAACGGCGAGGCGCTCGTCCCCGTCCGCGACCGCTTCAGCGGCCTGGACCTCGTGGCCGGCACCGAGATCAAGCCCGGTCCCGACGCCTGATCCCTGACCGTGTCCGCCGGCCACGAGCCGGCGGGCACGGTCGAACCCGGCTCACCGGCCGGGTGCAGTTCCCGTGCGCAGCCGGTGCGGTGGACGACGTGACCCGTCGTCCGCCGCACCGGTCGCCACACACCGTCCGCTCCGGCGGACACGACCGGCCAGCACGTGGGGTGGGGCCGGTGAGACCTCGCTTCCATTCGCTGCTGGGGGCAGCAGCACCGATTCGACGGAGCACAGGTGAGCGACATCATCTTCTTCCTGCTCGCAGGCCTCGGCCTCGGCTCGCTGTACGCGATGCTGGGGGCCGGTCTCGTGATCGTGTATCGCGGCTCGGGCGTCATCAACTTCGCCCAGGGTGCGTTCGCGATGTACGGCGTCTTCACCTTCGACGAGGCGCGCCGCAACGGCTACCTGCGGCTGCCATGGTTCGACTTCCTCCCGACGCACACGGTGAACGTGCCGGTGAGCATCAAGCTCTCCGACGAGGGCGTGTCGACGCCCGTCGCGTTCGTGCTCGCCATCGCGATGGCGGTGCTGATCGGCCTCATGGCGCACTTCCTGGTCTTCCGGCCGCTGCGCAGCGCCGCACCGCTCGGCAAGGTGATCGGTTCGCTCGGTGTGATGCTCTACCTGCAGGGCGTCGCGCAACTCAACTTCGGCGGCACCGGCCGCCAGCCGGAGGCGATCACGCCCGACGGCGTCTTCCAGAACTTCCTCGGCCTCGACAAGGCCTACCCGCAGGGCGCCTTCTGGGCCGTCGTGCTCGCGGTCGTCATCGGTGCCGTGCTGTGGCTGCTGTTCCAGTTCACCCGCTTCGGCCTCGCCACCCGTGCGGCCTCGAGCAACGAGAAGGGCGCCGTGCTGCTCGGCTATTCGCCGCAGCTGCTGGCCGCCCTCAACTGGGTGATCGCCTCGGTGCTCGCCACCCTCGCCGCGATCATCGTCGGCCCGATCGGCGGGTCGCTCACCCCGATCGGCCTGAGTGCACTCGTCGTCGCATCGCTCGGTGCCGCGCTGATCGGCCGGCTCACCTCGATCCCGATCACGATGGCCGGTGGCCTCCTGCTCGGCGCCGTGCAGTCGCTGCTCGGGTTCTGGGCGAGCAAGGACTGGTTCCCCACGATCCTCAGCTCCGGCGCACGCGACGTCGTGCCGCTCGTGGCGATCGGCCTCGTGCTGTTCCTCCGTGGCAAGAAGCTGCCGCTGCGCGGCACGGTGGAGGAGAAACGCCTGCCGCTCGCGCCCTACCCGGTGCGCATCAAGCAGCACATGATCGTCTGGTCGGTCATCGTGATCGTCGCCGCATTCCTGTTCGAGGACGCCGGTCCGCGCTCGGTGTTCGCGCTGGCGCTCGTCACCTCGCTGATCGCGACGATCCTGATGCTGTCGTCGGTGGTGATCACCGGCTACATCGGCCAGATCTCGCTGGCGCAGCTGTCGCTCGCCGGCGTGGCGGCGTTCATCATGGCCCGAATGATGGCCGACGGGGCCAAGTTGACCCCGGACGGCGCCGTCATCCCCTTCCCGGTGAGCGGACCGGGGCTCCCGTGGCCGATCGCCGCGCTGATCGGCATCCTCGTCGCGGTGATCGTCGGCGTGATCGTCGGCCTGCCTGCCGTGCGCATCCGAGGTGTCCAGCTCGCCGTGGTCACGATCGCGTTCGCGATCTCGCTGCAGACGCTCTACTTCGAGAACTCGAAGGCCACCGGCCTCACCGCCGGCGCACCGGCGAACGTGAAGCCGGCGAGCTTCTTCGGCATCGACCTGAAATCCATCGGCGATCGAGGACTGAAGGACCGGCCGGAGTTCATGATCTTCGTGCTGGTGGTACTGCTCGGCGCGATCGCACTGGTGGCGAACCTGCGTCGCAACGGCACCGGCCGCCGGTTCCTCGCCGTGCGGGCCAACGAGCGGGCAGCCGCCGCCGCCGGCATCAACGTGTCGCGCACCAAGCTCCTCGCGTTCGGCATCGCCGCCGGCATCGCCGGCATCGGCGGTGTGATGCTCGGGTTCAACCAGAACGACGTGTCGTCGGCCGGCTTCGTGTACCAGGCGTCGCTCGCGTACCTGGCCTTCGCCTACCTGGGCGGCATCACCTCGGTGAACGGCGCGATCGTCGGCGGCCTGCTCGCCCCGGCCGGTCTCATCACGGTCACGGGTGCGTACTTCTTCGCCGACGCGGAGATCGAGAACTACACCGCCATCCTCGGCGGTCTCGGCATGATCATCACCGCGATCCAGAACCCGAACGGCATCGCCCCCACGCTGCAACCGCTGTTCCAGCACTTCGGTCGCTGGCTCCGTGCCGCTCGCGGCCCCGAGTGGGCGGCGGCCGGCAAGCGGCTCGGCCCCACCTTCGTGGTCGGTGCCGTGCTCGGGTACCTGGTGTGGCCGCTGCGGGTGGAGACGTACAGCCAGTTCTGGATGCCGCTGCTCGGCGGGTTCCTCGCGCTGATGGCACGGGGCATCTACAAGCAGGCTCGAGCGGGTGGGCACGGTGCGCCACCCGGGGCCCACGGGGCACCACCCGTGGCGGCGACCACCAGCACCCCGGCACCGGCGGAGGTCGGCTGACATGGCACTGCTGAAGACCTACGACATGACCGTCCGCTACGGCGGTCTGGCGGCGAACGCCGACGTGAGCATCGAGGTGCCCGCGGGCAAGCTGGTCGGGCTCATCGGTCCGAACGGTGCCGGCAAGACCACCTTCATCGACGCGATCACGGGCTTCACCGCGATCTCCAGCGGTCGGGTGGAGTTCGACGGCAAGGACCTCGCCGGGATGACCCCCGACCGACGGGCCCACCTCGGCCTCGTGCGCACGTTCCAGTCGCTCGAGCTGTTCGAGGACCTGACCGTGCGCGAGAACCTGCTCGTCGCCTCCGAACGGCCGACGTGGTGGTCGTTCCTGCTGGACCTGGTGCGCCCGCCGCGGACGTCGCCCGCGCTCGAGGCGCGGGTGACCGGTGCGCTCGAGGCGCTCGGCCTCGAGGGCATCGCCGATCGCCTGCCGATGGACCTCTCGCACGGCCAGCGCAAGCTCGTCGGCGTCGCCCGTGCGCTCGCCGCCGCACCGAAGCTGCTCCTGCTCGACGAGCCGGCCGCCGGTCTCGACACCGTGGAGAGCCAGCTGCTCGGCCAGCACATGCGCGGCTTCCTCGACGGTGGCACGACGATCTTCCTGATCGACCACGACATGGGCCTCGTGCTCAACGTGTGCGACTACATCTACGTGCTCGACTTCGGCCGGATCATCGCCGAGGGCACGGCCGCCGAGATCCGCAAGGATCCGGCCGTCATCCAGGCGTACCTCGGCCAGTCGGCCGGCGAGATGCAGGCCCAGGCGGGCGAGTCGGTCGCGGCTCGCGTGTCCGGCACCGAGACGGGAGGAGCGACCCATGGCTGATCGGCTCGTCGAGCTCACCGAGCTCCACACCGGCTACGACGGCATCCCCGTCGTGCGTGGGCTGAACCTGCACGTCGACGCCGGCGAGGTCGTGGCGCTGCTCGGCCCCAACGGCGCCGGCAAGACCACCACGCTGCTCACCATCTCCGGTCTGCTGAAGCCGGTCGAGGGCACCGTGCGCGTGCTCGGCGAGGACATCGCCGGAGAGCAGCCGCACAAGGTGGCCCGGCGCGGCCTCGCCCACGTGGCCGAGGACCGCTCGCTGTTCTTCGAGCTCACCGTGCAGGAGAACATCAAGCTCGGCCTGCGCGGCACGCGTGCCCAGAACCAGGCGGCCTACGACCGGGCGATGGAGCTGCTGCCGGCACTCGCCCCGCTCGGCAAGCGGGCCGCCGGCCTGCTGTCGGGCGGCGAGCAGCAGATGCTCGCCATGGCCCGCGCGATCGTGAGCGAGCCGAAGTGCCTGCTGGTCGACGAGATGAGCCTCGGCCTCGCGCCGATCATCGTCGAGCGGCTCCTGCCGATCGTGCGACGCATCGCCGACGAGTCCGGTTGCGGTGTGCTCATCGTGGAGCAGCACGTGCACATGGCGCTCGAGGTGGCCGACCGGGCCTACGTGCTCAACCACGGCGAGCTCGTGCTCGAGGGCCCGGCCTCCGAGCTCTCGAAGAACCGCGAGCTGCTCGAGTCGAGCTACCTGGGCGACGGCGCCCTGCACTGATCCGTCGCCGCGCCCCGACCGTGCCGCGGTCGCGTCGCGCGGCGCGAGTCGTCGTGCCCGGAGGCGGACGGCCAGACTCGACGTCGTGAGCACCCCCGTCCACGACCGACTCACCTGCACGGGCGCGAACGGCGTCGGGCTCGTCGCCGACGCGTACGGGCACCCCGACGACCCGGCGGTGCTGCTGCTGCACGGCGGCGGGCAGACCCGCCACTCGTGGGGCGGCACGGCCGCCACGCTCGCCCGTCGAGGCTTCCACGCGGTGAGCGCCGACCTGCGCGGTCACGGCGAGAGCGACTGGGACCCCGACGGCAACTACGGGTTCGACGCGTTCCGAGCCGACACCGAGGCGTGGTGCGACCTGCTCGCGTCACGGTCGCCGCACGGTCGCCCGGCCGTCGTCGGGGCGTCGATGGGCGGCCTGGCCGGGCTCTGGACCGAGGGCAGCCGCGCCGAGGAGGGGCTCGGACCGGCGGGCCGCGCCCTCGTGCTCGTCGACGTCGCGCACCGGATCGAGCCGGAGGGCGTCGCCCGCATCGTCGGCTTCATGACCGGTCGTCCCGAGGGGTTCGCGTCACTGCAGGAGGCCGCCGACGCGATCGCCGCGTACATGCCGCACCGGCCGCGCCCGACCAACCTCGACGGCCTCGCGCGCAACCTGCGCCTCGGCGAGGACGGCCGCTACCGGTGGCACTGGGATCCGCGGTTCATGAGCCCCGACCGCCCGCGGGCCTCGGCGGTGCCCGACGTCTTCGCCGACCACGCGAGCCGGCTGCGCATGCCGGTCCTGCTCGTGCGCGGCCGCATGAGCGACGTGCTGAGCGAGGACGCCGCGCAGGAGTTCCTCACGATCGTCCCGCACGCCCGGTACGTCGACGTCGGCGACGCCCACCACATGGTGGCGGGCGACAAGAACGACACGTTCACCGACGCCGTGGTCGAGTTCCTCGAGTCGCTGCGCTGAGTCGCGGACGTCGGGCCGGCCGGGAACCACGGGATCGTCGATGCAGTTGCTCGTGGCGGACGATCCGGTCGCCGCGGCGCAGGCGGGTGCCGCCTGGATCGCTCGCCGCCTCCGCGGCGCCGTGCGTCGTCACGGCGTGGCGACCGTCGCGTTCAGCGGCGGAAGCACCCCGGCACGGATGCTGACAGCACTCGCCACCCTCGACGTGCCGTGGGAGGCCGTGCAGGTGTACCAGGTGGACGAGCGGGTGGCGCCCGACGGCCACCCGGCGCGCAACCTCGCGCTGCTCGACGTGCTGCCGCTGTCGCGGGCGCAGCTGCACGCGATGCCGGTCACCGTGCGCGACCTGCGCAGAGGTGCCAGGCGGTACGGCGCGTCGCTTCCCGCGCGCCTCGACGTGGTGCACCTCGGGATCGGCGACGACGGGCACACCGCGTCGTGGCCGCCCGGCGACCCGGTGATCGACGTCGCCGAGCCCGTCGCGCTGTGCGACCCGTACGCCGGGTTCGTGCGGATGACGCTGACGCCGGCGGTGGTGAACGCGGCAGCGGCCCGGATCGTGCTCGCCGTGGGCGCCTCGAAGCAGCCCGTCGTCGAGGGATGGCTCGCCGGCGACCGCACGTTGCCCGTGACGCGGGTGCGGCGCACCGGGACCGTGCTCGTGGTCGACGCCGCCGCGGCACCACGGGATGCATCGACGGTCGCGCACTAGCGTCGACGGCCGATGGACACCCCCCAGCTCCGCGACATCACCACCACGCCCGAGTGGGCGGCGCTGCAGCGCGTCGCCCGGCCACCGCACCTGCGCGAGCTCTTCGCCGCCGACCCCGAGCGGGCGCGCCGGTACACCACCACGGCCGGCGACCTGCGGGTCGACTGGTCGAAGCACCTCGTCGACGACGGCGTGGTGCGGGTGATGCTCGACGTGATCCGCGCCAGCTCGTTCGTCGAGCGTCGCGACGCGATGTTCCGCGGCGATCCGATCAACACCACCGAACGACGTGCCGTGCTCCACACCGCGCTGCGCGCACCGGTCGGCGCCCGGGTGGAGGTCGACGGCCACGACGTCGTGCCGGACGTGCACGCCGTGCTCGACGCAATGGCGGCGTTCGCCGAGCGGGTGCGCAGCGGCGACTGGCGCGGTGCGACGGGCGAGCGGATCCGCACGGTCGTGAACATCGGCATCGGCGGCAGCGATCTCGGGCCGGCGATGGCCTACCTCGCCACCCGCGCGTTCGGTCGCCCCGACCTCGAGTGCCGGTTCGTGAGCAACGTCGACGGCGCCGACATCGCCGACACGCTGGCCGCCGTCGACCCCGCCACGACGCTGGTGGTGGTGAGCTCGAAGACGTTCACCACGATCGAGACGATCACCAACGCCACCACGGCGCGCGCCTGGCTGGTCGACGCCCTCGGCGCCGACGCGGTGCCGTCGCACTTCGTGGCGGTGAGCACCAACGCCACGGAGGTCGCGCGCTTCGGGATCGACACCGCCAACATGTTCGGGTTCTGGGACTGGGTCGGCGGCCGGTACTCCGTCGACTCGGCGATCGGCCTGTCGCTCATGATCGCGATCGGCCCCGACGCGTTCCGGTCGTTCCTCGACGGGTTCCACCTGATCGACCGCCACCTCGTCGAGGCGCCGCTCGAGCAGAACGTGCCGGTGATCCTGGCCGCGCTCGGCATCTGGTACACGAACGTGCTGGGGGCGCAGAGCAAGGCCGTGCTGCCGTACGCCCACGAGCTGCGCCGGTTCCCGGCGTACCTGCAGCAGCTCGACATGGAGAGCAACGGCAAGCGCGTGCGCCTCGACGGCTCCCCGGTCACCACCGACACCGGCCCGATCGTGTGGGGCGAGCCCGGCACCAACGGCCAGCACGCGTTCTACCAACTGCTCCACCAGGGCACCCACCTCGTCCCGGTCGACTTCATCGGGTTCGCCCGGCCGAACCACGACCTCCTCGGCCAGCACGACCTGCTGATCGCGAACCTGTTCGCGCAGGGTGAGGCGCTGGCGTTCGGCAAGACGCTCGAGGAGGTGGTGGCCGAGGGCATCCCCGAGCACCAGCGGGCGCACCGGGTGTTCCCCGGCAACCGGCCGAGCACGACGATCATGGCGCCACAGCTCACCCCGTCGGTGCTCGGCCAGCTGATCGCGCTCTACGAGCACGTCGTGTTCGTGCAGGGGTGCGTGTGGGGGATCAACAGCTTCGACCAGTGGGGCGTCGAACTCGGCAAGGCGCTGGCGAACCGCATCACGCCGGAGCTCACCTCGGACGTGGTGCCCGACCACGACGCCTCCACCGCGGCGCTCGTCGCCTGGTACCGCGAGCACCGCGCACGCTCCTGACGTCCCGCTCCTGACGACCCGCTCCTGACGACCCAGCCTGACACCGGTGGTGTCGGTGACGTGACGCCCGTCGGCACGCCCGCCGGCTTCGTCGGCGGGGGAGATTGTGTGGCACCATACAGTCAGGCGTGAGACGGCACGAGGGGTCGCCGTCCACGGGGCCGGCGAGGGTCGGCTCGACGCCCGATCCACCTGGGCGTCCGATCGATCTGGAGGAACCGATGACCGACACCGCGACCGAGTTGAGCCCGGCTGAGGAGGCGGCGTTCCGCGCGCACTGCCGCGCCTTCCTCGACGAGTACGCCACGGGCGTCGGGGCCGGGCGCGCCGGCAGCGCCGAGGACCGCGGCGCCGGCCTGCTCACCACCGCCAAGGCGTTCCAGGGTGCGCTCGCCGAGGCCGGTCTGGCCGGGCTCGTGTACCCGAAGGAGTACGGCGGCGCCGGCCTCAGCCGCGCCCACGACCGCATCTGGCGCGAGGAGTACCGCAACTATCCGGACATGACGTCCGAGCTCACCATCAGCCACGGCATGTGCCTGCCCGTGCTGAACGACTTCGGCACCCACGAGCAGAAGCAGCAGTTCCTCGCCGACAACATCGCGGCCCGCACGGTGTGGTGCCAGATGTTCTCCGAGCCGGGCGCCGGCTCCGACGTCGCGAGCCTGCAGACCAAGGCCGAGCTCGACGGCGACGAGTGGGTGATCAACGGCCAGAAGGTGTGGACCACGCTCGCGCACCTCAGCGACTACGGCGTCCTCATCGCCCGCACCAACCCCGAGGTGCCCAAGCACGCCGGCATCTCGATGTTCATCGTCGACATGAGGGCCCCCGGTGTGGAGATCCGCCCGATCCACCAGATCGACGGCGGCAAGCACTTCAACGAGGTCTTCTTCAGCGACCTCCGCATCCCGAAGAGCTGGCTGCTCGGCGAGCTGAACAACGGCTGGAACCAGGCCACCGCGATGCTCATGTACGAGCGCGTGGCGATCGGCACCGGCTCGAGCAGCGGTGTGAGCCACCCCAACGCCGACCGGATGATCAACGACGCCGTCAAGCTCGGCAAGATCACCGACCCGGTGCTGCGCCAGGACCTGATGCGCCTGTACAGCGAGGAGACCACCAAGTCGCTCGTCGCGATGCGCACCCGCGCCGAGCTGAAGGCCGGCAAGGCGCCCGGCCCCGGCGGCTCGCTCGGCAAGCTGCACGGCGCGAAGATCGCCCGCATGATGCGCTCGATCACGAGCGATGTCCACGGCGCCGACGTCATCGCCTACGAGGCCGACGACAAGACGGCGCTGCTGGCGCGCAGCATCCTGACGAGCTTCTCGGCCCACATCGCCGGTGGCACCGACGAGATCCAGAAGAACATCATCGGCGACCGCGTGCTCGGCCTGCCCCGCGACATCGCGGTGGACACCAAGGTCGCGTTCAAGGAGCTGAAGGTCGGCACCCAGCGCACCGACTGACCACGTCGACCGACTCGTGACGACTCGTGACGACTCGTGACGACTCGTGACGACTCGTGACGACTCGTGACGACTCGTGACGACTCGAGACGACTCGAGACGAGAGATGAGCGTCCCTGCGGCGCTCATCTCTCATCGGGAACGGGTGGCGCTCGGGGTCAGTCGTTGCGGAGGAAGGCGAGCACGGCGAGCACGCGACGGTGTTCGCTCTCGCTCGGCGCCAGGTCGAGCTTGGCGAAGATCGACGAGATGTGCTTCTCGACCGCCCCGTCGCTCACGGTGAGCGCGGCCGCGATCGCCGCGTTCGACCGACCCTGTGCCATGAGGCTCAGCACCTCGCGCTCGCGTGGCGTGAGCGCGTCGAGCGGCTCCCTGCGGCGGCTTCGCACCAGCAGCTGCGCCACCACCTCCGGGTCGAGTGCCGTGCCGCCGGCGGCCACGCGCTGCGCCGCGTCGACGAAGTCGCGCACGTCGGCCACACGCTCCTTCAGCAGGTAGCCGACGCCCGCGGTGCCCCCGGCGACGAGTTCGGTGGCGTAGCGCTCCTCCACGTACTGCGACAGCACCAGCACGGGCGTCGCCGGTCGCGCCGAGCGGATCTCGATCGCGGCGCGGAGTCCCTCGTCGGTGTGCGTCGGGGGCATCCGCACGTCCACGATCACGAGGTCGGGTTCGTGCGCGAGCACCGACGTGAGCAGACCGGATGCGTCGCCGAGCGCGTCGACCACCTCGTGGTCGTACTCGGCGAGCAGCCGGGTGATGCCCTCGCGGAGCAGCACGGAGTCCTCCGCGATCACGATCCGCACGGCAGCTCCGCGACGATCGACGTCGGGCCGTGCGCCGGGCTCGTCACGGTGAGCCGGCCCTCCAGCGCACGCACCCGGTCGTGCAGGCCCTGCAGGCCGCTGCCCAGCACCACCTGCGCGCCACCCCGGCCGTCGTCGGACACGTCCACCACCAGTCGGTCACCCTCGTCGCGCACCGTCACGGTGGCGCGCCGCGCGCCGCTGTGCTTGGCCACGTTGGTGAGCGCCTCGGCCACCACGAAGTAGGCGGCCGCCTCCACCGGCGCGGGCAGCCGGCGCCGCAGGTCGCTGCGCAGCTCCACCGGCACGGGGCAGCGGGCGGCGAGGGCCGACACGGCGGCGTCGACCCCGCGGTCGGTGAGCACTGCCGGGTGGATGCCACGCACGAGGTCGCGCAGCTCGGCGATCGCCTGCTTGGCCTCGTCGTGCGCGCGGCCGACGAGCTCGGCCGCCCGAGGGTCCTCGCTCGCCTCGAGGTGGTCGCGGGCGATGCCGAGGTTCATGGCCAGGCTCACGAGGCGCTGCTGCGCCCCGTCGTGCAGGTCGCGCTCGATGCGGCGCAGCTCGCCCGCGGCGCTCTCGACCGAGGCGTCGCGGCTCTCCTGCAGTTCGGTGACACGGCGGGCGAGCACCTCGCTCTCGTCGGGCGAGAGGAGCGCTCGCACCAGGCGCCGGTCCGCCGCGGCGAGGAGACCGATGAGGCGGGGGGACACGGCGAGCAGCCAGACCCCGAGCACGAGACAGGCCACGTAGGCGCCGACCAACCCGAACCCGGTGAGCTGGTACGACCCCCACTCGAAGCCGCCGTCGGGCAGCGCCCAGTCGTACGTCGGCAGTGCCACGAGCCCCACGGCGAGCGACCACACGGCGACGACGACGGTGAACGTCACGATGCCCCAGGGCAGCATCAGCAGCCCGTAGCCGAGGCCCTTCCAGCCGGTGCGGTCGGTGACCGCCGCCTTCATCCAGCTCCACGCACCGGGCTCGTGGCGCAGCGGCGCGGGCGCCGGCGGGTCGTCGTCGAGCAGCACCCGCACCCGCGCCCGCTCGATGCCGCCGATCCACCGCCCGGTCAGCACGGTGAACGCGAGGAGCGGGAGCCCGAGCAGGGTGATGAGCAGCCCGCCGCTGGTCGCGACGAGGGCGACGACCCACGTGAACCAGGTGATGCCGAGTGGCAGGTTCGCGATGAGGTGGACCGACTGCTTCCACGGACGGGCCGTGGCGAGGGGAGCGAACAGCGCACGCATCTCAGCGCACCTCCGCCAACTCGCGCTCGGGCGTGGTGCCCGGAGCGATCGCGTCGTGCCGTCGTCCCTCGACGTCGACGTCGATGTCGACGCACGGGAGGACGCGCCGGAGCCGGCGCTGCAGCCACCGGTCGTGGTCGCCGGGCAGCTCCATCGTGGCCGGCACGAGCAGCATCCGCACGACGGTGGCGTCGACCAGCACGGCGACGGCGAGGCCGAGGCCGATCAGGCCGATCGCCCGCAGGTCGCCGAGGACGAAGCTGCCGAACACGCCGGTCATGATGGCAGCCGCCGCCGTGATCACCCGTGCGGTGCGACGGCGACGGACGGAGAACGATGTGAGTGAGCTGAGCATGGCTCCATGGTGCGGACCCGGCCCTCGGGGCACCATCCGGCCCACCGGCGTCGCGAGGGTGGGGCTACCCCCACCCTCGGCACCCTCGGCACCCTCGGCACCCTCGGCACCCTCGGCACCCTCGGGCGATGGTCAGCGTGCGACCACCATGCGGGTACCCGACCAGGCAGGGCTCATCTTCGCCCCGCTGGTGGCCCCGGCGTCGACGACGATCGTCTGACCGGTCACGTAGCTGCCACCGTCGCTCATGAAGTAGAGCACCGCCTCGGCGATGTCGTTCGCGTGGCCCGCGCGGCCGAGCGGCGAGGTGCGTGCGATGTGCTCGGTGACCTTCTCGAGGTTGTCGGGGTCGCCGGTGGTGACGTGCGCGGTCATGGCCGTCGGGATGCTGCCGGGCGCCACGGCGTTCACACGGATGCCGTGCGCCGCGAGCTCGGCGGCCGCCGACCGGGCGAGGCCGATCACGGCCGTCTTCGCGACGGTGTAGGCGTGCGGCCCGAGGCCACCCTGCACGCCGGCGACCGACGACGTCATGACGATGGCACCACCGTTGCCGAGCGTCTGCATCTGCCGGGCTGCGTGCTTCACCGTGACGAACACGCCGCGCACCAGGACCGCCAAGGTGCGGTCGAAGTCGTCCATCGGGGTCTCCGAGATCGGTCCGGCCACACCGACGATGCCCGCGTTCGCGAACGCGCCGTCGAGGCGGCCCCACGTGTCGACCGCCAGGTCGATCGCCGCGGCCACCTGGTCCTCGACCGTGACGTCGCACGGGGCGAAGCGGGCGGCGTCGCCGAGCGATGCGGCGACGGCCTCGCCGCGCTCGACGCCGTAGTCGGCGATGACGACCTTGCCACCCTCGGCGACCAGCAGGCGCGCAGTGGCCTCACCCAGTCCGCTCGCACCTCCGGTGACGACGGCGACCTTGTTCTCGAAGCGGTTCCCCATGGGCGGCGACCCTAGGCAGCGCTTCCCGACAGGGGCGAAGCGGAGGGGCGTTGCGTCGGGCGAGAGGTCAGGGGATGCGTCGGGCGAGAGGTCAGGGGATGCGTCAGGCGATGCGTCAGGCGATGCGTCAGGCGATGCGTCAGGCGATGCGGAGGGTGTTGGTGCCGGCGTCGGCGACGTAGGTCGCGTGCACGAACATCGGCGCACCGACCTCCTTCACCGTCTCGACCATGCGGTACTCGGCGCTCCATGCCTCGGGGGTGACCGTGTGCAGGATGTAGCCGCGGTGCTCGAGCTCGACGTCGACGATGTCGGGGATCGACCTCACCACCTCGGTCACCGCCGGGTTGACCCGCCCTCCGGACGAGATCGACGTGGCCACCAGCTCGACCGCGACCGGCGTGCCGACGCCGCGCTCGCCCTGACGGATGGTGCCCGCGCCGGCGAAGTGGATGTCGCCGGTGAGCACGACGGTGTTGCGTGCCGGGTCGAGCGCGTCGACGATCCGGTTGCGCTCGGCCGGGTATCCGTCCCACTGGTCGTAGTTCAGGATCGCGCCGCCGAGGGTGACGTCGCCGAACACGGTCTGCTGGGCGATCGCCTGCCAGGTGGCGGTGCCGGTGGCGAGCAGGTCGAGCAGCCACGCCTCCTGCTCGTCGCCGAGCATCGTGCGCGCCTCGTCGAAGGTCTCGGGGCAGGGCGGATCGAGGCTGAGGCTCGGGTCGCCGCACGCCTGGTCGGAGCGGTACTGGCGACCGTCGAGCACCGCGAGGTCGAGCAGGTCGCCCCACGTGGCGCTGCGGTGGATCGTGAACTCGTCGCCGTCCGGCGGCGGGAGGTCGACGGGCTGGTGCTCCCACCACACCTGGTACGCGGCGCGGCGTCGCTCGGCGAACGTGGCCGCGTCGGCCGGGTCCTGGGGGACGAGCCCCGCGTAGTTGTTCTCGACCTCGTGGTCGTCCCAGGTGACGATCCACGGGCACGAGGCGTGCGACGCCTGCAGGTCCGCGTCGCCCTTGTAGAGCGCGTACCGGTTGCGGTACTCCTCGAGCGTGGTGACCTCGGCGGTGCCGTGGGTGCGCACCGTGTCGTTCTCGCCGACGGTGGCGATGCCGGTGCCCTCGTACATGTAGTCGCCCAGGAACACGACGAAGTCGAGCTGCTGGTCGGCGATGTCGCGGTGCGCCGTGTACCAGCCGTCCTGGTAGTTCTGGCAGCTGGCGCTGGCGAAGCGCACCTGCGACGTCGGCTCACCGGGCGCCGGGGCGGTGCGGGTGCGTCCGGTCGGGCTGGTGTAGCCCCCGACGCGGAAGCGGTACCACCACCAGCCGGGATCCAGCTCGGCCCGGACGTGCACCGAGTGGCCGTACGCCGCGGCGGCGACGGTGGTGCCGGACGCGGCGATCTCGGCGAACGTGTCGTCCGGCGCGACCTCCCAGAGGACGTCGAGGTCGTCCGCCGGCATCCCGCCGCCGACCAGCGGGTCGGGCGCGAGGCGGGTCCAGAGCACCACCGTGCCGGGGCCCGGATCGCCGCTCGCGACGCCCAGGGTGAACGGGTCGGCGCCGAGGTCGATCGCCGCGGTGGTGGGTGGTGTGGGCGGTTCGGTGTCCGCCGGCGCCGTGGTGGGCGGCGCCTCGGCCGTCGTCGCATCGGTGGCGCTCGTCGCCGAGGCGTCGGTGGACTCGCGGGACTCGGGGGACTCGGGGGACTCGGGGGTGGTGCCCTCCGCCGTGCCGCCGTCGTCGCTGCACCCGGCGAGCGCGCCGGTGAGCGCCCCGACGGAGACGACGACGGATCCGGTCAGGAAGAGGCGGCGCGAGATCGGCTGCATGGCACCGAGTCTCGCGGACCCGGGGCGGCGGTGGGTGCTCGGATCGTCGTGCCGTCGGGCGATCGGTGAGACTGTGCCCATGACCGTCGCCGACAACTCCGCGCCGGTGTCGCTCGAGGGGTTCAACCCGTTCAGCGACGCCGTCCAGCAGTGCCCGCATCTCTACTACCGCGCGATGCAGGAGCAGGCGCCGGTGTTCCACGTGCCGGGCACCGACCTCTACATGGTCACCCGGCACGACATGGTGACCCCGATCCTGCGCGACACCCAGCTGTTCAGCAACCGCTTCGGCAGCGCCGGCGAAGCGGCACGCGGCGAGGTGGTGGAGCGGATCAAGGCGGTGCTCGAGACGGGCTGGCCGCAGGTGCCGACGATGCTCACGATCGACCCGCCGTACCACACCCGGTATCGCGGCACGGTGGCGCCGTACTTCACGCCGAAGCGGATGGCCGAGCTGCGCGCACCGGTGGAGGCGATCGTCGACCGGCTGCTCGACCACCTGCCCGAGGGCGAGTTCGACCTGGTGCCCACGTTCGCGGTGCCGCTGCCGATCGAGGCGATCGCCTACATCCTCAACGTGCCGTCCGACCGCATGGCGGACTTCAAGCGCTGGAGCGACGACTCGATCGCGAACATCGGCACGGCGATCAGCGACGACGCGCGGGTGGCCGCGTACCACGGCATCGTGGAGTTCCAGCACTACTTCGCCGCCCAGATCGAGCAGCGCCGCACCGAGCCGCAGGCCGACCTGATGACCGATCTGGTGAACGCCCGCATCGACACCGACGAGGGCGACACGCGGCCGCTCGACATGTCCGAGATGCTGTCGATCGTCCAGCAGCTGCTCGTGGCCGGCAACGAGACCACCACCAAGGCGATCACCGAGGGCGTGATGCTCCTCGCGCGCCATCCCGAGGTGTTCGAGAAGCTGCGCGCCGACCCGTCCGGGTACGCGCCGCTGGTGACGGAGGAGGTGCTGCGGCTCTCCACGCCGACGCAGGGCATGTTCCGCCTCGTCACCCGCGACACCGAGCTCGCCGGCGTGTCGATCCCCAAGGGGTCGCGTCTCGTGGTGGTGTACTCCGCCGCGAACCGTGACCCGCAGGTGTGGGGTGACGACCCCGACCGTTTCGACCCCGACCGCACGAACCTGAAGGACCACCTCGCGTTCGGCAAGGGCATCCACTTCTGCCTCGGTGCGCCGCTGTCGCGCCTCGAGATGCAGGTCGCGTTCGAGCGCCTCGGCCGGCGGATCGAGCGGATCGAGTTGGCGGAGGACAACGCGTTCCGCTATTTCCCCAGTTTCATGTTGCGCGGCCTGACCGGACTCCGGGTCCGGATGACGCCGGCCGCGCCGGACGAGGAGCGCACGGATGTCTGATCGGATCCTGGTGGCCAAGGTGGGCCTCGACGGCCACGACCGTGGCGTGAAGGTGGTCGCGCGCATCCTGCGCGACGCCGGGTTCGAGGTGATCTACACCGGGCTCTTCCAGACGCCCGAGAAGGTCGCCGCCGCTGCGATCGACGAGGACGTCGACGCGGTGGGGCTGTCGATGCTGAGCGGCGCCCACATGACGCTCGCGCCCCTGGTGGTGCAGAAGCTGCGCGACCTCGGCGCCGACATCCCGGTGATCGTCGGGGGCACCATCCCCGACCGCGACGTGCCGAAGCTGCACGACGCCGGGGTGGCCGGGGTGCTCACGCCGGGCGCGACCGCCGAGCAGGTCGTCGAGCGGGTGCGCGAGGTGATCGCGGCCAGCCGCGGCTGACCCGGCGGCCGGGCGCGGTCCGGTCCGGCTCGCGCACCCATCCCGTACGATCACCGGGATGGCGACGGCGCTCGAACGGGTCACGAACCTCCTCACGATCCTGCTGGAGACGCGCGTCCCACTCACGCTCCGGCAGATCTCGCAGGAACTCGTCGGCATGTACCCCGACAACCCGGTGGCGCTGCGCGGCGCGTTCGAGCGCGACAAGGCGATGCTGCGCGAGATCGGGGTGCCGATCGAGACCGAGGTGCTCGGTGGCGACCAGGCCGGCGAGACGGCGTACCGCGTGGATCGCGACCGCTACGAGCTGCGCGGGCTGCAGCTCGACGACGACGAGCGCCACGCGCTGCAGTTGGCGGTCGCCACCATCCGCTCCGACACCGGTCAGGAGGGCGTGTGGAAGCTGGGTGGCTCGGTGCTGCCGTCGTCCACCGTGGTCGCCAACGTCGCGCAGAGCGATGCCCTGCCGGTGCTGCGCACCGCCTCCGCGGCGCGCACCACGGTGGCGTTCCGCTACCGCGACCTCGACCGGCGGCTCGACCCGTACGGGCTGCTGCTGCGAGAGGGGTTCTGGTACGTGATCGGTCACGATCACGGTCACGGCCAGGTGCGCACCTACCGGGTCGATCGCATCGCCGGAGCCGTCACGGTGCTCGACGGCCAGGGGTTCGAACGCCCGGCGGGCTTCGACGTGCGCGCCGCGTTCCCGGCCGACTCCAAGCTGCTCGGCGAGGCCGACGACCGCGACGCCACCGCCGAGGTGGCCGTCGACCCGCCGCTCGCGGCCGTGGTGCGAGCCGAGCTCGGCGACGACGCGGTGTTGCGCGCGGAGCCGCCCGACGGCCCCGCCGGCGGCACGGTGGTGTTCCGGGTGCCGTGCGCGAACCGCGACGCGTTCCGCTCGTGGGTGCTGGGCATCGGCGTGCACGCGGAGGTGCTGGGCCCACCCGAGGTGCGCGCCGAGCTGGTCGCGTGGCTCCGCTCGTTCGACGGCACCGGCACGTCCGGCACGGCCGCCGGGGGTGCGTCGTGAGCGGCCGCGGCGGGGCACCGCTCAAGGTTCGCGTCCGGCGCCTCCTCGTGATCCTGCCGTGGCTCGCCGAGCGCGGCAGCGCGTCGCTGGCCGAGATGAGCGAGCGCTTCCAGCTCAGCGAGAGGGAGCTCGTCGCCGACCTCGAGCAGGCGGCGATGTGCGGTCTGCCGCCCTACCTCGACGAGCTCGTCGACCTCTACATCGACGACGACGGCGTCGCCCACCTCGGGGTGCCTCGGTTCTTCGTCCGTCCACTGCGGCTCACCGCGCCCGAAGGCTTCTCGCTGCTCACCGCGGGTCGCGCCGCGCTCGCGATGCCCGGCGCCGATCCCTCGGGCCCGCTGGCCCGGGCGCTCGCCAAGCTCGAGGCCGTGCTCGGCTCCGACGGGATGGTGCTCGACCTCGCCCAACCGGCGATCACGGGCGAGCTCGTCGCCGCCGTCGACGAGCGCGCGGAGGTGCGGGTGCACTACTGGTCGGCGTCGCGCGACGAGCTCACCGATCGCTGCCTCCGGCCCCGCGCGGTGTTCTCGGATCGCGGTCGCTGGTACCTCCTCGCCGACGACGACCGCTCGGGTGAGGAGCGCATCTTCCGCATCGACCGGATCGTGTCGTGCGAGCGCACCGGTGAGCGGTTCGAGCCACGTGCGGTCACGGTGCCGACGGGCGACGACTGGTTCGACGACCTGCCGGGCCTGTCGATCGCGACGCTGCGACTCCCCGTCGCCGATCGCTGGGTGGTGGAGCGCTTCCCGGTGCGGTCGGTCACCGACGACGGCGATCACCTGGTGGTGGAGTTGCCGGTCGCGAGCGCGTCGTGGCTGCGCGAGCTGCTGCTGCGACTCGGGCCGGCCACCACCGTGGTGTCGCCGGACGACTGGCGCGGTCTGGGCGCGCGGGCCGCTGCGGAGCTGCTGGCCGCCCGCTACGCCGCCGACTGATCCACCAGGCGCTCGCCGATCTGCTCGCGGCTGGTGATGCCGTGGGCGCGCAGGAGGTGCGGGAGGACGGCGGCGGTGGCGTCGGCGTCGGCCAGAGCGTCGTGAGGACGCACCAGGGCGACCTCGTAGCGCTCGCAGAGGGCGCCGAGTCGGTGCGACTGGGTGCGATCCGGGTCGAGTTGGCGCGAGAGCCGCAGGGTGCACAGCGTGGCGCCGATGGGCAGGTCCACCGAAGCGTCGCGTGCGGCCTTGCGCAGGAAGGCGAGGTCGAACGGTGCGTTGTGCGCGACGAACACGGTGTCGGCGAGCGAGGCCGCGAGGCGCGTCATCACCTCGGGGAGCGGCGGGGCAGCGCGGACGTCTCGGCGGCGGATGCCGTGGATCGCGGTGGGGCCGACCCGGTGGAACCAGCGCCGCCGTGGGCGGATGAGGCTCGCCCAGCGATCGACGACCTCGCCGCGGCCGTCGATGACGACGACGCCGACCTGCAGCACCCGGTGGCGGCGCACCGACAGGCCCGACGTCTCGACGTCGACCACGGCGAAGCGCAGGCTCGGATCGTCGAGGAAGGTCACGAGTCCACTGTAAACGGCACCTGTGACGGCGATGGCCCCGGCGCTCGGCGGGCTGACGCGGGGGGTACGTCAGCTCGCGCCGGCGCGGGCACGGACACCGATCGGCGCGGCCACGGTGTAGCCGGCGAGGTGGCGGTCCTCTTCACTCTCGCCGCCCCAGAACCCGTACTCGTGGTTGCCACGGGCGAACTCCTGGCACGGGGCCTGGACGGGGCAGGTGCTGCACAGGAGCCGGGCCTGCGCCTCACGGCGCATCCGTGCCTGTGGCCGCTCGGCCCGGGGCGGGAAGAACAGGTTGGTGCGCCCCTTGCACACCCCGTGCTCCCGCCAGTCGTGCCCGATGGGCACCTCGAACCGGATCGACTCGACTGCTGCCATGACCCCTCGGCTTTCGTGCTGCGAGCTTTGAGCGGCGGGGGACCGGGAGGGGTGGTCCCTCCGCCGCTCGGATTTAACACTAATTCAGCTCGGCGTCACGGAAAAGCACTTTTCGCACTAATTCGATCACGTGCATGTCACATCGTGCGTCGTCATCCGTGCATCCCAGGTGCCCCGTACCCTCGGCGAGTTCGTGCACCCCGTCGCAGGGCGCGGCGAAGCCCGGTTCGGCGCATCGGGTGGGAGCTCGACCGCCGGCCGGCGGTCGGCCGGCGGTCGGCCGGCATCGGCCGGGGCTCAGAGGAGTTCGGCGGCGAGGCTCGCGACGGCGCTGCGCTCGCAGGCCGAGAGGGTGACGTGCCCGAAGCACGACTGGCCGCCGAAGGCCTGGATCAGCACGGCGAGGGCGTTGTTCGACTCCCCGAGATACGGCGCGTCGATCTGGCTGGTGTCGCCGGTGAACACCACCTTCGTGCCGTCGCCGATGCGCGTGAGGATCGTCTTGAGCGTGGTCGGTTCGAGGTTCTGGGCCTCGTCGACCACCACGATCTGGCCGTGCAGCGAACGGCCCCGCAGGAACGTGACGCTCTCGAGCGAGAGCTGGTTGCGGCTCGTGAGCTCGTCGATGAGGGTGCGCGCGTCGTGGCTGCTGTGCCGGTCGGTGAGGGCGACGATCGCGTCGTGGATGGCCGACATCCACGGATCGAGCTTCTCGTCGAGTCCGCCGGGCAGGAAGCCGACGTCGGCACGGCCCACGGGCACGAGCGGCCGGTAGACGGCGAGGCGTTCGTACGCCTTGGTCTCGACGACCTGCTCGAGTCCGGCGGCGATGGCGAGCAATGTCTTGCCCGTGCCGGCGCGCCCGTCGAGCGCCACGACGCTCACCTCCGGGTCGAGCAGCAGTTCGAGCGCGAAGCGCTGCTCCTTCGAGCGGGCCCGCAGTCCCCACGCCTCGGGTGCCTGGTGGCCGAGCAGCACCCACTCGTCGCCGATCCGTCGCACGAGGGCGCTCTGCGAGCCGGCACGCAGGACGGCGAAGTCGTTCTCCTTCGCGTCCGATGCTGCGACGCCACCCTCCGACGGGTCGGCCAGCGCGTCGGCGGCGACCGCACCGGCGGCGTAGAGGCAGTCGATCGTCTCGTGGCTCGCGCTCACCGTGCGCCAACCGGCGTCGCGGGTGCTGATGCTGCGTCCGACCGGATGGTGCTCGGCGGCCCGCAACCCGAGATGGGCGGCCTTGATGCGCAGTGCGGCGTCGTTCGACACCATCGTGGTCGGAGCGAGCTGCGCCTGGCCGAGCGCCGCGCCGATGATGCGGTTGTCGGGGACGGCCGGGTCGAGGCCGTGCTCGACGAGCAGGTGTCGCTGGACGCCGTTGATCTCGATGCGCAGCGTGCCCTGGCTGTCGTCGCGGAGGGGCACCGCGGTCGCGAGCGAGCCGCCGGCACCGACGCGGAGGTCCTCGATGGCTCGCAGCGCAGTGCGCGCCGCGCGGCCGACGTCGTCGAGACGAGTCTTCAACGAGTCGAGTTCCTCGATCACCGTCAGCGGGATCACGACGTCGGCATCGCCGAAGCCGTGGATGCAGGCGGGATCGGCCACCAGCACCGAGGTGTCGAGGACGATCCGGGTTCGGGTCGACGTGGCGGACCCACCGGACTCGGCTGCGTCGACGGACTCGCCGGCGTCGTCGGAACGATGGTGCCGCTCGCCTCGCTGCTCACCTCCCCCCGCCGGCTCGCGGGACGACGTGCGGGCAGCCAGGTCGGTCAACGCCTCTCCTCGCAGGGACGGACCCGAGACGGACGGACCGTGACGGGTGGACGGGTGTGCAGGGACGCAACGATCAGTTCTTACCCGAAACACGGGCGCCATCGAGGGATTTCGGCGGGTCGTTCACGAGACGTTCACGCCGGCGTCGCGCACCGGCTCACGCACGTGCCCGCCGGCGGTCAGAGCGTGTCGGGGATGCCCGCGTCGAGCTCGACCCCACAGGTGTTCAGCGCCATCGAGACCAGGTGGTAGTTCCCGACGGTGAAGACCACGTCGAGCAGCTGCTCGGTCGAGTACCGCTCGGCGAGCACGGCCCACGTCGCGTCGCCGATGCGGCTGTCGTCGTGCAGCTCGTCGGCGGCGCGCAGCAGCGCGGCGTCGAAGGTGGACCAACCCGGGTGATCGGGTCCGGCCTTCACCCGCTCGATCTCGTCCACCGAGAGGTCGCAGCGCTGCGCGATCACGTGGTGCTGACCGAACTCGTACGGCGAGTTGCACCGCACGCCGACCCGGAGGATGAGCAGCTCGCGGTCGCGTGGCGACAGCGTGTTCTTCGACATCACGTGCGTGGCGAACACCAACCACCGGCGCAGGAGCGCCGGGTGGTGGGCGAGCGTCGCGAAGATGTTGAGGGTCGAGCCGTCGGGCGCGCGCATGCCGCCCTTCTCGTAGAGCTCGACGACCTCGGGTGAGGGGTCGGTGATCGGTGCGATTCGCGGGCTGCTCATCGGGTGATCTTCGCACTGCGTGCGTCGACGGTCGCAGTTGCGCCAGACTCCGCCGATGGGCACGCGTGGTCGCTCCGGAGACGGCGAGGTCGCGAGCGCGTGCGTGTTCTGCGAGATCGTCGCCGGCGTGCTGCCCGCCGACGTCGTCCTCGACGACGACACGGCGCTCGGGTTCCTCGATCGCTCGCCCGTGTTCAAGGGGCACGTGCTCGTCGTCCCGCGGCACCACGTCGTCACGCTGGCCGAACTCGAACCAGCTGCCATCGGTCCGCTGTTCGAGCGCGTGCAGCTCGTCGTTCGGGCGTTGCCGGACGCACTCGGGTGCGACGGCACCTTCGTCGCCAACAACAACGTCGTGAGCCAGAGCGTCGCGCACCTCCACGTACACGTGGTCCCGAGACGACGTCGCGACGGTCTGCGCGGGTTCTTCTGGCCACGTCAGCACTACGCCGACGGTGAGGCGGCGACGTACGCGAGCGCGATCCGATCGACGTTGGACGAGTTGCGCGGGACCGCGCACTGAACGCCTCGGACGGTGGTCGCGCGCGAGCTGCGGCGACGTGCGTCACTCATTGCATTTGCAATGACAAGGGTGCTTGCTATTCGCCATCGGAACCTGTTGCATACGCGTGCGTAACGCTCCGTTCCCACGGGAATCGACGATACGAAGAGGTAGCAACAGACATGACAGGGCGGGGTCGATCGACACCGTCGTCAGGAAGTCGGAGTCTCCGGAACCGAAGCAGGGAGCGTCATCGACGCACTCATCGCAGCGGCGACGGAGAGGACCGAACAGGGCGACGGGGTCGTGTGGCCGGGTCTCGACTCGGCCACCACGATCACGTCGACGGCTCGCACGGGCCGCGACCCGCCGACCGGTGCGGCAACGGAGACCGTTGCCTCGACCGGATGACGCTCACCGCGAGCAGCACGCTCGAGGGTGCGTCGAACACCGAGAACACGAAGTGACCCAGGACACGAGAAGGAACACAACCATGGCTGCAAAGAAGGCTGCTCCCGCGAAGAAGGCCGCTCCGGCCAAGAAGGCCGCTCCCGCCAAGAAGGCGGCTCCGGCGAAGAAGGCGGCTCCCGCCAAGAAGGCCGCTCCGGCGAAGAAGGCGGCTCCGGCGAAGAAGGCCGCTCCGGCGAAGAAGGCGGCTCCGGCGAAGAAGGCCGCCCCCGCGAAGAAGGCGGCTCCGGCCAAGAAGGCGGCTCCGGCCAAGAAGGCGGCTCCGGCCAAGAAGGCGGCTCCGGCCAAGAAGGCGGCTCCGGCGAAGAAGGCCGCCCCCGCCAAGAAGGCGGCTGCCAAGAAGAAGTGATCGCCTGGTCGATCGGAGTGTCGTGACGAGGGGCCCGCGGGCCCCTCGTTTCGCGTCCCGGCAGGGTCGGCTCACCGACGGCGCAGCGCGGCGAGCACAATGCAGGCATGGATCCGATCTGTGACGACCTGGTGGCCGAACACGACTCCCTCGACGAGCTCGTGGCCGGTATCGACGAAGCGACGTGGGACCGCGCCACGGAATCGCCCGGCTGGTCGATCCGCGACCAGGTGAGTCACCTCTGGTTCTTCGATCAGCGGGCGCTCATGGCGCTCACCGATCCCGACGCGTTCGCCGCCGACGCAGCCGAGCTGATGCGCAGCGGTGGCACCGAGGCGTCGGTCGTACCCGGCCGGTCGATGACCGGTGCGGCGATGCTGGTCGCGTGGCGCCGCGATCGCGGTCGCCTCGTCGACGTCGCCCGCGGTGTCGATCCGTCCGCCCGCGTGCCGTGGTACGGCCCGGCGATGGGTGCCCGCTCGTTCGTCACGGCCCGGCTCATGGAGACGTGGGCGCACGGTCAGGACGTCGCCGATGCGCTCGGCGCGGAGCGCGAGCCCACCGATCGGCTGCGCCACGTCGCGCACATCGGGGTGCGCGCCCGTCCGTTCAGCTACGCGATCCGGAAGATGGCGATGCCCGACGCCGACGTGCACGTGGCGCTCACGACACCGTCGGGCGACACCGTCACCTACGGTGCGCCGTCGTCACCCGACGTCGTGCGCGGCCCCTTGCTCGACTTCTGCCTCGTGGTCACCCAGCGCCGGCACCGCGTCGACACCGCGCTCGAGGTGCACGGTCCTGCCGCCGAGGAGTGGATGTCGATCGCGCAGGCGTTCGCGGGCGAACCGGGTCCGGGCCGGCCCCCGAGGGAGACGGACACCACCGGCTGAGCCGTCGCCGGCCGGACCTGCCGGACGGTGGGGTCAGAGGTCGCCGATGCGCTTGAAGACCTCGGCCGCGCCCACGCCGTGCGCTGCACCGAGGCCGGCCAGGCGCTCGCGGATGCGTCGACGGAACGCCTCGAGCTGCTCGCCGTCGGTGGCCTTCATCGTGCTCTCGAACTGCGACTCGTGCGCCTCCAGCGCGTGCAGCTTCACGTCGACGACGGCGCTCACGTCCTCGACGTGGTCGGGTGCATCGGCCTCCCACAGCAGCAGCGTGGCGGGGCGGTGGTGGGCGATGCCGTGGTCGCGGAAGAAGTGCGGGTCGCGAGCGGCCACGATCGCGTCGCACGCGAGCAGCCCGGCGTGCCGGTGGTCGGGGTGGAGGCGGTACCGCTTCCACGGGTCGTGGCCGAGCACCACCTCGGGCTGGAGCTCACGGATCACCTTCGCCACCGCGCTGCGGAGCGCGAGCGTGCTCTCGAGCTCGCCGTCGACCTGGCCGAGGAAGACGACGCTGCCGGCGGCGGCGCCCGCCAGCCGTCGCGCCGCCTCGCGCTGCTCCTGCTGGCGACGACGCACGAGTGCCACCGTGTCGGCGTCGACGTCCCAGGTTCCCTTCGAGCCGTCCGTGCACACGAGGTGGTGCACCACGCATCCGGCGGCGGCCCACTTGGCCAGCGTGCCGCCGGCGCCGAACTCGACGTCGTCGGGGTGCGCCCCGATCGCCAGTGCGGACGAGGGCACGGGGAGGTCGCGGCTGAATGTCGGGGTCAGCGCGTCGGGGACGGGTTGTCCGGGTTCGTTCGCAGCCATGGTGGCAGCACGTCCTTCACGAGTGGGTGGGAGAGGTCGGACGGGTGGTCGATGTCGAGCGCGAGCAACGGGTCGCGGATCACCTCGACCGAGCAGCCCGTGCGCATCGCCGCCTCCAGGTGCCGTCGGAACGAGCCACCGCCGTACGACGCGGCGAGCTCGACGTCGAGCGGGAACGACAGCAGGTTCGTGCCGTCGCTGCGACGATCGGGGACGAGCGTGACGGTGCCCGACCGTGCGAACGACGCCAACCGCGGTGGGCACGGCAGGTCGCCGTGCACGACGACCACGTGCTCGTGGCCTGCGGCCCGCAGCTGGCCGACGGCGTGGTCGACGGCGGCGTTGAGGCCCACCCCGACCTCGCGGAGCACGAGTGCGCCGTGGCCGGCCGCCCAGGTCGCCACCTCGGCGTCGTCGCAGACGACCGCCACCGCTGCCGGAGCGGCGGCGGCCAGCACGCGTTCGGCGGTCCAGCGGGCGAGTCGGTCGCGGTGGGCTGCGTCGAGTACCGGTGCGAGCCGGCCCTTCGCGAGGTGGAACGCCTTGATCGGCACGAGCACGACGGCATCGACGGTGTCGGGGCCGGCGCTCACGTCGCTCATGGTACGCAGCCCCGGTCGCCCGCCCCACGGTCGCGTCCTGGGCGTCCGGGTGGCCGTGATCGGTGCCGCGATCGGGCCGAGTGTGCTCGGGCCCGGCCGTCGGTACGGTGTGGTCATGCCCATCACCGAGCAGGTCGACCGGTCGTGACGAGTTCGGCTGCCACCATCGGCTCGCCCGTCGGCTCGCCCCCCACGATCGGTGTGCTCGGCCGCGACTGGCGCGCGACCGTCAGCCCGTGGGGTGCCGTGCAGCAGTGGGACGGCCTCGGCACGCTCGACTGGTTCGTCGCGGGTGACGACCGCTGGTACGTGCCGTCGCAGGAGACCACGGTGCGCCAGAGCCTCGTCGAGGGCACCCCGGTCGTGGAGACCCGGGTGCGCATCCCCAAGGGCGACGTCGTCCAGCGCGTGTACGCCGTGGCCGACCACGGCGGTCTCACGATCGTCGAGGTGGAGAACGACTCGCCGATGCCGATCGCCGTGGCGTTCAGCGGTGTGCCGGTGCTGTCGTCGCGCGCTCCGTCGAACGTGCCGCTCCACGGTGCCGACCTGCCCGCCGACACGGTCACCTTCCCGGTCGGTCACCACGCCACCACCACGGTGGCGATCGCGCACGACCCCACCGACGCCGCGGTCGTCGACGGGCGGCTGCCGGCCGCGTCCCCGACGGCGCACCAGGTGGTGCGCGGCTGGCTGGCGCTGGTGGAACGCGCGAGCCGGCTGCTCGTGCCCGACGCTGCGCTCGCCTCCGGCGTGGTTCGCGAGCGCTGCCAGCTCGTGCTCGACGGCCCGCCCGATCCCACGGACGACCCGATCGGCTTCCTGTTCGCGGTGGCCGAACTCGTGCGCGTGGGCAGCGTGGCCGAGGCGTGGATGCCCGAGGTGGCCGACGCGGTCGCCGCACTCACCCGCCACCGCGACCACCCCGCGCTCGGCGACGTGCTCGACGCCGCGGAACGGGTGAGCCGTGCCGCCGACGACCCCCGCGCCACCAAGGACCTGCGCAAGGTGCGCGCCAAGCTGCTGGGTGATGCGACGGCCCGCACCCCCCGCATCGTGCCCGCGTCGATCGACGGTCTCGCCGACGTCATCGCGCTCGAGCGCGCGATCGCCGACGGCCCCGATCTGCTGCCCGCCGGCCTGCCCGCGAGCTGGCTGGGTCAGCACTTCGAGGTGTACGGCGTGCCCACCGGTGCGGCGAGCGCGGTGTCGTTCGCGCTCCGCTGGCACGGGGCGCGGCCCGCCGTGCTGTGGGAGTGCACGGGCGATCCGGTCGAGCTCACCGCATCCACCCTGGCGCCCGAGTGGCGTTCGGCCGAGCGCACGGGCGAGACCCTGTGGCCCGAGCCGCCGGGTGCGTCCGCCGTGCAGGAGCTCGTGTCGCAGTCGGACGACGCCGCGCCGCCCTCCGACGGGTTCGACAGCGGCAGCACCTCGTTCAGCTGAGGTCGTCGAGCCGATGTGCGACACGCTCGTCGCCCTGCCGTCGGCCACGGCGCGCGGTGCCACCCTCTTCGCGAAGAACAGCGACCGGCCGCCGGACGAGGCGCAGGACGTGCGGTGGTCGCCGCCGCGGCTCGACCCTGACGTCACCCGTGCCACCCACGTCGCCGTCCCCGCCCACGCGCAGCCGACGCGCGGGTGCCTGCTGTCGGTGCCGCGGTGGGGGTGGGGCGCCGAGCACGGCGTGAACGACGCCGGCGTGGCGATCGGCAACGAGGCGATCTACACCACCCTCGACCCGCGCTCGGTGCCGCCCGCCCTCACCGGCATGGACCTGGTGCGCCTCGGGCTCGAGCGCTCGTCGAGCGCGGCCGAGGCGATGGAGGTGCTCACCTCGCTGCTCGAACGTCACGGCCAGGGTGGCACGGGCCACGACCCCGCCGGACGGCAGGGCCCGAGGGCGTACTGGAGCAGCTTCCTGATCGCCGATCCGGTCGAGGCGTTCGTGGTCGAGACGTCCGGCCGTGAGTGGGCGTCGGAGCGGGTGCTGGACGTTCGGGCGATCTCCAACCGGACGACGATCCCGGCGTTCGACGCGGCGCACCGCCACCCGCGCCAACCGGTGGAGCGGCTCGTCGACCCGCGGTGGCGGGCGTCGCAGGCGGTGCTGGCGTCCCGTCCGGTCACGGTCGACGCGCTCGTGGCGCACCTGCGCTCGCACGACTCGTGCGTGGAGGCGGGGTGGGCCGTGTGCATGCACGCGGCCGTCGACGGCGTGCCGGTGGAGCACACGACGGCGTCGATGATCGCCGAGCTGCGGCCGGCGGGGTCGCGGGCGTGGGTGCTCGTCGGTCACCCGTGCGAGCACGAGTACGTCGAGGTGGTGGTGGGCGAGCCGTTCGAGCTGCTGGGCGACGCCACCGGCTGAGCGGCTCGTGGGCGCGAGCGGTGTTCGGCGCTACGCGCCGGTGTCGACCACCACGGCCATGCCGGCACCGGGGAACTCGTGCATCCGGGCCAGGTGGTGCATGCCCTCGGTGAGCGTGAGCCGGCTGGTGACGAGCCGGCCCGGGTCGAGGCGGCCGTCGGCCACCATCGCCAGCATCCGCGGGTAGGCGTGCGCCGCCATGCCGTGGCTGCCGGTGAGCTCGATCTCGCGACCGTGCAGCAGCGACATCGGGATCGGCGGCAGCGAGTGCTCGCCGACCATGAGGCCCACCTGGACGTGGCGGCCCTGGGTGCGCAGCGAGCGGATCGACGCGAGGCAGGTGACGGTGGAGCCGACCGCGTCCATCGACGAGTGCGCCCCTCCGTCGGTGAGCTCGACCACCGCGTGCGCCGCATCCGTGGTGCGGGCGTCGACGACGTGGGTGGCGCCGCACTCCTGCGCCATCCGCAGCGCCTCGTCGTCCACGTCGACGGCGACGGTGCGGATGCCGAGCGCTGTGGCGATCATGATCGCCGAGAGCCCCACACCGCCGCAGCCGTGGACGGCCAACCACTGACCGGGGGCGACACGCGCCTGGTGCGCGACGGCACGGAACGAGGTGGCGAAGCGGCAGCCGAGGCTGGCGGCGTCGGCGAACCCGAGCGCGTCGGGCAGCGCGACGAGGTTCAGGTCGGCGCGGGGGAGGGCGACGTACTCGGCCATCGACCCCCAGCCGGTGAACCCCGGCTGGTACTGGCGGTCGCACACCTGCTGCTGTCCGGCCCGGCACCGCGGGCAGTCGCCGCAGCCGAGCACGAACGGCACCGTCACCCGGTCGCCGACCTTCCAGCGACGCACCTCGGGACCGACCTCGACGACCACACCGGCGAGCTCGTGACCGGGCACGTGCGGCACGACGATGTCGGGGTCGTGTCCCTGCCATGCGTGCCAGTCGCTGCGGCACACCCCGTTGGCCTCCACGCGCAGCACCACCCCGTCGGCCGGGGCCGACGGATCGGCGACGTCGACCACGTCGAGCGGGCCGCCGAAGGTCTCGAAGAGGACGGCGCGCACGCGGGCCTCAGTCGGCCGAGCCGTCCGCTGCGGCTGCGGCAGCGGCCGCAGCCGCGGCCTCCGCCCGCGCCCGCAGCGCGTCGACCACGGCGTCCACCTTCTGCTGCACGAGGGCGGTGATCTCGTCGTCGGTGGTGCCGTCGGAGGTGATGCGGGTCTGGCCCATCTTCACGTTCACCGCGGGCTCCTCGACGACCGTGTTGCCCAGGTAGCCGAGGATCAGCGCGAGCGGGGGCTGCACCCGCGAGCCGCCGCCCATGCCGCCGCTCGTCATCATCGCGATCACCTTGCCCTGCAGGGTGTGCTGGCCGGGCGGGCGGGTGAGCCAGTCGATCGCGTTCTTCGCCACGGCGGCGGGGCTGAAGTTGTGCTCGGGCATGCCGATCAGGAGCGCGTCGGCGCCGGAGACGAGCTCGCGCCAGCGCAGCACGGGAGCGGGCGGATCGGCCTCGAGATCCTCGTTGTAGAACGGCAGCTGCTGGATCACCGCCTGCGGCTCGTCGAAGTCGATCGTGAGGTCGGCGGGGGCGAGGCGCTGGGCGAGCCGCACGAGTCCGGTGTTGGAGGAGGCGGCGCGAAGGCTGCCGGAGATGGCCACGGCCCGGAAGGTCATAGGCCGGTCAGTATGGCCGCGCCGCCGTGGTGCTCGCAGGTCGTCGCGCCGGCAGGTCGTCGCGCGGGCGCCGTCGGTCAGTGCAGCACGACGGTGTCGCCGGTGCGCACGACGCCGGGCTCGAGCACCGTGGCGTAGGCACGGCTCACCGGACCGCGGTCGTGGTGCATGAGCATGAAGTCGCCACCGGTGAACCAGCGGGCGTTCTTCTTGCACGGCAGCGCCCACGACGAGATCTCGCACAGCATCCCGCCGATCCGCAGGCGCGTCCCGGGTCGCACGTCGGCCCAGTCGAGTCCGCGCAGCGTGAGGTTCTCGCCCGCCGAGCCCGCCGCGATCGGGTGACCCTGCGCGGCGAACGCGTCGATCACCTCCTGCGACCAGATGCAGAGCGCCTGCCACGGGCGGCCGTGGTGCTGGCGTGCGGCCTGCCGGTCGCCGACGACACCACGCCAGCCGATCTCCGCCTCGTCGATCGGGGTCTTCGGCACCCCACCGTCGCCGCGGTGGAGTCCCGCCACCGTGCCCTCACCCGACGGCAGCTGCCCGGCGGCCCGGAACGCGGGTCCGGTGGCCAGCATCGCCGACCACACCCGCGGCAGCACGTCGGCGACGTCGCCCTCGAGGTCCGGGTACAGGTGCGCCACCAGGCCGGCGTCGCGGCCGAGCACGAGCTCGTCCCAGATGCCCGGGAGGTTCGTGATCGTGCGTGCGGCGTCGGTCTCCGTGAACTCGTAGGGGTCGATGCGGTGCATGCGCAGCGATCGTAGGGGCGTGTCGCGACGCCCGGTCGGCGGCTGCGCTCACCCTCGCCGTCGATGTCCCGATCGGTGGGGTCCCTGTCCTGATCGTGCCTCGGTCGCGGCGCGCCAGGCCCGGTACGGTTCGGGAATGGACATCACCGAGAACCTGCACCGTGCGATGCCGCTGTGCGCCGCGCTCGGCATGCGCGGCATCACCTGGACGCCCGAGCTCACCGAGATGGAGCTCGACTGGTCGGCGTCGCTCACCACCACGGCCGGCGCGCTGCACGGCGGCGCGGTGATGGCCCTCGCCGATGCCGCCGGGGGTGCCTGCGCTGCGGCCAACCTGCCCGACGGGGCGGTGGGCACGTCCACGATCGAGTCGAAGACCAACTTCCTCGGTGCCGTCCGCGACGGCACGCTGCGGGCGATCTCGCGTCCGCTCCACGTCGGCTCGACCACCATCGTCGTGGAGACCGAGTTGCGCCGCGGTGACGGCAAGCTGGTCGCGAAGACGACCCAGACCCAGACGGTCCTGCGGCCGCGTTGACCGCCGGTCGTCCGCTGGGCGGGTGGCGCCGACCCCGCTCGTAGGCTGGCGCCATGACCGCGACCGACGCTGCACGCGACACCGACCCGTTCGCCGACCTCCGGCTCACCGAGTGGACGTCGTGCGGGGGCTGCGCGGCGAAGTGGGGCGCGTCGCTGCTCACCGACCTGGTGCGCGACATGCCCGCCGGTGCCGACCCGTCGCTGCTCGTCGGCCTCGCCCCGTTCGACGACGCGGCGATCTACCAGGTGGCACCCGACGTCGCGCTGGTGAGCACCACCGACTTCTTCCCGCCACTCGTCGACCACCCGTCCGACTTCGGAGCGATCGCGGCGGCCAACGCCTGCAGCGACGTGTTCGCGATGGGCGGCCGCGTGGCGATCGCCGTGAACGTGGCGGCGTTCCCCGAGCACTTCCCGCGCGAGGCGATCGTCGCGATCTTCGACGCCGCTGCGGCCGTGGTGGCCGAGGCCGGTGGCACGATCGCCGGCGGCCACACGATCCGCAACCCCGAGCCGATCTTCGGCCTCGCCGTGCAGGGTGTGGTGCACCCCGATCGCGTGTTCCGCAAGGGTGGTGCCCGGCCGGGCGACGTGCTGCTGCTGTCGAAGCCGATCGGCACCGCGCTCGCCCTGGCCGGCGGTTCGCCCGACGACAAGGCCGCCGCGATCGCCGGCATGCGCCGCGTGAACCGGCGGGCGAGCGAGCAGCTCCAGGCGCTCGGTGGTGCGGTGCACGCCGTCACCGACGTCACCGGCTACGGGCTCGCCGGCCACGGCTGGGAGATGGCCGAGCGCAGCGGGGTGCGGGTGGTGGTCGACACCGACGGCATCGTCGCCTACCCCGGCGCCCGCGAGGCGGCCGCCCGTGGCGTGCGCACCGGTGGCGATCCGCGCAACCGCGACTACGTGGCCGCGCACCTGGACGCCACGGCGACCGAGGAGGGCGTCGCGCTCTGCATGGATCCGCAGACGTCGGGCGGGCTGCTCGCCGCGCTGGACCCGTCCGCCGCCGCCGAGTTGCTCGCCGGTGGCCCGGAGGTCGGCTGGTGGCGCGTCGGGGAGGTCGCCGCCGGCGACGCCCGCCTCGTCCTCCGCTGACCGGGCAACCCGCGTCGGGCCGCGTCGGGCTGTGTCGGGCTGTGTCGGGCAGTGTCGGACAGCGTGGGGCAGACTGCAGCCGATGGCCGGACGTGCGCCCACCCGATCGATCGAGAAGGAGCTGTGGGCACGTGGCCACGAGATCGTCGTCGGCATCGACGAGGTCGGCCGCGGCGCCTGGGCCGGTCCGCTGATGGTGGGCGCCGCGGTGCTGCCGCGCGACCGCCGGGTGAACGGCGTGCGCGACTCGAAGATGCTCACCGAGGCCAACCGCGAGTTCCTGTTCGACCGCATCGCCGCCTGGTGCGACACGTGGGCCGTCGGGGAGGCGTCGCAGGAGGAGTGCGACGAGCTCGGCATGGCGGCGGCGCAGAAGCTCGCCGCCCGGCGGGCGATCGAGGCGCTGAGCGTGCAGCCCGACGTGGCCGTGGTGGACGGGAAGTGGAACTTCGTGGCGCCGCACGTGCCCCACGTGGAGATGCGGGTGAAGGCCGATCTGCACTGCCTGTCGGTCGCTGCGGCGAGCATCCTGGCCAAGGTGACCCGTGACCGGGTGATGCGGTCGTGGGCCGAGAGCTACCCGCACTGGAGCTTCGACACGAACAAGGGCTATCCGTGCCCGGTGCACAAGACGGCGCTCCAGGGGTACGGACCGTCCGCGATCCATCGCCGCACGTGGGTGTTCATGGACAACTACGTGCCGTGGAGTGGCTGCCCGCGCGTGGTGAAGCACGAGCAGGGGACGCTGTTCTGATGGCCGACCACGACGTGATCGTCGTCGGCGCCGGACTCGCCGGGCTCCGGTGTGCGGCCGATCTCGTGGCCGCCGGGCGCGAGCCGCTGGTGCTGGAGTCGCGCGACCGGGTGGGCGGGCGCGTGTGGAGCCACCGCTTCGCCGACGGGCAGTGGGCCGAGCGCGGCGCCGAGTTCGTCGACACCGCGCACCGCGAGGTGCTCGCGCTCGCCGAGCAACTCGGGCTGGAGCTGTCGGAGGTGCGGTGCGGCCGGGACGTGCACCAGCGGCTCCTCGACGTCGGCGGACGCACCGCCCGCTTCGACCTGCACCACAGCCTCGACGACGACCTGCAGCGCTTCGACGAGGCGATGGAGGCGCTCGCCGCGCTCGTCGACGTCGACGACCCGGCCGGCCCCGGCGCGGCCGAGCTCGACGACCTGCCGCTCGCCGCCGTCGTCGACGCGCTCGGCCTGTCGCTCATGGCTCGCGTGGTGATCGGCCGCGACATCCGCAGCGAGTACATGCTCGGACCCGACGAGGTGAGCCAGCTGATGGCCGCGTGGATGACCGCGCTGCACCTGCGCAGCGAGGGCGGCTTCGAGGGGCATCGCATCGTCGGTGGCAACGACCTCCTCGCCACCGGGCTGGCCGCACCGATCACCGACCGCATCCGGCTGAGCACGCCCGTCGCGATCGTCGAGCCCGACGACGGCGCGGTCGTGCTGCGCTCGGGCGAACGGCTCACCGCCGATCATCTCGTCGTCACCGTGCCGCTGCCGGTCCTCGGCCGGCTGTGGCACGACATCCCCACCGAGCTCAGCCGCGTGGGGTACGGGGTCGGTGGCAAGGTGATCGTGCAGTACGGGCGCCGGGTGTGGCGCGACCAGGGCAGCGACGGCTCGGTGCGCACCGAGCGTGCGTGGGGCGAACTGTGGGAGACGAGCGACGACATGCCGGGCGACCGCGGCGTGATGACCGCGTTGCTCTCGTCGCACGACGGCGCAGCGCTGCTCACCCTGCCCGACGTCGTCGACCGCGTGGTCGCCGAGGTGGAGCGGCTGTTCCCGGGGTCGAGGGGCCTGGCCGGTGAGCGGGTGGTGGCAGACTGGACCGACGACGAGCACAGCCTCGGCGCCTACGCCACCTTCGGCGTCGGCCAGCTGGTGCCCGCGTGGCCGCTGCTGCGCCGCCGTCACGGGCGGATGATCCTGGCGGGCGAGCACACCGACGAGTGGTGCGGCTACATGGAGGGCGCGCTGCGCAGCGGCGCACGGGCGGCCCGCACGATCCTGGGAGGGGACGCATGCTGAACGACGACCTGACGACGCGGGCCCGGGCGGTGGGAGCGCTGCTGCGCGAGCGGGGCGAGACGGTGGCGGTGGCCGAGGGATCCGCGGGTGGGCTGATCTCCGCGTCGCTGCTGTCCGTGCCCGGCGCGTCGGCGTACTACCTGGGCGGTGCGGTGGTGTACACCCGTCAGGCGAGCAGGGCGTGGATGTCCGGCGCGGTGGACACGCCGCCGGGGATGCGCGGGGCCACGGAGGTCTTCGCCACCTACCTCGCCCGGTCGTGCCGGCTGAAGGTGGAGGCCACGTGGGGGATCGGCGAGGCCGGCGCGGCCGGTCCGCCCAACCCGTACGGCGATCCGGCCGGCCACTGCTGGGTCGCGGTCGCCGGTCCCGCCGAGGCCGCGCGCCATCTCCTCACGGGCATCGACGACCGCGAGGAGAACATGGTCGCCTTCGCCGTCGGCGCGCTGCAGCTCCTGCTGGACACGCTCACCGCGTAGGTCGTGCTGTCGTCGGGGCCGTGGTCCGCCACGGACCGTCCGAGTGCCACGGGATCACCCGGGGTGACCGCTCGCACTCGGGTGGGCGGCTGGCACCCGGGGTGACCGCTCGCACTCGGGTGGGCGGCTGGGACTCGGGTGGACGGCTGGGACTCGGATCAGATGCCTTCGGCGGCGCTGAGGCCGGCGGCGTCGACGGCCTGGTCGGCGGCGAGGCGGGCGAAGATCGGCGGCGGGTCTCGCCACGGATCGGGCAGCGTGCCGGCCTCGGCGTCGCGGATCGTGCGCCACACCCGCTCGCTCGTGCACGGCAGGTCGACGTGGCGCACACCCAGGTGGGCGAGCGCGTCGATGACGGCGTTCTGCACGGCGGGGGTGGAGCCGATGGTGCTCGCCTCGCCGATGCCCTTCGCGCCCAGCGGGTTGAGCGGGGTGGGGGTCTCGGTCGTGAGCACCTCGAAGCTCGGGAACTCGGCGGCCGAGGGCAGCGCGTAGTCCATCAGGTTCGCGGTGAGCGGGTTGCCGTCCTCGTCGTACACCACCTGCTCGTACAGCGCCTGGCTCACGCCGGCCGCCACGCCGCCGTGCTGCTGGCCCTCGACGAGCAGCGGGTTGAGCACGGTGCCGCAGTCGTCGACGGCCACGTGCCGCAGCAGCGTGACCTTGCCGGTGTCCTGGTCGACCTCGACGACGGCGATGTGCGCGCCGAACGGGAACGTCGCCCCCTGCTGCGAGAAGTCGAGCTGGGCGGCCAGCCCGAGCGTGCCGTCGTCGTGGTCGACCGGGTCGTCGTCGGTGCCGCTCGCGTCGGCCGCGGCGCGGGCGAGCGCGCCCCAGTCGAGCGCCGCGGCGGGAGCGCCCACCACACCGACGGTGCCCGCCTCGGTGTCCACGACGATGTCGGCCTCGTCGGCCTCCAGCATCCGGGCGGCGAGCCGCTTGGCCTTGTCGACGAGCGCCTCGGTGGCGCGCAGCACCGCCGAGCCGCCGAGCTGCAGCGAGCGCGAGCCGCCGGTGCCGCCACCGGAGCGGACCTCGTCGGTGTCGACGTTCACGAGCCGGATGCGGTCGACGTCGATGCCGGTGCGGCTGCTCACGATCATCGCGAACGCCGTCTGGTGGCCCTGGCCGTGTGCGGACGTGCCGGCCTTGACGGTGGCCGAACCGTCGGGATGGATCTCCACCGCGCCGTACTCGCTGTTGCCGCCGCCGGCGGTGATCTCGACGTACGCGGCCACACCGATGCCGAGCAGGCGCCGGTCGCCCCGCGCCCGTCGCTCGGCCTGCTCGCGGCGCAGGTCGTCGTAGCCCACCGCGGCCGCAGCGGCATCGAGCGGCGTGGTGTAGGCACCGCTGTCGTAGGTGACGCCGGTGAGCGTGGCGAACGGGAACACGTCGTCGGTGAGCAGGTTGCGCTTGCGCAGCTCGATCGGGTCGATGCCGAGCTCGAGCGCCGCCTGGTCGACGGCTCGCTCCAGCAGCGCCGTCGCCTCGGGGCGGCCCGCGCCGCGATAGGCGCCGGTCGGCGTGGTGTTCGTGGCGGCCACGGCGATGTCGAACTGGATGGCGGGGAAGCGGTAGGTGCCGTTGCTCATGCGGCGCGTTCCCGCGGGCAGGTACGCGCCCATGCCCGGGTAGGCACCGCCGTCGCCCACCAGGCGGACGCGCAGACCGGTGAACGTGCCGTCGCGGGTGCAGCCGAGCTCGACGTACTGGATCTGCGCGCGGCTGTGGGCGAGGGCGAGCATGTCCTCGGTGCGCGTGGACATCCAGGTGACCGGCCGGCCGAGCCGCTTCGCGACCGCGGCGACGACGAGCTGCTCGGGGTACATGCCCGCCTTGCCGCCGAACCCGCCGCCGACGTTGGGGGTGATCACGCGCACCTCGGGCGGCGTCACGCCGAGCGAGCGGGCGAGCAGGCCCTGCAGGAGGTGCGGCATCTGGGTGCTGCCGTAGACGACGACGCGGCCGTCGTCGCCGACGTACGCGGCGGCGCCGTGGGGTTCCATCGGCACGACCGCCATGCGCTGGTTGACGTAACGGCCGCGTACCACCACGTCGGCGCCGTCGAAGATGCCCGGCTGCGCGGTGTCGGTGGTGGACATCGCGAGGTTGTCGCCGTGGACGTCGAAGATCACGGGTGCGTCCGGTGCGAACGCGTCCTCGGGGTGCACCACGGCGCCGAGCGGCTCGTAGTCGACGATCACCGTGTCGGCCGCGTCCTTGGCCTGGACGGCCGTCTCCGCGATCACGGCGACGATCGCCTCGCCGACGAAGCGCACCTTGTCGTCGGCGAGCGCGGGACGGGCGAAGTGGTCGTGCACCTTGGCCATGCCGTGCGACGGACGCAGGCCGAGGTCGGCCGCGGTGAGCACCGCCACGACACCGGGCATCTCCGCGGCCGTGGTGGTCTCGATGCCGGCGATGCGGGCGTGGGCCATCTCCGAGCGCACGAAGACGAGGTGGAGGGCGCCCTCGAGCGGCCCTCCCGGTGCGGAGAGGTCGTCGACGTACCGGGCTTCGCCGAGCAGCAGCTCGGGGTCCTCCGTCCGCACGACACGTGTTCCCAGGATCGATCCGGCCATGCGGGCGAACCTACTGCGCCCCCATCACCCCACCGGCCATGGACCATCCGAGTGTCAGCCGTCCATCCGAGTGTCAGCGGTCCATCCGAGTGCCAGCCGTCCATCCGAGTGTCAGCGGTCCATCCGAGTGCCAGCCGTGCACCCGAGTGGCTCAGGCACCCCCGGGGGTGCCGGCGGCACTCGGATCACCGGTCGCCGTGCCGGCGCGCCGTTCGAGCATCGCCTCGGCTGCGACGCGCCCGGCGCGCAGCGCGCCCTCGATGTAGCCCGGGAACGCCGGAGCGAGCTCGGTGGAGGCGAACGAGATGCCGGGCACCCCGGCGCGCAGCGTCCCGAGTGCGTCGACGTGCGGCGGCGCGTACGCGTGATCGACGATCTCGTTGCAGTAGCCACCGGCGCCCCACCGGTCGGGTCGCCAGTCGCGCTCCAGGAACGCGGTCGGCGTGGCGGCGGCCTCCCCGTAGGCCTCGACCAGCCGGTCGAGGACGAGCTGACGCCGGTCGTCGGGCGAGAGCGCCTGCGCCTGGTACGCACCGCGACCGCCGAGGAAGACCACGATCGTGGGCCGGTCGTCGGCAGGGGCGGCGTCGCAGCAGTACATCCCGGCGGGGTGCAGGAACCGGCGGGTGGGGCCGAGGTCGTCGCGACGCCAGAACGGCTGCTCGTACCGCACGAGGAACTTGAACACGTCGCCCGCTCGGTACGCCGCCGCCGTTCCGGCCAGGTGGTCGGGCAGCGGCGGATCGAACTCCACGTGGGGGACGGCCGCCGGCGGGATCGCGAGCAGCACCTCCCGGGCGTGCACGGTGACCGGTCCGTCGGGGCCGTCGGCCTCGACGGTGACGCCGTCGTCGGTGCGGCGGACGCGGCCGACCGCGCACGACAGGCGCACGGGTCGGGGGAGCGACGCCGCCAGCTCGTCGGCGACCTGGTGGATCGTCTCCGCCACGATGTACTGCAGCTCGGGGCCGGTGATCGGCGTCCGTCGCGCCTCGACCACGGCGCTCGCGACGGGGATCCGGTCGAGCGGCATGCACATCATGCTGCCGATCGAGGCGCGGGCGGCCTCGAGCACGATCGGGTCGTCGATGCGGTCGGCCAACCAGGCGTCCGCCGACGTGCCGGGCGCGATGTCGTCCGGGGTGATCCCCGTGAGCTCGTCCCACACCTCCCACGCCTCGTCGTCGAGCGCGTCGAGCGCGGCCGGGTCGGCGGTGGGGCGGTCGCCGAGGAAGGTGAGCCCCGACCGGTGGTCGACGACGTCGACGAGCTGCTTGCCGTGCGCCCGCACGAGGTCGAGCACGTGGGTCATGTCGTCGCACAGGAACTGGCCGCCCGTGTCGACGCGGTCCCCGAGCGCGTCGATCTGCGACTCCACCTTGCCGCCCACCCGGTCGCGGGCCTCCAGCACGACCACGTCCACCCCGGCTGCGGCGAGCAGGGTGGCGGCGCGCAGCCCGGTGAACCCGGTCCCGACCACCACGACCTCGGCGTGCTCCTCGACTCCCGGCTTGTTGTCCATGTGGCCAAGAGTGGCACATCGGGGGCGGGAGGGCCATCCCGGAACCGGCCCGGCGTCGGCGGTCGGCTCGAGGTCGGCTCGAGGTCGGCCTTCGACTCGAACGGCTCGAACGGCTCGAACGGCTCGGACCGGTCGTGTGACGGCTCGCGCTCATGCGGCCCGGGGGTTGTCGGGGCTCGCGTACTGGTTGGGGCGGAACGCCTGCAGCTCGTGGGTGAGGCGTTCGGCGACCTCGTCGTAGCTCTGCGGGTCGTCGGGCGGCACCGCCACCGGGCACACCACCACCTCGGCGCCGTCGGCCCGGAGGAACTGCACCTTCTCGGGCGCGACCTTGTCGGTCATCACGAACACGCAGCGGTAGCCGCGCTGCGCCGCGACGATCGCGAGGCCCACACCGGTGTTGCCGCTCGTCGGTTCCACG
>CAEZSR010000002.1_pt1 | contig 66912 bp, 60 predicted proteins | sample 7264011 | NCBI WGS metagenome assembly CAEZSR01 (sample SAMEA6813783, study PRJEB35770) | freshwater metagenome | biome: Freshwater; feature: Freshwater reservoir; material: water | place: Czech Republic | collected 2016-08-15 | depth 0.5m m | reverse complement strand
CTGCCCCAGTCGAGCGAGTTCGAGCAGATCGGTGGCGACGACATCCAGTTCGACCTCGACCAGACCACGACCACCACGTCGACCACGGTGCCACCGACGACGATCGTCGCCACCAGCTCCACCATCGCTCTGACCTCCACGACCGAGATCCCGACCGAGCTCGTCCTCGTCTACTTCGTCGCCGGCAGCCAGCTGAACTCGGTGTCGGTGCCGCTCGCGAGTCCGGCGGCTCCGGCACAGGTGCTGGCCGCGCTGCTCGAGGGGCCACCGAGCGACATCGGTCGGGGTCTGCGCACCACGATCCCGGAGTCCGCAGGTCGCCGGATCACGGTGCAGAAGGAACGAGGCACGGCGATCATCGACCTGCCCGCCGACATCTTCGACACGATGCCGAGCCGCGACCAGCGGCTGTTCTTCGCGCAGCTCGTGCTCACGATCGGACAGCTCGGCGGCATCGGGCCGGTGCAGTTCACGCAGGGCGGGAACGCGATCCAGGCGATCGCCGGCGACGGGTCGAACGCCGACACGGTGACGTTCGACGACTACCAGGGGCTCCTGGTGGGGGCGCCACCCCAGACCACCACGACCACCACCGTTCCGGCGCCCCCGGCCACGGAGACCCCGACCGCCACCTCGGTGCCCGGCTGAGCGCCAGGTAGCGTCGACCCTCATGCGCAGCGGTTTCATCGCGGTCGTCGGCCGCCCGAACGTCGGGAAGTCGACGTTGGTCAACGCGATGTGCGGCTCGAAGGTGAGCATCGTGAGCGACAAGCCGCAGACGACGCGGACGAGGGTTCGGGGCGTGCTCACCCGGCCCGATTCACAGCTCGTGTTCGTGGACACACCGGGTCTGCACAAGCCGGTCACGGCGCTCGGCGAGCGCGTGAACGCGACCGCGCTCGACAGCATGAGCGACGTCGACGTCGTGATGCTGGTGGTCGACGGCACCGCCGGCTTCGGCAAGGGCGACGAGTGGGTGGCCGCGCGCTTCGACGTGTCGAAGGCGGTCGTCGTGCTGAACAAGATCGACCAGCTCTCCAAGAAGCAGGTGGTCGCTCAGCTCGCCGCCGTCTCGTCGCTCGGGGCGGACGCCTACTTCCCCGTCTCGGCCCGGACCGGCGAGGGCATCGGACCGCTCGTGGAGCACCTGTCGTTGCGGATGCCCGAGGGCCCGATGTACTTCCCCGACGACACGGTGCGCGACCTGCCGGAGGAGGAGTGGGTGGCCGAGCTCGTGCGCGAGCAGCTGCTCGCCGTCACCCGCGACGAGCTGCCGTACTCGATCGCCACGCGGGTCACCGAGTGGGAGTGGCCGCGCATCCGCTGCGAGATCGTCGTCGAGCGTGACAGCCAGAAGGGCATGGTGATCGGCAAGCACGGCGCGGTGCTGAAGGAGGTCGGCACCCGCGTGCGCCGGCAGCTGCCGGAGGGCGTGTACCTCGAGCTGTTCGTGAAGGTCGACAAGGACTGGCAGCGCCGCCCCGACCGCGTCGAGCGCCTCGGCTACTGACCCGCGACCGGTTCGGTCAGACCTTGCTGTCGCGGCCAGCCCAGAACGGGGCGCGGAGCTCGCGCTTCAGGATCTTCCCGCTGCCGGTCTTCGGCAGCTCGTCGAGGAACGTGACCGAACGCGGCACCTTGTAGTGCGCGAGGTGCTCGCGGGCGAAGGCCATCACCTGCTCCGGCGTCATCGTGGCGCCCTCACGGCAGACCACCACCGCGTGCACGTTCTCGCCCCACTCCTCGCTCGGCGTGCCGAACACCGCGACCTCCAGCACGTCGGGATGGTGCTCGAGCGCCGCCTCGATCTCGGCCGGATAGATGTTCATGCCACCCGAGATGATCATGTCCTTCTTGCGGTCGCAGATGTAGACGTAGCCCTCGTCGTCGCGGTAGGCGATGTCGCCGACGGTCTGGTAGCCGTGCTTGTTGTCGGCGAGGTACTTGTCGTGCTGCTTGTAGTAGTCGGCGAACACGCTCGGGCTCTTCACGAACAGCTCGCCGGTGTGCTCCGGACCGGCGCCGGTGACCTCGTTGCCGTCGTCGTCGAACAGCTTCACCTCCACCATCGGCGCCGGCTTGCCGCACGAACCCGGCTTGCGCAGCTGGTCCTCGGGGCGAAGGATGCAGTTCACACCGAGCTCGGTGCTGCCGTACACCTCGAACAGCGAGTCGGCCGGGAAGTACGACAGGTACATCTGCTTGAGCGCGAAGCTCCACGGCGCCGCGTTCGCGATCATCCGCTTCATCGAGCTGACGTCGTAGCGGGCCTTCACCTCGTCGGGCAGGTTGCAGATCATCCGGATCGGCGTGGGTGCCGAGAACGTCGAGGTGACGCGGTAGGTCTGCACGAGGCGCAGCCAGTCCTCGGCGTGGAACTTCCGCTGCAGCACCACCGTCTGGCCGAGCGCCTGCGCGATGCCCATGAACCCGCCGGGACCCGAGTGGTAGAGCGGACCGGTGGGGATGTACACGTCGTCGGGCGTGTAGCCGATGAACGCGATCATCGCCGCCGCCTGCTCGGCACCGCTGCTGCCGCGGCGCAGCGCACCCTTCGGCTTGCCGGTGGTGCCGCTCGTGTAGATCATCGTGGCGCCGGGCTCGGTGCCCTCGGGGATCACCGGTTGGGCGTCGCTCGCCGCCGCGACCAGCGCGTCGACGTCGATCATGCCGTCCGCCGTCGGACCGTCGAACACGAGGACGTGCTCCACCTTGGGCAGCTCGCCGCGGATGCGCTCGAACATCGGCGCGAACTCGGCGTCGACGTACACGATGGTGGCGTCGCTGTGGTCGGTGACGTACGCGGCCTCCTCGTCGCTCAACCGGTAGTTGAGCGGCACGGCGGTGACGCCGAGCTTGCGGGCGGCGTTGATCATCTGCACGAGGCCGATCGAGTTCTGGCCGCACCACACGACCTTGGAGTCACCGGGTCGCACACCGAGACCGAGCAGCACGTTGGCCAGGCGGTTCGACGCCGCCTCCAGCTCGGCGAAGGTCAGCATCCGGACGGTGCCGTCGGGGCGGTCGTCGACGACCGCCAACTTGGTGCCCTGTGTCAGGGCGTACGCGCTCAGGAAGTCCCCCATGAGCACACTGCGTAGCAGACGGGCCGAGCGGCTCGTGACGCGGAGGGGGTACGTGAGCACGCGCACGAGATCCATCGGCTTCACCGTAGGCGACGAGGACCTGCCAAGCTTCCGGGCATGGCAGCACGCATCATCAACGGAACCGCGGAACTCAAGGCGCTCGTCGGCGAGCACCTCGGCTACAGCGAGTGGATGGAGATCACCCAGGAGCGGGTGAACCAGTTCGCCGAGGCGACCGGCGACCACCAGTGGATCCACGTCGACGTGGAGCGGGCGAAGACCGAGAGTCCGTTCGGCGGCCCCATCGCCCACGGGTACCTCACGCTCTCGCTCGGTCCCGTGCTGATGCCGCAGGTCGTCATCACCACCGGCTTCCGCATGGGCGTCAACTACGGCGCGAACAAGGTGCGCTTCATGTCGCCGGTGCCGGTGGGCGCGAAGCTGCGCCTCGGCGTCACCCTCATGAACGTCGAGGACATCGCCGGTGGCGTGCAGGTCACCTACGGCTTCACCTTCGAGTGCGAGGGTGCGGCGAAGCCGAGCTGCGTCGCCGAGGTGATCTTCCGCAGCTACGAGTGAGCCGGGGCGGGCACCGAGCCCGCGTCCCGATCGTCACGTCCGCGACACCCGGGCCCACGCCCGGGTGTCGTCGCGTCCGGGCCGCCGAAACCGTGCGATCCGTGCACACCGCCGCGGCGATGATGGGCCGATGACGTCAGCCACCCACGTCGCCATCGTGAGCGGCGCCAACCACGGCATCGGCGCCGCCACCGCGGAGCGGCGTCAGTTCGCGTGCGCGGCGAGCAGCGCGTCGAGCCGGTCGGCGCTCTGCTCCTCGAGCACCGAGCACGCGGCGAGCGCCTCGATCACCTGCGGGTCGGTGGTGCGGGTGGCGATGTTGCGCCACGCCTGAGCGCCCTGTCGTTCGGCGTTCGCCTGGATGCGGATCTGGTCCCAGACGGGCACGGCGTCGAAGACGTCGTAGTACGTGCGGATCGCGCCGGGCAGTGGCGCCTCGAGCGCCGGACGCAACGACTCGTCGAGCTCGAAGGCGCGCTCGATCCGGTCCGCGATCTCGTCCTCGGCCTCCGCGCAGGTGAGCAGCACCTCGGCGTGCTCGGGCAGCGCTGCGGCCCAGCCGCGGTAGCGGTCGGCCGCACCGCGCTCGAGCAGCGCGAGGAACCGGGGCATCGCCTCGGCCGGCACGGCGGAGATGTACGGAGCCAGCAGTGCTCCGAAGTTCGGGATGACCACGTCGCCCATGGCCGACGACCGTACCCGACGGCGTCGGGCCGACCGTGGCCCGTGCGCGTCCGGCGCCGCTCAGCGGAAGTTGGGCATGACCTCGCGGGCGAAGAGCTCCATGGTCTCCGTGCTCGGGTAGTCGGGGCACCACGGGATGAACCCGGTGCACCCGAGGTCGAGGTAGGTCTGGATCTTCTCGCACACCTGCTCGGGCGTGCCGACCAGGTTCGCGTCGCGCCACGCCTCGAACGGCTCGCCCCACAGGCTCTTCGTGCCGGCGGCGACGACCTCGGCCTCGGTGGAGCGGATGAACACCTCGGGCGACCAGGTCTTGCCGATCGTGTCCTCGTCGCGACCGACGGCCGCGCAGTGACCCTTCAGGATCTCGCGCTTGCGCGTCCACTCGTCGGGCTTGCCGCCGAAGTTCGAGTAGTCGGCGTACATCGCCACCACGCGCAACGTGAGTTGCTCGCCGCCGCCCCCGATCCAGATCGGCGGGTGCGGCGTCTGGAGCGGCTTGGGATCGCAGTTCGCCCGGGAGAGCTTGTAGTACTTGCCGTCGTACGTGGTCTGCGGTTGGGTCCACATGCTGCGGACGATCTCCACGCTCTCGCGCAGCATCCCGATGCGATCCTTCGGCTTGGGGAAGTCGAACCCGTACCCGCGGTACTCGTTCTCGTACCACCCCGCACCGATACCCCAGTCCAGCCGGCCTCCGCTGATCACGTCGATGGTGGAGGTGATCTTCGCCAGCACCGCGGGGTTGCGGTAGCTGTTGCACCCCACCATCTGGCCGAGCCGCACCCGCGTGGTGCGCTGGCTGATCGCGGCGATGGTGGTCCAGCACTCGAACACGGCCTCGTGTGCGGGTCGGGGCACGTTGTGGAAGTGGTCGTAGACCCAGATCGAGTCGTAGCCGAGTTCCTCGGCGCGCAGTGCGATCGACACCGCCGTGTCCCACTTCGCGGCCGCGCCCTCGATCTCGGCGAGCTCCATCTTCCAACCCTGCGGCATGAACATGCCGAAGATCACGTCGTTCGTGCCGTGTCCAGTCATCGAGCGCACCCTAACCGCACTCGTTCGTCGGGCCGTCGCCCGGTGCCGACCGACCCCGACCGACCCCGACCCGACCCCGACCGGGCGTCGACCGGGCCGCCCGGCGTCAGCCGACGGCCTCCCAGCGCGGGTGCGGTCGCACCGGATCGGCGACCACGTCGACCGGTCGGGCCGAGGACGCACCACCGCGGGCACCCTCGATCGCTCGCCGCACGGTGTCGGCGCTCGTCTCGCCCGTGACCACCACCATCGTGCGGTCACCGGGGAGTCCGTCGGTGGCGCGACGTCCACCCGGGGCCGAGGCCGCCGCTCGGCGTTCCGCCGTGGGCGGTGCCGAGCGTCCGCTGGAGGCGAGCGTCATCCCGCACAGCACGAGGGCGATCGCAGCGAGCGGCCACAGCGCGACGGTCGCGAGGTCGGTGAGCGCGCTCACGAGCGACTCCCGGACCAGGAGGCACGGGCGTGCCGGACGCCGATCGGGAGCTCGAGCGCCGCGAGCGTGAGGGCGGCGACCTGCAGGAGCTGGAGCATGCCGTGAGGATGCACCAGGACCGATGGACACGGGAGGGAGCAGCCCCGGGATGGTCCGAACGACTCACACCCTCCGTGCACGCCGACCACGCAACGTGGGTGGGTCGACGCGATCCGTCCTGAGGACGATTCGTGACCTCCGGCACACGTTGCCTAGCTTGCGGGGGATGGAGTTCTCCGTCGCCGAGGTGCACGAAGCCATCGCCGCGAGCCGGCCCGACGAGGAGTGCCTCGTGTTCCGCGACCGGCGCTTCACGTGGGCCCAGGTCACCGAGCGCACGCGCCGGCTCGCCAACCATCTCCGCTCGCAGGGGCTCGGGGTCCGCACCGAGCGGTCCGAGCTGCAGGGCCACGAGAGCGGCCAGTCGCACCTGGCGATCTACCTGCACAACGGCAACGAGTACCTGGAGTGCATGCTCGGCTCGTTCAAGGCACGGTTGGCGCCGTTCAACGTCAACTACCGCTACGTCGCCGAGGAGCTGCGCTACCTGCTGAATGACGCTGCTGCTGAGGCCGTCGTGGTGCACAGCCAGTTCGCGCCCACGCTCGCCGAGGTGCTGCCCGACGTGCCGAGCGTCCGCGTGGTGCTGCAGGTGCCCGACGCCTCCGGCAACGACCTCCTGCCCGGTGCCGTGTGGTACGAGGATGCGCTCGCCGCCGCCTCACCCGAGCGTCCCGACGTGACGTGGAGTCCGGACGACCTCTACATCCTCTACACCGGCGGCACCACCGGCATGCCGAAGGGGGTGCTCTGGCGCAACGCCGACGCGAACGTCGAGTGCTTCGGCGGTTCGCGGGCAGACACCCTCGACGGGGTCGTGGCCGAGGCCGTCGGAGGCCTGCGCGCCCTGCTCGCTCCCCCCTTCATGCACGGCGCCGGCCACTGGATGAGCTTCCGCACCTGGAACACCGGGGGCTGCGTCTTCGTCCAGTCGGTGCCCGAGCGCCTCGACCCGGCCGACGTGTGGGGACTCATCGAACGCGAGCAGCTCAACTTCCTGCTCATCGTCGGCGACGCCTTCGCGCGCCCGCTGCTCGACGGCCTGGCGCAGCACACCTACGACCTCTCCAGCCTCACGGTGCTGCTGTCCGGTGGCGCGCCGCTGTCGGCCGGCTCGAAGAACGAGTTCCTGCAGCACCTGCCCACGCTGATGATCGTGGACGGTCTCGGGTCGTCGGAGGCCGGTGGCCAGCTGTCGCAGGTGTCGGCGGGCAGCGGCGCCACCACCGGCACGTTCCCCATCTCCCCCGGCAACCACGTGCTGTCGGCCGACCTCGACCGCGAGCTCGCCCTCGGCGACGACGAGCTCGGCTGGCTCGCGAAGAGCGGCCGGCTGGCGCTCGGCTACCTCGGCGACGCCGCCAAGACGGCACGCACCTACCCCGTGGTCGACGGCGTCCGCTACGCCGTGCCCGGCGACCGCGCCCGGCTGCGCGCCGACGGCGTCATCGAGCTCCACGGCCGCGACTCGGTGACGATCAACTCCGGTGGCGAGAAGATCTTCGCCGAGGAGGTGGAGGCCGCGATCAAGGCGCACCCCGACGTGTACGACTGCGTGGTGGCGGGCCGGCCGAGCGAGCGGTGGGGCAACGAGGTGGTGGCGATCGTGCGGCTGCGCGAGGGCCGCTCCCCCGACCAGGCGGCGCTGCTGCACGAGGCCGAGCGGCACATCGCTCGCTACAAGCTCCCGAAGGCGGTCGTGTTCGTCGACCACATCGTGCGGTCGCCGTCGGGCAAGGCCGACTACCGCTGGGCGAAGCAGACGGCCCTCGACGCCTGAGCGGCCGTCAGCGGCGCGGGTCGATCGGGGTGATCGTCCCGAACGCTTCCTCCAGCATCTGGGCCACGTCGAGGCACCGCAGGTCGGCGAACTTGCGGGCCACGAGCTGCGCACCGACCGGGGTGCCGTCGGCCATCCCCACCGGCACCACCGCGGCCGGCAGACCGAGCAGGTTGGCCGGGAGCACCGGCCGCATCGTGTCGAGCGTGGCTCGCGCCCCCTCGACCGTGGCTGCGTCGGCGCCGAGCTCGAACGGCGGGTGGGCCCACGTCGGGCTCAGCATGACGTCGTGACGGCCGAGGAAGTCGAAGAAGTCGCGCTCCACCCCGGATCGGGCCAGGAACACCGCGGCGAAGCCGGCGAGGTCGAGCGCCGGGAAGATGTCCATCGTGTGCTCGAGGAAGGAGCGACCCGCGTCGCCCATCACCATGTCGAGCAGCGGCTTCATGATCCGCAGGTCGGTTCCGAGCATGCCGGCCCACAGCTCGATCGCCCGCTCGTAGGTGCTCGGAACCGCCTCGACGACCTCGGCACCCGCATCGCTCAGGGCGTCGGCGGCACGCCGGATCGCCGCGCTCACCTCGGGGTGCGTGGTCCCGCCGGGCGGGTCGGTGACGACGGCGACGCGCGGCGGACGCGACGGGTCGAGCCCGGCGATCGACACCGGCAGGCAGAGCGGGTCGCGCTCGTGCGGTCCGGCGACGGTGAGGAACCCCGCACGCACGTCGGCGACGTGCCGGGCCATCACGCCCTGCACGGCCATGAGCTGGAAGCTGATCGTCTGCTCCTCCGGTGGCAGGACGCCTGCGGACGGGATCACCCCCGTGGACGGCTTGATCGAGGCGATGCCACAGCAGTGCGCCGGGTTGCGCAGCGAGCCGCCGATGTCGTTGCCGAGTCCGATCGGGCTCATGCCGCTGGCGAGCGCCGAGGCCTCACCGCCGCTCGAACCACCGGCCGTGCGGGTGGGGTGCCACGGGTTGTGCGTCACCCCGTGCAGCGACGACTCGGTGGTCACCCGTAGGCCCATGTCGGGAAGGTTGGTGCGCCCGATCGCGATCGCACCGGCCGCCTTCATCCGCTCGACGATCGGTGCGTCGACCGGCACGATCGCCTCGGCGAACGCCACGAGCGCGCTCGTGGTGGGCGTGCCGGCGAGATCGATGTTCTCCTTCACCGTCATCGGCACACCGTGGAACGCACCCAGTGGCTCGCCCGCGGCGACGGCCGCATCCGCCGCGGCGGCCGCCTCGAGCGCCGATTCGTCGAGCCGGCGCACGACCGCGTTCAGCGCCGGGTTCACCTCGTCGATCCGGTCGAGGTGCGCCCGCACCACCTCGGTGCTCGTCACCTCGCGGCGGGCGATCATGCCCGCCAGCTCCAGCGCTCCGCGTCGCCACAGTTCGTTCCCCATGGCGGGCGATCCTGTCACATGCGGCACACGGGGCCGACGGTCCGGGGGCGGCCCGACACCGCCCCGTAGCCTCTGCGGCGTGAACGAACGCGCCTGGGACCGAGACACCCTCCCAGAGGGTCAGGAGAAGGTCGTCGCCGTCCGGCAGATGTTCGACGCGATCGCCCCGCGCTACGACATGGTCAACCGGATCATGACGTTCCGCCTCGACGTGCGCTGGCGGCGCACCGCGGTGAAGCGCCTCGCGCTCCCGGCCGGCAGCACCGTGCTCGACCTGGCGAGCGGGACGGGCGACCTGTGCATCGACCTGGCGCGGGCCGGCATGCGGCCGCTGTCGGCCGACCTGAGCTTCGGCATGCTGTCCGCGGACCGCAGCGGTGCGCCCCGAATCCAGGCCGACATCCTGAACCTGCCCGTGCCCGACGGCGCCGTCGACGGCGTCACGTGCGGGTTCGCACTGCGCAACCTGGTCGACCTCCCGGCGTTCTTCACCGAGCTCGGCCGGGTGGTTCGCCCGGGCGGCCGGATCGCGCTGCTCGACGTCGGGGTGCCGCGCAACCCGCTGATCCGATGGGGCAACAGCATCTACTTCGGCCGGATCGTGCCGCGCATCGGCGGGCTGCTGAGCGACGGCCCGGCGTACCGCTACCTGCCGCGCAGCGTGGCGTACCTCCCGTCGCCCGAGCAGATGCTCGCCGACCTGCGCGCCGCCGGGTTCTCCGACGCCTCGCACCACCAGCTGTCGGGCGGCCTCACCCAGCTCATGGTCGGGACGCGCCGCTGACATGCGGGCCGTCACCGTCGCGCTCGACACCCCGGGCCTCGAGCTCGACGACGTCGCCGGCGGCGACGGGATGCTGTTCGTCCGTGACGGCATCGGGGTCGCGGGCCGCGGGGTCGCCGCACGCGTGTCGATCGACGACGCTCCCGCGCTCCTGGCCTCGATCGATCACGACGATCGAGTGGGTGGCCGCTCCCCCATCGCACTCGGTGCCGTGCCGTTCGAGCCGGGGCGATCCGCGACGCTCGTGGTCCCCGCGCTGCTGGTCGGCGTGGCGGCGGACGGCACACGGTGGGTCACCCGGATCGAGGGTGGCGACGAGCCCGCGCCGGACCTCTCCCCGGCGCCGCGGCCGTCACCCCGGGCACAGCGGTTCGACGTCGGTCCCCTGACGCCGATCGACCGCTACCTGTCGGCCGTCGTCGCCGCACGAGACGCGGTGCGCGACGGATCGCTGCTCAAGGCCGTGATCGCCCGCGAGGTGTCGGTGCGCAGCGACGAACCGATCGACGTGCACGCCGTGCTGCTGCGGCTGCGCGCCTCGTTCGGGTCGAGCCACCGGTACTCGATCGACGGCCTCGTCGGGGCGTCGCCCGAGTTGCTCGTGTCGGTCACGGGCGACGTGGTGCGGTCGCACCCGCTGGCCGGCACGGCGCCGCGCACGGGCGATCCGGCCACCGACGACCGCATCGCCGAGCAACTCGTCGCGAGCACCAAGGACCAGGTGGAGCACCGCGTCGTGATCGACATGATCCACGACACCCTGCTGCCCTGGTGCAGCTACCTCGACTGGGAGCCCGAGCCGTCGATCGTGCGGGTCGCGAACGTGCAGCACCTCGGCACGGCGATGGAGGGCCGGCTGTCGGACCCGCGGCCCGACGTGCTCGAGCTGGTGCGCGCCCTGTCGCCCACGCCGGCGCTCGGCGGGTTCCCGCGCGCCGAGGCGCTGCAGCTGATCGCCGAGCACGAGGGCTTCGACCGGGGCCGCTACGGCGGTGCGGTCGGATGGGTCGACGCACGCGGCGACGGCACCTGGGCCGTGACGATCCGCTGTGCCGAGCTGAGCGACGACCGATGCAGCGCCCGCCTCGTGGCCGGCGGCGGCATCGTGGCGGCGAGCGACCCGTCGGCCGAGCTCGCCGAGACGCAGGCGAAGCTGCAGGCGATGCTCAGCGCGATCGTGCGCCCGTAGCGCCCGCGGACGGCGAGGAGCCGCGGTCGAGCCCGTCGCCGGATGGCCCGGCGGGAGGCGCCCACGACGTGGAACGCGTGATGCTCGACCTCCTGGAGCGGCTCAGCGGGGACGCATCGCGTCGGTGACGCAGGCGTGCAGCCGGGCGTGCTCGACGACGTTGTCGCGCCGGTCGGTGCGTACCACCACGACCCTCGATCCGGGTCGGTCGAGCAACTCGGCGAGCGATCCGGCGTCGCCGGCGACGTCGGCCGGCAAGCCGTGCGCCTGTGCCAGCGCCACGAGATCGGTGCCGTGCGGGGTGCCGAAGAGCTGCTCGAAGCGCGACTCGCCGAGCGCCCCGGCCTGCGGCAGGAACGAGAAGATGCCGCCACCGTCGTTGTCGACCACCACGATGCGGACGGTGACGTCCCGACGCGCGAGCGCCGTGAGCGACGAGGCGTCGTGCAGGAGCGCGACGTCGCCCAGCAGCACCGTGACCGGCTCGCCCGTCACCGACGCGATGCCGATCGCCGTGGCCACCGTGCCGTCGATGCCGTTCGCACCGCGGTTCGACCACACCGAGGCGGTCTGGTCAGGGGCACCGAACCACTCGAGGTCGCGCACCGGCATCGACGACGCCACGACGACGTGCCCCCGTTGCCGGGACACCGCACGGGCCACCGCCGGCTCGGTGAGCACTGCGGGAACGTCGAGCTCAGCGGCGAGCCGGTCGTCGGCGATCGCCGACACACGGATCCAGCGCTCGCGCCAGTCGCTCCCGCCGGCCCCGCGCAACTCGCCCGCCAGACGGGTGCAGAACTCGCCGATCGGTGCCACCACCCGATGCGCCACCGTGTGGGCCGGGTCGATCCATCGGTCCGTGTCGGTGACCCGCACCTGGATCGCGCCGGACTCGGCGAGCCACGAGGCCAGCACCTTCGACGCCGGCGGTTCGCCGAGGTGCACCACCACCTCGGGCACGTGCGACGCGGCGAAATCGTCGTGACGGAGCACGGAGTCGAACGCTGTGACCGCTCCCGGCGACCGACGACACCCGGACCGGGGATCGGCCAGGATCGGCCACCCGGTGGCGACCGACAGCGCGGACACGGCAGCGGGGTCGTCGACGCCCCGGCCGGCGACGATCACGCCGCGCTCACGGTCGAGCTGCATCGACAGCGCTCCGAGCCGCAGGGCTGGTGCGTCGACGAGCAGCCGGCCGAGGTGCGGTGCCGGCAGATCCCGGGACTCCCCCACCAGCGGCTCACGGAACGGCAGGTCGAGGTGCACCGGGCCGCGCCGGACGCCGAGCGTACGCGCGAGGGCGTGCCGGGCGAGCGCACGCCAGGTGGACGCCCGGTCGGCGTCGGGAACACCGGGATCGTGGAACCAGCGCACCGCGTCGCCGTAGAGCTTGGTCTGGTCGATGGTCTGCGGCGCACCGACGTCTCGGAGCTCGGGCGGCCGGTCGGCGGTGAGCACCAGCACCGGCACGTCGCTCAGGTGCGCCTCCACGACCGCTGCGTGGAAGTGGGCCGCAGCGGTCCCGCTGGTGCACAGCAGCAGCGCCGGACGCCCGCTCGCGAGTCCGGCGCCCAGTGCGGCGAACGCGGCGGACCGCTCGTCGTGGAAGACCTCGACGTGCAGTTCCGGCGAGGCCGCGATCGAGAGCGCCATCGGGGTGCTCCGCGATCCCGGGGCGATCATCGCGTGGGTGACGCCGTCACGGACCCACTGGTCGACCAGCGTGGCGCAGAACGTGGCCTGCACGGCCGCCGCATCGCGGAGCCGATCGGTCGGTGTCGCAGGGGTCGGCACGCCGTGAACGATACGGGGCGCTCTAGGGTGGATCCATGCCGACCGTGCTCGAGGTGGAGATCTGGTCCGACGTCGTCTGCCCGTGGTGCTACATCGGCAAACGCCGGTTCGAGAACGCCGTGGCGGCGTTGCGGGAGGCGGGTGACGACATCGAGGTGCGTGCCGTCTACCGGCCCTACCAGCTCGATCCCACCGCGTCGCCCGGGAAGGCCACCCCGGTGAGCGAGGCGTACGCGAAGAAGTTCGGCGGCCCCGAGCGGGCCGCGCAGATCATCGGGCACGTGACCGACGTCGCTGCGTCCGAGGGCATCGAGTTCCGCATGGACCGGGCGTTGCGCGCGAACACGTTGCTGGCGCACCGGTTGCTGTGGCTCACCGAGGCGACCGGCCACCAGTCCGCGATGAAGGACCGTCTGCTGCGCGCCTACTTCGAGGACGGCCTGGACATCGGCGATCCCGACGTGCTCGCCGACTGCGCCGCCGACGTCGGCCTGGATCGCGACCGCGTGGCGGCGTTCCTCGAGAGCGACGACGGCGCCGACGAGGTGCGTCGATTCCTGTCGTTCGCCCGCGACCACGACATCACCGCCGTGCCCACGTTCGTGTTCGCCGGGCCCGAGGGCCAGGGGTGGATGGTGCCCGGAGCACAGGAGCGCGACGTGTTCGTCCAGGTGCTCCGGCGCCTCGCCGACCGCCTCCGAGCGACCGCCGACACCCCCGACACCCCCGACACCCCCGACACCCCGGACACCGCCGGCACCGCCGGTACCGCTGCCGATGCCTGACTGGAGGGTCCTCGCCGGACCGCTCGCGGCCCGCACCCGAGGCACGGGGCCGCGGATGGTGTTCGTCCACGGCTTCACCCAGACCGGGCGCTCGTGGGCGCCGGTGGCCGAGCACGTCGCCGCGCACCGCCGCGAGGCGGTGCTCGTCGACCTGCCGGGTCACGGTGACTCGGGCAACGTGCGCGCCGACCTCCGGCGGACCGCCGACCTGCTCGCCAGCACCACCGGCCCCGCCGTGTACGTGGGCTACAGCCTCGGCGGACGCGTGTGCCTGCACCTCGCGCTCATGTACCCGCACATCGTGGACCGGCTCGTGCTCATCGGCGCGACGCCGGGCATCGTCGACGACGACGAGCGCTCGGCCCGCCGCGCCAGCGACGAACGTCTCGCCCAGCACCTGCTCGATGTCGGCGTCGACGCGTTCCTCGACGAGTGGACGGCGCAGCCGCTGTTCCACGGGCTCGCGCTGGACCCCGACGAGCGCGCCGACCGGCTGCGCAACACCGCCGCCGGACTGGCGTCGAGCCTGCGGCTCTGCGGGACCGGCACCCAGGTGCCGCTCTGGGAGCGGCTGGTCGAGCTGAACATGCCGGTGTTCGCGATGGCGGGCGAGCACGACCACAAGTTCGTCCCGATCGCGGAACGGATCGCCGCCTCGGTCCCCGAGGGCACGTTCGCCACCGTGCTCGACGCCGGCCACGCGGCCCACCTGCAGCAGCCGATGCAGGTGGCCACTCGCATCGAGGGCTTCCTCGCCGCGGGTCGCCGCTGACGGCACACGCGACCACCGGCGGACGCGTGGGCGTCCGGCCGGTCGCCTGCGGAATCGTCAGGCCGTGAACGCGACGCCGGCGGTGGTCAGCACGCCGACGACGAGCTGCACCCGCCCGGTCGTCCCCAGGACGGCGACGAGGTCACGACCGACCGCGCCGCCCGACACCGCGCGGACCGCAGGCACCGCCACCACCACACCGGCCAGCCCGGCGAGCGCCCCGACCGGACCGATCAGTGCGGCCACCACGAGCAGCACGAACGCCGCTGCGAGCAGCAGTTCGTAGAGGCGCCGGGTGGCCCGGTCGCCGAGGCGCACGGCGAGCGTCCGCTTGCCGACCTCGCGATCGGTCGGGATGTCGCGCAGGTTGTTCACCACGAGCAGCGCGCACGCCAGGCACCCCGCCACCGAACCGAGCACCCAGGTGAGCGCGGGCAACCGTTCCAGCACCACGAAGGTCGTCCCCACCGTGGCCACCAACCCGAAGAACACGAACACGAACACCTCGCCGAGCCCCAGGTAGCCGTAGGGGTGCGAGCCACCCGTGTAGAACCACCCGGCGAGCACGCTGGCCGCGCCGACCACCAGCAGCCACCACGACGTGGTGGCTGCCACCACGAGACCGGCCACCGCGGCGACCCCGAACGACGCGAACGCGGCGCGCTTGACCGCACCTGGTGCGGCGAGGCCGCTCGCGACGAGTCGCACCGGACCCACGCGGCTGTCGTCGGTACCTCGGATGCCGTCGCTGTAGTCGTTCGCATAGTTCACGCCCACCTGCAGGGCGAGGCTCACCACGAGCGCCGGCGCGACGGTCCACCAGCGTGCGCCGCCCTGCCCCACGCCCACCACGGCCCCGAGCGCGACCGGCACGACGGCGGCGGGCAGGGTGCGGGGCCGGGCACCGGCCACCCAGGTGCGCAACGAGGGTCGGGAGGTCGCGGTGGGCATCCGGTGGAGTCTGTCAGCTGCCGGCCACGGCGGTCGCTCTGCGAGCAGCGCGGCGATCCATGACGAGCGTCACCACCACGAGCCCCAGCCACAGCAGCGGGTTGCCGAGCACCCGGATCACCACGTCGGTCGACCCGCGCATCGACGGCACCGAACGCCCGAGCCAGGCCAGACCTCCCACCCCCGCGGCCAGCACGCCGACGCCGGTGGCGGCCAGGAACGCACTCTGCACGACCGCACGCAGGTGCCGAACCACGCCGACCGTCCCGGTGGTGACGATCTGCGCGAGTGCCACCGCCGTGGTGCCGAGGCCCCAGGCCACCGCGACCTTGGCCGCCCCGCCGATCTCGTGCCAGCCACGCACCTCCTTGGTGCCGTCGACGCTGAGACGTCGCCAGGCGGCCTGCGCGGTGCCCGCGAACATCGAGAACCCGGCGAGCGCGGTGACGCCGGACAGCAACTGCTGCACCAGGGTGAAGGCGAACCCGACGGTCGCCGGCACCACCACCGACGCGACCCCGGCCTCGGTGCGGTCGAGCACCGCCAGCACCAGGAACGGTGTGACCGTCTCGTTGCCGGGTCCCCACTCGTAGGCGATCCACGCGACGACGGCGATCAGGGCGAGCCGGCCTCGCCATCGCGACGAGCGGAAGTCGGCCCGGACGGCCGTGGCCATCGGCGAGCGGGTCCGCGCACCACGACCGCCCCGCTGCGTCGACGCCCACTGCGCGTCGAGCCGCTCGAGCCCGGCGAGGGGCCCCGCGCCACGACGCGACGAGTCGCCGGCACCCGCCACGGGGGCTGGTCGGTCGTCGTCGGGATCGAGAGATCGATCGGGGGCTCGCTCGGACTCGATGGGAGCATCGTAGGAGACTCACGCGACGCGGGCGCCCGACCACGGCGATCCGTTCCGTAGCCTGCAGTCGTGCAGCGACTCGTCGCGATCGACCTCCCGGGCGGCCCTGCGTTCACGACCGCGGTGCGTCGTGCCTGGGACGAGGGCGATGCCGTGCTCCCGGTCGATCCTCGGCTGCCCCCGATCGCACGAGATGCGCTGCTCCGGACGATGCGGCCCGTGGCGCTCACGGACCACACCGGTGAGCACCTGCTCGACGGAGGGCTGCCGGTGGAACCCGGCGATGCGCTGGTGATGCCGACGAGCGGATCGACCGGTCAGCCGAAGGGGGTCGTGCTCACCCACGAGGCGCTCACCGCATCGGCGCGCTCGACCTCCCGCCGCCTCGGCGTGACCACCGAGGACCACTGGCTCGCGTGCCTGCCGCTCGCGCACATCGGAGGGTTCTCGGTGCTCACCAAGGCGTGGGACGCCGGGACCCGTCTCACCGTCCTGCCCGGCTTCGACGCCGCCGCCGTCACGGCCGCGGCGCGCGACGGCGCCACGCTCGTGAGCCTGGTCGCGACCGCGCTGCGTCGCATCGACCCGAGTCTCTTCCGCCTGATCGTGCTCGGCGGCAGCCGCCCACCGGCCGATCGCCCGGCGAACACCGTCACCACCTACGGCATGACCGAGACCGGCAGCGGTGTCGTGTACGACGGCGTGCCGCTCGACGACGTCGAGGTGCAGGTGGCCGCCGACGGCGAGATCCTGGTGCGCGGTCCGATGCTCCTGCGCTGCTACCGCGACGGCTCCACACCGGTCGACGACCAGGGGTGGTTGCACACGGGCGACCTCGGCCACTGGAGGCCTGACGGTCGCCTGCATGTGGAGGGACGGCGGGGCGACCTCATCGTCACCGGTGGTGAGAAGGTCTGGCCCGAGGTCGTGGAGGCCGAGCTGCGGCGCCATCCTGCGGTCACCGACGTCGCCGTCGCCGGTGTCGACGACCCCGAGTGGGGCCAGCGGGTGGTCGCCTGGGTGGTCGCCGCCGACCCGGCCACGTCTCCCACCCTCGACGAACTCCGACGGCTCGTCACCGAACGGCACCCGCCGTACGTGGCCCCGAGAGCGCTGGTGCGGGTGGCGGCGATCCCCCGCACCGCGCTGGGCAAGGTCGTGCGCGCTGCGTTGGCGGCCCACCACCCGCCGTCCACCGACTCGGGCCGTCCGTCCGACGCGGGCCGTCCGTCCGACTAGGGTCGGCGGCCGATGGATCCAGAGCACGGACGCGCCCCGACGGCCAGTGGGTCACTCCACGGAAGGCTGGCGCTGGTCACCGGCGCAGCAGCAGGCATCGGCCGGGCGATCACCGACCGGTTCGTCGACGACGGCGCCGTCGTCATCGCCGGCGACCTCGATGCCGCAGGGCTCGACGCCCTGCAGGCCGAGCACGGCGACCGGGTGATCGTCCAGGTGTGCGACGTGACGGAGGAGTCCTCCGTCGCCGCGCTGGCCGACCTCGCGACCGACCGGGGTGGGCTCGACATCGCCGTCGCGAACGCCGGCAAGGGCGCGTACTCACCGATCGTCGATCACCCACTGGAGAGCTGGCAGGAGATCATCGATCTCTGCCTGACCGGGGTGTTCCTCACCGTGAAGCACGCGGGCCGCGTGATGAACGACGGTGGGAGCATCGTGAACATCGCTTCGCTCAACGCGATCCAGCCGGCCGAGGGCATGGCCGCGTACTGCACCGCGAAGGCGGGTGTCGCGATGCTCACCCGCGTCGCCGCGATGGAGCTCGGCCACCGCCGCATCCGGGTGAACACGGTGGCACCGGGGCTCGTGCAGACGAACGCGACGTCGGCGTTCTTCATGATTCCCGGCGTCGTCGAGGAGTTCGTCGAGAACACCACGGTCGGCCGGTTCGCACAGCCGGCGGACATCGCGTCGATGGTGGCGTTCCTCGCCGGACCCGGATCGGACTTCGTGTCCGCCGGGTTCTTCTCGGTGGACGGGGGCGCCTCCACCAAGCGCTACCCCGACCTGCCGGGAGCGTTCTCACGACTGGGCGACGCGACAGCTCCATGACCTCGGCCGACGCCCTGCCGCGCGACTACTGGCGGCTTCTCTCGGCCTCGGGCATCTCGAACCTCGGCGACGGGATCTTCCTGGCAGCGCTGCCACTGCTCGCGGCGAGCATCACCCGCGACGAGGTGGCGATCTCGCTGGTCGCCGTCGCCGCGCTGCTGCCCTGGTTGCTGTTCTCGCTGCCGATCGGGGCGATCATCGACCGCTCCGACCGCAAGCGGATCATGGTCGTGACCGACACGGTGCGCGCCGTGATCCTCGGTCTGCTCACGCTGTCGCTCACCTTCGACGTCGCCGAGATCTGGATGCTGTGGCTCCTCGCGTTCGGGCTCGGCACCGCGGAGGTGTTCTTCGACAACTCCACCGAGGCGCTGCTCCCCGAGGTCGTGCCCCAGCACCTGCTGGAGAAGGCCAACGGGCGCAAGCTCGCGCTCGACCTCGCGGCCAACACCTTCATCGGCACACCGCTCGGTTCGCTGCTGTTCGCGACCGGGATCGCCTGGCCGTTCGGCATCGACGCGGTCACGTTCGCGGTGGCGGTGGTGCTGATCATGCCGATCCGTGGCGACTTCCGCGCGTCGACGGCGCCGCGTCACGAGTCGGCCTCGATGTACGCCGAGATGCGAACCGGGTTCCGCTGGCTCTGGCGCCAGCCGCTCCTTCGGTCGATCGCGCTCGCCCTCGCGCTCACCAACCTGGCGTTCCAGATCCCGCAGGCCGTGTTCGTCCTCTTCGCGCTGGAGGAGCTCGGGGTCTCCGAGATGCAGTACGGCTTCCTGCTCGCGCTCATGGGCATCGGGGCCGTCGTCGGAGGGCTGCTCGGTGACCGCGTCGTGGCCCGGCTCGGGCAGACGATGTGCATCTACGGGGCGATCACGACGTGGATCGTCACCCTGCTCGCCACCGCGCTCTACCCGCGTGTCTGGTTCGTCGCGCTCGCGGTGATGATCGAGTCGGCGGCCACCGCGGTGTGGAACGTGGTCACGGTGTCGCTCCGGCAGAAGGTGATCCCCACCGAGCTGTTCGGACGCGTGAACAGCGTCTACCGCTGGTTCGCGTGGGGCACGTTGCCCATCGGGTCCCTGATCGGCGGCCAGGTGGCGGCGCAGTTCGGCCTCCGCGGCACCTACGTCGTCGCCGCGATCGTGATGTGCTGCGCGATGGCGGTGCTGCTCACCAACGTCAACACGGCCAACATCGTCCGTGCGCTGTCGACCAAGCGGCACGCCGGATCGCAGGACGAGACACCCGTGGCCCGGTCCGACCCCTGGTTCGACTGAGCGGAGCCGGAAGGTCGATCGGCCTCAGGCGACGCCGCGGACGCCGGCCCCGCCGTCGATCACGTAGGTCTCGCCGGTGATCCAGCTCGCCGCGTCGCTCGCGAGGAACGTGACGAGGTTGGCGATGTCCTGCGGTTCACCGAGGCGCTTCAGCGGCAGCTGTGCGGCGAGCTTGTCGCCGAAGTTGTCGACCAGGAACGCGGCGAAGTCGGTCTGCACCAGCCCGGGTGCAACGCCGACGACGCGGGTGGGTCCGAGCTCGGACGCCAGCTGTCGGGTGAGGTGGATGAGCGCGGCCTTCGTGAGGTTGTAGACCCCGAGACCCGCCTCTGCGCGCAGGCCGCCGACCGAGGCGATGTTCACCACCACGCCGGGCCGCTCGTGCATCCCGGCCTCCCACACCGCCTTGGTCCAGAACAGCGGACCGGCGAGGTTGACCTGGAACGTCTTGTCGTAGCGGGCGGTGTCGACGCCGAGGGTGGCACCGAAGTACGGGTTGGTCGCGGCGTTGTTGACGAGCACGTCGACGGGTCCGAAGCGCTCGACGGTGGCGGCCACGCACGCTTGCGCGGCGTCGAGGTCGCCCACGTTCGCGGCGAACACCTCCAGCTCCACGGCCACACCGGCCGCCTCGGCCGCGGCGACCAGGTCTGCGCGGGCTGCCTCGAGCTGATCGAGCTTGCGCGACACCAGCATCACGCGAGCCCCGCTGCGGGCGAGCGAGCCGGCGATCGCCTTGCCGATGCCCTTCGATGCGCCGGTGACCAGCGCGACCTTGCCGTCGAGTGAGATCTGCACGGGGGCGGACCCTACTGCGCGGTCTGTCGCCGATCGTCGTCGGCGAACTCGTCGTCGTCGCTCTCGATCTCGCGGGCGATCTCGACGCGCTTGATGCGCCGACCCTCCATCTCCCGCACCGTGAACCGCCACCCGTGGGTGACGAGGTGCTCGCCCTCCACCGGCACGTGCCCGAGGGTGTTGAACACCAGACCACCGAGGGTGTCCCAGTCGTCGTCGGGCAGTTCGGTGTGCAGCACTTCGTCGAGCTCGTCGATCGCGACGCGGCCGTCGACGAGGAACGTGCCGTCGGGCTGGTGGACGATCTCGGGGTCCTCGCTGTCGTACTCGTCGACGATGTCGCCGACGAGCTCTTCGAGGCAGTCCTCCAGCGTGACGAGCCCGGCGATGGCGCCGTACTCGTCGGCCACGATCGCCAGGTGGAACTTCTCGGACTGCATCTCTCGCATGAGGCGGTTCAGCGGCTTGTTCTCGGGGATGAAGCGCACCGGCCGGACCAGGTCGGTCACGGGACGGGCCCCGCCACCTTCGCGCTCCACCCGCATGAGGTCCTTGGTGTAGGCGAGGCCGACGACGTCGTCGTCCTCACCGTCGCCGAGCACTGGCAACCGGCTGTAGCCGTGCTCGATCGCGACGTCGAGCGCCTGGGTGACGGTGGCGAGGTACTCGATCGTGACCATGTCGGGTCGGGGCACCATCACCTCGCGCACCACCGTGTCGCCGAACTCGATGATGCTCTCGATGAGCTCGCGCTCCTCGTGTTCCACCACGCCTTCCTCGGCCGCCGTCTCGACGATGCCGAGCAACTCCTGCTCGTCGACGAACGGACCCTTCTCGAGGCCTTTGCCCTTGACGATGACGTTGGTGAGACCGATCAGGCCACGCGAGACCCACCGCAGCAACGGGAACCGCACCAGGGCGAGCACGGGCCGTGCGGCGAAGCGGGCAGCACGTTCGGGGTACAGCACGGCGTAGGTCTTCGGCACCGCCTCGGCGAGGACGAAGAACACGATGACGTTGAGCACGACACCGATCGCGACGCCGGCGCCGCCGAAGAGGCGGTTGGCGACGATACCGGTGAGGGTGGCCTGCACCGTCTGACAGATGTTGACGGTGAGCAACAGCGGGTTGACCCACCGCTCGGGCTTGCTGACGAGCCACAGCAGCGCCTTGCCGGACTTGCTGCCGGCGTCGGCGAGGCTCTGGGCCCGGTGGCGGCTGATGCGCGACAGGCCCATCTCCGCGACGGCGAGGAACACCAGCACGCCCAGCAGCGCGCCGATCGCGACCAGCATCCAGGTGTCGGCTTGCGACATTCCGCTCACTCCTGCTCCTGGCGGAACCCGGCCGGTGCCGGTCCGCCCCAGTGGTGCGCTTCGAGCAGCGCCCGTTCTCGTGCGCGCATCTCGTCGGCCTCCGCCGGTTCCGCGTGGTCGCGGCCGAGGACGTGGAGGATCCCGTGGACGACGAGCAGCGCGAGCTCGTCGTCGAGCGTGCCGGCATGCGTGGGCGCCTGCTGCGCGGCGACCGACGGGCACACCACCACGTCACCGAGCAGCAACGGCAGGTCGCCAGGATCGACGGGAGCCCGGTCGGGGCCGCGCGTGGCGCCCGAGGGCGCCACCACCTGGGTGACGTCACTCGCGTCGATGGGGAACGCGAGCACGTCGGTGGGGCCGTCCTTGCCCATGTAGTCCTGGTTCAGTTGCGCCATCTCGTCCTCGGCGACGAACAGGATCGACAGCTCGGCGAGGCCGCGCACGCCCTCGTCGCGGAGCACCGCGAGCGCGAGCGACTGCCACCGACCGAGATCGATGGGCACGTCGGACTGCTCGTCGGCGCAGAACACCTCCGGCTCGCCGTCACCGCCGACACGTGCGGGTGCGGCGAGCCGAGGTCGACTGGGGTCAGCCACGGCGACCGCTCCGTGAGCGTTCGCCGTCGCCGGCCGTCCCGGACGCCGAGCGCTCGGACGAGCGTTCCGACGAGCGTTCCGACGAGCGTTCCGACGAGCGTTCATAGGCGGCGACGATGTCGGCGACGATGCGGTGGCGCACCACGTCGCCGGCACCGAGGTGCACGAAGGTGAGACCGTCGATGCCCTGCAGCGTGCGCTCGAGTCCGAGCAGCCCGGACCGGCCGTCGGGGACGTCGATCTGGGTGGTGTCGCCGGTGACGACGACCTTCGAGCCGAACCCGATGCGGGTGAGGAACATCTTCATCTGCTCGGGCGTCGCGTTCTGGGCTTCGTCGAGGATGATGAAGCTGTTGTTGAGCGTGCGGCCGCGCATGAACGCCAGCGGTGCGACCTCGACGGCCTGGCGCTCCAGCAGCTTCTGTGCGCCGTCGGGGTCCACCATGTCGTAGAGCGCGTCGTACAGCGGCCGGAGATACGGGTCGATCTTGGCCATCAGGTCGCCCGGCAGGAAGCCGAGGCGCTCGCCGGCCTCCACCGCCGGACGGGTGAGGATGATCCGCTGCACCTGCTTGCTCTGCAGCGCCTGCACCGCCATCGCCACGGCGAGCCAGCTCTTGCCGGTGCCGGCCGGCCCGAGACCGAAGGTGATGACGTTCTGGCGGATCGCGTCGATGTAACGCTTCTGTCCGGCGGTCTTCGGCCGGATCGGACGGCCCTTGGCGCCGCGCAGGATGTCGTCGCTCAGCACGGCGCTCGGACGCTCGTCGTGGCGGACCATGTCGATCGCACGGGCGAGCACGGCCTCGTCGAGGTGCTGGCCGCGCTGCAGCAGCATCACGAGCTCCTCGACGAGACGTCCGGCGGGTTCGGCGTCGGCGCCCTCGAGGTGGACCTCGTTACCGCGCACGACGATCGACGCCGCGGGGAAGGCCGCTTCGATCTGGCGGAGGTACACGTCTCGCGGGCCGCACAGGGCCGGCATCACGTGCGGGCCGGGGACCACCACGGTGTAGGCAGCGGTGGCGGACGTCATGCAGCGGGGGCTGCGCTGATGGCAGCGGTGGGATTCATGTTCCGACCCAGGCTAGCCACTCCCCGTGGTGCGGCGGACGACCCTTCCCGGACGACCCTCGCCGAACTGCTCAGCGGCTGGTCTCGACCTCGGTCTCGCCCACCTGATCGGCGAGCGCCCGACGGTGCCTCGCACCCTGCTCGAAGTCGATCGCGTAGAAGCGCTGGACGTCCACCTGACGCGCCTCGACGCCGGGCGACACCATCTGCGCGAGCCGGCCGACCAGCTCGGCCATGCCGCCCCGCTCGGACGGCTGGTTCACCAGGGGCGTGTCGAACACGACCAGGTTGCCCTCGTCGGCCTCGAGCCCGAAGCTCTCCCTCGACAGCTTCACGAGCGCCCCCTTGGCCTCGTAGACGGGATGCACGACGACGAACAGGACGTAGTGGACCGCGTTCCGCAGGACGTGGTCGGGATAGGTGCGTTCGAAGAACTGCTTGCTCAGGTACTGGGTCGTGTTGATGTCGGTGGTGATCACCGTCATCGCAACCGGGGCGTCGTCGTGCCAGAGCACCCAGGTGCGGTTCACCGGGTCCGCGACGAGCTGCTCGAACTCGTGGCGATACATCATCTCGCGGCACACCGCGAGCTCGCTGATCGGTCGGAACGCGAGTTCGTAGAGCCGCCAGAGCCGCTCTCGCAGCTGTGGGTCGGTGACGCTGTTGTGTCGAGTGACGAACACGGACGCTCCTCTCGGCCTGTCGTGTCCGATCTGACACGATGGGCTCGGGACAGGGAGCGTCGAAGCTCTCACTCACGGTGGGCACAAGTTGCCACTGAGAGCGCGCGCCAAAACACTCCTTGCGCTATTCCGCCCGCGTCCGTATGCTACGCAAACGAGCAAGAAGGCGGGCGGATGGTCGACGGCGGGCATCCCCGGGCTTGCGGACCGGGGTCCGACGATGACGACGAGCGGAAGACTGGCCAACGGATACTTCCTGTGCGGCGTCGCGCTCTCCGCCATGGCATTCGCCGCCCCCGATCAGTTCGGTGGGGCCGTGTACATCTTCGCCGCCCTCCAGACCGTCGTGGTGATGCTGGTCGCGTCGCGGCGGAACAAGGTGCCGAAGCCGCTGGTCGTGGCGGTCGCCGTGCTCGGCTGCTGGTACACGCTCACCGAGATCGTCGCCAGCACCGTGGGCACGACCGGCCTCCCGAGGCTGCTCACGAACGTGATGGACCTGATGGGCAGCCTGCTCATCGTCGTCATCCTCGTCCTCCTCGTCCGCCGACACCGGAGCGTGAACGCGAGCGCCGTGTTCGGCGACGCGCTCATCGTCGGACTCGGCAGCTGGCTCATCTCGTGGGTCGCGTTCCTGCAGCCGACGCTCGAGCGCAGCGACGAACCGCTCATCAGCTCGCTGATCGAGGGCCTCTACCAACCGGTGGGCTCGGTGGTGCTGTTCCTGATGGCGGTGCAGCTCTTCGCCGACTCCGGCAAGAACATCTCCACCGTCTACGTCGCCGCTGCGGTCATCTCGGTGCTGGTCGGCGATCTGATGTACTCGTTCGTGCTCGCCGGCCACATGTCCGCATCCGTGCTCGCGCACACCGACGCGCTGTACGCCCTCGGCTACTTCGCGATCTCGGCGGCGTTCCTGCACCCGAGCATCAGCTGGATCGCACGTCCCTCGAACATCGAGGACTCCCAGCGACTCCTCGGTCGCCTCGTCATCACCACCTCGTCGCTCGTGTTCCCCGTCATCGTGCTCGCCGCCTCCGGGCCGCGCGACACCACCGACCAGGTGGTGCGGAGCATCTCGGCGCTGGTGCTCGCGGGCGCGGTCACCCTCCGCGTCGTTCACTCGGTGCGGGCGAACAGCGACGCGCAGGCCGAGCTGCTGCGGGCGGCGCAGACCGATCCGCTCACCGGACTCCCCAACCGAGTGCTGCTGCTCGAGCGGATCAACAGCTACATCCACGAGTCGTGGCGTGCCGACCGCGAGCCCACGCTCTACTTCGTCGACCTCGACCGGTTCAAGAACATCAACGACTCCCTCGGTCACTCGGCGGGTGACGAGGTGCTCCGCATCGTGGCCGAGCGACTCATCAGCGTCGCGCCGCCCGAGGCGATGGTGGCCCGTCTCTCCGGCGACGAGTACGTGGTGCTCGACCCGACCACGAAGACCCTCGGCGCCGCGTCGAAGCTCGCCGAGAGCCTGCTCGCCGTGTTCCGCGAGCCCATCGCGCTCGGCCAGGGCGACGTGTTCGTCACCGCCTCGATCGGTGTGTCGTCGATCGACTCGATGGCCGCCAAGCCCGAGGACGTGCTGCGCCACGCCGATACGGCGATGTACCGGGCGAAGGACTCCGGCCGCAACTGCATGGCGTTCTACGACGAGTCCATGCACGAACGCATCGCCCACCGTCTCGCCGTCGAGACCGCCCTCTACCGTGCGCTCGACCGCCACGAGCTGCGCCTGTTCCACCAGCCGATCCTCGAGCTCGACACCGGCGAGGTCGTCGGTTTCGAGGCGTTGATGCGCTGGCAGCAGAGCGACGGCACGATCGTGTCGCCCGCCGAGTTCATCCCGATCGCCGAGGAGACGGGCACGATCGTGCCGATCGGCGCGTGGGCGCTGCTCGAGGCGCTCACCCAGCTCCGCCGCTGGATCGACGACTCCATCTGCAGCCCGCAGGCGACGATGTCGGTCAACGTGTCGCCCCGCCAGCTCGCCGACCCGAGCCTGCCGTCGATCGTCAGCGAGGCCCTCTCGCGCTCGGGCATGGACCCGAGCCACCTGTGGGTGGAGATCACCGAGAGCGTGATGATCGCCGAGCCCGAGCTGGCGCTGTCGTCGCTGCAGAAGCTCAAGTCGCTCGGCGTGCGCGTGGCGCTCGACGACTTCGGCACCGGCTACTCGTCGCTGTCGCTGCTCCAGCGGTTCCCGCTGCAGCGCATCAAGATCGACCGCGCCTTCGTGCAGGGCGTGGCCGACAACCCGAGCGATCGGGCGCTCGTGCGCACGATCGTGGCGATGGGCCACTCGCTCGGACTCGACCTCGTGGCCGAGGGCGTCGAGAGCCTGCACCAGATCCAGGTGCTCCACGAGCTCGGCTGCAAGAAGGCGCAGGGCTACCTGATCAGCCACCCGGTGCCCGCCGACGCGATGCGCTCCACGGTGAGCGCGCTCGAGCGCATCGGTCGCTTCCCGCTGCTGCGCGGCGAGCACCGCGCCGGCCAGCTCTGAGCCGGCCCGGTTCGGGCCGGCCCGGTCGACGGACCGTCAGTCGCCGCCACCGCGACGACGCCGACGACCACGGTCCTCTCCCCCGCCGGCGCTGGGCGCGGCGTTGGTGAGCGGGCCGATCCGTTCGACGATGTCCTCGATCGTGGGCGCCGGGGCGGGCACGCGCTCGTCGAGGGCACGGCGCATCGACGCCAGGTGCTCGGGCGAGGTACCGCAGCAGCCACCGACGATGCGGGCGCCGGCGTCGGCGGCCATCTGGGCGTAGGTGGCCATGAGCGTCGGCGTGCCGGAGTAGACGACCTCGCTGCCCTGGAACTGCGGGATCCCGCAGTTCCCCTTGGAGATGACGGCCGAGTGCTCACCCGAGCAGATCGACAGCACGGTGACCAGGATGTCGCTCGCGCCCACGCCGCAGTTGGCCCCGAACGCGAGCGGCGGCTCGGCGAGGCCGTCGAACACCCGCACCAGCGCGTCGGGCATCAGGCCCATCATCGTGCGGCCGGCGGTGTCGAACGAGCAGGTGGCGGTGTACGGCATGCCGGCCTCGATCGCGGCCTGGGCGGCGGCGCGGACCTCCTCGACCGACGACATCGTCTCGATCCACACGACATCGGCACCACCGGCCTTCAGTCCCTCGATCTGCTCGCGGAAGCTCGCAACGGCCACGTCGTGGGTGAGTGCACCGAGCGGCTCGAACAGCTCGCCGGTGGGACCGACCGACCCGGCGACCACCACGGGGCGGTCGGCCTCGTCGGCGACCTCGCGGGCGAGCTCGGCGGCGCGGCGGTTCAGCTCGTGCACGCGATCCTGGGCGTGGTGCAGCTTGAGCCGCTGGGCGGTGCCACCGAAGGAGTTCGTGAGGATGACGTCGGCGCCGGCCTCGACGAACTGCCGGTGCAGGCCCTGCACGTGCTCGGGGTGCTCCTCGTTCCACAGCTCCGGCGCGTGGCCGGACATGAGGCCTCGCTGGAAGTAGTTCGTGCCCGTGGCGCCGTCGGCCAGGATCACGTCCTTCGTGGCGAGCAGTTCGGCGAGCGTGGTGCGCATGGTTCTCCAGTGGGCGTCGGGACCGACGAGCGGCGCACGACAGGCTAACGGCCGCCACCCGCCGCACCGGGTGACCCCGTGCGACCCGGCGACCGACCCCGCGCTCAGGATTCCTGCAGGACCGCCGGGTCGAACGGCGGGCGGGAGAACACCTCGCGCAGCATCGGCTCGAAGTGCTCCAGCGGCTTCGACGGGTAGTCGGGGTCGAAGCTCGCCTGGTCCCAGCGCTCACAGAAGGTGGCGCAGCTCTCGAACCACGGGTGGTCGCGGTACGCCTCGCGGGCGTGCTGGTCGATGCCGACGTGGTGGCCGTAGTACACCTGCTGGAACACGCCGTGCATGTTCACGACCCAGGTGACCTCGGCGCGCACGTACGGCCGGATCATCGCCGCAGCGAGCTGCGAGTGGTTCTCCGGGGCGAGCTCGTCGCCGACGTCGTGGATGAGCGCGGCGACGATCATCTCCAGGTCGGCACCGTCGGCCTCGGCGCGAGTGGCGCTCTGGATCGAGTGCTCGAACCGGCTGACCTGGTAGCCCGCGAGGCCGTCGTCGAGGCGCCGCAATGCGGCGATGATCCGGTCGGGCGTCCCGGCGATGTACTGCGCTTCGAGGCCGTGGAGGAACTGGTACTCCTCGTACGTTCCGTCCTTCATCTGCGTGAACTGCACCTGCTGCACGTGTCAGCCCTCCCCGGACCGGGCGAACGGACGCGAGAGTTGGCGGCGCAGCACCCGGTACCGGCTGCGCGGCGCGTCGTGGTCGATGTAGCAGCCCTGCAGGTGGCGCGGCCCCTCCTGCGGGTCGAAGCCGGTGCGGCCGTGGAGGACACGGTCGTTGGAGAACACCATCGCCTCACCCGGCTGCAGCGCGAAGCGGATCTCGAACGCCGGGTCGCTGAGCAGCTCGGCCAGCCGGCGGCGGGCACGGTGGAACGCACGGGTGCGCTCGTCGTCCATCAGCGGGAGGTGGTCGAGCCGCGGGCTGTAGTGCAGGCCAGTCACCCGGCGTCGGTGGTCCACGTCGACGATCGGCCGGTACGACTCCAGCGCCGTGTCGTCGTCGCGGAAGTGGAACCGCACCATGGTGTCGACGAGCAGGTCGAAGCCGGCGGGATCCTCGGCGCGGAGTTGGTCGGTCACCGCGATGGCATCGACGAGCGTGCTGAGCCCGCCGCTGGTGTCGTTCACCAGGCAGTGCAGCAGCTGGATGCCCGGCGTGGGCACCCGGTACGGGTTGTCGGTGTGCGGCCCGAGCGGCACGGGACGGTAGGCGAGGTCGTTCGACCGGGGCACCGAGCGGACGTCGAACAGCCGGCCGAAATTGGTCTCTCGGACGTAGCCGAACGTGCCGGCCACCTCGAGCACGGTGCCCTCGGTGGTCGGCGAGTCGTGAACGACGATCGTGCCGTACGCGAGGAAGTCGTGGAGCGCCGCTTCGAGCGCAGCCGGCCGGTGCAGCTCGCGCCAGTCGTGTCGCGGCGGCGTGCCCAGATCGGAGCGCCAGGCGATCGGGTCGGGGCAACCGTCGTCGGGGTCGATCGCGATCGCGAGCTCGGTGGCGTCGAAGCGCTCGGCGTGGCCATCGCTGAACCGCACCCACACCCAGGTGCCGTCGGCGCCGGCATCGACGCGCGCCTCGACGATGTCGAGGTCGACGGGCAGGAGGTGCGGGTCGAACAGCCGCTGGTCGCTCACGAGGTCGAGCTGCGACGGGTCGCGGCTCTGCTCGCGGAGCCACAGGGCGGGCACGGCCCGGGTGGCGCCGTCGAGGGAGACGCCGAGGCGGCCGGTGACCGGGTCGATCGAGAAGGTGGCGACGCTCACCCCCGCAGCGTACGTCGCGCCCCTGTGACGCGGGGGTACCGCGTCGGGGCGTCGTCGCGTCAGGGGCAGCCGAGGCCGTGCAGCGTGGCGCAGGGCGGGCAGAGCCGCGCGGGCCCGTCGGGCGTGCTCCACGACCGCGCCGTCGGCGATCCGCACGACATGCACCCCTGCCGTTGCTCGGGTCGGGTCGGCGCCCGCTCGGAGGTCGCGACGTCGGCGGGAGACTGCGGGACGGACACGTCGTCACCGTAGCGAACCGGTGGCGCTCCCCCGGATGCTCCCGCGAGCGTCGGCCCGGGGCCGCAGCGGTGGCGGGTCTACCCTGCCGGCATGACCGAGGCGTCGTCCGACCTGGTACTCATCCGCGAAACCGTGGCGGCGCTGTGCGCCCGCTTCGACGACGACTACTGGTCGCACTGCGACAGCGAGCACCGCTTCCCGTGGGACTTCTACCGCGAGATGGCCGCAGGCGGCTGGATCGGCATCGCGATCCCCGAGGAGTACGGCGGCGGCGGTCGCGGGATCCTCGAGGCGGCCGCCGTGCTGGAGGAGGTGGCCGCGTCCGGGGCGTGCATGAACGGTGCGTCGGCGCTGCACATGAGCATCTTCGGGATGCAGCCGGTGATCCTGCACGGCTCGGAGGAGATGAAGCGGAGGTTCCTGCCCGGGGTGGCGGCCGGCGACGTCCACGTCGCCTTCGGGGTCACCGAACCCGACGCCGGCACGGACACCACCCGCATCACCACGCGAGCGGTGCGCGACGGTGACGTGTACCGGATCACGGGCCGGAAGGTGTGGACGTCGAAGGCGCTGGAGGCCGACCGGATCCTGCTGCTCACCCGCACCACACCGCTCGAGGAGTGCGCGAAGCCGACGCAGGGGATGAGCCTGTTCCTGGTCGACCGGCACGCGCCCGGGGTGGGCGTGGCCCCGATCCCGAAGATCGGCCGCAACGCGGTCGCGAGCTGCGAGACCACCTACGACGACGTCGTGGTGCCGGTGGCCGACCGCGTCGGTGACGAGGGCGACGGCTTCCGCTACCTGCTCGACGGCCTCAACGCCGAGCGGGTGCTGATCGCCGCCGAGGCGTTGGGCATCGGTCGTGCCGCGCTCCGTCGCGCGGTGCAGTACGCGAACGAGCGGGTGGTGTTCGGCCGCCCGATCGGCCAGAACCAGGGCATCGCGTTCCCGCTCGCCGAGGCGCATGCGAAGCTGCGCGCCGCCGGGTTGATGGTGCGGGAGGCGGCGCAGCGGATCGACGCCGGTCTGCCGTGCGGCGAGGAGGCGAACCTCGCCAAGTACCTGGCCGCGGAGGCGGGGTTCTTCGCCGCCGACCGCGCGGTGCAGACCCACGGTGGCTTCGGGTACGCCACCGAGTACCACGTCGAGCGGTACTTCCGCGAGAGCCGGCTCCCCCGCCTCGCCCCGATCAGCCAGGAGCTCGTCCTCAGCTACGTCGCCGAGCACGTGCTCCGACTCCCCCGCAGCTACTGACCCAGCAGGACCGCAGGGTTCAGGATGCCGGCGGGGTCGAACGCCGACTTCAGCGCCCGCATCGCGGCGAGGTCGCCCGCCGAGCGGTCGAGTGAGAGCCAGCGAGCCTTGGCCGTGCCGATCCCGTGCTCCGCGCTGATGCAGCCGCCGCAGGCCACCACGAACCGGTACACCGCCTCGTCGAGCACCTCGTCGAGCGCCGGGTCGTCGACCGCGACACCGGTCACGTTGACGTGGATGTTCCCGTCGCCGACGTGGCCGAACAGCCACGTGGTCGCCGACGGCGCCGCGGCACGCACCACCGCGGGCACGTCGGCCATGAACCCGGCGAGCGCGGCGATCGGGAGCGTGACGTCGTACTTGTGCGGCACGCCGACCGTGTTGATCGACGACGTGTGCTCCTCGCGATACCGCCAGAGGCGGGAGCGCCCGGCGGCGTCGCTCGCGACGGCGACGCCGAGCACACCGACGACGGCGCCGACGGCCACCGCGAGGTCGTCGGTCGGGTCGTCGTGCCCGCTCGCCTCCACCAGCACGTACACCGGCGCGGGTCGATCGAACGGGAGGCCGCAGCCGAGCACACCGGCGACGAGTCGCACCCCCGGGTCGAGCACGATCTCCGCCGCGTCGAGGGTGTCGAGCGACGACCGCCACGTGGCGACGGCACGCACCGCCGCGGGCACGTCGGCGAACGCGACCAGGGCCGTGACCGTGTGCTCGTGGGCCGCCACCAACCGCAGCCGCGCCGCCGTCACCACGCCGAGCGTGCCCTCGCTGCCGCACAGCACGCCGGCCAGGTCGTAGCCGGTGTTGTCCTTCACCAGCCCCTGCAGGCGCGACACGACGTCGCCCGTGCCGAGCACCGCTTCCACACCGAGCAGCTGCGCGCGGGTGCCGCCCCAGCGGAGCACGTTGATGCCGCCGGCGTCGGTGGCGACCGACCCGCCGACGGTGGCCGAACCGCGAGCCCCGAAGTCGACCGCGTACCGCAACCCCGCGCGGGCCGCGGCCTGTTGCACCGACTCCACGCTGGCCCCGGCACCGGCGGTCAGCTGCGCGGCCTCTCGGTCGACCTCGCCGACGGCATCCAGGCGGCGCAGGCTCAGCACCACCTCACCGGCGAGCGGCACGCTGCCCCCGACGAGGCCCGTGTTGCCGCCCTGCGGTACGACGGCGACGCCGTGGCGTCGGCACACGTCCAGCACCGCGGCGACCTCGTCGGTGCCGCCGGGACGGACGACCGCCGGCGTGGCGCCGCGGAACCGACCGGTCCAGTCGATCTCGTACGAGGCGCGGCGGTCGTCGTCGATCAGGTGCGCCGGCCCGACGACGTCGACGAGCTCACGGCGCAGCGACGGGTCGAGCGGCATCGCGTCCACGGCGCCGACGGTACCGGCCGGAGCGGTCGTCGGTCAGGGCACGACGACGATCTTGCCGGTCACCGGACCCGACACGATGGGTGATGTGCTCGAGGGCTTCGAGCAGCTGATCGGCGACACCTACCCGTACCTGGCCGAGTTGCTGCACGACCACGTGCAGCGACCCGGCTACGACTTCGCCGACGAGTTCGAGATCGGGCTCGAGGTGGTGCTCGACGGCGTCGGCCGCCTGCGCTCGGCCGGTCGCCGCCGCTGACCGCGGCCACGGCGACGTCCACCGCGAGTGCTCAGCGGATGAGCTCGAACTCCTGCGGGTCGACCTGCTTCGTCCGGCGCCAGTACTCGAGCAGCGTGAACGGCCAGTTCTGCGCCACGCGTCCGAACTGGTTCTTGTACCAGCTGTTCACCGGGCTCCAGCCCCACGCCATGCGCCGGTTCTCCGCGTCGACGGCCTCGTTGAAGCGGTCGTGCACGTCCTGGCGCACCATGATCGCCGTCGCGTCGTTGGCGAGCACCTCGCGCACGAGGCCGAGGATGTACCGCACCCCGCACTCGCTGAAGTAGATGATGCTGCCGTTGATGACGATGTTGGTGTTCGGCCCGTAGAGGCACCAGAAGTTCGGGAACCCCGGGATCGACACGCCGAGGTACGCACGTGCGTCGCCGCCCCACTGCTCGTGCAGGTCGCGTCCGCCGACGCCCTGCACCTGCATCGGCGTGAGGAACCTCGACGCCTGGTAGCCGGTGCCGTAGATGATCACGTCGGCGTCGACGTGCGAGCCGTCGACCATCGCGACCCCGGTCGCGTCGACGTGACCGATCGCGTCGGTGCGCAGCGTGACGTCGTCGCGCTTCAGCGTCGTGGCCCAGATGCCGTTGTCGCGCACGGCCCGCTTGGCGCCGGGCGGGTAGTTCGGGATCACCTTCTCCAGCAGGTCGGGCCGGTCGCCGAACTGCTCGCGGTAGTACTCGAGCAGCATCTGCTTGCCGAACTCGCTGATCTCGCTGACCGAGGAGCCGTCGCCCTGCCAAGTCGGATCCACGCGCACGCCCTCGATCGCGCCGTCGCCCATCCGCCAGAAGATGGCGAAGCGGACCAGCTCGCTGTACGTGGGGACGTGGCCGTACAGCCACTTGAGCCCCGGCGCGATCTCGTCGTGGTAGTCCGGTGTCGGCGCGATCCACGGTGGGGTGCGCTGGAAGACCGTCACGTGACCGGCCACCTTCGCGACCTCGGGGATGAACTGCAGCGCACTCGCTCCGGTGCCGATCACACAGACCCGCTTGCCGGTGAGGTCGAGGTCGTGGCGCCACTCGGCCGAGTGGAAGTACGGACCCTGGAAGTCGGCGATGCCGTCGATGGTGGGCCACAGCGGCCGGTTGAGCTGGCCGACGGCGCTGATCACGGCATCGCCCTCGATGGTGCGCTCGGCACCGCCCTCGAGGTAGTGGACCGTCCAGCGCTTGGTGTCGTCGTCCCACACGCTGCGCTGCACGGTGCACCCGAAGCGGATGTGCGGCCGCACCCCGAACGCGTCGGCGCACTCACGGAAGTACTGCTCGAGCACGCCCTGCGGCGAGTAGTGGTACGGCCAGTCGTGGCGCTGCGCGAACGAGTAGCTGTAGTTGTGGTTGGGGTTGTCGACGCGACAGCCCGGGTAGACGCTCTCGTGCCAGGTGCCGCCGACGTCGTCGTTCTTGTCGAGGATCGTGAACGTGACGCCCGCTTGCTGCAGACGGTGCGCGGCCAGGATGCCCGACATCCCGGATCCGATGATCACGACGTGGAAGGTGCGACCGGGCGCCGTCTGCGAGATGTGCCAGCCGGGAGCGCGGCGGTCCTCGCCCCGATAGGCGAGCTCCTCCTCCACCAGCGGCAGGTAGTCGCCCATCGGCGCGCCGCCGACGATGAACTCCAGGATCTGACGCAGCTCGTCGTCGGTCGGCACCGGCGCCGGCCGGCATCCGCCGTCGCGGTAGCGGCACAGCACGTCGAGCGCGATCGACCGGATCTCGGCCTGCTGGTCGTCGGTGAGACCACCCTGGGGCATCGACATCGTCAACGGGTCGGGGCGCAGGTGCGGCCGGAGCAGCGACAGGTCGCCGGTCAGGTACGCGAGCGCGGGCAGCAGCGGCGGCAGCTCGGCCTGCTCGAGCGCGGCGCGGATCTCGTCGTCGGTCTCGGTGATCGGGACGACGCCGTGCAGGAACGGGCTCGGTGATGCCGTGACGTCGACCGAGGTCACCCGTGCACCCCCGCGACACCCTTCGGCGCCTGCTGGCTCATGAAGCCGAACATGTAGCCGGCCACGCGGCGCATCTGGATCTCCTCCGCGCCCTCCGTGATCCGGTAGCGGCGGTGGTGGCGGTAGATGTGCTCGAACGGCTTGTGACGGCTGTAGCCGAGGCCACCGTGCACCTGCATCGCACGATCCGCGGCCTCGCAGCACAGCCGGTTCGCCCAGTAGTTGCACATCGAGACCTTGTCGCTCTGGCTGAACGCACCGTGCTTGTCCATCAGCCACGCGGTCTTGTGGATGAGGGCGCGCAGCATCTCGCACTGCGTCTGGAGCTCGACCAGCGGGAACTGGATCGCCTGGTTGCTGGCGAGCGCCTTGCCGAACGGCTTGCGCTCCTTCGCGTACTTCACCGACTCGTCGATGCAGAACTGCGCCGCACCGAGGCTCGACGCTGCCTGGCGGATGCGGTTCTCGTTGAAGAAGTGCTGCACCACCTGCAGGCCGCGGCCCTCGCCGCCGAAGATCGCGCTGTGCGGCACCCGCACGTCGGTGAGCCGGATGTGCGCGTGATCCGTCGGCATGTTGAACGTCCACAGGAACTCGACGATCTCGAAGCCCGGGCTCTTCGTCGGCACGAGGAACGCGGTGATCCCGTCGCCGTCACCGGCCTTTCCGCTGGTGCGGGCCATGATCATGTCGTACTGGGCCTTGTGGATGCCCGTGTTCCAGGTCTTCTCCCCGTTGATGATCCACTCGTCGCCGTCGCGGACGGCGGTGGTCTCCATGTGGGTGGCGTCCGAGCCGTGGTTGGGCTCGGTGATCCCGAACGCGAACCCCTTGCGGCCCTCGGCGAGGTCGTCGATCCACTCGGCCTTCTGCTCGTCGGTGCCGTAGGCGATCATCAGCAGCAGCCCGACGTTGTTGCCGACGATCGAGTGCTCGTTCTGGAGGTCGTTGTGGAGCCCGAGACCCTTGCGGGCGAGGTGCTCGCGGATGATCGCCATCCCGAGGTTGCTGCCCTCGCGGCCGCCGTACTCCTTCGGGAACGGGTAGCGGTAGAAGCCCTCCTTGTCGGCGAGCCGCTTCACCTTGTGGAGCAACTGCTCCCACTCCTCGTTCGGGAGCCCCTGGTTGTCCCAGTCGGTGCGGGCGTCCTCACGCCGGTGGTCGAAGAAGCGGATGTTGTCGTCCTGCGCCTCGAGCGGCTTGATCACCCGCTCGATGAAGTCGTCCAGTTCGGCGAGGAGGTCGGTGAGGTCCTTCGGCAGCTCGAAATCCATGCGCCGAGCATTCCCCCGCCGGGCCGTTCCGGACGAGCCGGACGGATCACGACGTTGCCGACGAGGGCGCCCCGTCGGTCGCTGCGGGAACGACACCACGAAGCGCGACCCGCCGAGCGGGCTCGGCTCACACCACGCCCGACCGCCGTGGATCCGGGCGAAGGTGCGCACGAGGAACAGCGCCACGCCGCCGACCCGACGACCGCCCGGGCGAGGGATCAGGAGCGACGGATCAGGGACCGGTGAAGACGCGACCCGTGGCGATGTTCGCCGTGGTGGCGGCAGCGCCGCTCGCGACCTCGGCCTGACGATTCTTGGCCTCGGCGCGACCGACCACCTGGTGGTGCACCTCGTCGGGGCCGTCGGCCAGGCGCAGCGTGCGCTGGCTGTGCCACATGTCCGCGAGCGGGAACCAGTGCGAGATGCCGGCGGCGCCGTGCATCTGGATGGCCTCGTCGATGATGTCGCAGCACTTCTCGGGCACCATCGCCTTGACGGCGCTCACCCACACACGAGCCTCGGCGTTGCCGAGGGTGTCCATCGCCTTGGCGGCGCGCAGCACCATCAGGCGCATCGCCTCCACCTCGATGCGGCAGCGGCTGATCACCTCCATGTTCTTGCCGAGGTTGATCAACTTCTTGCCGAAACCCTCGCGGCTGAGGCCGCGGTCGACCATCATCTCGATGGCCTTCTCGGCGGCGCCGATGGAGCGCATGCAGTGGTGGATGCGGCCGGGGCCGAGGCGCAGCTGCGAGATCTCGAAGCCCTTGCCCTCCCCCCACAGCACGTTGTCCTTGGGCACGCGCACGTCGGTGAAGCGCAGATGCATGTGGCCGTGCGGCGCGTCGTCGTTGCCGAACACGTCCATCGCGCCGAGGATCTCGACGCCGGGGGTGTCCATCGGGACGAGGATCTGCGACTGCTGCTTGTAGGTGTCCGCATCGGGGTTCGTGCGGCACATCACGATCATGATCTTGCAGCGGGGGTCACCGGCACCGGAGATGTAGAACTTCTCGCCGTTGATGACCCACTCGTCGCCGTCGAGCTCGGCCTTGGTCTGGATCTGCTTCGCGTCGGACGACATGATGCCGGGCTCGGTCATCGCATAGGCCGAGCGGATCTCGCCGCGCAGCAGCGGCTCGAGCCACCGCTCCTTCTGCTCGGGAGTGCCGACCCGCTCGAGCACCTCCATGTTGCCGGTGTCCGGCGCCGAGCAGTTGAGGCACTCGGACGCGAGGCGGTTCTTGCCGAGCTCGACCGCGATGTAGGCGTAGTCGAGGTTCGACAGGCCCTCGCCGGTCTCGCTGTCGGGCAGGAAGAAGTTCCAGAGACCGAGCGAGCGGGCCTTGGCCTTGGCGCCCTCGAGCAGCTCGAGCTGGCCCGGCGCCCAGCTCCACCGGTCGGCCCGGTTCTCGCCGAGCCGGTAGAACTCCTCGGTGATCGGGTCGACCTCGGTGCGGATGAACTCCTTCACCGCCTCGTACAGGGGTCGGACCTTCTCCGACATCCGGAGATCGAAGTCGTCCATGCTCGCGGTCTTGAGCGCTCCACCGGCCATGCGGGTCACCTTTCTCAGTCGGTTCAGCGGCCGCAGCGCGGCCATCCCCAGTCGCCCGGACCCTACGCGATGACCCCCGTCGGCGGAGAACCTCAGCGTCCCGGTGGGCCGCGGCGCGCCCGAGGTCACACGGGTCCGCGATGACCCGCCTCGCGATCGGGCGGTGACCGGTCAGAGCTCGTGCTCGGCGAGCTCGCGGAACTCGTCGGGGACGGAGGCGGCGTCGGAGAGCGCGGTGGAGGTGTACCCGACCGCCGAACGACCGAACTTCCGGCGGATCGCGTCGATCGAGGTGTCGACGGCCCAGCGGGCGCTCCCCGTGGCCGAGCCGGGCCGCACCTCGTCGGCCTCCTGGCCGCCGGGGGCGACCGGCAACTCCAGCTGCAGCACCGGCTGGTCGACCAGGTTCGACACCGAGATCGCGAGCAGCGAGATCTCCGACCGGTCGGGGTGGTCGGCGAGCGCCTGCCACACGAGCTGCTCGGCGATCTCGGTGAGGGTGAGCGTGGTGGACACCGGGGCGTCACCGGTGCGCGACCTGGTGACCGCCCGCATCGGCGCGCCACGGCTCGAGAAGCGGACACGCACCGTGACGGTGCGGCCGGCACGCTGCTTCGCGCGCAGCCGGGTCGCGACCCGGTCGGCCAGGTGACCGAGCACCGACCGGACGAGCTCGGCGGTCGGCTCGCGCCGGCCGAACGCCGACTGGGCCCCGACCGAGCCGGACCGGCGGGTCCCCTCGACCCGACGCTCGTCGTCGTTCGCGGCGAGCGCCCACACCTTGGCACCGATCGCCCGGCCGAGCAGCGACTGCAGCGCGTCGTCGGAGGTGGCCGCCAGCTCGCCGACGGTGCGGATGCCGCGCTCGGCGAGCTTGCGCTCGGTGACCGGACCGACGCCCCACACGAGATGCACCGGCAGCGGGTCGAGGAAGGCGCGCTCGCGTTCGGGGTCGACCACCACGAGACCGTCGGGCTTGGCGACCTGTGACGCGATCTTCGCGAGGTGCTTGGTGCGTGCCGCTCCGACCGAGATCGGCAGACCGATCTCGTCGCGGACCCGCTGCCGGATGCGTGCGGCGATCACACCGGGAGGACCGAAGAGGTGCACCGAACCGCCGACGTCGAGGAACGCCTCGTCGATCGAGATGCGCTGCACGTGCGGGGTGTGGTCGTACAGCACGGCCATCACCTCGTCGGCGAGTCGCTGGTACTCGCGGAAGTGGCCGCCGACGAACAGCAGGTCGGGGCACAGCTGCTTGGCCTTCCAGCCGGCCATCCCACCCTGCACGCCGCGGCGCTTCGCCTCGTACGACGCGGCGAGCACGACGCCCCCGCCGACGGCGATCGGCCGGCCGCGCAGCGACGGGTCGAGCAGCTGCTCGACCGACGCGTAGAACGCGTCGAGGTCCGCGTGCAGGATGTTCGGCCCGGCGACCACCACGCCCATCACGTTAGTCGAACACGTGTTCGTTCCTTGCGCCGGGCGGGCCCGAGCCACTCCGCCATCGTGTCGTCCACCGATCGGTGGACGGCACGATCGGACCAACGGACGTTCCGCCCGCCGCCGCCGAGGTGCACCATCGGTGCATGGATGCGATCACCGTGCGCGGGTTGCGCAAGACGTACACGAGCGGAGGACGGCGGGGCGGTGCATCGTCCCGGGTGGAGGCGGTGCGCGGCATCGACCTCGTGGTCGGTGCCGGCGAGATCGTCGCCCTCCTCGGACCCAACGGAGCGGGGAAGACCACGACGGTCGAGATCCTCGAGGGCGTACGACGGCGCGACACCGGCGACGTGCAGGTGCTCGGCATCGACCCGGCGGACGCGGACGCACACTGGCGCGAGCGGGTCGGGATCGTGTGGCAGACCACCGGCGCGTTCGACGACCTCACGGTACGCGAGGTGGTGCGGCACTTCGCCGGCCTCTACCGCCGGCCGCGGCCGGTGGACGAGGTGATCGAGCGGGTGGGGTTGGCCGGCAAGGCCGACGAGCGGATCGGGCGGTTGTCCGGCGGCCAGCGTCGCCGGCTCGACGTGGCGCTCGGCATCGTCGGCCGGCCCGAGCTGCTGTTCCTCGACGAGCCGACCACCGGGTTCGACCCGGCGGCGCGCCGGCACTTCTGGGAGCTCGTGCACGCGCTTCGCGACGAGGGCACGACGATGGTGCTCACCACGCACTACCTCGAGGAGGCCGAGGCGCTCGCCGATCGGGTCGCGGTGATCAGCCGTGGCCTCATCGTGGCCGAGGGCACCCCCGCCGATCTCGGTGGGCGGGCACAGCAGCACGCCACGGTGGTCTGGGACGACCCGGTCGAGGGCCGTCGGGTCGTCACGTCGGCCACGCCAACGGCGACGGTGCGCGACCTCGCCGCCCGGTTCGGCGGTGAGGTCCCCGGCCTCGAGGTGCACCGTCCCACCCTGGAGGACGTGTACCTGCGCCTGCTCGACGACCACGGTGCGACGCAGCCCGCTCGCGCCGACGACCAGCCGATCGGAGCACGCTCGTGAACGCCACCGCAGGCACCACCACCCGTCCCTTCTCCCCCACCCCGGCCGGTCCCGCCGCACCGTCGCTGCTGCGGACCTCGGTGTCCCGGGCCCGGCTCGACCTGGTCGAACTGCTCCGCGACCGGGAGGCCACGTTCTTCGTGCTCGCCTTCCCCGTGATGCTCCTGGTGCTGTTCGGGTCGATCTTCCGGGAGACGATCAGTGGCACCGGCGTCGAGGCGAGCCAGGTGATGGCGTCGGGCATCATCGCCAGCGGCATCATGTCGGTGAGCTTCGTGAGCCTCGCGATCTCGATCGCCTACGAGCGCGACCTCGGCGTGCTGCTGCGGTACCGCGCCACACCGATGCCGCCCGCGGCGTACTTCCTGGGCAAGACGCTGTTCGTGCTCGTGACGGCCGTGGCCGAGACGGTGGTGCTGCTCGCCGTGGCGGTCACGCTCTACGACCTCGACCTGCCGTCCACCCCCGACCGCTGGGCGATGTTCGCAGCCGTCTTCCTGCTCGGCACGGCCTCCGGATCGGTCCTCGGCGTCGCCGTCTCGTCGGTGCCGAAGAACGCGAAGAACGCCAACGCGATCGTGCAGGCACCCTTCATCTTCCTGCAGTTCATCTCCGGCGTGTACCTGCTGTTCAGCGACGTGCCGCCCGTGCTGCAGCAGGTGGCGGCGCTGTTCCCGCTGAAGTGGATGACGCAGGGTCTGCGCAGCGTCTTCCTGCCCGACTCGTGGCAGGTGATGGAGCCGGCCGGCTCGTGGGAACGCCCGCTCGTGCTGGTGGTGCTGGCCGCCTGGACCGTGGGAGGCTTGGTGCTGTGTCGGATGACGTTCCGCTGGAGCCGCAGCAGGTGACACGCACGCCGAACCGCGGCGTCGCCGCCCCGGAGGCCGACGCCTGGGACCGGGCGAACCCGTGGGCGGGCAGGGTCATCGTCGGCGTGTGCCTGCTCGCCGTCGTGATCGCAGCGTTCGACGAGCGACCGCTGACGAGCACCCTGCCCTGGGGGATCGCGCTCTCGGTCGCCACCTGGCTGGCGGTGCTCGCGCTGGAGCGGGAGATCGGTCCGCAGCCGATCGACGCGGTGGCCGACGACCTCGAGGACCTGCGGTACCTGCGCTGGTGGCTGCCGGTGCTCGCCGGCCTCGCCGGTCTCTGGTTCCTCGCGGTGATGTCGAGCCCGTCGTACTTCGTGGCCCTGTTCGGCCTCTACTGGCTCTTCTGGTCGACCGTCGACCTGCCGTGGGGCGCCCTGCCGGCACTGGGCCTCACCGGGGTGATGGTCCTCGCCAACGAACACTGGGGATCGAGCTGGGCGTCGTCGGCGGCGCAGGGCGCGGTCAGCTTCGGCATGGGGTTCGCGTTCGCGCTCTACCTCCGGGTCGTCATCGACCAGAGCCGCCAGCGCAGCCAGCTGATCACCGAACTCCGCGCGGCGCAGGCGCACCTCGCGACCGCCCAGCGCGAAGCCGGTGTGCTCGCCGAACGCGAACGCCTGGCCCGGGAGATCCACGACACGCTGGCACAGGGGTTCACCTCGATCGTGATGCTGTGCCAGGCGGGCCGCCACGAGCGGGTGGAGCAGGTGGCGCGCGACAACCTCGCCGAGGCCCGGCGACTGGTGGCCGCGCTCCAGCCCGCGGTGCTCGACGGTCGCACCCTGGTCGACGCGATACGGCGGGTGGTCGACGGCTTCCGCGACGACACCGGCCTGCGCGCCACGCTCGACGTGGTCGGTACGCCGCGGTCGCTCGACCGCACCGAGGAGGTCGCGCTGCTGCGAGCGACGCAGGAGGCGCTCACCAACATCCGCAAGCACGCGGGAGCCACCACGGTGGAGGTGCGCCTCCGCTACGACGACCCGGTCACGCTCGCCGTCACCGACGACGGCTGCGGGTTCGACCCGGAGACCGTCGACGGCGGGTTCGGGCTCCGCGGCCTGCGCGACCGGCTCGACGAGGTGCAGGGCGCGTTCGACGTCCGCTCGACGCCGGGCGGTGGCACGACGGTGGAGGTTCGGGTGCCGTGACCTCCCCGCCGCTGCGGATCGTGCTCGCCGACGACCACCCCGTCGTGCGCGAGGGCCTCGCCGCGATGCTCGCCGCACACGCCGACTTCGAGGTGGTGGGCGAGGCGGGCGACGGCGTGGTGGCAGCCCGCCTCGTGCGCGACCTGCAGCCCGACGTGTTGCTCACCGACCTGCGGATGCCGGTGCTCGACGGGGTCGCGCTCACCGCAGAGGTCGCACGCACCGCGCCGTCGGTGCGCGTGCTCGTGCTCACCACCTACGACTCCGACGCCGACATCGTGCGGGCCGTCGAGGCCGGCGCCACGGGCTACGTGCTGAAGGACACGCCCTCGGCGCAGCTGTTCGACGCGATCCGATCCACCGCTCGCGGCGAGACCGTGCTGGCACCGACGGTCGCCGCCAAGCTCGTCACTCGCATGCGCTCCCCCGGACCGGACGCCCTCACGCCCCGGGAGGTCGAGGTGCTCGAACAGGTGGCTCGCGGTCTCACGAACGCGGAGATCGGCCGGGCGCTGTACATCGGTGAGGCGACGGTGAAGACCCACCTGCTGCGAGTGTTCGCCAAGCTCGGTGTCGACGACCGGACCGCAGCGGTCACCGTCGCGATGCAGCGCGGGATCATCGCCACGCCGGACGCCCGGGCCTGAGGGCCGGCGATCAGCTGAGCAGGCGCACCAGCGCGACGAGCCCGACGCACACGATCACGGTCCGCAGCAGGCGTGGGTCGAGGCGCCGGCCGACCTTGGCGCCCACCTGGCCGCCGATGGTCGACCCGATCGCGATCATCGCGACGACCGCCCAGTCGACCTCGGTGGTGAGCACGAACACCACCGACGCCACCGCGTTCACGGTGAGCGCCAACACGTTCTTCGCGCCGTTGAGCCGCTGCAGTCCGTCGTCGACGAAGATGCCGAGGATCGCGATCAGGATGATCCCCTGCGCCGCCCCGAAGTAGCCGCCGTACACGCCGGCGAGGCCGACGAGGAGCACGACCGGCGGGGTGACGTCGCGGTGCAGATGCTCGTGGGCCGACGCCCCGCTCTGGCGGCGGGCGGCCAGCCGCCTGGAGATCACCGGCTGCGTCACGACCAGCACCAGCGCGATCGCGATCAGCACCACGACCACGCTGTCGAACACCTCGCTCGGCAGCAGCAGGAGCAGCGTCGAGCCCGTGAGCGAGCCGAGCACCGAGGCCGGGATCAGCCGCAGCAGCCGCGGCCGCTGCCCGGCGAGCTCACGGCGGTAGCCGTAGGCCCCCGAGAGCGAGCCCGGCACGAGGCCGATGTTGTTCGACACGTTGGCGACCAGCGGGGGGTAGCCGAGCGCGACCAACGTCGGGAACGTGATGAGCGACCCCGAGCCGACGACGGTGTTGATCGTGCCGGCACCGATGCCGGCGAGGAGGATGACGACGGCGTCCCAGAACGTCACGAGACGACGACACCGCCGTCACACGTGATGACCTCCCCGACGGTGAACGCACCGGCGCGCGAGGAGAGGAAGATCGCGAGGCCGGCGATGTCCTCGGGCGTGCCGATCCGGCCCCGCGGGTTGCGGGCGCCGACGAGGCTCCAGTCGGTGCCCTCGACGTCGCCGCCCGTGCCGACGCCGGTGCTCAGCATCCAGGTCGGGAACGGTCCGGGGGCGATCGCGTTCACGATGATGTTGCGCTTCACGAGCTTGGCCGCCATCTGGCTGGTGAGTGCGTGCACCGCTGCCTTGGACGGTCCGTAGGAGTGGGTGTCGAAGATCGGGGTGCGGAGCCCGTCGATCGACCCGATGTTGATCACGCGCGACGGGTCGTCGCGGGTGGCACGTGCCTCGAGCAGCGGCAGGAGGCGCTGGGTGAGGAAGAACACGCCCTTCACGTTGGTGTCGAAGACCTTGTCCCAGCCGACCTCGGGGAACTCGTCGAGCGGCGCACCCCACGACACGCCCGCGTTGTTGACGAGGATGTCGAGGTGCGATTCGCGCTCGCGCAGCTGGGCGGTGAGCGCGTCGATGCCGGCGAGCTCGGCGAGGTTGGCGGGCAGCGACACGCACTCACCGCCGTAGGTGTCGGAGAGCCGCGCGGCCGTCGCGTCGCACTGGTCGGCCTTGCGCGAGCTGATGTACACCTTCGCCCCGTTGGCGAGGTAGCCGGCGGCGATCATCTCGCCGATGCCTCGCGAGCCGCCCGTGACGAGCGCGACCTTGCCGGAGACGGAGAAGAGCGACTGGATGTCCATGGCGGCCGACGGTAGTGCCGCCGCCGCCGGTCAGCGGGATTCCGCCGGGTCCGAGCGCTTCGTGGGGATGCGCCGCGTGAGGTACCAGGTGCCGACGACCGCGAGGCCGACGACTGCGACGGCGATCGGCCACCGCTCACGCAGCAACCAGGCGCTCAGCGCCACCGCGGCCCACATCATCGAGATCGCGAGCACCTTCGCGCGCTGTGGCATGCCGAGCCCGGCGCGGTGGTCGCGCACCATCGGACCGATGTGGGGCAGGTCGAGCACCCACTGCTCGAACCGTGGGCTCGACCGGCTGAAGCACCACGCCGCGAGCACGAAGAACCCGGTGGTCGGCAGACCCGGCACCACCACCCCGACCGAGCCGACACCCACCGCCATGAAGCCGGCGCTCATCCAAGCGGTGCGGGCCACCCGCGAGCGCGACACCCGGGCACCCTTGGTCGCCGCGCGGACCGCGGACGGGGCGGGCGGCAGCTGCTCGTCCATGGATCGAACGGTACCGACCGCGCCGGCCCGAGCGTGGCGCGCGACGACGTGACACGGGGCCGGGCTCGATCGGTTCGCGCGCACCGTGGCGCAACCCGGATGCGGTGGCGCGGTACGTTCTCGCGATGCGCCGCACCCGCCCGACCGCCGTCCGCACCACGTGGCTGGCCTGCCTCGTCGCGACGACACTCGTCGGTGCAGCGTGCGGTGGGGACGGCGACGACACGGCGACGGACACCACGACGCCCACGAGCGCGACGACGGCCACCACGTCGGCGCCCACCGCACCGCCGAGCACCACCGTTGACACCACGCCGGGCGCGGTGCTCACCGCGCCGATCGACTACGTGATCCAGCAGGGCGACTTCCCCTCCACGATCGCCGACCGCTACCTGATCCCGCTCCAGGCACTGCTCGACGAGAACGGGTGGGAGCTCGTCGACCAACAGGTCCCGGCGTTCCCGCTGCCGGGTTCGGTGATCCGCATCCCGGCCGGCGCGACGGTGCCGGCGCCCGTCACCGACACGACGGCCACCGCCGGCGACGGGGCCACCGAGACGACCGCCGAGCCCGAGGACGGGGTGTGCGGCGTCTACGTGATCATGGAGGGCGACAACCCGACGGTGGTCGCGCAGAAGCTCGACACGACGGTGGCGAAGCTGGACGCGGTGAACGCCGACACGAACGGCTACGCCGGGTTCATCCTCGGGCTCACGATCAACGTCCCCTGCTGACGACCGGCTGACGACCGGCTGACGACCGGCTGACGACCGGCTGCCGACGGGCGGACGACGAGCGTGCGGTCCCGGGATGCCGGACCGCTCGAGGTGCGGCGGGCGCCGGATCAGGTGAGGAGGTTGACCCAGTCCTCGACGAGCAGGTAGGCGAGCAGGCCGATCACCAGTGCGGCGACAGCGGTGAAGTGCCAGCGGTACCGGTGCTCGACCGCGTGGAACCGGCGGACGGCGAACACGTCGCACACGATGGCGATGGAGCCGATCGCGATGCCGAGCACCGGGCCGACGCCGGTGGCGAACCCGACGGCGGGGAGCACGAACGGGAAGACGATGTACGTGAGCAGGCACCGCGTGGCCGAGATGAACATCGACTTCTGGAACGCGGAGTAGGCCTGTGCGTTGGTGACGCCCTCGGGACGCTCGCGGATGCGGAGGATCTTGCGGGCGATGACGTCGGCCCGCGACCGCTCGGCGGCAGGCGTACGGGTGCCGGCGTCGGAGGTGGCACCGTGGGGCACCGGGCAGCCGATGCCGGCCCGGGCGAACATCGTGTGGTCGATGGGGCACTTCGCCGCGGTCGCCTCGCCGTCGGCGGACACCGGGGCGTCGGTCGTCGCCTCGCTGGCCGCTGACACCACGGCGTCGGTGGTCGCGGGCGGGGCGTTCCTCGTCTCCATCAGGCCGCACTCTACGACCTCCGCCGGGGCGAGGCACAGCTCCCGGGAGGGTGCGGTCGTCGTCCTACAGTGCGCCGTGAGGACGGCGAGGGGGCGTGCGCCGCCCGTCAGCCGGGCAGGAGGGGCCGATGACCAGCACCATCACCGCGACACCGCTGGACCCGGTGCGGCTCGACCGGGCGCTCGACCGGCTCGTGACGTCCGGCACGGCGGTGGTCGAGGACGTGATCCCGGCCGCCGAGGCCGCCGTCGCACTGGCCCGGCTCTGGGAGGCGGCCGCCGAGAGCGAGCGGCGTGGCGTGTCCACGCGGGCCGAGGCGCTCGACCCGAACCCGGCGAACGTCCGGGTGTGGAACCTGCTCGACCTCGACCCGGTGTTCGTCGAACTGATCGAGCACCCGGCCGCCGTGGCACTGGCGTCGGCGCTCCTCGGACCCGACTTCATCGTCTCGAACTTCACGGCGAACATCGCCCGCCCGGGCAGCGGGTCGATGTCGGTGCACTCCGACCAGTCGCTCGTGATGCCGGCGCCCTGGACCGAACCCTGCACGATGAACGTGATCTGGTGCCTCACCGACGTGCGGTTCGAGAACGGGGCCACCCTGCACGTCCCGGGCAGCCACCGCATCGCCACGCGCGACGACGTGCCGGCCGACCTGGCCGAGCGGATGGTGCCGTTCGAGGCGCCCGCCGGCTCGATCGTCGCGATGGACGGGCGGGTGTGGCACACCTCGGGCCGCAACACCACCGCCGGCGAGGATCGGGCGCTCGCGTTCGCCTTCTACTGCCGTCCGTTCGTGCGACCGCAGTTCAACCACAGCGTGGCGCTGTCCGCCGCGGTGCAGGAGCACTGCTCGCCCACCCTGCGCTACCGGCTCGGCCTCGACGCGTGGCAGAACGTCACGTACGGCCGGGCGTGACCGGCGGCTCCGTTCGCGGAGCCGGTCAGGACGAGAGCAGACCTCGGACGATGGCCACCGCGAAGTCGGGCATGCCCGGCGCGGTGGCCATCCGTTCGAGCTCGTCGCGCAGCAGCGCCCGGCGGTGGTCGTCGAAGCGCTGGTACTGCAGCAGGTCGCCGACCAAGCGGATCACCACACCAGCGTTGATCGGCATCAGCTCGATCACCTCGTCGACGAACAGCCGGTAGCCCTCGCCGCTCGGATCGTGGAACACGCTGCGGTTGCGGGTGGCGAAGGGGAACCACAGTCCCATCACCCGTCCGCGCTGGTGCCGGTCGTAGAGCGGACCGTCGCGGAGGCTGCGCACACGGGCGATGGTGTCGCGGCGTCGACCGCCGCTCTGCGCCCGCAGCCAGCGGTCGAGCAGCTTGGGTGCCTCGGCCCAGCGGGCGTGGGTGTCCGCCACCCAGCCGTCGACCCGCTCGGACGGCACCGCGTGCAGGTGCATCAGCTGGGCGAGTGCCCGGACGGCACGGGTGTGGTCGGCGTGCCGCAGCTGCGCCTCAGCGGTGGCGATCGCGTCCTCCGTGCCGGTGGCGAGCAACAGCGCGAGGCACGGTTCGACCAGCGACCGGCGAGCGATGTCCCCCGCCGCGGTTCCGGCCACGACGTCGTCGGACCACCGATCGAGGACACCGAGCAGGTCGTCGTGCAGCGCCGCGCCCAGGCGGCCGCGCAGCGCGTCGAGTCCGGCGGCGACACCGTCGACGTCGATGGGCGTGTCGCGATCCCCCAGCACGAACTCGTCCGGGACGGCGAGCAGCTGGGCGAGGAGCATCGGCTCGACGTCGCCGGCGATCGTGCGCCGCAGCGCGCCGGCGAGCAGATCGACGTTCCGGTCCAGCCCGGCGGCATCGCCCGCGCGTGAGGCGTCGACGGCGCGGATCATGAGCTCCTGTGCCGCCCACCAACGGGCGAACGCGTCGTCCTCCGCCGCGACGAGCACGGCCAGGTCGTCGGCGGTGTGGTCGGTCGCGAGGTCGACCGGCGCGCTGAAACCGAGGAGCGGGGCGATAGCGAGGTCGTCGGCACGCAGGTGCACCGTGTGCGACCGATCACGCACCACCACGAGGTGCTCGGCGCCGACGACGCCGTCCACCTCCACCGGTGCGGGGCTGCCGTCCGTCCGGCGGAACCCGAGCCGCACCGGAATCGCGACGGGAGGGTCGTCGGTGAGGGCGTCGGTCCGGGTGATCCGCACCTCCGTCGTCCCTGCGGCGGTCGTCCCTGCGGCGGTCGTCCCTGCGGCGGTCGTCCCTGCGGCGGTCGTCCCTGCGGCGGTCGTCCCTGCGGCGGTCGCGTCGGGGCCGCTGTGGCGGGACCGGATCGACAGCGCCGGTCGGCCGGCGAGCCCGAACCACCGGGCGACGGCGTCGACGTCGTCCCCGAGGTCGGGGCGCTCGTCGCGCAGCGCCGTGACGACGTCGTCCACCCCGGCGACGCCGAGGTCGTGCCGGGCGACGAACGCGTCGAACGCGCTGCGCCAAGCGGCGGCGCCGACGAGCGTGCGGAGCATGCCGAACACCTCGGCGCCCTTCAGGTAGGTCGTGCGGGTGTAGAGCTGCTCGGGGTTGCCCACCTCGCCGCGAAGCACGGGGGCACCGATCGTCACCTCCTCCGGGTACTGCAGCCGCCGCAGGTCGGCCACGTCGAGCACCCGGGCGACCGGTCCGAACACGTGCCGGCGCACGTCGTTCTGGGCCGTGAGGACGGTGAGGCCCTCCTTCATCGCGAGCTCACCCCACGACCGCACCGTCACTCGGTTGCCACGCACGTGGTGGCCGTACTCGTGGGCGATGTTCGCCAGGATCAGCATCAGGTCGTCGTCGGTCCAGCCGGCGGGGTCGACCACCAGCAGCGACGCGTCGAAGAACATCAGCCCGTGGTACTCGGTGGCGTCCGGATAGCCCGGGATCGCGACGAACGTGAGGACGTCGAGGTCGTGTTCGATGCCGCCCTGCGCCTCGTCGAACGCGATGACCTCGGCCATCGTGCGCAGCCCGAACCCGGCACCGGCCGTGAGGCCGCGCGGCGCGGCGATGCGCAGCTCGATCGAGCGTCCGCTCCGCGTGGTGTGCGTGGTGGACACCGTCTCGAGATCGCCGGCGACGACGGCGAACAGGTAGCTCGGCTTCGGGATCGGGTCGACGTGCCGGGCGAGGTGACGGCCGTCGCCGAGGACGACCTGCTCCACCAGGTCGCCGTTGGCGAGCAGCACCGGGTACGCGGCTCGGTCGGCGACCAGCGTGACGTCGTAGGTGGCGCGCTGGTCGGGACGGTCGAGCGACCACGTGATGCGACGGAACCCCTCGGGCTCGCAGTTGGTGCTGATCAGGGTGGGCCTCGACGTGATGCCCTTGTCGCCGATCGTGCCCGGCCGCACGCTGACCACGGTGCGCACGACGTGGGCGTCGCCGGCGAGGTCGAGGCTGAGGGTGCGCTCGCCGAGCACGTCGGCGCCCAGCGCCACCGGCTCACCGTCGACGGCCACCTCGTGGGTGGTGAGGCTGCGACCGTCGAGCACGAGCGGGCCGCGGGGCACGCCCTCCGTGCGGCGCACGTGCGAGGCACACGTGACCCGCACCTCGTCCGCCGTGAGGTCGAGCCGCAGCTCGAGGTGGTCGACCCGCCACGACGACGGTGCCGCGGCGGAAGTGGCGGCCGGCGCGTTCACGCCGCGGTCCGGTGGCGGGAGACGAACTCGTCGACGAGCGACACGCACCGGTCGATCTCCTCGACCGTGTTGTAGTGCGTGGGACCCACGCGCACGACGCCGCCCCTCGACAGCAACCCGAGCCACTCGACGACGGGCACCGCGTACGAGTGGCCGTTCCACACGTACACGCCGTGGCGGTCGAGGAAGCGGGCCACCTCGGCGGGGTCGACGGGCGCCGGTCCGTCGACCGTGAACGACACCGTGGGCACACGTCGGTGGAACGCGGCCGGGTCGGTGATGCCGTGGACGCGCACCCCGGTCACCTGCTGCAACCCGGCGATCAGGCGCGCTGCGAGCACCTCCTCGTGGGCCACCATCGCCCGCAGCGCGGCGTGCACCTCGACGGTGCGCTCGGGCAGCTCGCCGTCGTCGGCGCGGAACTCCTGGCCCATCGTGCGCCCCACCCACTGCAGGTACTCCACCGCGCCGATCGTGCCCGCCTGACCCTCGAGCGACTGGCAGCCGGTCTCCCACCGGTCGGGCGCGACGTCGGGGACGTTGCGCAGCTTGGACACCGGGAGCTCGGCGAGCAGCTCCTCGCGTCCGTACAGCACGCCCTGGTGCGGCCCGTAGAACTTGTAGGCGGAGGCGACCAGGAAGTCGCAGCCGAGCGCCTGCACGTCGATCGGGCCGTGCGGCGCGTACTGGACGGCGTCGAGATAGGTGATCGCCCCCACCTCGCGGAGCCGGCGCACCATGTGCTCGACCGGGTTGATCGTGCCGAGCAGGTTGCTCGCGACGTTGATCGCGGCGAAGCGCGTGCGCTCCGTGACCAGGGCGTCGAACACGTCGAGGTCGAGCTCGTAGGTGTGGCGGTCGAACGGCACGGTGTGCACCACCAGCCCCCGCTCGGCCGCCATGATCCGCCACGGCGAGTTGTTGCCCTCGTGCTCCATGTGCGTGGTGATGATCTCGTCACCCTCGCGGAAGCGACCCGCGAGCGCACGCGCCATCGTGAACGTGAGCGTCGTCATGTTCGGTCCGAACACGATCTCGCGCTCGGAGCGGGCGTGGTAGAAGTCGGCCATCGCGAGGTGGGCCTGACGGGACATCTCGGTGGCGCGCACGGAGGTGCGGAAGTTGCCGTGCATGTTGGCGTTCCACTCCACGAGGGCCTCGGTCATCCGCTCGAGCACCCGCCGCGGCACCTGGGTGCCCGCAGGGTTGTCGAGGTAGGTGCGCGGCCCGTCGTCGTGGGTGAGCGCGAGCGCCGGGAACTCGGCACGGATCACGTCGAGGTCGAGCATCGCTGGGGTCCCCCGTTCTCTTGTACGGTGTGCAACACTAGCGCGACGACCGGGGAGGGACGGTGGACGAGGAGCTGGTGGACGAGGAGCAGGTGGACGAGAACCGGACGAGCGCCGACATCGACGCCCGCCGCAGCGCGGTGCTCCACGGCCTCCTGCCGATCATGCGGATCGCAGACCGGCCGCTGCGCTCCACGCTCACCGAGCGCATGCACCACCACGCCTGTCCCGGCGTCGGCATCGCCGTGATGCACGACGGCCGCATCGACTGGGCGGACGGGTTCGGCCGGCGCCACGCCGACCGCCCCGACCCGGTCGGCCCGGAGACGGTCTTCATGGCGGCCAGCTGCAGCAAGCCGGTCACGGCGATGCTCGTGCTGCAGCAGGTGGACCGGGGTGTGCTCGACCTCGACACCGACGTGAACACCTACCTGCGGCGCTGGCACGTGCCGCCGAACGAGTTCACCGCCGAGCAGCCGGTCACGCTGCGCCACCTCCTCAGCCACACCGCGGGCGTGACGGTGAACGGGTTCGGCGCCACCGTGAACGACGGACGACCGGTCGCCGACGTGTTCGACCTGCTCGCCGGGCGGCCACCCGCACGCAACGCCCCGATCTTGGTCGACAAGCCCTACGACGGCACGGACCGCTACTCGGGCGGCGGCTACGTGATCGCCCAGCTCGTGCTCGAGGACGTCCTCGACGCCACGTTCGACCGGATCGCCGACGAGCACCTCCTCACCCCGCTCGGCATGACGCGCAGCTCGTTCGTGCACCCGCTGACACCACGTCTTTGCGACGACGTCGCCGCAGGCCACGGCGACGGCGGACGCCCGCACCCCGGCGACTGGATGATCTCGAGCGAGATGGCCGCCGGCGGCCTGTTCAGCACCGCCCGCGACTACGCGACCTTCCTGCTCGCGTGCCGCGACGCGTGGCTCGGGGTTCCCGGCGCCGTGCTCGGCAGATCGCTCGCCCAGGAGATGACCACCCGCCACGGCCACGGCGTGTTCGGCCTCGGCGTGAAGGTGATGGGCGACGGCTCGACCGCCCGGATCAACCACGGCGGCTCCAACGACGGCTACCAGAGCGAGACCAATCTCTACCTCGAGTCGGGCGACGGCGCCGTCGTGCTCACCAACGCCGTCTCCGGCATCTACCTGTTCCGCGAGATCCTGAACGGCATCGCCGACGTGTACGACTGGCCCGCCTACATGCCGGCACCGAAGCGACTGCACACCTTCACCGAGGCGGATCTGCAGCGCTACGTCGGCGAGTACCGCATCGAGCTCGGCATCGAGCTGCCGCTGCTGCGCGTGTGGGCCGAGGACGGCCGCCTGTTCAACGAGATCCCCGGCCTGCGCTTCGGTGTGCAGGAGGTGTTCTGCGACACCGACGGGGTGCTGTTCAACCAGACCGGCCCGTTCGAGACGCGCACCGTCGACGGCCCCGACGGCCGGGTCGCCGCGCTGCACGTGTACGAGGGCGACGTCGAGATCATCCGCGCCACGCGAGTTGCGGCTCCGTGAACGATCCGCGCCCACGCACGACCGCTCTTGTACGGCGTGCAATACTGCCCGTCATCACACCTCAGGGGGAGCTGTCATGGTGATCCGATCCACCCGGCGACTCGTCGCCGTCGCCCTCGTCGCCACCGCCGGTCTGGTCGCCGGCGCGTGCGGGGGCAACGACCCGTCCGACGCCACCACCGCCACGGTCGCGCCCGTCACCACCGACGCCGGATCCACCGACGCCACGGACGCGCCCGACGAGACCGCCGCCCCGTCCACGGCGCCGGTGTTCACCAACGCGCCCACCACCACCGCCGCTGCCGAACCCGAGCCGACGCCGGGTGGCACCCTGCGGGTGGGTATCGAGGGCGAGTCCACCGGGTACGCGCCCTATCTCGACCCGTGGACCAACGCCGGCCACAACGTGGCCAAGGCGATCTTCGACACCCTCGCCGTGTACGACGCGAGCGGCAAGGTGGTGCCGTTCCTGGCCGAGTCGATCACCGGCAACACCGACGCGACCGTGTGGACGATCGTGCTCCGCGACGGCATCTCGTTCCACAACGGCGAGCCGCTCGACGCCGAGGCCGTGCGGCTCAACTTCCAGGCCGTGCTCGACAGCGCCCAGTACAAGGACCAGCTGTCGCTGCTGGCGAGGATGACCGTCGTCGACGACCTCACGCTGGAGCTCACGATGAGCAGCCCGTGGGGCACGTTCCCCAACACCCTCGTCGGCGTGATCGGCACACAGGTGGGCTACATGGCCGCACCGGCGATGCTCGCCTCGCCCGAGGGCAGCCGCAACCCGATCGGCACGGGTCCGTTCCGGTTCGTGGAGTGGGTGCCCGACGACCGGTTGATCGTCGAGCGCAACGACGACTACTGGCTGGGGGCGCCGTACCTCGACGGCATCGAGTTCCGCCCGATCGCCGACTCCACCGCCCGCAAGGCCGCGTTCGACGCCGGTGACATCGACGTGTACTACACCGGCAGCTCCAGCGAGATCGTCGAGTACTTCGAGCAGCAGGCGGCCGGCGAGGTCGGGGTGACCATCGGCGCGCCGAGCGAGCCCGACGTGGTGATGTTCAACACGGCCAACGCGCCGCTCGACGACGTCCGCGTGCGTCGGGCACTGGCGATGTCGGTCGACATCCCCCGCCTGTACGACTACCTCGAGGCGACGGGCGTGAAGCAACCGCTCACGGGCCCGTACGCGTCGAGTTCGTTCTGGTTCGTCGAGAGCGACTACCCCGCCTACGACCCGGCCGCGGCAGCCGCGCTGATCGAGGAGTACGAGGCCGAGGTCGGCCCGGTGACGTTCGAGTTCGCCGGCGGCCAGGACCCGTTCATCACCAGCTACCAGGAGCTGTTCCAGTCGATGTGGGCCGAGATCGGTGCGGAGGCGAACATCGTGAGCCGTGCCCAGAGCGAGAACATCGACGCCGTGCTGAACGACGACTTCCAGGTGATCCTGTGGGGCGGCATCGGCGGCGGCGACCCCGACGCCGACTACACCCAGTTCCACTCGGGTGGGCTGAACTTCTCGAACTTCACCGACCCGGCGATCGACGCCGCGATGGACGCCGGACGGGCGCTCGCCGATCCCGAGGCCCGCAAGGAGCAGTACGCGATCGTGCAGCAGATCCTGGGTGAGCAGGTGCCGTACATCTGGACCGGCACCAACCAGTTCGGGGTGATCACGCAGGCCGGCGTGAACGGCATCGCCGACTTCACCCTGCCGGACGGCGACGCCGGTCAGCCCATCAACGGCGGCCGGTTCTACCTGAAGGACGTCTGGATCGCCGCATGACCAGCGTGCTCGTGTCGCGACTGGCACGGCTGCTGGCCGTGCTGCTCGCGGTCACGGCCGCGTCCTTCTGCATGGTGAGCCTGCTGCCCGGCGACACCGTCACGGCGATGCTCGGCGCGAACGCGTCCGAGGAGGACCGTGCCGCCGTGCGCGAGGAGCTCCGCCTCGACGACCCGCTGCCCGTGCGGTACGCCCGCTGGGTCGGCGACGCCGTGACCGGCGATCTCGGCACGTCGTACCGCACCCGTCAGCCGGTCACCGAGGCGATCGGCCAGCGCATCGGGGTGACGCTGCAGCTCGTGGTGCTGTCGCAGCTGATCGCGCTCGCGGTGGCGGTTCCGATGGCGATCTTCGGTGCGCTGCGTCCCGGCTCGCTCCTCGACAAGCTGCTGAGCAGCACCCAGCTCGCGCTGCTCGCCACTCCGGGCTACCTCGTCGCCGTCGGGTTGATGGCGGTGTTCGCGGTGCAGCTCGGATGGTTCGACACCACGGGCTACGTGCGCTTCACCGAGAACCCGCTGCTGAACCTGAAGTCGCTGCTGCTGCCGGCGCTCGCGCTCGCCGCCGAGCAGATCGCGCTGTACGCGCGGGTGCTCCGCACGGACCTGGTGAACACCTTCGACCAGGACTTCATCTGGTTCGCCCGGGCGAAGGGGAACAGCACCCGCCGGATCGTGCTGCGCCACGCGCTGCGCCCGTCGTCGATCGGCATCGTCACCCTCACCGGCATCTCGGTCGGCCGCATGATCGGCGGCACGGTGCTCGTGGAGACGATCTTCTCGCTGCCCGGCCTCGGCCGGTACACCATCGACGCGATCAACAACCGCGACTTCATGGCGCTGCAGGGCGCCGTGGTGGTGCTCACGGTGGGCTTCGTGCTCGTGAACTTCGTCGCCGACCTGCTGCACGGCGTGCTCGACCCGCGCATCCGGACGGCGGTGCGACCCGCATGACCGCCACCGTCTCACGCACCCGCACGGCGGCGTCGGACGCGACGCCGGTCGACGACGGGGTGCTCCACCCCGAGCCGCTCGGCCTCGCCGTCTGGCTGTCGATGGCCTGGCTCACCCTGCTGTGCCTCGCCGCCGCGCTCGCCGACGTGCTGCCGCTGTACGACCCGGCCGACACCCGCGCCGGCATCCCGCTGTCCATCCCGACGGGACAGAACTGGCTCGGCACCGATCAGCTCGGACGCGACCTGCTGTCGCGCACGATCTTCGGTGCACGGGTGTCGATCGTCGTCGGCGTCGCCGCGGTGCTGCTGTCGGCCGTCGTCGGTGGCGTGATCGGTCTCGCCGCGGGCTACTTCAAGCGGCGGGTGGACACGGTGTCCATCTTCGGCGCCGACGTGCTGATGGCGTTCCCGACCGTCTTGCTCGCCGCGTCGATCGTGGCGTTCACCGACTCCCGCGGGTTCCTGGTGGTGGTGCTGGCGATCGCGCTGATCTACCTCGGCCCCACCATCCGCATCGTGCGGGCGCTCACGCTCACCATCTCCAACCGCGAGTTCGTGCTCGCGGCCCGCTCGCTCGGGGCGACGAACGCCCGGGTGTTGCGCCGCGAGATCGCCCCGAACGTGGTGCCGACGCTGCTGTCGATGATGATCGTCGCGATCGCCGGCGCGGTGGTGGCCGAGGGTGGCCTCGCCTACCTGAACCTGTCGGTCGCCCCACCCACGCCCACGTGGGGCGCGATGATCGCCGCCGGCAAGCCGAAGCTCGACGAGAGCCTCTACCCCGTGCTCGTCCCGGGCGGAGCGCTGTTCCTGACCGTGCTGTCGCTCACCCTGATCGGCGACGCCATCCAGAAGCGCCACGGCCGCAACCTCGGCGCCATCTGACGCCGAACTCCATTCACCGATCCCGCCGGACCTCATGAGGCGAAGGCGATCTCCGCCGTCATCACGTTCGCGACCGGGCGGGCTGGAGGCGTGGAGAAGCACAGACCTCGCCCCGCTCGGCTATCGGGTGATCTGCTGACACTCCGAGAAGACGCCGTTGAGCTCGCACTCCACCGTCACGCCTTGGATCTCGTACTGCAGGAATGCCCTCGGCTCGTCGAGCGATCGCTCGATGACCAAGTAGTTGTCCAGAAGTCTCGATGGATAGCTCGGCTCGAGACGAGGGTTCTGCGCGGCAAGCGGAAGGATGTAGATCTCCAAGGAGCGGTCGCCGACGGAATCGGAACCCAGGGCTCCCACCCACGCAAGGTCCGCCGAGCACGAGTACCACGGCCCCACGGATCCGATCGACGCCGTGCGGCAGAGCGGGTCCGCCTCGTCCACGTCGATGCTGTACTCGATCGAGATGGACCCACTCCCGATGCTCGACTCCAGCGGTCCTTCGGACGCTCCCGTCGCGGATGGCTCTCCGCACCCTGCAGAGATCAGCACGAACGCGGAACTCGCGATCAGGACTCCGCTCCTCATGCCTCGTACTCGCCGGGTCAGGTGCGCCTGCGGCGGGGTTGCATCTGGCTCGCGATGCCGTCGAGCAGCAGGCGCAGCAGGTAGTCGTAGGAGTCGTCGAGGGACCGGGCGGCGTCCTCGTTCCAGCGGATCGACAGCGCCCGGTCGGCGAACAGGTGGAAGTGCTGGGTGATGTGCGGGAACTGCTCGGGATCGAGACCGCTCATCTCGGCCTCGAGGTCGTCGGCCTCGGCCGGAGGCGGCGGGTCGGTGGCCATCGACAGCTCCAGCACCACGAAGCCGCGCACCGCACCCATCAGCGCGTTGTAGGCGTGGACGATCTGATCACCGAGGCCGAGCTCGGACAGCTTGCCGATGATCGCGTCCGGGATCCGCAGCGTCTCCACGTTGCGGGCTCGTTCCACGGTGACGAGCCGGGCGACGTGGGGGTGGCGCAGTGCGTGTGCCCGGTACCGGCGCGCCAGCTCGACCATCCACTCGCGCCAGTCGGTGAGGTGATCCGGGAGCTCGATGCCCTGCACCCACGTCAGCTCCACGAGCCCCAGCAGCTGCGAGCGGTCGCCGACGTGCCAGTAGAGGGTGGCGGGGAAGACGCCGAGCTCGTTCGCGACCGCGCGCATCGAGAAGCTGTCGGCGCCACGCTCGTCGATCATGCGGAACGCCGTCTCGACGATCGCGTCGGCGGTGATCGGCACCTCGGCGCGGGCGCCGCGCTTGCGTGCGGGGGTGGCTGCGGTCATGGGGTCTCCCGGGGTCGGCGTGCTCCGCCCGACACGTCGTGGTGGATGATACCGAGCCTCATCTCGACGCCCCGGGGACCGTGCGGATGGTGTGGACGGTCGCGCCGAGGTCGGCGAGGGCGTCGCGGTCGACGGTGATGCCGAGGCCGGGGCCCGACGGGACGCGCAGCTGCGACCCGTGGAGCTCGAACGGCTCGGTGAGGTCGCGGCGCCAGTACCGGTCGCTGGCGGACAGGTCGGCCGGGAACACGAAGTTCGGCAGCGATGCGAGCGCCACGTTCGCGGCGCGGCCGATGCCGGTCTCGAGCATGCCCCCGCACCACACCGGCACGCCCCGGTCGCGGCACAGGTCGTGGATGCGCCTGGCCTCGAGCAGCCCGCCGACCCTGCCGACCTTGATGTTCACGATGCTGCACGCACCGAGGTCGAGCGCGGTGGCGGTGTGCGTGGTGGACAGGATCGACTCGTCGAGGCAGATCGGGGTGCGCATCCGTCGGGCGAGGTCGGCGTGGGCCTGCAGCTCCTCCGGGGCGAAGGGCTGCTCCACCATCAGCAGGCCGAACTCGTCGAACGACGCCACCAGATCGGCGTCGGCCGGGGTGTACCCGGCGTTCGCGTCCACCTGCAGTGCGAGGTCGGGATGGGCAGCGCGCACCGCTCGCAACGGCTCGCGGTCCCACCCCGACATGACCTTCAGCTTCACCCGCCGGTAGCCGTCGGCCACGTAGCCGGTCACCTGCTCGACGAGCTCGTCGACGGTGGGCGTGATCCCCACCGACACCCCGACGTCGACCGCGGCACGTTCGCCGCCGAGGTACCGCGCGAGCGGCACGCCGTCGGCGCGCAGCCCTGCGTCGAGCACGGCCATCTCGAGCCCGGCCTTCGCCGCGCGGTAGCCCTTCACCTGCGCGCACCTGGCACCGACGTCCTCGGGCCGGAGGTCGGCGCCGAGCACGGCCGGGACGAGCCATCGTTCGAGCACGAGCGACGCGCTCTCGGTGAACTCCTCGTTGTAGAACGGCTCGGCGTGGGCCGCGGCCTCACCCCAGCCCTCACCGACGTCGGTCATGACGTGCACCAACAGCACGTCGCGCGCGTGCTGCACGCCGAACGAGGTGCGGAACGGCCGCACGAGCGGCATCGCCACCCGCACGAGCTCGACGGCCTCGATCCTCACGCCGCACCACCGAGCACCACGTAGCCGCGCTCCCCCATCCGCACCGGGCGGCCGACCGCGAGCGCCGAGGCGAGCGCGTCGCTCACCTGGCGGCGCCACTCGGCGGCGCGTGCCGGGTCGTCGTCGCGGAGCCGGTGATGATCCGTCGGCAACTCCAGCTGCAGGTCCTCGGGCGCAGCCACGGTGGCGGCGCCACCGACCCGACGGTCGAGCCGCCACGACACCTCGAGCCGGTCGGTGCGGTCGCCGGTGTTGAACGAGTCGCGTCGGTCGCCGTAGCAGTGCGGCAGGAACGCGACCGGCTCGGCGCCGAGGCGCACGAGGTTGAACCGGGCGTTGGCGAGCAGCATCGGGTCGAACGTCCAGCGCATCTCGGTGATCCCGTGACGCAGCGCCTGCGCCCGCTGCGCGAGCTTGAGCGCGTAGCCGACACCGCCCGATCGCAGCTCGCCGAGCACGCCCACCTGGTGCGAGTGCAGATGCACCCCGCCGTTCCAGCCGAGGAACCCGATCGCGAACCCGACCGCTCGTCCGTCCGGATGCCGCGCGAGGTGGAGGCCGGCGCCGCCGATCGCCATCCCGCGCAGCAGGTTGCGCGGCGGCACCACCTCCGCGCCCCAGATCGCGAGCAGCACGGCGCGCAGCTCGTCGAGCTCGTCCGGGTCCGAGAGCTCTGCCACCTGCACCCCGGCCCGCTCGGACGCGGCGAGCGCCTCCACGTGCGCGACCTCGGTGTGCGGGTGGTGCACCTCCACCGGGGAGACCGCGCGGTGCTCGTCCGCCGTGCTCATCCGTCGCCCTCGGCGTGGGCGCGGAGCACGTCGGCCACGGAGGCGGTGACGCGCCGTGCGGTCGGGAGGTCGAGGAACTCGTCGGGACCGTGGGCGTTCGAGCCGGGGCCGAGCACGCCGACGAGCAGGAACTGGGCGTCGGGGAACGGGTCGCCGAGCATGCCCATGAACGGGATCGTGCCGCCCACCCCGCAGGAGGCGACGGGTGCGCCGAAGTGCCGGAGGCTCGCCGCCTCGGTGGCACGGGCGAGCCACGGCGCGAACTCCGGCGCGGCCCAGCCGGGTCCGCGCGCACCCTGGTGCAGCTGCACGCGGGCACCGTACGGGGGATCGGTCTCCAGCCGTGCCCGCAGCTCGTCGCCGACGGCCCACACGTCGGCGGTCGGGGGCACACGCAGCGACAGCTTCACGGACAGGCGCGAGCGGAACACGTTGCCCGCGTCGGCCACCGGCGGGAGCCCGTCCACCCCGATCACCTCGAGCGCCGGCAGCCAGGTCTCCGCGACGAGCTCGTCGACGGCGTCGGCGCGAACGGACCGCACACCCGGCAACGGCCGGAACGAGGTGGACAGGGCGGGGAACGAGGCGGCGGCGATGCGCGCCTCCTCGACGCGGTACGGCGGGATCTCGACGTTCGCGGACCGCACGAACACGTCGCCGGTGGCCGCGTCCTCGATTCGGTCGAGCAGCTGCCGCAGGATGCGGAACGACGACGGCAGCACGCCGCTGGCGCGGCCGCTGTGCGGGTCGTCGAGGCACACCTCGATGTCGAGGACACCACCGACCACACCCCGGGTCGACGTGGTGGTCCACAGCCGGTCGTAGCTCTCGCAGAAGGAGTCGAGCGCGATCACCAGGTCGACGTCGCCGAAGCGGGGCAGCAGCTCGGCGAGATGGGCCTCGAGATGCACGCTCGAGCTCTCCTCGCTCGCCTCGATCATCACGACGATGCGGGCGTGCGATCCGCCGGCCTCGCGCACCGCCTCCACCGCGATCAGCGCGGCGACGACGGAGTAGCCGTCGTCCGCGCCACCACGCCCGTAGAGCCGCTCTCCCCGCAGCACCGGCGTCCATGGGCCGAGTCCGTCGGACCACGGCAGCATCTCCGGCTGCTTGTCGAGATGGCCGTACATCACCACCGTGCGATCGGCGAGCGAGGCCTCGGTGGCGGGGATCTCCACCAGCAGCACCGGTGTGAGTCCCGGGCGCTCGATCAGCTCGACGGTGGCACCGTCGAGCGATCGCGCCGCCGCCCAGTCGCGCAGCAGGCGCGCGGCCCGGGCGATGTGGCCGTGCTCCTCCCACGCGGGGTCGAACATCGGCGACCGCGCCGGGATCGCGACGTAGTCCATCATCGTCGGCACCGCACCGGCCCAGGCCTGGTCCACCCACGTCGTCGTCATCGCCGCTCCTCCTCCACCCTCACTCGTCCTCCGCCCTCACCCGTCTCCGCCCTCACCCGTCCGCCGGCGTGAACGCCATCAGCTCGGCACCATCCACCAGCACGGCGATGCGGGTGACCGCGCCACCATCGGTGGCGACCTCCAGCGTCGCGCCCGTCTCCTCGTCGAGGAAGGTCGTCGCCCCGAGCGGCAGCATCCGGCGCCTCCCGTAGGGCGCCGGGCTGAACAGCTCACCGTCCTCCACGCGCAGCTTCATCGGCCGGCCGAACGGTCCGACGTAGGTGCCCGCGTACGAGGCGAGCACCGCCGGGTCGACGTCGGCGAGCACGATCGGAGGCCCGTCGAGCTCACCCCACCCGTACTCCTCGGCGAACGCGCGCCGCACCTCGGCGCACAGGGTGGTGCCGTTGTCGGCGTTGGTGAGCACCACACCGCCCACCGGCCGCTCGACGAGGGCGTCCATCTGCGAGCGGAAGCCCTCGTTGCCGCCGCTGTGACCGAAGCGGCGCAGCTCGCCCTCGCCGCCGAGCTCGGGCCCCAGACCGAAGCTGCCGTCGCCGAGCGGCGTGATCATCTCGTGCGCCGTCGCACGCGAGATCGGGCCGGTGCGGTCGCCGCGCAGGATCTCCTGGACACCGACGAGCCAGCGCGCCAGGTCGACCGCGGTGGTCCAGAGCCCGGCCGCCTGCAGCTCGGGATACACGTGGTGTCCGCCGGCCGCGAGGCGACCCGATGCGCCGTGTCCGGTCGCGGCGCGGCGGCGCCGATCGGCGGCGAGCGGCTGGTCGTAGGCGCTGTCGACCATGCCGAACGGGCGCAGCACCAGCTCGGTCATCAGCTCGGGGAACGCCCGACCGGTCACCTCCGTGACCAGCAACTGCACGATCGTCGTCCCGCCACCCGAGTACTGCGTCCGGGTTCCCGGCGGGGCGAACGACTCGACGGCCGACGTGTTGGCGACGCCGCCGCCCGACAGCACCTCGGGCACCGTGGGCAGCGTCGTCCCGACCGCGTAGCCCGGGAAGCCCGGCACGGTGGTACCGGCGGTGTGGCTGAGCAGATGGCGCAGCGTGACCGGTTGTTCGGCGGTGTGGGGGCTGTCGGGTAACCGCCACGAGCGGAGCCGGTCGTTCACCGGTTCGTCGAGGTCGAGCTCGCCCCACTCCACCAGCACGAGCACCCCCGCTGCGGCGACCGCCTTGCTCATCGAGGCGGCCTGGAACAGCGTGGTGGCGTGCACGGGGCCGCCGCCGTCCGCAGTGGCGCCGTACCCCGCGGCCCAGCTCACCTCGCCGTCGTCGACCACGGCGATGCTGCAACCGGGCACCTGGTAGCGGGCCATCCGATCGGCCACCGTGAACCGCTCGACGGGACGGTTCGCGATGCGCAGCACCGGGGTGAGGCCGTGCTCCACCCGGGCGCGGCGTGCTGCTGCGTCGCCGGTCACGACCGTGCCTCCCACACGTCCACCGGAAGGTGGTCGCGCACCGCCGCCACCGCACCGAGCGCGAGGGCGTCGGGCCGCCGTGCCGACTGGTTGATCGTGCCGGTGACGGTGATCCCGCTCACGGGGTCGGCGTGCATGATCACCCCCCAGTGACCGCGGTGCCCGCGGAACACCGTGCCGTGGAGATCGCGGGCCTCCACCCCCATGCCGTAGCCGAGGTACCCGGGCGAGTGCAGCGCCGGGTCGAGCGTGCGGAACCGCCAGTGGAGCACCTCGCCGAGCTCGGGGTCGGGCACCACCCGACCGTCCACGAGCGCCCGGGCGAACACGGCCAGCTCGTCGAGCGTGGACACCAGTCCCCCGCCCGCCCAGTCGCTGCTGCCGTGGATCGCCATCACGTCGAACGGGCCCTCGTACGCGTGGCTGATCGCCGGCCCACGGTGGGGCTCGAAGCCCTCCAGGTAGGTGCCGGTCATGCCGAGCGGGTCGAGGATCCGCGCCCGGTAGCTCTCCCACAGCGGTCGGTTGTCGAGGGTCTCGATGACCACGCCGGCGAGGACGTACCCCGTGTCGGCGTAGGCGTAGCCGTAGCCCTCACCGGGCGGGAAGTGCGGCGTGCCCCACGCGATCGCCCCCTCCACCATCTCGCGCGGGGTCCAGACATGACCGGGATCGGCGGCGAGCGCCCGCCCGTACTCGGGGCTCATCGCGTAGTCGAACAGCCCGCTGGCGTGGGTGAGCGCCTGGCGCACCGTGATCCGGTCGCCGGACGCGACGCCGTCGATCACGTGCACCCGGGCCATGACGTCGGCCCAGTCGTCGGGGAGGAGGTCGACGAGACGGTCGTCGAACGTCATCGCCCCCTCGTGGACGAGCTGCGCGACGACGGCGGCCGTGAACGGCTTCGTCACGCTCGCGACGCGGAACGGCGAGTCCGGCGTGGCCGGATCGGTGGCGTCGTCGTGCTCGCCTCGACGCCGGAGCCCACCCGCGGCTCGGCGGGCCACGATCCCGATCGCGGGCACCTCGACGCGCAGCAGGCAGGGCTCGTCCCCCACTGCGTGCTCGGCGTCGACGAGCGCCTGCAGGGCGTCGCCGAACCCGGTCGTGTCGTTGCCGTCGGTCATGCGGAGCTCCGTTCGTCGTGCGGGCGGACCAGGCGACGCGCGTGCAGGAACTCGATCGCGTCGTCGCGGCCGGCGCCACCACCGAGTGCGGCCATCGTGGCGAGCCGTGCCTTCTGCGCGGTGAGGCCGCCCGCACCGACGGCACCGAGCAGATCGAGACCCTCCGACCGCGTGGTGCCGGTGAAGGGACGCGACGCGAGCACCACCAGGGTGCCGGCGCGCCAGGCCTCGTGGATCGGTGCCCACAGCGTGCGCGGCACGTTGAGGTCGCCGAACACCTCCAGCACCGCACCGCGACGACCGTCGAGCGTCCGCGCCACCTCGCTCGGATCGATGCCCGGGTACACGGTGAGCAGCGGCACGTCCGGGGCGAGGTCGGTCGCGTGCGGCCCGGCGAGCGGCGCGTCGTCGTGGACGATGACCGTGCCACCCTGGACGGTGCCCACCGGGCCGAGGGGTGCGGACGAGAACGCGTCGAGCGAACCGGCGTCGCACTTCACCACGCGGGCCGCGGCGTGCAGCAGCCCGTCGACGCACACGAGCACGCCGCGCCCGCGGGCGGCACGGTCGCCGGCCACCACGAGCGCGTCGAGCAGGTTGCGCGGACCGTCGGGCTGCGGGTGCGAGTGCACGCGCATCGAGCCGGTGAACACCACCGGCGGACGGTCGGCTGCGGCGGGCAGCAGGAGGTCGGCGAGGAACGAGGTGAGCTCGATCGTGTCGGTGCCGTGGGTGACCACCACGCCGTGGCCGTCGGCCACCGCGTCGCGCACGTGCCCGGCGATCGCGGACATGTCGTCCACCGACAGGTGCGAGCTCGGCCCGGCCGCGACGTCGACGACCTCCACGTCCACCCCGGCACGGTCGAGGTCGTCCACCAGCTCGGCGACGAGCTCGCTCCCTGCGAGCTCGGTCCAGCCCCGGCCGTCGTGGTGCGACGAGATCGTGCCGCCCGTGGCGATCAGCCGCACGGTCACGTGCGCACCCCCGGCGACGCCGAGGCCGGCCGGTGCCGGCGCGGTTCGACCCGCCACGCGTGCTCGTCGAGCGTGTCGAGCGGGAACACGGGTCGGGGCAGGTGACGCCAGGTCAGCGTGTGCAGCTCGGGTGTCGCCACGCCCGGCGCGCCGACCTCGACGATCCGGTCGTCGCCGAACAGGTGGTCGAAGCCGGCCCGGAAGTGGCCTCGTGACTTCACCACCACGACGCGTGCACGATCGGGCTCGAGGCCGCAGTGGCGCAGGGTGTCGTCGTCGGCGCACTGCACCGGGGCCGACGACACGCCGACGGTGATCCCGTCGGGTCCGCCGATGCGCAACCCGCAGCACCGGCCGGGATGCCGGGTGCTGCCGGCGTACACGCCGCGGCTGGGCACCAGCGGGGCGTCGGTGAGCGCGACCACCTCCGCGGTGACCGCGAGCCGGGGGGCGAGCGGGAGGTCGCGGTCGCGGTTGAACACGGCCTCGATCGTCGCGCCGATGCCCGCCCGCCACGCGTGTTCGACCACGGCCGGATCGCACTGCACCCCGAGCGTGGCACGACCGATCGCCGCGTCGAGCAGGCCGCGCAGCACGAACGTGCTCGTGGCCGGGGCACCGCCTCCGGGGTTGTCGGCCACGTCGGCGAGCAGCACGGGCGGTTCGGCACCGGACGCCGCACCCGCCGCGATCCGCACGGCCTCGGCGAGCGGCGTGGCGTGCAGGCGGAACCGATCGCGGCGTTCGACGAGTGCACGGGCCAGCACGCGGACCACCTCGGCAGCGTGGTCGTCGCGGCCCTCGTCGACGGTGACGCACACCGACGCCCCGCTGCACTCCACGTCGGACAACGAGAACCCACCGAACACCGAGACGTTGCGCACCGGCCCGGTCGCGTTCGCGGCCGGGAGCGCCAGCACCTCACCGAACGGTTCGTGCGCGGTGGTGAGCTGCGCGATCTGCGGCAGCACCATCGGCAACCGGGCGTGCACGACCGTGGTGCGCGCTCCGGCCGCCAGGGCGACGGCGAGGCGTCCTGCCTCCGCGACCCGGTCCGCGATGTCGACGTGCGGGTTGGTGCGGTACCCCACCACGGCGTCGACGGCGTCGCACATCGCGTCCGACAGGTTGGCGTGGAAGTCGAGCACCACCACGACCGGCACCGACGGTCCGACGACGCCGCGCACGGCGTGCAGGAAGGTGCCGTCGGGGTCGGTGCCGTCGGGGTCGGTGCCGTCGGGGTCGGTGTCGTCGGGGTCGGTGTCGTCGGGGTCGGTGTCGTCGGTGGTGCGCCCGGCGCCGTGGCCGAGCACCACCACGGCATCGAGCGGTGCGGCGTCGACCGCGCCCCGGAGGGCGAACACGACGTCGTCGACGATCGACCGGAAGCCGGCACCGTCGAGCGGGCCGCTCGCACCGAACTCCCACACGGGCAGCTCGACGACCTCGGCGCCGGCGCCGACCAGCGTCGCGACGAGCGGCCCGGCCTCCCAGGTGGCGGCGAGTCCGCCCGGCGTGCGCGACACATCGAGACCGTGCCCACGCGTGACGGGGTCGGCGAAGCCGTTCACCTCGTGCGCGTAGCCTGTGATCGCGATCCGCACGTGCCTCCTCGACCGCCCTCGACCGCCCTCGACCGCCCCTCGGGACGGCGTCGGGGCGACGTTGAACAGCGTACAAGACCTCCGCCACCCGACCGGGACGCCGGAGCGACGACGGCTGGACGACGGCTGGACGACGACCTGACGACGACCTGACGACGACCTGACGACGACCTGGCTCCGGACACGAGCACGCGGCGGGTGCGGTCAGGATGCGATCGCGGGGAACGGCGTCGGCGCGGACGGGGCCGGCGACGGCCGGGTCCCCTCTCCCGTCGGGACCCGGCCGGGCCGCAGTGCGGAGCGCCGTGAGACCGCAACCGCCGGACGAGCACACGGTATGCAGAGGTGGCCGACGCCCGCATCGGGCAGATGCCCGATGTCGCCGACCCTCCCCGAACCGGACGCCCTCGACGAGACCGGCGCGCTCGACGAGCCCGGCGCGCTCGACGGGCTCGGACGCTCAGCAGTAGCGGCGGACGGTGGGGTACGGGTTGACGGCCGGGCCGCCGTTGGGGTGGATCTCGAAGTGCAGGTGGTTGCCGGACGCGTTGCCGGTCGCACCGACGTACCCGATCACCTCGCCGGCGCTGACCGAACGGTTGCCGCCCTCCCACGCCGACAGGTGGGCGTAGTAGTAGCGGGCGCCGTCGACGCCGGTCAGCCACACCGCATTGCCGCCCAACCGGTTGGTGGACATCCGGACCGTGCCGGCCACCACGGCGACGAGCGGCGTGCCGTGCGGGCTCATGATGTCGACGCCCTGGTGTTTGCGGCCACCCGAGCGAGGAGCACCCCACGTGTCGCCGAAGGCGCGCGGCCCCTGGACCGGGCACACCCAGTCGCCGCCGCCCATCACGGGCGGCGGTGCAGGAGCGGGAGCGGGAGCAGGCGCAGGAGCGGGG
>CAEZSR010000001.1_pt1 | contig 75810 bp, 58 predicted proteins | sample 7264011 | NCBI WGS metagenome assembly CAEZSR01 (sample SAMEA6813783, study PRJEB35770) | freshwater metagenome | biome: Freshwater; feature: Freshwater reservoir; material: water | place: Czech Republic | collected 2016-08-15 | depth 0.5m m | reverse complement strand
TGTCTGGGGGACAAGGGGTCGGGAGTTCAAATCTCCCCAGCCCGACGTGTGAACGTGGTCGGAGCCGGTCCGAAAGGGCCGGCTCTCGCCGTTGTCAGGGCTCGTCTCCCTGCAGGCGCTGCGTCGTCGTGACCCGCCACTGCGGCGAGTCCTCGACGGCGATCTGCGCATCCTGGCAGGGCACCACCCGATGCCGTTCGAGCGACCGCTGCGACGGAATCCGTGGGCTCGCTCGTGCAGGCCGTCGAAGCGGGTGGCTGGGCGAGCCCGACGGGGTCAGTCGTCGATGGCTTGGTAGACGAGGGAGCGGAAGTCGCGTTCGGGGAGCTGCATGCCGGTCATGTACTGGGACATGAACACCCCGACGAGTTCCTCGGCTGGATCGACCCAGTAGTAGGTCTTGGCGGCGCCGGCCCATCCGTACTCGCCGACCGAACCCGACCCGGCCGTGGCGGCGACGTCGAGCATCACCCGTGACCCGAGTCCGAAGCCCATGCCCGGGTTGGGCAGACCGAGCAGCTCGTAGGGGAGCAGCTCGGCCGGCACATGGTTCGCGTGCATCAGCTCGAGCGTCTTGCGACCCACCACCCGCTCACCGTCGAGCACGCCGCCGGCGGCGAGCATCTGGCCGAAGCGCATGTAGTCGGCGACGGTGGAGAACAGGCCCACGCCGCCTCGTTGGAACACCTCGGGGGTATCGGTGGGATAGGTGGCCGACACGTCGATCCGCTCGTTGAAGCCGGCCATCGCCGCTTCGAACAGCTGGACGAACGAGTAGTTCTCGCCCATCAGATCGGGCAGGCCGTACATCGCCGACAGGCGGGGGAGCTTGTCAGCGGGGACGCCGAAGCCGGTGTCGGCCATGCCGAGCGGGCCGAACAGTCGGTCCTGCAGGAAGTCGCCCACCGACTGACCGGAGAGGACCTCGATCAGTCGGGCGGCCACGTCGATGCCGACGCTGTAGTGCCAGCGCGAGCCGGGTTGGAACGCGAGCGGGAGCGCCGCCAGGTCGTCGATCAGCGCCTCGAGCGACCGGGTGGCGTCGTTCATGATGCGGGCGTCGCGGTACAGCTGCGCCACCGGGTTGTCGGCCATGAAGTCGTACGTGAGGCCGCTCGTGTGCGTCAGCAGGTCACGGATCTGCATCGGTCGTGCCTGATCGACCAGATCGCCATCGGCGCCGAGCACCTTCGTGGTCGCGAAGGCCGGCAGGTACTGCGCGACCGGGTGCTCGAGCTGGAACCTGCCCTCCTCGTGCAGCAGCATGAGCGCGGTCGACACGATCGGCTTGGTCATCGAGTAGATGCGGAACACGGAGTCGGCCGACATCGGGATGCCCGCCTCCGTGTCCTGGAAGCCGAACTGCGCGGCGTGCACGATCCGGCCACGCCGACTCACCATCGTGCTGATGCCGGCCACGCCACGTTCGCTGACGTAGGACTCCATCACCGGTCGGATGCGGTCGAGTCGGGCGCTGCTCATGCCGGCGGCTTCGGGTGAGGTCGGTTCGGTGCTCATGGTGCCTCCACGTGGTTGCTCTGGGCAAGGGGCAGATCCTCGCGCGTCGAGTCGGTCGGCAGCCGGGTCCGCGAGGCCCGTGAGGCCAGATTCGATCAGGCACCGACGGCGGCGGAACGGGCGGCGTGACCGGCCACGGTCCTGATCCGCCGGCGCTTCGGCACCAGCCATTCCCGCACCCGACCCCACCCCCACGCCGCTCCACGGTGGGGCGGTCACGGTTGGTGGTCTCGGACCTGATGGCGACCACGGAATGCGGGGTCTCTCAGATCTTCGTCAAGGTGCGCGCACCGGACGTGCCGGAGGCGGACGGGGTCGTGACGGTCCTTTCCGGCGACCCCTGTCCAGGGTCGCCGCGGAGCCACGCCGGGCTCCGGACCACAGGAGGCGATCATGAGCGACAAGCACACCATCGGTCGAAAGGCCTTCATCGGCGGCCTGCTGGCCACCGTGACGCTGCCGTCGACCATCGCACAGGCAGCGCCGTCGAAGACTCCGTCGAAGACGCCGTCGAAGGCGCCGTCGCCGGGCGCGGCCCTCCCGCTCGGATCGATGTACCACCTCGTCGACCAGATCAACGCCCGCGCCCTCTGGGCGCAGGGCATCGACGGCAGAGGCGTGAACGTCGCGGTGATCGACACCGGTACGGCACCCGTCGCCGAGCTCGCGCACAAGGTGGTCGCCGTCGTCGACCTGTCGGCCGAGGCCGCCGTGCCCGAGGCCCGGTTCGTCGACACCTACGGCCACGGCACCCACATGGCCGGCATCATCGCCGGCGCCACACCCGGAGCGACCGCCGCCGCAGCAGCGGCCAACCCCACGTGGTTCATGGGCGTCGCACCGGGCGCGGGCATCGTGTCGGTGAAGGTGGCGGACAACTCGGGCGCGGTCGACGTGTCGCAGGTGATCGCAGCCGTCGACTGGGTCACGGATCACGCGCAGGAGTTGAACATCCGGGTGATCAACCTGTCGTACAGCAGCGGCGCGAACCTGCCGTACACCATCGACCCCCTCGCCTTCGCCGTGGAGCGCGCCTGGCGCGCCGGCATCGTGGTGGTCGCCGCCGCCGGCAACGACGGTCGCTCGGAGAAGCGCCTCAGCGCGCCGGCCACCGACCCGTACGTCATCGCCGTCGCGGCAGCCGAGCCGAAGGGCAACGGCAGGTTCAAGGTCCCGCAGTGGGCCACGAGCGGCGACGGCGTGCGCAACCCCGACCTCTCCGCCCCCGGCGCATCGGTGCACAGCCTGCGCGCCCCGAACAGCCGCATCGACCTCGAGAACCCCTCGGGCTACGTCGACGAGCGGCTGTTCAAGGGCAGCGGCTCGTCCCAGGCGGCCGCAGTCGTGTCCGGCGCGGTGGCGCTGCTGCTGCAGGCCCGGCCGGGGCTCACGCCCGACCAGGTGAAGGCGCTGCTGATGTCGTCGGCCAATTCGGGCGCGATCTCGCCGCGGCCGGTGAAGTTCGCCGGCGCCGGCCTCCTCGACGTGGCCGCAGCCGCGCGGCGGCCCGTCCCGAACACGGTCCAGACCTGGACGCCGAGCAACGGCAGCGCCCCCCTCGACGCGGCACGAGTCGACCAGATGCTGAACGCGCTCGGCGCCCCGCTCGTCGGCAACACCACGGTGCTCGGCACCCCCTGGGAGGGCGTGCGCTGGACCGGTGTTCGGTGGACAGGTGGATCCTGGAACGGGGTCCAATGGACGGGTGGGCAGTGGATGGGCGTTCGCTGGACCGACGCAGCATGGACCGGCGTTCGCTGGACGGGCGTTCGCTGGACCGACGGAGCATGGACGGGCGTTCGCTGGACCGGTGGAACGTGGTCCGGTGTGCGTTGGACCGGCTCGTCCTGGACCGGGGTTCGTTGGACAGGTGTCCGCTGGACCGACTCCTCGTGGAGCGGTGCCACGTGGTCCGGCGGCGGCTGGTCGTAGGTCTGGCTCAAGAACGCCCTACGAGGTGATGAAGCGACGATGTCGAAGATCCCTCCCCAGCTGAGGATCTGGATCCTCTCGATCGGGCTGCTCGCCGCGTCGGTCGCTGCGATCGTCATCGCGCCCGGCGGGCCTGCAGCGCTGAGGGATTCGCCGTGGTGGCTTGCGATCATCCTGGTCGCAGGCTTTGCCCTGGCCGAGCGAGCGGCGTTCCACATCGAGCATCACTGCGAGGCGGTGACGGTGACGATCGCTGAAATTCCGACGTTGTATGCGCTGGTCTTTCTCGATCTTCGAGTTGCGATCATCGTCCGCGTCCTCGGAGCGGTAGGGCAGATCTGGTTCGAGCGGCGACCGCCCTTGATGAAGACCGTCTTCAATGCGGCCCTCTTCGCGTTCGAGACTGCAATCGCAGCCCTCATCATCCGAGCCGTGATCTCGAGTGACGAATCCTCTGTCGTAGCCTTGGTCGCGATCGGGGTCGTCGCAGTCACGGTCGGAAGCATCTGCAGCTCGATCCTGGTCGGCGCAGCGATCGGCCAGTTCGAAGGTGGATTCCTGCGCCGTGCCTCGATCGAGTTGACCACGACGTGGTCGCTGAGTGTGCTCTACGCGTCGATCGCCGGGCTGGTCCTGGTTCCAGCACTCGAGACGCTGCTGCTCGCGCCGTTCGCGCTCATGCCGCTCGTGGTGTTCTGGTTGTACCTGCGCCGTCAGACCGCGATCTCCCAGCAACTCAACGACGTACGCGATCTCCATGGGTTCGCCGGGCGCGTCGCCGGTGAGGTCGACCTCGACCGGATCAGCCGCGTCGCCGTGACCGAGGCGGCGCAGTTGCTCCGCGCGACCGACTGCTCGCTGTTCGTCATGGGTGAGAACGGCTTCGTCCCGCTCGCGGTCCATGGCGGCCACATCGAGCTGCCCAGTTCCCTCATCCCGGTGACCGGCGAACTCGACGCGGAGAGCGCCGACGGCGACGAGACCGCTCCTCGTGGGCAGCTGCTGGCCGATGGCAGCTGCGTCGCACCGCTGGTCGCCGACCGGCGCCCCGTCGGCGTGCTCGCGGTCCGCGGCCGCCTCGGGGTCAGCCAACGGTTCGACGCCGACGACCTCGACCGCCTGCAGACGCTCGCCGACCAGCTCGCCGCGACCGTCGCCCGAGGGCTGCTGCACCGCAAGCTCGAGCGCGAGGCGCACCAGGACTCCCTCACCGGTCTCGCCAACCGGCGCACCTTCGAACGCCACCTCGAGTCGATGCCGATCCCGCCGGGGAGCATCGCGTTCGTGATCATGCTCGATCTCGACCGCTTCAAGGAGGTCAACGACACCCTCGGTCACGCCGCGGGCGACGAGCTGCTCATCGGGGTCGCCGAACGCCTGCAGGGTGTCGTCACCGGCAACGACCTGCTCGCCCGGTTCGCCGGCGACGAGTACGCGATCACGGGCACCCGCCTCAGCCTCGACGAGATCGACCGGCTCGCCCGCGACTGCATCGAGGCGCTCGGGCAGCGCTACGGGATCGGCGGGCTCGAGATCGTGGTGAACGCGAGCGGTGGCGTCGCCGTCGACGACGGGACCTCCGATCCCGCCGCTCGCACGCTCACGATGCTCCGGCACGCCGACATCGCGATGTACCACGCGAAGCAGCACCACCTGGGCCACGAGTTCTACCGCTCCGAGATCGACCGCCGGACCCCGGCCCGGCTGTCGATGCTGGCCGATCTCCGCGTGGCGCTCGACCACGGACGTCTCCACCAGCACTTCCAGCCCAAGCTCGACCTGGCGACGGGGCTCGTCTGCGGCGCAGAGGTGCTCGCCCGGTGGAATCACCCCACGCGCGGCGCGATCTCTCCCGCCGACTTCGTGGCGGTCGCGGAGCAGAGTGGGCTCATCCGCCGGCTCACCGACGACGTGCTCGACGGCACGGTCCGGGCGCTGGTGCGCCTCGACATCGCAGGGCACCCGATCGGGCTCTCGATGAACATCTCGCCCCACGACCTCCTCGACGAGCTCCTGGTCGACCGCATCGCCCGGCGGCTCGACCAGCACGCCGTCGACCCGGGTCGCCTCACGCTCGAGATCACCGAGGGCACCCTGCTCTACGACAGCCCGCGCACGCGGGCCAACATCGCTCGCCTCAACGAGATGGGCGTCCACCTGTCGATCGACGACTTCGGCACCGGCTACTCGTCGCTGCAGTACCTGCGCCAGCTGCCGGTGAGCGAGCTCAAGATCGACAAGAGCTTCATCTTCGACCTCACGGGTGAGAGCCGGGACGAGACGATCGTCCGCTCGACCATCGACCTCGGGCACAACCTGGGTCTGCGCGTGGTCGCCGAGGGCGTGGAGACCGACGATGTCGCCGACCGGCTGCGGGAGCTCGGGTGCGACACCGCGCAGGGGTACGGGATCAGCCGGCCGGTGCCGCTCGGCCGGATGATCGAGTGGCTCGACGCGCGTCGGCCGTCGAGACCGGCAGCGCTGCTCGCGTTCGACGCGCCGACGGTCGCCGCGCCCGGGGGCCTGTTGTTGCCGGCTCTACCGGGCGATGCATCCGGGCGCAGCTGACGCAACCGGCGGACGGCCGACGCGAACGCTCGGACACCGGTGCGCTCGGCGACCTCCGACGGTGACCGGGTGGATCCACCGACGATGCCGACGACCTCGAACTCGTCGTGGCGCGCACAGCACCGGCAGCTGGGTTCCCTCGGATGCGCTCGTCGGCACCGGCGATGCCCACGCGCAGCGCCCGGCGTGCGCCCGGCACGACCGACCTGATCCTCGACCTGACCCTCGACCTGATCCTCGACCTCGACCTGATCCTCGACCTGACCCTCGACCTGACCCTCGACCTGATCCTCGACCTAGTGGTGGTTGGCCCGGAGGCCCAGCGCTCCGGTCATCAGACCCGCGGCACGCGCGGCCGACATCGTGGCGACGCGCAGCCGGGGCGACTTCCGGGCGAGCAGGCGCTTCAGCGGCATCGCGACCGCCGCGAGCAGGCGCTTGGCCCCACGGGCGAACACGCGCGGGCGAGCAGCGCTCCCGCTGGCCACGTTGGTCACGGCCTCGCTGTTGCCCCACCAGTAGCGGGCCCGCAGCATCGCCCGGTACGTGAGGTCCTCGAGTGGTTCGTGCTGGCGCACGATCGCCTGCGCGCTGTGCACCGACCGCATGCCGAGCCGTACCGCGCCGTGGAAGAACATCATGTCCTCGCCGCCGATGCGCCCGTACTCCGGGTCGAACCGGTGCTGCGGGTGCGCCGTGAGCCACGCGACGTCGAGCAGCGAGTTGTTGGTCTGCCCGATCTCGAGCCTCGAACCCTCGGGGATCTGCGGGTGGTCGAAGTCGAACACCTGCTGCTCGCGGATCCAGGCCGGTGCGTCGTCGGGCAGTTCGGTGACGAGCGGACCCGACACCGAGTCGGCACCCGTGCGCTGCCAGGTGTCGAGCAGCCGATCGATCCAGACGAGGTCGGGGATGCAGTCGTCGTCGGTCATGACGAGCACGTCGCCGTACTCGGATCCGGTCTCGATCGCGATGTTGCGCCCGAGCGAGATGTTCTGCTTGCCCGACCGCCGGTACTGGAGGCCGAGGGGGAAGCGGTCGGCGAACGACATGGCCACCGGCTCGGCCGCACCGCCCGGGTTGTCGTCCACCACCACCACGCCCAGACGGAATCGTTCCGCGGACGCGTCGCCGATCTCGGCGAGCCGCTCGAGGAGCCGGCGCAACGGCTCGTTGCGCCTGTACGTGCACACGCAGGCCATCACCCGCAGTGCCTCACCTGGCTGGCCGGTGGTCATCGACGGTCGAGCCTCCTGGACTGGTCGGAACGTGGGCACGCTACCGGCGACCCCTCGTGCCCGTCCGTGACGCGTCGCACGAGAGGTCGAACGACCCAACCCTCGCGCGGCCCCGCCGGCGTCGCGGTGACCGGGCGCCGACCGGGGGCGATCCGCCGTCGGGGAGAGTTCGTGCACGAGTTCACGTTCGTGAACGAGGACACGTACGATTCCCGTTCCACGGGGAGTAGCCCTTCCGCCCCGCTGTCGTCAGCACGATCCGCGAGCGGATCCGGCAGCGGGGGCCGGCCAGCCGGCGGGTGAGACCGACGAACCAGATCGCGAACGTCGCCGGGCCTCGTCGACGTCGCCCCGACCGTCGGAAGGAATCCCCATGCCCCGAGCCGATGTCCCGAACGTCGCCGTTCCGCGCTGGTTCGGTGTCGATCTCGTCCGGAATCGCTGGCTGTTCCCGCTGGCCGGCCTGCTGGGCACGGCCATCGGTGGCAGCACCTACGCCATCAGCGTCTTCGTCAACCCCTGGGAGGACGAGTTCGGGTGGGAGCGCACCGAGACGCTGTCGTCGCTCGCCATCGCGATCCTCGCCACCGGCGCGGCGATGTTCCTCGGCGGCATCGCCGTGGATCGCTGGGGACCGCGGCCCGTGCTCGCCGCAGGCGGGGCGTTCGCCACCCTGGGCATGTGGAACGCCTCGAACGTCGACTCGCTGGCCGAGCTCTCCGTCGGGTTCGGCGGCCTGTTCGGCCTCGGCATCGGGCTGATCTACTCGGCCAGCACGATCGCGCTCGTCGCCCGCTGGTACCCCGACCCTGACAAGCGGGGTGCCGCGATCGGCTGGTCGGTCGTCGGGTTCGGGATGTCGGCGGTGTTCGTCGCGCCGCTGTGGACCTGGGGTCTCGAGACGATCGGCTGGCGCGACACCTTCGCCCTCAGCGCCGCCGTGATCGCCGTGCTCTCCGTCGTGCTCGTCACCCTCGTGCGCTTCCCCCCGGCCGGCTGGACGTGGACGGCCGAGCAGGGCTGGCACGCGGTCGACGACACCGAGGGCACCGGTGATGCCGGTGTGCAGCGCTTCCCGTGGGACCTCACACTCGCCGAGGCGATCCGGAACCGCTACCTGTGGGCGCTCGCGCTGCTGTTCCTGTTCAGCACCTCCGGCGGTCTCCTCGCGATCGGCCAGGCGGCGGCGTGGGCGGAGGAGGACGCACCGTCGGGCCTCGGCGTGTCGGCCGGCATCGCAGCCGTCGTGGTGATGGCGCTCTCGGTGGCCAACGGCTCGGGGCGCCCCACATTCGGCTGGATCTCCGCGCGACTCGGCCTACGGCGTTCGATGACGCTCGCCTACTCGATCCTGGCCTGCGGTCTCGTCGGCCTCGCCGCCTCGAGCAGCGTCGCGATGGCCATCCCGGCGGCGCTCGTCACCGGGCTCGCGTTCGGCGGGGCGTTGTCGCTGAATCCTGTGATGGCCGCGTTCCTGTTCGGGGTCAGCTCGCTCGGGCGCATCTACGGGTTCCTGTTCCTCGTCGGTTTCGGCCTCGGCGGCGTGGTCGGCCCGCTGCTCGGCGGGATGCTCTACGACCGCATGGAGGACTACGCGCCGGTGTTCCTGGTCGCGGCCGCAGCATCCGCGCTGGCCGCCATCTCGGCCCGGCTCCTGCTGCCGGCACCCGGTGCCGAGCGCCAGCACACCCCGCGCACCCGGGCCGCGCTCGACGAGTTCTTCGCCGCGGCGCGAGCGGCGCAGTCCTCGGAGCCCTCCGGTGCCCCCGACGACGGTCCGGCCGCCGGTGCGGGGCGCTCCGACGAGGTGGGCGTCGGGTCCTGACGCTGCGGCGTCACCCGCCGGGATCGCCCTGGCGGCCCTCGCCGACGAGTTCGGTGGGCGGCTCACGGTGCTCGGCACCCCTGCGGAGGAGGCCGGTGGCGGCACGATCCGGCTGCTCGAGCGCGGTGACTTCGACGGGGTCGATGCGGCGATGATGGTCCACCCGAACCGGCCGACGTCGAGATCGCCCCGTCGACGATCCCGTACGAGGTCGCCGGCTCCACCGACATGGCGACGTCAGCCACATCGTGCCCACGATCCACCCCGTGCTCGATGCGGGCACCCCGTGTGCCGGTCACACGGTGGAGATGGCGGCGGCCGTGGCGCCCGGCGGCGACCGCTGCGTGCTCGACGGAGCGAAGGCGCTGGCGATGACGGTGATCGACCACCGGACGGACCCCGAGCTGCGGGAGCAGGAGCGGGTCGCCTGGGAGGCGGGCGCCCGCTGATCGATCGGGCGCCCCCGGTGCGGGTTCACCCGTGCGGGCGAGACGACCGCGAGCCGTCCGCGGCGGTTCGTCAAGAACGGGTCAATCGATCGTCGCTGCGCGTTCCTCAAGGGTTCTTGACTTCGGTTCCTCTCCGTGGCGGGTTACAACGACCACGCACCCGGACGAGGATGCGGAGCGAATGCTGACGAGGGCGGTTTCTCAAGTTCTTCAAGGTTCGTTCCGATGATCCTGCCGTCACCCACAGCATGGAGCGGACATGAGGCGGCACGCAGCGAAGCGAGGGAGAGGAACGGCGCGCCGGCGCACCGGTCTCGCCATCCCCGGCGCAGGTCGGGCCGGGCGCGGTGTCGACACGAACTCGCAGGAGGCCGTCGACCCCGTCGAGGTGGCGCCCCACGCCACCCGTGACCGAGGTGGCACCCTCACCGAGCTGCTGGTGACGATCGTGATCATGGGCGTCGTGTTGGCGCCGGTGATGGACGCCGTGCTCGGCGCGATCAGTGCATCGTCGACCAATCGGGGTCTGGCCAACGTCGAGACGGCCCTGCACAACGCGGCCGACAAGGTCAACCGCGCGCGCCGGGGCTGCGACTACACGGTCTTCGTCGCAGCCGCCGCGCAGAGCCAGGGCTGGCCCAGCTCGGCCGCGACCGTGCAGCAGTTCCACTATGTGCCCGGATCGACGTCCGCGACGCTCGGCACCTGGGCCAACGGTGCCTGTCCGGCGACCGGGCTGCAGGACCTCCTCGTCCAGATGGTGAGCATCACCATGCGGAACCCCGACACCGGCACCCAACGAACGATCCAGGTGGTGAAGAGCGATGTCTGACCCGAACGTCCCCCGTCGCGCACGGGCCCCGCACCCGTCGCGCCGTGACCTCGACCGTGGCAGCACCCTGCCGGAGTTGCTCATCACCGTGATGCTCCTCGGCGTGATCACGGTGAGCCTCGCCTCGGCGATGATCGTGATCTTCCGCCAGCAGGACAACACCGAGGGCCGGCTCAACGTCGCCCGCGCCGAGCAGAACGTCGGCATCTGGGTGCCCAGCGACCTCGCATCGGCCGAGTCCGTCGACGTCGCCCCCGGTGCCTCGCCCTGCGGCACGGCATGCCCGCCCGGCGCGCAGACCGGCGGGTCGAACTCGCTGATGCTCACCTGGGACACGCTCGAGCCGGGTGCGACCTCCGCCATGGCGTCCATCACCAACGTCTCCTATCGCTACGTCGAGGTGGACGGCGACTTCCGGCTGATCCGCGTGGAGTGCACGTCGGTCGACGGCGCGGCCTGGTCGTGCCAGAACAACACGGTGTTGACCGGCCTGACCGCGCCCCCGCCTGGCACGCCCTGGGAGCCGGGCATCACCACGCCCGACTGGGTGATCCGGGTGAGCGAGCCCCTGGACCCCGAGGACACGAGCGCACCCGACACGGACTCGACGGTGCCGATCGACCCGGCGGCCCCGAGCAAGAACGCGAAGCGCGTGATCGTGACCATCGACGGCGGTGGCGACGCCGGCGGTGCCGGTGGTGGTCTCAACGTCATCAGCCTGAGCGCCGGTGGCACCACCCGCAACGTCATCGACTCGACCAGCCTGGCGGGCACCCCCAGCTTCACGGAGGCACGCACGCGCTGCGGTGGCACCTACGGCCTGATCATCGACAAGTCGGGCTCGATCGGCAGCCAGATGGTCAACATCCGCAACGGTGTCATCCAGTTCATCAACGCCTTCGCCGGCACGCCGATCCGCCTGCAGGTGGTGCGCTTCGACACCTCCGCGGCGGTGCTCGGCCAGGACCCGCGGACCCGCTACTTCGACATGTTGAACCCGTCCGACGTGTCCACCCTGCGCACGCTGGTGGGCGGCCTGACGGCGGGCGGCGGTACCAACTGGGAGGACGCACTCCACCGCATGCTCTTCGACCAGAACGGTGCCATCCTCCAGACGGTCCCGGACAAGGTGCTCTTCTTCACCGACGGCGAGCCCAACGGCCACCGTGCGACGGCCACGTCGACCTCGGCGGCGACGGCACCCATCGAGCCCCCGGCACGCCAGGCCCTGCTCGGCGTCCGACAGGAGAGCTTCAACCGGGCGAAGTTCATCGTCGACCGCTTCCGGGCCGACGTCGACTTCATCGGCGTGGGTGTCGGCCCCGCGTTCCAGGCCATGGGGAGTTGGGTGGAGATCGGGCCTGGATTCCACTGGGACCACTTCCGCGGCTTCCACTACGAGCGGCGTGCGTCCTCGACCGCGCCGTGGGTGGACACGGACCTCGCGACCTACAACTCGACGCCGCCGGCGGACCGTCGCATCTCGTACGCCTCGCCCTACCAGCACTGGGAGCCGACGACGCTCGCGATCTACAACACGTTGCCGTCGGCCGGCCGCAGCAGGACCAAGGACTACTCGTTGCCGTTCGAGACCTACGACACGATCACGACGTCCATCCGCAACTCCGTGATGCTGAGCCGGCTCATCGCCGGCGACGACACCGGAATCCCGGCACAGTTGGTGAACGGCCAATACATCAACTCGGACGTCGCGAACATGTACCTGCTGCCCGAGTTCACCCAGTTCACCGCGGCGATGGAGGCGGTCGCGCTCGCGGAGTGCGGCGGAACGCTCACGCTGCAGACCAGGGTCGGCAGCACCGCCGCAGCGGACCCCTTCACCTACCAGCACTCGGCGTCGAGGAACTCGGCGGACGTGCCGATCCAGACCTCCGGTGACGTGGTGACCACGACACGATCGTTCCCGAGCGGCACGTTCGACTTCTCGATCCCGAACGGCGAGTTCGTGACCGTCGAGATCCAGCCCGTGGACCTGTCGCTCCTCACCCGGTACACGCACGTCTCCTGGTCGTGCACCGCCGGTGGAGTCGCGAAGCCGATCACCACGTTCCAGGTGCCCAACACTGCGTGGACCGGCATCCGCGTACAGGTCCGGGCGAACGAGGCGGTGTCGTGCGTGCAGTCGGTGAACCGCGTATGAGCGAGCTCGTCACCGAACGGCTGCGGCGTCGCGACCGGCGGCGCAGCGCCGACGGCCGAGTCCGCGCCGTCGATCGTGACGAGGGTTCCGCGCTCGTGCTCGCGCTCGCGATGATCGTCGTCTGCGGCCTCATGGTGCTGCCGATCCTCGAGTACGCCCAGGCGGTGAGCAGCCAGAGTCGGGTGCTGCAGGTGAAGACCACGCGCATCGAGGCGGTGAAGGGCGGCCTGCGCACCGCGCTCGCCGATCCGGTCAGCCTGTACAAGGTCTGTGACGCCGCAGGACTCACCGTGCCGCGCGACCTCGCGTCGCCCGGACTCACGACCGCGGTGTCGACGCGGTGCTGGAAGATGGACTCGACCCACGCCGAGGACCCGGACACGCTCCGGTACGGCGTCGGCACCACCCGGGTCGGCGCGCTCCCCCCCGGCGGCACGATCGGGTCACCGATGCCGAGCAGCGGGGGGGCTCCGGCGAACCAGTGGCGCAGTGACACCACGCCCCGGCCGGCCGACGACCGGATGTGGTTGCCGTTGCTGCCGTCGCGCAGCAACAGCCTGCGTTCGCCGATCGGATTCTCGATGCCGGCCGGCTACCCGCCCTGCACCGTCTACTTCCCGGGCACCTACCAGGACCCCGTGGTCATCACCGGTTCGACGCCGGTGTTCTTCACGTCAGGCGTCTACTACTTCGAACGCGACGTTCGCTTCAGCGGCAGCGCCAACGTCGTGATCGGCGGCGGTGGCAACGAGGGGTGCACCAACGACCAGGAAGCGGCGTTCTACGCGGTCGGTGCGCCCACCGTGCACAACATCAGCGGCCTCGGCACCACGTTCGTGTTCGGTCGTGAGGGTCGTCTCGTCGTCGACACCACCACCGCCGGCACCGGTCCGAGCGTGGTGTTCAACCAGCGCTACGTCGGCCCCGCCGACGTGACCTCGGCCTCGTCGGCCGGCGTGTCGATCATGACCGTGAACGGCGAGCTGAGCGGCTCGACGCTGGTCGACCTCGAGCGCGCGGACACCCTCTCGGTACCGGCCGGCCAGATCGCGACCGATCCGCCCTCCCCGGCGACCGCGGAGGGCTACCGCCCGTCCACGCTCGTGCCGGGTGCCATCACCGGCACACAGGGCCGCTACGTGCGTGTGCAACTCGCCAGCACCACCGATCCGCTGAACCTCGCCGAGGTCCGCGTGAACGGACTCTCCAGCTCCAACGTGCCGGGCGAGCTCGCGCAGGGGAAGCCGGCGACCCAGTCGACCACCGAGGGCCCGGCCGTCGCCGCGCGCGCCGTCGACGGGAACACCTCCGGTCTCGGCGCGGACGGATCGCTGTCGTCCACGGGGGAGGCCGACGAACCGAACCCCTGGTGGCAGGTGGAGATCGGACCCAGCTCCACCGTGCACGAGGTGGTGCTGCACAACCGCACGGACCCGTGCTGTGCGGCGCGACTGCAGAACTTCACGGTCTTCGTGTCGCAGACGGACATGACGGGCCGCACGTACGCGGACCTGCTCGCCGATCCGGCGATCATCAAGGTGACCCAGGCGGCGGCCGCCGGTCCGGTGACGACGATCCCGTTCACCACCTCCACCGCGGCCGTGCCGGCGCCGGTCGTCGAGGTGAACCTCACCACGGCGGTGCCGGTCCGGCTCGCCATCCCCGGTCACGTGAGCGTCCCGCAGGGGCGGGTGGTCGTGACGACGGCGCCCGGCACCGACGCCGGGAAGGACGTCTCCATCGGCGGGGGCGTGCTCGCGTCGAGCATCGAGGTGTCGCCGGTCCGGCCGGCCACGTTCGAGCTCGGGCTCGTGAACCCGATCGTCATGCACACGCTGAAGATCGTCACGTCCACCACCGGCGGCACGCCCGTCGTGACGTCGACGGCGATCGTGCAGGTGAAGGAGAACGGCGCCTACGCGGTCAACAGCTGGTCGACCCAGTAGGCGTCGACCGCCGTCGCCGCGCTCTCGACACCGTCTGATCGACCGCGTCGAGTGGGGCCCCTCACGTCGGCGTCGAGATTTGAGCCGCGCCTGACGCGACCGTGACCATGCTCTGACTCAGGTCTGCTCGTCGACCGCCCGATGTCTCGACCACAACGGTCGAAGCCGACGGCGATCGGAGCACGGGTGAGGCGAGTGGACGGGACCAATCGGTCAGCACGACCAGCAGACCGCCGCGACGAGCCGGCATCGTCCGGCGCCACGTCGGAGACGCCTCGGGGACGGGACCGGGGCTACACGCTCGTCGAGGTGTTGATCGCCGTCATGCTGCTCGCACTGGTGGTGTCGAGCGTTCTCCCGGCGATGTGGTCGGCCATCCGCGTGTCCAGCTTCAGCGACACCGAGGCCAAGGTCGAGGCGGTCCTGGGCAGTGCGATCGACCGGGTGACCAACTACGGCTGGCACCCGTGCCCCGAGACCGATTCGGCCGGTGGCTACCAGTCGAAGGCACGGAACGCCGCGGCCATGTTCGAGTGGCCCCGCGAGACCGTCGAGGTCGTCTCGATCCGCTACTGGGACACGACCACCAAGACCTGGAGCACCGCGAACCCGGTGCCCACCGGTGACTGCGGTCGGACGACCATCTCGCTCACGAAGGAGCGGACCCTGCAGGAGATCACCCTGCAGGTGACGGCGCCCGACGGGTCGCAGACCAGCCAGATCGAGCTCGTGATGGGCGATCTCCGGACCGACGAGGAGCGAGATGCGACACAGGGATGACCACCTCCGGACCGACCGGGACCACGGGTTCTCGGTGCCCGAGCTGCTCGTGTCGATCGTCGTCGCCGGAACGATCATGTCGGCCGTGTGCGCTGCGCTGATCGTGGTGCTGCGCACCGCACCCGACGCGGAGCAGCGGGTCGCGGTGTCGAAGGACATCAGCTTCGTGCAGACGTGGCTGCCCGTGGACCTCGCCTCGGCATCGGCCACCAACACCGACCCCGTCCACAGCCCCGCGACGTCCACGGTCCTGCCCGGCACGAACGCCCTCACGATCACCCGGGTCGACATCAGCGGCTCCACGACGGAGCAGTTCCACGTGGCGTATCGGTACGTCAACGTCGGCAACCACTGGCGGTTGATCCGCTACGAGATTCGTGCGGCCGGCACCCCGCAGGAGCGGGTGATCCCGGTGGGGGTGGCACACGAGCTCCCCGCGCCGCCACCCGGATGGACCCCCGACCAGAAGCCCATCCACGCCCTCGAGGTGCGCTCGCGCAACCAGGTCGTGCTGAAGCCGATCGGTGAGGACGTCGTGATCACCTTCGACAACGGCGAGACCTTCTCGACCGGTGGGGCCGGCCTGTCGGAGGACGAGTTCCTGCCGAGCGACCCCAACCTCGGCTTCGTGGATCCCAGCGCTCCGCCGAGCCGGTGCGGTGGGACGATCACCCTGGTGCTCGACACGTCGGGCTCGGTGCCGCTGAACAACGGTGGTGTGCAGCTCGAGAACGCCGCCACCGAGTTCATCGACCTCTTCCGGGGCACGCCGGTGCGGATCAACGTGGTCGGCTTCGACCGCGCCGCCTACCGGATGTACCCGACCGCTGCCGGATCCTTCGTGTCGTTGCTCAACCCGTCCTCGGAGATCACCGCGGCCCGCAACCGCATCACGCAACTCGACAACCGTGACGGCAACTGGAACCAGAGCAACCCCGACGCACCCACGGTCGACGGCGTGCACTGGGACCAGATCGGTTCCGGCACGAACTGGGAGAGCGGGCTGCACATGCCGTTCTTCGACGGCACGGGCAACCCGTTCCCGACCACCCCCGACCTCGTCGTGTTCGTCACCGACGGCGAACCGAACCGGAACATCGCGAACGCCGGGGGCTCGAACATCTCGACCTCCGTGGCGGTGGCGAGCGCCCAGTCGAAGGCCAACGAGGGCCGGCGCACCTCGGCCCGGATCATCGGTGTGCTGGTCGGCGCCGACTTCAACCGGACGTCGGCGATCAACAACCTGAAGTCGGTCGTCGGGTCCGTCGAGTACGACCCTGCGGCGAACGGCGGAGGTGGCAACGCCGCCGACGCCGACTTCTTCCGTGCTGCGTTCGTCAACACGGCCACCGTGCTCCGGGCGATCATGGCGGCCGAGTGCGGCGGCACGATCACCCTCCAGAAGCGGGTGGAGATCGGCGGCGTGCTGCAGGACGTGCCCGACGACAGCCGTTGGAACTTCTCCACCGACATCGGTGACCGCCTGCTCGACCGCAGCGTCACGGCCTCGGTGACGCTCGACTACTCCTTCAACACGGGCCAGGCCAGCAAGACCGTGCGGATCGTCGAGGACGGCGCACCGGCCGGGTTCGTGTTCGATCGCATCGAGTGCTCGAAGGCCGGCGTTCCGATCAGCGGGCGGGTGACCCAACCGATCACCGACCCCGACGGACAGCTGATCCTCGGCGCCGACGTCCTGCTCCAGGCCGACGAGGCGCTGTCGTGCCTGGTGATCTCGAGGCCGGCGTGATGCGCGACCGGATCCGCCCCACCACCGCCGGCACGAACGAGGCCGCCGCGGCCGAGCGTGACCGTGGGTCGCTGCTCACGATCGTGATGGTGCTCGTGATCGTCGGCGGGCTGGTCGTCGGCGGCCTGCTCACGTTCACCTCGACGGTGCTGCGCGCCCGTCCGCCGCTCGAGGAGCGCACACGTGGCGTCGAGTCGGCCAAGTCGGCGATGCGTCTCGCGATCATGATGCAGGTGTCCAAGGGTCCGTCCGGGTGCATCTCGCAGAGTGAGTACCCGGCCGGCACGTTCGACCTGAACGGCTTCACCGCGGCCGTCACCTGCACACCGCTCGCGTACTTCGACACGGGCCGCCAGCGCTACGGGGTGATCACCACCCACTCCGATCCCGCCCGGGGCGGTCTCGTCGGGTTCAACGGCGCACCGTCGGGTCAGTTCCTGAAGGACGTCGACGGTGACGTGTTCCTCAACGGTGGCAACCTCACCATCCGCACCTCGGACGTGCTCGTGGCCGGCACCTCGTCGAACCCCTTCGTGATCGAGTACTCCAACTCCGTCGACCTCGCCCCCGGCGCGCCCGGCGCGCCCGTGCCGCCGCCGCTCGCCCGGTACCGCTTCGGAGCCGCCCCCGACGTCGACTGCGACGCCGCCGCGGTCGGGCCGGACGGCTACCCGGTCGCGTTCTCGCAGATCGAGAGCTCCGGGGAGATGTTCACCCACGTCCACCAGGCCTGCTCGCTCGCCGCTCCGGTGCCGTGGTGGACCCGGGCCGGCGACGATCCGAACCCCACCGACCCGGTCGCGCAGTGGCAGTACCCGCGGTTGCCGCAGGTGCCGGTGTACGACCGCGACGGAAAGTACGTCGACCTCACCCCGACCTGCCGGATGTACTACCCGGGCCGATACGAGAACCCGCTCGTGGTGAGCGGCGCCGGTGGTCGCCAGCACTTCTTCGCCTCGGGCATCTACCACTTCCTGAACACCCTGACGATCACCGACGGCGCCCGCGTGGTGCTCGGCGAGGGTCGTGTGGCGGGGTGCGCCGTCGACTCCGACCTGGCGCTCAGCGCGAACGCGCTCACCAACCACTCGATCACGGGCAAGGGCGCCACGATCCTCCTGGACGGCCCGGCGCGGCTCGTCGTGCAGCGGTCGTCGGTGATGATCAACCGCCGGGTCTCCACGCCGGCCACGCGGGGGAGCGAGGGTGTCTCGATCCGGACGGTGAACCTGGGCGTGGCGCGCGCCGACCTGCAGGTGCCGAGCGACATCGTGCAGCAGGGCGAGTACCCGTGCGTGCAGTCGTCGCCCGGCGTGTGCGCGACACCGTTCCTCCCGGACACGACCAACTCGGCGAACGCGGTCGACGTCGGTGTCCACCAGGTGCTGCTGCCCACGGTGCCCACCCCGACCGCGTTGCGCTACACGGGCTCCACCCTCGCGAGCACCGATCCTGCGGTCCTCGTCGACTTCACTGCGACGGCGAGCCAGGCCCAGAGCCAGTTCGAGGCCGAGGGCTACGTGTTCACGCCCAACGCCGCCTTCGTGCTCCGCACGCCGAACAGCGGTGGCAACCAGCGCGCCTACCGGTTCGTCATGAAGAGCGGCGTGGTCGCCTCGTCGGTCGAGCTCGACGCCGCCCAGTTGCCGACCAACCCGGCGCAGAACTGGTTCCTCGGCGTCGAGGCGCAACCCACGCAACTGCGTGTCGGTCTGGTGGCCCGAGTGACGGGACCGTCCGGCCGTCAGAGCACCTCGCGTGCGATCGTCGAGGTGCGCGCGAACAACGCGTACGCCGTGAACTCGTGGACGGTCGACCCGGATCAGCTGCCGCCCCCGACGACCGTGCCGCCGACGACCACCACGACGACCACGACGACGACGCCGACGACGACGACGCCGACGACCACCACGACGACCACCACGACGACCACCACGACGACCACCACGACGACGACACCGCCGAGCAGCACCTCGACGACGTCGACCACCACGACGACGACCACCATGCCGCCGACGACCACCACGACACCTGGCACGTGCCCGTCGATCACCGGTTGGCGCGGCGAGTACTTCAACAACATGAACCTCTCCGGCAGCCCGGTGATGTGTCGCAACGACGCGAGCATCAACTTCAACTGGGGGAGTGGAGGACCCGGCGGTGGCCTGCCCTCCAACGCCTTCTCCGCACGCTGGACCCGAATCCAGACGTTCGCCGCCGGCACCTACACCTTCACGGTGGGATCCGACGACGGCGCTCGCCTCTACATCGACGGCGTGCTCGTCCTCGACTGGTGGGACGACCACGCCTACTCGACCCGCTCGGTCACGCGCACCCTGCCGGCGGGATCGCACACCATCCGGATGGAGTACTACGAGAACGGCGGCCAGGCCCGAGCCACGCTGACCTGGTCGACCTGAACTGCTCGCCCTGAACTGCTCGCCCTGACCGGCTGCTCCGACCGGCCGCCCTGATCCGGCCGCCCTGATCCGGCCGCCCGCACGGGCACCTTCCGCCACGGCCGCCGCACGACGGTCGCTACGGTGGGAGGTGCCATGTGCGGCCGCTTCGTCTCCAGCACCACCCCCGACCGGATCGCGAGCTACTTCGGTGCGACCTTCGACACCGAGCCGCTCCCGGCCAACCACAACGTCGCCCCCACGAACGACGTCTACGCGGTCGTGGCCGACGCTGCGGCGCAGCCCGTGGTGCGCTCGTTCCACTGGGGCCTCGTTCCCAGCTGGGCGAAGGACGTGAAGATCGGCTCGAAGATGATCAACGCCCGAGCCGAGACCGTGGCCGAGAAGCCGGCGTTCAAGCCGCTGCTGCGCTCGAAGCGGGTGATCGTCCCGATGGACGGCTTCTACGAGTGGAAGGTCGTCCCCGGTCAGCGCACCAAGCAGCCGTACTTCATCCACCGCCGAGACGGCGAGCCGCTCGCCGTCGCCGGCCTGTGGACGGCCTGGCGCGACAAGGAGGCCGGCGCCGACGCGCCGTGGCTGCACAGCTGCACGATCATCACCTGCGCTGCGAACGCCACCATGGCCCCGGTGCACGACCGGATGCCGGTGCTGCTCCCGCCGCCGGTGTGGCACGCCTGGCTCGATCCCGACAACCACGACCTCGACGGTCTCACGGCACTGCTCGTCCCGGCACCCGACGAGCTGCTCGAGATGCACCCCGTGTCCACCGCGGTGAACAACGTCCGGAACAAGGGCGCCGAGCTCATCGAGGTGATCGACCTCGACGATGTCGAACTGGCCGAGTGACGTCGACCGGTGCGTCCTCGCGCCCGCGCGTCCTCGCGACCCCGCGGCCGGCGGCGGACCCGTCCGGGTTCGGTCGGGGAGGGTGGGGGAGAGAGCGGTCGCCGACAACCCCTGATCGGGGGGGGCGTCGACGAGGTGCCGGACCGGCGTCAGGCGGCGATCTGGTCGCGGATGCGCGCCGCGGCGGCCTCGAGCTCGTCGCGTGCGACCGATGCTGCGGCGTTCGCGAAGTCGAGCTGGCGCATGCTCGTCGTCGGGATGAGGTGGATGTGCGTGTGCGGCACCTCGTACCCGGCGATGATCATGCCCACCTTGTCGCACGGGAAGGCCGCGCGCTGCGCCTGCGCGATCTGGTGGGCGACGGTGAAGAGATGGTTCGCCTCGTCGGTCGTGAGGTCGACCCAGTGCTCGACCTCGCGACGGGGCACGACGAGGCAGTGCCCGGTGGCCAGCGGGTTGATCGACATGAACACCGCGCACCGTTCATCGCGGTGCACGAAGGTGCCGGGCAGCTCGCCCTCGATGATGCGTGTGAACACGGTGGCCATCAGACGAATCCTCCAGAGGCGGCGAACACGTCGCCGTTGCAGTAGCTACTGTCCGGGCCCGCGAGGAACCGCACGAGTTCGGCGAGCTCGCCCGCCGTCGCCATCCGCCCACGGGGGATCTGCATCACGATGCCCGCCATCATCATCGGATCCATCGGTGCGAGCAGCGGCGTGTCGACCCAACCCGGGCACACGGCGTTCACCCGGACACCGAACGGTGCGACCTCCTGGCCCACGGACTTGGTGAGCGCGATGATCCCGGCCTTCGCCGTGGCGTAGTGCAGCGCACCGGCCATCGGGCGCAGGCCGAGCACCGAGGAGATGTTCACGATCGACCCCGAGCGGGCCGGCGTCATGTGCCGCAGTGCGGCCCGGGTGCCGTAGAAGGTGCCGTAGAGGTGGATGCGGATCATCCGGTCCCAGTCGGCGTCGCTCAGGTCGACCGTCGAGTTCGGCGGCACGAGCTCGTCGAGGCGACCCTCCATCCGCTTCACCTGGTTCTCGATCGCTCGCTGGGTCCGCTCGGGATCGGGCGGCGGTGCGATCCCGGCGTTGTTGATCATGATGTCGAGCCGGCCGTGGCGCTCGACCGCCTTGTCGATCTCGGCGTCGAACGCGGCGGAGTCACCGACGTCGAACACCGCGGTGTCGCCGCCGATCTCGATCGCGACGGCCGATGCGGCGTCGGCGCTGATGTCGTTGACGACGACGGTGGCGCCGTCCGCGGCGAGACGCCGGGCGAACGCTGCGCCGAGCCCCGATCCGCCACCCGTGATGAAGGCCACCTGACCTGCGAGATCTCCCTGAGACATGATCGGGACTGTAGGTCCTCCCGCCCTCCACGACGGGCTTGTACGCTCCGATCGTGAGCGAGGCTGCAGCGACGGACCCGACCTCGGACCCGACCTCGCAGCTGTCGACGCAGCTGTCGACGCACCGGATCCTGACGGCCCCGAACGCGTTCACGTTCCTGCGGCTCTGCTGCATCCCGATCTTCGTCTGGCTGCTGTTCGGCCGCGACGACCAGGTGGCCGCGGCGTGGCTCCTCGGCGCACTCGGTGCCACCGACTGGGTGGACGGTTGGCTCGCCCGCCGGTTCCACCAGGTGAGCGAGTTCGGCAAGATCTTCGACCCCACCGCGGACCGTCTGCTGTTCATCGTCGCGATCAGCAGCATCCTCTGGTACGGCATCCCGCCCGCCTGGGTGATGTGGGCCATCGTGGTGCGCGAGGTGGTGGTCGGCGCCACCATGGCGATCGCCACCCTCGCGTTCGGCATGGAGCGCTTCGACGTCACCTACCTCGGCAAGCTCGCCACCTTCCTGCTGATGTTCGCGGTGCCCGGCTTCATGCTCGGCGACCCCGACTCCGGGTCGTGGGGGCAGCAGGGGTTCCTGATCGCCTCGTGGATCCTCGCCGTGCCCGGTCTGGCGATCAGCTACTGGACGGCGGTGCAGTACGTGCCCAAGGTGCGCGACGGCATCGCCGCGGGTCGCGCCCACCGCGCCGCCCGCACGGCGGGATCCGGCACGTCGGCGGGTGGAGGCGGTGCGACGTGAAGGCCGTGATCATGGCCGGTGGCGAGGGCACGCGGTTGCGGCCGCTCACGTCGAACGCGCCGAAGCCGATGTTGCCCGTCGCGAACCGGCCGATGATGGAGCACATCATCACGCTCCTGAAGGAGCACGGCTTCGACGAGATCGTGGTCACCGTCGCCTTCCTCGCGAACCACATCAAGACCTACTTCGGCGACGGCAGCGAGTTCGGCGTCTCCATCCGATATGCCGACGAGCCCGTGCCGCTCGGGACGGCCGGGAGCGTCGGCAACGCCCGCGCCTTCCTCGACGACACGTTCCTCGTCATCTCCGGCGACGTGCTCACCGACATCGACCTCACGAAGCTGCTGGAGTTCCACCGCGACCGCGGCTCCGTCGCCACGATCGGCCTCACGCCGGTCGAGAACCCGCTCGAGTTCGGCATCGTCATCACCCGGGAGGACGGCTCGATCGAGCGCTTCCTCGAGAAGCCCACGTGGGGCCAGGTCTTCAGCGACACCATCAACACCGGCATCTACGTGCTCGAACCGGAGATCTTCGACCACATCCCCGAGGGTCGCAGCGTCGACTTCTCCGGGGAGGTGTTCCCGGCGCTGCTCGCCGCCGGCACGCCGCTCTTCGGTGCCGTGGTCGAGGGCTACTGGGAGGACGTCGGCACGCTGGAGGCGTACCTGTCCGCCCACAGGGACGTGCTCGACGGCAAGGTGCGCGCCAGCGTTCCCGGCTTCCTCGTGAACGACGCGGTCTGGCTCGGCGAGGGCGCGGAGATCAGCCCCGACGCGCAGGTGATCGGTCCGTGCGTCATCGGACCCGGCTGCAAGATCGAGGCCGGCGGCCGGGTGGGGGAGTACACGGTGCTCGGCTCGAACGTGCGTCTGCTCTCGGACGTGCAGATCGAGCGGTCCGTGCTGCACGACAACGTCTACGTGGGGCACGGCAGCCGGATGCGCGGCGCCGTGATCGGGCGCAGTTCCAGCATCCGCAGCAACGTCCGGCTCGACGAGGGCGTCGTGATCGGCGACGAGGTGTTCGTCGGCAACGAGGCCGTCGTGTCCTCGGACGTCAAGGTGTTCCCGTTCAAGACGATCGAGGACGGCGCGGTCGTCAACTCGAGCATCGTCTGGGAGAGCAAGGGAGCGCGCAGCCTGTTCGGCCGCGACGGTGTGAAGGGCCTCGCGAACGTCGACGTCACCCCCGAGTTCGCCGTGCGGGTCGCGATGGCGTACGGCACCGCGTTGCGGAAGGGCACCACGGTCGTGACGTCGCGCGACTCCAGCCGGGCGGCGCGCATGTTGAAGCGGGCGATGATGGCGGGCCTCAATGCGGCCGGCATCGACGTGCTCGACCTCGAGGTCGCGAGCGTGCCCGTCACCCGGTTCCTGGTGCGATCACCACGCGCGACGGGCGGACTCACGGTGCGCCTCGACCACGACGACCCCGACCGGGTGGTGGTGCGCTTCTTCGATGGTGCAGGTTCCGACATCACCGAGGAGTCGCAGCGCAAGATCGAGCGGCTGTTCCAGCGCGAGGACACCCGTCGGGCGCTCGCCGAGGAGGTCGGCGACATCCAGTTCCCGCCGCGCGCGCTCGAGGAGTACACCGTGGCCCTGGAGGCGACGGTGGAGCCGGCCAGCATCCGGGCACACCGGTTCAAGCTCGTCGTCGACTACTCCTACGGAGCGGCGAGCACCGTGATGCCCACGCTGCTCGGCAAGCTCGGCGCCGACGTGCTCGCCGTGAATCCGTACGTGTCGACCGCCGGGCGGGTGGGCTTCGACGCCGAGCAGGCGCTCGCACGCGTGGCCGGGCTGGTCCGTGCCTCCGGCGCCCACCTCGGTGCGGTGATCGACGCCGACGGCGAGCGGCTGCGCCTGGTGGACGACGTCGGCCGCGTGCTCGACGACACCGAGGCGATGCTCGCGTTCGTGGAGCTCGTCGCCGACCACCTGCTCGGCGACACGATCGCGCTGCCGGTCAACGCCACGCGATGCGCCGGCGACATCGCCCGCGCCCACGGGGTGCAGGTGGTGCCCACCAAGCTGTCCGCGCCGGCGCTGATGGCGGCGGCGAACGACCCGGGCGTCGGGTTCGCCGCCGACGGCAACGGTGGCTACATCCTGCCGGGCTTCCTGCCGGCCTTCGACGGGGCGGCGGCCCTGCTCAAGATGCTCGACCTCCTGGCTCGTTCGAACCGCACACTGAGCACCGTGGTCGACGGGCTGCCCAAGGTGCACCTGGTGCACGAGACCGTGGTGACACCGTGGGAGCAGAAGGGCATGGTGATGCGCTCGCTGATGGAGATGGGCTCGCGCAACGTCGAGCTCGTCGACGGGGTGAAGATCAACCACGCCAACGGCTGGATGTTGGCGCTCCCCGACCCGGAGGACCCGGTCACCCACGTGTGGGCCGAGGCCGGCACCGACAGCGACGCGCGCCAGCTCGCCCAGGAGTACGCGCGGCGGATCCGTCAGCTCGTGCGTTGACGCGACGGTGACCGTCGCAGCGCCCGGGGCCCGCGCGGCATCGGCGACGGTGACCGGCCGCGATAGATTCGCGGTCCATGTCCGGCTCCGCCATTCCCGACGACGTCAGGTACTCGAGCGATCACGAGTGGATCGCCGTCCGCGGGAACACCGTCCGGATGGGCATCACCGACTACGCCCAGGACGCGTTGGGTGACGTGGTGTACGTGCAGGTGCCGTCCATCGGTGCCACCGTGCGTGCCGGCGACACGATGAGCGAGGTCGAGAGCACCAAGTCGGTCAGCGACATCTACGCCCCCGTGAGCGGCACGATCGTGGCCGTCAACGACGCGCTCGCCGACCGACCGGAGACGGTGAACAGCGATCCGTACGGCGAGGGCTGGATCTGCGAGATCGAGCTCAGCGACCCGGCCCAGCTCGAGGGGCTCCTCGACGCGGCCGGCTACCGGGCGCTCGTCGAGGGCTGACGGCCGGGGCGCCGGACCGACCGACGAGCCCGACTAGCATCGCGTTCCTCATGGCGTACGTGTTCTGCAACCAGTGCGGCCACCGCAACACCAGCGACGCCGTGTTCTGCTCGTCGTGCGGCGCACTGCTCGACCGCCCCGCCGACCAGACGATCACCCTCGCCAAGGTCGACCCGCTGCAGGACGCCCCGGGCGCCGCCGACGACGTCGTCGTCCAGCTCGATCAGCTCCCGTCCGGCGATGCGGCACTGGTGGTGCGCAGCGGTTCGCAGGCGGGCGCCACCTTCGCACTTCGTGGGCCGCTCACGCGTCTCGGCCGCCACCCCGACAGCGAGATCATCCTCGACGACATCACGGTGTCGCGCCGGCACGCCGACATCCATCGCAGCGGCGACCGCTACGTGGTGCGCGACGCCGGTTCGCTCAACGGCACGTACGTCAACCACCAGCGCGTCGACGAGGTCGAGCTCCGACAGGGCGACGAACTGCAGGTCGGCAAGTTCCGGCTGGTGTTCTTCCAGATCGGCTCGACCGCATCGTGACCAGCGGCATCAACGAACGGCCCTACCTCTCCATCGGGGAGGTGCTCGGACTCCTGCTCGAGGAGTTCCCCGACATCACCATCTCGAAGATCCGCTTCCTGGAGAGCCAGGGACTCATCGAGCCCGAGCGCACGGCGTCGGGGTATCGCAAGTTCTTCGACGCCGACATCGAACGGTTGCGCATCATCCTGCGCGAGCAGAAGGAGAACTTCCTCCCGCTGCGGGTGATTCGCGACCGGCTGGAGACGGGTGCGATCGACGACTCGGGTGGCATCGCCGTCCCCGCCACCGACGGCACCGGCGCCGCGCCGCGTCCGGCGGCGCCGGTACCGGCGCCGACCCCGAACACGGGGAACGTGAGCCAGCTCCACCGCGGTATCCGCAACGTGCGCGTCGGGGATGCATCGGGTCGTGGCTCGGTCGACCTCGACGACACCGGCCCGTTGGGCGGCTCGTTCGACCACACCGACGGCATCGATCTCGACGACCCGACCGGCACGATCAGTCCCCACGCCGATCAGGTGGACACGAACCGGCACCCGGCGGCACAGGGCCGCCCGGTGCGCCCTGCGGACGAGGGCGTCGACCACACCACCTCGATGCGGCTCCTCGCCGCGACCGGGCCGAGCGACGTGTACGACCGGAGCGAGATCTGCTCGATGGCGGGCGTCACCCAGACCCAGCTCGCCGACCTCGAGTCGTTCGGTCTCGTGACCGGCCGCGGGACCGGCAGCTCGACCACCTTCACCGAGAGCGACCTCGCGATCGTCCGAGCGGCGGCGGGCTTCCTCTCGCGGGGGATCGACGCCCGCCATCTGCGCGCCTGGCGCCAGAGCGCCGAGCGCGAGGCAGGGCTGTTCGAGCAGCGCATCCTGCCGCTGCTCCGACAGCGCAACCCGCAGGCGCGCCAGGAGGCGGTGCAGCTGCTCGGCGAGCTCGCCGACCTGGGTGCGGAGCTGCGTGCCGCGCTGATCGTGTCGATGCTGCGCCATCACCTCGACGGCTGACGCTCTGCCATCGGGTCCATCGGCCCGATTTCGTCCATTCGAGCGGGTGCTGCTCATGGGATGGGGGTATGGTGCCCTCGTGGTCCCCATGGAGCTCGTCGGTGTGCGGGTGGAAGTCCCCGCCAACACTCCCGTGGTGATCCTGCGCGAGCAGACCGGTACGCAGCGCCTGCTGCCGATCGTCATCGGCACGCCCGAGGCGTCGTCGATCCACGCCGCGCTCGAGGGCATCGAGTCGCCCCGACCGCTCACCCACGACCTTCTCGTGGAGATCCTGGGCGAGCTCGACACCGCGCTCGAGCGGATCGTGGTCACCGACATCCGCGACCACATCTTCTACGCCGAGCTGCACCTGCGCACCAAGGGTCGCGAGCTCGTGGTGTCGTGCCGGCCGTCGGACGCGATCGCGATCGCGGTGCGCACCGGCAGCCCGATCTTCGCGACCGAGAACCTGCTCCTCCAGGCGGGCCAGCAGCCGGTCGAGCTCGCCGACGACACGGACGAGGAAGCGATCATCGACGAGTTCCGCGACTTCCTCGACGACCTCGACCCGGACGACTTCAAGGGCGACTGATTGCCACCACACGCGCGGGTTCTCGCGCGCTGTGTGCTTGATCTGACGGGATGCGCTCGGTAGGGTGCTCGGCGCCCCGCGACACCGGCGTAGTTACGGTGGTGTCATCCGTCGGGCACGGCCGGTGCCGACCCCCGGCCCCGGGCGAGGCGAGCACCGATGGAGCACCGATGGAGGATCGATGAGCGACCAGCAGCACGACCACGACCGTGATCCGCAGCACGCGCCCGTCGAGGCCGGCTTCAGCGGCACGAAGGCGGCCAAGATCGTCGGCATCTCGTACCGCCAGCTCGACTACTGGGCCCGCACCGACCTCGTCCGCCCGTCGCTCACCGATGCCCGCGGCAGCGGCAGCCGCCGCGAGTACTCGTACCGCGACCTGCTCGAGCTGCGCGTGATCAAGAGCCTCCTCGACGCCGGCATCAAGCTCGAGTCGGTGCGCACCGCGTTCCGGTACCTGCGCGACCACGTGGACACCGACATCGCCTCGGCCCACCTGGTGATCAGCGGCAGCGATGTCGTGTTGTGCGACGGCGAGCAACTGATCGACGTGATGCGTCGTGGCCAGGGCGTCCTGAACATCCTCCCGATCGGCGGCGTGAAGGACCACCTCGACGCCGCCCTCGCCCCCGAGCTCGCCGCCGCCCCGGATCGCGTCGCCCTCTGAGCCGTCCTCCGCTCGCGGTCCGGGCGGGTCGCCGGATCTCAGGTCGCGGTCACGAAGGGGAGCCCGACCATCCGGCCGGGCAGCGCCGACCCACGGACGTCGACCGTGACGGAGGTGCCCACCTCGATGCCCGGCGTCAGGAACGCCAGTGCGATGCCGTGCTCGAGCACCGGTGAGAAGTTGCCGCTCGTGACGGTGCCGATGGGCTGGCCGTCGACGAGCACGGCGCAGTCCGCGCGCGGTGGTCGCCGGCCCTCGGTCGCGACACCTGCGAGGAGGCGGGCGACGCCGCGGGCGCGCTCGGCCGCCAGCGCGTCGCGGCCACGGAACTCGTCCTTGCCCCACGCGACCACCCACCCGAGCCCGGCCTGGAGCGGGGTGATGCCGGGGCCGAGCTCGTGGCCGTGCAGCGGGAGTGCGGCCTCCAGCCGGAGCGTGTCGCGAGCTCCGAGCCCGGCCGGCACCACGCCGGCCGCGGTGATCGCGTTCCACAGGTCGGCGGCGTGCTCGGCGGGGACGGCGATCTCGACGCCTCGCTCGCCCGTGTAGCCGGTGCCGGCCACGGTGCAGGTGACGCCCTCCCACGTGCAGCGGGCGACGCGGAAGCGGCCGACGGCGGCAGCCTCCGGGAACACCTCGGTGAGCCGCTCGGCCGCCCGGGGGCCCTGGACGGCGAGCACGGCGCGATCGTGGGTGGTCTCCGTGCCGCCGATCGCCGCACGCACCCGGTCGGTGTTGGAGGCGTTCGGCATCACGTCGAACACGCCGGGCTCGATCCACCACACGATGATGTCGTCGAGCACCGAGCCGTCGACCTCGTCGAGGAGGTGGGTGTACTGGGCGCGTCCGGGCGCGATCTTGCGCAGGTCGTTGGTGAACGCCCACTGCAGCCGCTCGTCCGCGTCGTCGCCCTCCACGCGCACGCTGCCGAGGTGCGACACGTCGAACACGACGGCGTCGCGGCGGCAGGCGAGGTGCTCGTCGAGCGTGCCGGCCTCGTACGACAACGGCATCTCCCAGCCCCCGAACGGCACCATCCGTGCGCCGAGGCGACGGTGCACCGCGTCGAGCGGGCTGCGCTCGTGCGCTGGCTCGTGGGTGGCGCCCGAGCCGGTGTCGTCCGGTGCGCTCACGTCCGTCCGGTCCGCTTCGGCGTCGACCGCGCGCTCGTGCCCCTGGATCCGGTGGCGGTCGAGGACGCCTTCCCCGCCGCTTTCCCCGTCGCTTTCGGGCTCGTCGTGGCCGCCTTCGGGCTCGTCGTGGCCGCCTTCGGCGTCGCCGTCTTGTCCGTCTTGTCCGTCTTGGCCGTCTTGTCCGTCTTGTCCGCCTTGTCCGTCTTGTCCGACGTCGCTGCCGTCGACGAGGTCCTGGTGCGGGTGGAGGTCGACGTCGACGGGCGCGACGGCGCCCGGGACGCGGTGGCGGCCGGCGCCGGTTCGGGAGCGGCCGCCGGTCGGAGCGCGCCGAAGGGGCGCAGGCCGAACAGCCCGCCCGCCGACTCGGCCAGCTGTCCGAGCGGCTGCAGCCGCCGGGCGAGATCACCGATCGTGGACAGGAACTCCCCGAGGTCGACGGGCAGCTGGTTCAGCTGCGGCGACTGCAGCGTGTCCGCGAGGCGGGACAGGCCCGGCGCGACCTTCTCGATCGGTGCCGTCATCTGCTCCACCAGTTGGTCGGCGGCGAGCAGTGTGCGCGTGACCTGGGGCATCAGCGCGCGCACCGGCGGCTCGACGTCGTCGAGCAGACGGTTGACGCGCGCGGTGATCGCGTTGAGCTGCTCCATCGTCTGGTTGAAGTTCTCGACGGCGCTCAGGAAGTCGTTCACGCCCCGCTGGAACTGGGCGATCGACTTGGAGATCCCCGCCAGCGGGTTCGACCCGCCCAACAGACCGAGGAGATCGCCGAGACCGGGTGCGGTGGGGTCAGCCATGGTGCGCCACGGTAGTCGCACCGCTGTGGGCGTACGCCTCGAGCGGTTCGCAGGTGCACACGAGGTGACGGTCGCCGTAGGCCGAGTCGATGCGCGACACCGGCGGGAAGTAGCGATCGGTGACCGACCGGCCGTCGGGGAACGCGCCCAGCGCCCGCGGGTACGCTCGGTCCCAGTCGCCGAGCAGGTCGGCGGCGGTGTGCGGCGCGTGTCGCAGCGGGCTCTCCACCACCGGCCACGTGCCGGCCGCGACCTCGTCGATCTCGCGCCGGATCGACCACATCGCCTCGCAGAAGCGTTCGATCTCGGCGAGCGTCTCGCTCTCCGTGGGTTCGATCATGAGCGTGCCCGCGACGGGGAAGCTCATCGTCGGTGCGTGGAAGCCGTGATCCATCAGGCGCTTCGCGACGTCGTCGACGGTGACACCGGTCGCCTTGGTGATCGGCCGCAGATCGAGGATGCACTCGTGCGCCACCCGGCCGCGTTCGTTCGTGTAGAGCACGGGGAAGGCGTCGTGGAGCCGTGCCGCGACGTAGTTGGCCGACAGGATCGCGGTGGCCGTCGCGGTGCGCAGCCCTTCGGCGCCCATCAGCGCGATGTACACCCACGAGATCGGCAGGATGCCCGCCGACCCGAACGGAGCCGCGGACACCGGCCCGACGCCACCCTCGGCGACCGGCGCGAGCGGGTGGCCGGGCAGGAACGGCGTGAGGTGTGAGCGCACCGCCACCGGTCCGACACCCGGGCCGCCACCGCCGTGGGGGATGCAGAACGTCTTGTGCAGGTTGAGGTGGCTCACGTCGGCACCGAACCGGCCGGGTCGCGCCAGGCCGACGAGGGCGTTGAGGTTCGCGCCGTCGACGTACACCTGACCACCCGCGTCGTGCACGAGCTCGCAGATCTCGCGGATCCGCTCCTCGAACACGCCGTGGGTGGAGGGGTAGGTGACCATGATCGCCGCGAGCCGGTCGCCGTGCTCGGCGACCTTGGTGCGGAGGTCGTCGACGTCGACGTCACCGCGCTCGTCGCAGGCCACCACGACGACCCGCATCCCGGCCATGACGGCGCTGGCCGCGTTCGTGCCGTGCGCGCTCGACGGGATGAGGCACACGTCGCGCGTGTGGTCGCCGCGGCTGCGGTGGTAGGCACGGATCGCGAGCAGCCCGGCGAACTCGCCCTGGCTCCCGGCGTTGGGCTGCAGGCTCACCGCGTCGTACCCGGTGATGTCGACGAGCATCGCCTCCAGCTGCGCGATCAGCGCCCGTGTGCCCACGGACTCGTCGTCGGGCGCGTACGGGTGCAGGTCGGCGAACTGCGGCCAGGTGACCGGCAGCATCTCCACCGTCGCGTTCAGCTTCATCGTGCACGAGCCGAGCGGGATCATCGTGCGGTCGAGCGCGAGGTCGCGGTCGGAGAGCCGGCGGAGGTACCGCAGCATCTCGTGCTCGGTGTGGTAGCGGTGGAAGACCTCCTGCGGCAGCACGTCGTCGGTGCGGCGGCGGGGCAGGCCGTCGGGCACGTGCAGCGCGTCGAGCCCGTGGGTGGGCACGCCGAGCACCGCGAGCACGTCGTGCACCGTGTGGAGACCCGACGTCTCGTCGAGGGACAGGCCGACGACGGTGGGGGAGACCCGGCGCAGGTCGTACCCCGCCTCGGCGGCCCGGGCGTGCACGAGCTCGGCGTCGGGCACCTCCACCTGGAGCGTGTCGAACCAGGTGTCGTGCAGCACGCGTAGGCCGCCGGCCGTGACGGCGGCGGCCACGACGGACGTGAGCCGGTGGGTGCGCTCGGCGATCCGGCGCAGCCCCTCGGGTCCGTGCCAGCACGCGTACAGCCCGGCGATGTTCGCGAGCAGCACCTGCGCGGTGCAGATGTTGGAGGTCGCCTTCTCGCGGCGGATGTGCTGCTCGCGGGTCTGCAGGGCGAGCCGGAGCGCCGGTCGGCCGGCGGTGTCGGTGCTCACCCCGACGATGCGTCCGGGCAGCGCTCGTGCCGCGGACTCGCCGGCGGCGATGAACGCGGCGTGCGGCCCGCCGAAGCCCATCGGCACACCGAAGCGCTGCGCCGACCCGATCGCCACGTCGGCACCCATCGACGCCGGCGACGCCATCAGCACGCAGGCGAGCAGGTCGGTGGCCACGACGGCCAGACCGCCCTGCGCCTTCACACGAGCGATCGCGTCGGTCCAGTCGGGCACCGCACCGCTCGAGGTGGGCAGGCTGAACAGCGCCCCGAAGCAGCCCCCGTCGCGCTCGACGTCGTCGACGTCGCCGACCACCAGCTCGATGCCGACCGGCTCCGCCCGGGTGGCGAGCACGGCGACGGTCTGCGGGTGGGTGTCGTGGTGCACGACGAACCGGTCGCTCGCCGACCTCGACAGGCGGCGGGCCATCGTCATCGCCTCCGCGGCGGCCGTGGCCTCGTCGAGCAGCGACGCGTTCGCGAGCGAGAACCCCGTGAGATCGGCGACCATCGTCTGGAAGTCGAGCAGCGCCTCGAGCCGGCCCTGGCTGATCTCCGGCTGGTACGGCGTGTACGCCGTGTACCACGCCGGGTTCTCGAGGACGTTGCGCTGGATGACGGGCGGGACGCGGGTGCCCGAGTAGCCCATGCCGATCAGGCTCGTGCGCGGCCGGTTGAGCGACGCGAGGTGGCGCAGCTCTCCCAGCACGTCGTCGACGGAGCGAGGTGGTGGCAGCGGCAGGGTGCGGTCGGCGATCGGGCCGGGCACCGTCTGCTCGAGCAGTTCGTCGATCGTCTCCGCCCCGACGACGGCCAGCATCAGCCGCTGGTCGTCGGCATCGGGGCCGACGTGGCGGGTGACGAAGTCGGTGTCGTCGAACAGGTGCGGGTCGACGAGCGCGGCGAGCGGGTGCCGGTCGGGCCGGTCGGGTCGGGTGGACGAACGGTCGGTCATGGAAGCCTCCTCGGTGACGTGCCGTCGGCACGCCACGTGTCGTGGTCGCTTCCCCCGCTGTCATCGGTGCCTGAGAGCTTCGGCGCCGTCGCGACGTCGGGTGACGTGCGGCGGTCCCTTTCCCCGTCGGCGAACCGGTGCCGGCGTGCCGGCGCCGGATGCTTTCCAGCGGCGCCTGCTCGGTCGGTCCGTTCGCCTGAGAGATTCCGGGGAGGTTGCTCCTTCGGCGTCGCGGCGCAGGCTGCGTCGTGACTCTCCCGGCCGAGGTGTCGGCGCGAGCGTCAGGGTAGCCGCGGGCGGCTCGATCCGGGGCGATCGGCCGACCGCCCGGTCACAGCGGCGAGGATCGGACGATCGGAGGGATCAGAGGATCGGTGTCGCGTCCTCGGTCCAGGTGGCCGGCACGGTCGGCGCGTACGGCTCGGTCGAGACCCGCTCGAGGCGCATCTCGGTCGTCGAGATGGCGTTCGACTCGGTGTATCCCCACACGAGGCCGTCGTCGTCGACGGTGATCGAGATCGGGTAGCCGGACCGGGCGAAGTCGTCGACGTCCGTGTCACCCGTGAAGCCGGTGTCGTCCCTCCAGCGCTCGAAGCCGCGCTCGTCCTCGGTGGCGAACCCGTGGAGGTCGAGCACGAGGTCGTAGGTGGTCATCCTGCCGTTCTCGGTGGTGTACGTGGACGTGGACTCGACCTCGACGAAGGGGAGCATCTCCTCGGGGACCAGCACGTCCCACGTGAGCAGTTGGCCCAGTCGGCTCACCACCTCGAACATCTCCCGACCCGGCTGGGTGAAGAGCACCCAGGTGCCGTCGGGTGCCTCGACGAACAACCCTCGCTTGTCCACGATGCCTCGGAACGGCTCGTTCCCGAGGGGATCGTTCGGATCGGTGATCGTGCCCGCGAGGTCGTACGCGTTGCTCCCGCGGCCGCCGGTGATCGTGTAGTCCATCACGAGCGGTCGCGGCGCGGGTGCGCCCGGGATCGCCTCGGTGGTGGCGTCGAGGTCGATCCCTTCGATGTTGGCGCGGAGCGTGAACGACGCGTACGGGACGTCGACCTCGCCGAAGGTCGGGAGGCGGTCGTCGATCGTGTTCCGACCCCGGTACTCGTCGTAGGCCAGATACCCGGCCCCGGCGAGCGCGCCACCGACGATCACCATCAGCAGGAACGTCGCGACCGGCGAACCGCGCCGCCGACGCCGACGACTCGTGGTCGCCTGGGCCTGATGGGCGCGGAGCATCTCCTGGAAGGACGTCGCCGTGCCGGACCGGCCCCCGGCGGGATCGTCGAGCGAGAGCATCGGCACGGTCGGCAGCGGCTCGGACGAGCGCGGCGCGGTGGGCAGCCGCGGCACCGACGGCAGGGTCGGGAGCTTGAACTCGGGCGGAGCGTCCGCGTCGGCGGCCCCCTGCACCTGGTCGTTCGACATGCCCGATCATCGGCACGCCCGGCCGGGGGCTTGAGAGCACTCCTCAGCCGGCCAGCCCGGTTCCCGACCCGTTCGGGTCCCGCTCCGTTCCCGGTGGGGCTCAGCCCGCGAGCGGACTCCGCAGCCGTCGCTCCACCGCGTTGCGGATCTGTGCGTCGAAGCTGCGGATGTGCGCCTCGGTGAGCGAGGCGGCGCGGTCGCCGTCACCGGCCACCAGGGCGTCGAGGATCTGGGTGTGCTCGTCGACGGCGTGGGCCATGTCGTCGACGTCGGCGAGGTACATGTGCCAGAGCCGGTCGCTCTGGGCGTAGAGCATGTCGAGGGTGTCGGTGAGGAAGCGGTTGTCGGCCGCCTCCCACACGATCTCGTGACAGGTGCGGTCGTGCTCGATGAGCTCGCCGCCGGGCGTGCCCGGCACGTGCGCGGCGTCGAGCGCGGCGCGCATGCGGTCCCAGTGGGTGCTGGTGCCGCGCACGCAGGCGAGCCGGGCGGCGTAGGGCTCGATGATGGCGCGGGTCTCGTAGAGGGTGGCGAGCTCGCCGACGTCGATGTTCGACACGTACATCCCGCGGCGGGGGATCACGGTGACGAACTGGTCGCGCTCGAGTCGCTGCAGGGCCTCGCGGATCGGGGTGCGGCCGAGCCCGAGACGCTGCTGGAGCTCGTCGTCGCGGATCACGGCACCCGGGGCGAGGTCGAGTCGGACGATCATCCGGCGGATCTCGCGGTACGCCCGCGCGCTCAGCGACACCGGCGGTGCCGGCGCATCGGACGCCTGGCGCGGCGGACGGGCGAGCGGGACGTCTGTGATATGGTGAAGATATATCAAGCACGCGGTGGGCACAACGCCCACCGGACCCGGGGAGACCTCACATGAGCGAACAGACCGTGCCCGCGCGGGCCAAGGTCGTGGTCATCGGCGCCGGCATCGTCGGCAACTGCCTCGTCGGCCACCTGAGCCGGCTCGGCTGGACCGAGATGGTCCTGCTCGACAAGGGGCCGCTCCCGAACCCCGGCGGCTCCACCGGCCACGCCTCGAACTTCATCTTCCCGACGGATCACAACAAGGAGATGGCGTTCCTCACCGTCGAGAGCCAGAACCAGTACATCGCCCACGGTCTGAACAACACCTGCGGCGGCATCGAGGTCGCTCGCGAGCCGCAGCGCCTCGAGGAGTTCAAGCGCCGCATGACCTCGGCCACCGCGTGGGGCATCGACGCCCGGCTCGTCACCCCGGCCGAGATCAAGGAGATGGTGCCGTTCATCAACGACGAGATCCTCCTCGGCGGCTACTACACCCCGAGCGTGTCGGTGGTCGACTCGCTGGCGACCGGCACGCGCATGCGTGACGAGGCGGTCGGCAACGGCGCGCTGACGGTGTTCGCGAACACCGAGGTGCTGGACCTCGAGACCGAGGACGTCCCCGGCGGCCTGCCGAAGGTCACCGCCGTCGTCACCGACAAGGGCCGCATCGAGGCAGAGCACGTCGTCATCGCCTGTGGCGTGTGGAGCCCGCGCATCGCCGCGATGGCCGGGGCCACGATCCCGCTCACCCCGGCCGTCCACCAGATGGCCGACGTCGGCCCGATCGACGTGCTCGTGGAGAGCAACAAGGAGCTGGCGTACCCGATCATCCGCGACATGGACACGTTCTGCTACGAGCGGCAGTCCGCCGGTTCGATGGAGGTCGGCAGCTACGCCCATCGCCCGATCCTGATGCGTCCGGACGACATCCCGAGCAACGAGGCGTCCGCGCTCACGCCCACCGAGCTGCCGCTCACCTACGACGACTTCGAGCCGCAGATGGAGCAGGCGATCGAGCTGATGGAGATGCTCGGCGACGCGGAGATCAAGTACGCGATCAACGGCCTCCTCAGCCTCACCCCCGACGCCAACCCGGTGCTCGGCGAGTGCGTCGAGGTGCGCAACCTCTGGAGCGCCGCCGCGGTGTGGATCAAGGAGGGCCCCGGCATCGCGCAGCTGGTGGCGGAGTGGATGACCTACGGCTACCCGCACATGTGCGACCCGCACGGCAGCGACATCAGCCGCTTCTATCCGCACGAGAAGACCGAGTGGCACATCAACGCCCGCTGCAACGAGCACTTCAACAAGACCTACGGCATCGTGCACCCGCGTGAGCAGTGGGCCAGCCAGCGCGGCATCCGTCGCAGCCCGTTCTACGCCCGCGAGGAAGCGCTCGGCGCGGTGTTCTTCGACGCCCGCGGCTGGGAGCGCCCGCAGTGGTACGAGAGCAACGCGAAGCTGATGGCCAAGTACCCCGAGGCGTGCGAGCCGCGCACCCACGAGTGGGACGGCCGCTGGTGGAGCCCGATCACCAACGCCGAGCACCTCCAGATGCGGGCCAGCGTCGGCATGGTCGACCTCACGGCGTTCAACGAGTTCGACTTCGAGGGCCCTGGTGCGCTCGGGTTCCTCCAGTACATGTGCGTCAACAACGTCGACGTCGCGGTGGGCCGCAGCGTCTACACCCCGCTGCTCACCGCGCACGGCGGATTCCGTGGCGACCTGACCATCCAGCGACTCGGCGCCGACCACTTCCGCGTCATCACCGGCGCCTTCGACGGTGGCCGCGACAACCACTGGTTCCGCAAGCACATGCCGACCGACGGCAGCGTCACCTTCACCGACCGCTCGCAGGGCATCTGCACCGTCGGCGTGTGGGGCCCGAACGCTGCGGCCACGATGTCGAAGATCGTCACCGACCACGCGACGGCGCCCTACGACCTCAGCCAGGACGGCTTCCCGTACGGTGCGGTGCGCGAGGTGATCATCGACGGCGTGCCCTGCACGATGTTCCGCATCAGCTACGTCGGCGAGAACGGCTGGGAGATCTACACCCGCATGGAGCACGGCCTGAAGCTGTGGGACGCCATCTGGGCCGCCGGCCAGGAGTTCGAGATCATCCCCGTCGGCATCGGCGTGTACGCCGTCACCGGCCGCATCGAGAAGGGCTACCGCCTCATGGGCGCCGAGCTCGAGAGCGAGTACGACCCGGTGGAGGCCGGCCTGGCCCGCCCGAAGGTGAAGTCGGCCGACTTCCTCGGCAAGGAGGCCTACCTGAAGGCCCGTGAGGAGGGTCCGGCGGCGATCATGTGCACGCTGTCGATGGACAGCCAGCGCTGCGCCGACGGCTACGACCGCTTCCCGACCGGCGGCAACGAGCCGATCCTCACCCTCGACGGGCAGCGCATCGTCGACGCCAAGGGCCGCGTCTCCCGTGTCACCACGGCCGGCGCCGGTCCGTCGGTCGGCAAGTACCTGCTGATGGCGTACCTCCCGCCGGAGCACGCCGTGGAGGGCACCAAGCTCCAGGTGATGTACATGAACGAGCTCTACCCGGTCACCGTCGAGCGGGCCGGCAGCACGCCGCTGTTCGATCCGACCGACGCCCGGATGAAGAGCTGAGGGACACGCCCGTGCGAGTGCTCGTCTGCGTCAAGCGGGTGCCGGCCCCCGGCGCCAAGATCAACATCACGCCGGACGGCCAGGCCGTCGACACGGCGTACCTCGCGTTCACCACCAGCCCGCACGAGGAGTGCGCCGTGGAGGCGGCCGTGCAGCTCGTGGAGACCCATGGCGGTGAGGCGACCGTGATGACCCTCGGTCCCGCCGACGCGGAGGAACAGCTGCGGTACGCCGCGAGCGTCGGTGTCGCCCGCTGCGTGCTGCTCCCGATCGCCGATCGCGACTGGGATCCGCAGCGCACCGCGGCAGCGCTCGCCGGTGCGATCCGGGATCTGGAGGCGAGCGACGGTCCGTTCGACCTGGTGCTGTTCGGGAACGAGAGCGCCGACGCCGGCAACTTCCAGATCGGAGTGCGGGTCGCCCACGCGCTCGGCCGGCCGATGGTGAACGGCATCAAGGGCATCGAGCTCGACGGTGCCACGGTGCGCGCCAAGCGCGAAGCCGACGCCGGGGTGGAGGTGTACGCGCTGCCGGTGCCGGCCGTGCTCGGGGTGAAGGAGGGCATCAACCTGCCTCGCTACCCGACGATGAAGGGGCGGCTCAACGCGAAGAAGGTCGCCGTCGACTCCGTGGAGGCGTCGGTCGCCGCGGGTGGTCAGCAGATGATCACGCTGTTGCAGGCGCAGGAACAGGTGACGCAGACCGTGCTGCTCGGCGAGGGCGTCGACGCCGCCCCTGCCGTGGTGGACCTGCTCGAGGAACTGGGGTTGCTGAAGTGAGCGTGCTCGTCGTCGTCGAACACGACCGGGGCGCCCTGGCCCCGGCGTCGCTGGAGGCGCTCACCGCGGCGCGGTCGCTGGGTGGCGAGGTGCACGCCCTCACGCTCGGCGCTGCCGCGGACGCGAGCGCCGCGGTGCTCGCCGCGCACGGCGCGGCGGTGGTGCACCAGGTGCACCACGACCTGCTCGCCGACTACGGCCCCGAGGCGTGGGGGGAGAGCGTCGCCCAGGCGGTGCGCGCGCTGCAGCCCGACGCCGTGGTGGCGTGCGGGACCGACCGTGGCAACGAGGTGCTCGCGCAGGCCGCGGCGCGGCTCGACCTGCCGTTCGTGGCGAACTGCACCGAGATCGGCGCCGGCGACACGTGGACCATCACCCGCGTGCGCTGGGGAGGTTCGCTGCTCGAGCAGTGCACCCTCACCGCTGCCACCAAGCTCGTCACCGTGGCGCACCACTCCGTCGAGGCGAGCGAGTCGCCCACCGCCGGAGCGGTGCAGCCGCTCGCCGTCGACCTCGATCCGTCGCTCGCCCGCACGGTCGTGTGCGAGCGCGTGGAGCGCGCCGCCGGCGTCACGCTCGGCACCGCACCCCTCGTGGTCGGTGGCGGTCGTGGTGTCGGGTCGGCCGAGGCGTTCGCGCCGCTGGAGGAGCTCGCCACAGAACTCGGCGGCGTCGTCGGCTGCTCGCGAGCCGTGACGAACAACGGGTGGCGCAACCACACCGACCAGGTCGGTCAGACCGGCACCCGCATCGCGCCGGACCTGTACATCGCGTGCGGCATCTCGGGCGCCATCCAGCACTGGGTGGGCGCGATGGCGTCGAAGAAGATCCTCGCGATCAACACCGACCGCGAGGCGAACATGGTCACCAAGGCCGACTACGCGGTGATCGGCGACCTGCACAAGGTCGTGCCCGCGATCACCGCCGAGATTCGTCGCCGTCGCGGCGGGTGAGCCGGCCGCGCAGCGTCGTTCACCGGGTCGACACCGGCGGTCCATCGGGCGTCGGTCGTCCGAGCCGTAGCGTGGCGTCGTGAGCCACGACACCCACCACGTCGACGCAGGTGCGGCGATCAGCCGCGACCTGGCGCTCGCCACGTGGGGCCTGTTCGTCGGACTCGCCCTGCTCCTGCTCGCCGGTGGTCTGTTCAGCACCCTCCTCGGTGTGCGCGCCGAGACCGAGGGACTGCCGACCGCGGTCACGGGCATCATCAGCGCCGCGTACTTCCTGGGGTTCGTGCTCGGTTCGCGGCTCACGTTGCTGGCGCTCGGCACGGTGGGGCACATCCGCGCGTACGCGGCGCTCGCCGCGCTGCTCACCGTCGCGATGCTCGGCGTCGGCATCACCGACCACTGGTTGCCCTGGGCGCTGCTGCGGCTCGTGACCGGGCTGTGCTTCGCCGGCCAGTACGTGGTGGCCGAGTCGTGGCTCAACGACCTCGCCACCAACGAGAACCGCGGCCGGATGCTGGCGCTGTACAGCGTCGTCGTCAGCGGGGCCTTCGCCGCGGGCCAGTCGGTCGTGTTCGCGTTCGATGCCGTGGTGGTCACTGGCTTCGCCGTGGCGGCCATCGCCGCCTCGCTCGCGGTCATCCCGGTCACGCTGTCCGAGGAGGCGTCTCCGCCGAAACCGGAGGCGAGCGAGAAGGTGTCGCTCGCGTACCTCGCCAACGTGGTGCCGACCGGGCTCGGCACGTGCTTCCTGGTGGGCATCGCGCACGGAGCGATCATCGGCCTGCCCGCGGTGTACGCCACCCGAGTGGGCCTGCCGTCGGGGTGGGTCGGCCTGTTCGCCGCGGCCCCGAGCATCGGCGGCATGCTGCTCCAGTGGCCGATCAGCGCCGCCTCCGACGACCTCGACCGACGCGTCGTCGGTCTCGCCGGTGCGCTCGGTGCCATGGGGACCGGCGTGGTGCTCGTGCTCACCCCCGAGACGCACTGGATGGTGCTCGTGTGGTTCGGTGTCCTGGGCGGACTGAGCTACCCGCTGTACTCGATCGCCGCCGCGTACACGAACGACTGGGTGGCCCCCGAGCACCTGAACGCAGCGGCGTCGCAGCTCGTCACGCTCTACGGCGTGGGTGCCGTGCTGGGGCCGTTCGCCTCGGCGGGCATGATGATCGGCCTCGGCCCGACCGGGTTCTTCTGGACGCTGGTGATCCTCCACGGCATGATCGCCGTGTTCCTCGTGGTGCGCATCCGCGCGTGGCGCGCGCCGCTGACCAAGCGCCCGTGGGACGAGGTGTCGCTGCCCGCCCGTGCGTTCTACATGCCCGCCACCGTGGTGAGCATCGGCCGCCGCCGCCGTCACCGCAAGCACACGACCGACTGAGCTCGCCCGACTCGAGGCAGGGGTCGTGGTCCCGAGCCGCATGCGTCATCGGGTGGGCCGACCGACTCACTCGATCCGGTGGTGGAGTCGACCGCTCGCCGGCGGATCAGGTTCTCGCTATCGTTTGCCGATGGTGTCTCTCGCCCGTGCGCTGACCGCTGCCGTGATGATGTCGACGACGGTGTGCGTGACGACACTCGGCGCCGCCGGTCGCGCCGCGGCCGCCGAGGCCTTCTCCGTCCGTACCGATCTGGTCGTCCGTGACGTCGTCCACGACCCCGTGCGCAATCTGCTCTACGCATCGGTCGACGAGACCGATCCGGAGTATCCGAACCAAGTGGTCACCATCGATCCGGCGACATGGGACGTGATCGACGCCGTCTCGCTCGGGACGATCCCGAGCGAGATGGACATCAGCGACGACGCCTCCGCGCTCTTCGTCGGGATCGATGGTCGCCGGGCGATCACGAAGGTGTCGTTGGACGACTTCACGGTCGAATGGAGCCATCAGCTGGAGCAGTACCAGGGATGGAGCGTCCCGGTGGTCGGGGACGTCCGGTCCGTGCCCGGGTCGAACGACGCCGCCGCGGTGTCGCAACGGCTTCCTGGCATCAGCCCCGAGCATGCAGGAATCGTGATCGTCGATGCGGACGGCTTCCGCCCGCAGATGAGCGCCGGCCACATCGGGAGCGACTCGATCGTGTTCGATCCCGGCACGAACCGGCTGTACGGCTCCGACCTCGGATCCACACTCGGGCGTCTGTTCACCCACGACGTCGGAGCGAACGGCATCGTGACGGCTTCGACGCAGGACGGATTCGGTGGCGGCATCCTGGCAGCGACCAACGGATTCGTCATCCAGTCGAACGGCAGGGTGCTGGATGTGTCCGGGCCCGTCCCGACCCTGGCCGACACCGTGATCGCAGGTGCTGGCGTCGCGGTCGACGACGTTGCCGGGGTCTTCTACATCGGCAGTTCCAACGGCTGGTCGTCGATGCTGCTCCGCGCCTTCGACCTGGAGACGCGAGCGCAGGTCGCGGACTGGACCGTGCCGACGCAGGGAGGCATGCCGCGAGAGCTGGAACCCTTCGGGGCCGGCCGGATCGCGGTGATCGACAAGAGCCATCCGATGTCCCGCTTCGGCCGCCTGGTGCTCGTCGACCTGTCGCGCGGGGCCGAGGGTCCGGCACCAGATCCGACACCTGCTCCGACCCCGACACCTCCTCCGACCCCTGCTCCGACACCAACGCTCCCGCTGTTCCCGCCGTTCACGCCGCCGCAGCCGTCGATCCCACCGTTCACGCCGCCGCAGCCGATCCCCGGACCGATCCCTGGACCGATCCCCGGGCCGATCGGCGTTCCGGGCCCGGGCGTCCCTGGGATGCCGTCCGTGTCGTCGGGGCCGGTTGCGATCGCATCGCTCCTCCCGTCTGACGCAGGTTCACTCGGGGAGTACACGCCACTCACGCCACAGCGGGTCCTCGACACACGCAGCGGCCTCGGACGAGACGGGCTGACCGCCCCGGTCGGCGCCGGCCAGTGGATCGACGTGCGTGTCGCGGGTGTCGGGGGCGTGCCGGCAGCGGGTGTCGACGCCGTCGTGATGAACGTGACGGCGGTGGCCCCGACGGCGGCCGGATTCCTCTCGATCTGGCCTGCCGGCGGCGAGCGGCCGACCATCTCCAGTCTCAACTTCGCTGCCGGCGACACCGTCGCGAACCTCGTCACGATGCCCGTCGGGCGCAATGGTCAGGTGTCGGTGTTCAATCCGGCGGGCAACGTCGACGTGCTCGTCGACATCGCCGGCTTCTACTCGAGCGTCGCCGGACCGGACGGTCTTCGCTTCCGCGCCAAGACGCCGACGCGGATCATGGACACCAGGGACCCGTTCCTCAGCGGGCCCCAAGGTGCGCTTCGACCCGGTGAGACCAGAGTGCTGTCCACGTTCTGGAACACGGGTGTTCCCGGAAACGCCGAGGCGGTGGTGCTGAACGTGACGGTCACGGACACGACCGCCCCCAGTTTCCTGTCCGTGTACCCGTCCGACGTCGATCGACCGGAGGTGTCGAACCTGAACTTCGGACCCAGGGCGACGCGGGCGAACCAGGTCGTGGTCCGTGTCCCCGAATCCGAGAACATCTCGATCTACAACCACCAGGGCAACGCGCACGTGGTCGTGGACGTCGTCGGGTGGTTCGACAACGCGGAGGTCGGTCACAGCGGACGATTCATCGCCGTCGAGCCCTACCGGTCGCTCGACACGCGCATCGGGAGCCCGTGGCCGTCGCCCGGTCACCTGCCGGCCGGATCGACGCTTCGGCTCATCGACGACTCCGCGACCGTGTCTGCGTTCGTGATGAACGTGACGGTCACGGACACGGTCGGTTCCGGCTACCTCACCGCGTATCCGATGGGTGCCTCCTATGTGCCGGCACCGCTCGCCTCGACGCTCAACTACACAGCCGGCGCGACGGTGCCGAACCACGCGATCGTCCCGGCTGCGCCCGACGTGGCTTTCTTCAACAGTGGTTCGCGTGTGCAGCTCGTGGTCGACGTCTTCGGTGCCTTCGTCTGACGATCCCGCCCGCCGCAGATGGCGGAGTGATCAGCTCAGCTTGGCGAGTTGTTTCCTCTGCCAGGCGGCGGTGGCCTCGACGTTGTTGAACGTGAAGACGTGGAGGCCCTCGATGCCGAGGTCGCGGGCGACCTTGCTCATCGGGGCGATCAGCTTCGACGGGTCGTAGCCCGTCGGCGAGAACAGCTTGAAGATCGTCCCGGAGTTCTTCTTCACGAACCGCATCGACGACCCGATGCCGAGCCGAGCGCCCATCGTGAGCAGCTTGGCGCGGTCGATCACGCCGGGGACGCCGAGGTGCAGCGGCAGGGTGAACCCGGCGGCGCGCTCCGCCGCGGCCCAGCGCTTCCACTGGTCGACGTCGAAGCACATCTGGGTGCTGGCGAACCCGGGCACGCCGGCCTCGGCGAGCAGCGCCTGCTTGTCGTGGAGGGCACGGTGCACGACGTCACGGTCGATGAGCGCGTGGCCGTCGGGGTAGGCGGTGATGCCGATGCGCTGCAGCCCGTGGTCGGTGTCGAGGAAGTCGCGCAGGAACGCCACCACGCCGTCGTACGGGCCGACCGGCTCCGGCGCGTCACCGGCCACCAGGAACACCTCGCGCAGGGCGTGGGTGCGGCAGAACTCGGCGAGACGTCGCACGTGGGCGGCATCCTCGGTGAGGCGTGCGGAGAAGTGGGGCACCGCCTCGTAGCCCTGGTCGAGGATCTTGGCCGTCAGGTCGAGCGTGGCTTGCAGACCCTTCGCCGGGGAGCAGGTGACCGACACCGAACTGCCCGCCGGCACGTGCGCGATCTGTGCGTCGACGTTCTTCAGCGGGATGAGCTCGTAGCGCGCCTCGGCCACGAGCTGGCGCTGGACGGCGGTGGTGGTGGTCGGCATCGGACTGGTGGACATCGTCGTCCTGGCTTTCTGGTGCGTGTCGTGGGGTCGCGATGAGAGACGAGCGGCGGTGCCACCCTCATCTCTCATCGCATGAGGGGGCGTGGGCGGCCGGGCTCGGCCCGGTCAGGCGAACTCGTCGGGCAGCTCGGCCTTGCGGCGGGCGACGAACTCCTGCAGTTCGGCGTCGATCGCGTCGTCGAGCGGCGGCGGCTCGTACTCGGCGAGGCGACGCTTCCAGAGCGCGTTGGCCCGCTGCGCGGCGTCGAGGCCGCCCTCCTCGGTCCACTGCTCGAAGCTCGAGTTGTCGCTCGTGTCGCTGCGGTAGAACGCGGTCTCGAAGTTGGCGAGCGTGTGCGCGGTGCCGAGGAAGTGGTTGCCCGGGGGGTTCTCGCGGATCGCGTCGAGTGCCAGGCCGTTGGGCGAGGTGTCCAGGCCACGGACGAAGGTCGCCATCATGCCGAGCTGGTCGCAGTCGAGGACGAACTTCTCGTACCCGATGGCGAGGCCGCCCTCGAGCCAGCCCGCCGCGTGCAGGACGAAGTTCACGCCACCGAGCACCGTCGGCTGCAGCGTGTTGGCGCTCTCGTAGGCGGCCTGCGCGTCGGGAAGCTTGGAGGCGGTGAGCTGGCCGCCGGAACGGAACGGCACGCCGAGGCGACGGGCGAGCGCCGCCACCGTGTACAGCACGAGGGCGGGTTCCGGCGTGCCGAACGTCGGCGCACCGGTCTGCATGCTCATCGAGCTCGCGAACGACCCGAGGATCACCGGGGCGCCCGTGCGGCAGAGCTGCACGAAGGTCATGCCGGCCAACGCCTCGGCGAGTGTCTGGGCGGCGACACCGGCGCTGGTGGACGGTGCCATGGCCCCGGCGAGGATGAACGGGGTGATGATCGTGGCCTGGTTGTGCTCGGCGTAGCACTGGGCGGCGGCGAGCATCGTGCCGTCCCACACCAGCGGGGACGACGCGTTGATGAGCGACGTCATGACGGTGCGGTCCTGGAGGTCGCCACCGAATGCGATGCGGGCCAGGTCGACGCTGTCCTGGGCGCGCGAGCCGGCGGTGACGGACCCCATGAAGCCCTTGTCGCTGTACTTGATGTGGCTGTACACCATGTCGAGGTGGCGCTTGCTCACCGGCACGTCGACGGGCTCGCACACCGTGCCGCCCGAGTGGTGCAGCCAGGGGCTCATGTACGCCAGCTTCACGAAGTTCTGGAAGTCGGCGAGCGTGGCGTAGCGACGGCCCTGGTCGAGGTCGTGCACGAACGGCGAGCCGTAGTTCGGGGCGAACACGGTGGTCGGGCCGCCGATCTCGACGGAGTTCGCCGGGTTGCGGGCGTGCTGCACGTAGCTCGCCGGGGCGTTCGTCGACACGATCTCACGACACATGCCGCGGGGGAACCGCACGCGTGTGCCGTCGACGTGCGCGCCGGCCGCGGCGAACATCGGCAGCGCGCTCGGGTAGTCGCGCACCTCGATGCCGACCTCCTCGAGGATGGTGTCGGCGGTGTGCTCGATGAGCGCGAGCCCCTCGTCGCTCACGACCTCGAAGGGCTGCAGTGTGCGGGTGAGGAACGGCACGCGCTCCACGACGTGCGACGCGCGCATCGCCGCGCGGCCGGCCCGGCCACCGGAGCGCCGTCCGCCGCCGGCCGGTGCGGCTGCTGGTTCGTGGGTGTCGGTCATGGTTGGTCCCCTCGGGTCCGACGGCGCCGGCCCCCTCGACCGGCGTCGTTGCCCGGTGCCGTGCGCTCGGGGAGCGTGACGACACCGGACAGGTGCGTGGACGGTGCCGTGGCGTGGGGGAACGCCATGGCGGCCACGAACTCGGCCTGGAAGGCCGGCTCGGTGGCGGTCTCGATCTTCTCGACGTGGCGGACGGCCGCCTCCATCTCGCGTCGCGCGGCGACGCTGAGCAGTGCCCGCACGGCGCCTGCCCCGGCCGCGTTGCCCACGCTGCGCACGCCCTCGACCGGGCAGTCGGGCACGAGTCCGAGCACCAGCGCGTACACCGGGTCGATGTGCGAGCCGAACGCCCCGGCGAGGCGGATGTCGTCGACCCGGGTGATGCCGGCGTGGTGGAACAGCAGCTCGATGCCGGCGCGCAGCGCCGCCTTCGCGAGTTGGATCGCGCGGACGTCGTTCTGCGTGATCGACAGTCGCGTCCCGTCGGCATCGTGCACGAGGTAGCTGAAGGTGCGGCCGTCCGCGTACACACGCGGCGAACGCTCGGCCTGCGATCCCTGCACCACGCCGTCGGTGTCGATGATGCCGGCGAGGTACATCTCACCGATGACCTCGATGATCCCCGAGCCGCAGATGCCCGAGATGTCGAGCTCGGCGGTGGCCTCGGCGAAGCCCGGCTCGTCGCTCCACAGGTCGCACCCGATCACCTTGAAGCGTGCCTCCAGGGTGTCGCGGTCGATGCGCACGCGCTCGATCGCGCCGGCGGTGGCGCGCTGGCCGCAACTCAGCTGCGCCCCCTCGAACGCCGGGCCCGTCGGGCTCGATGCGGCGAACTGCCGGGTCGCGTCGCCGAGCACGATCTCGGCGTTGGTGCCGACGTCGACCAGGAGTTGCATGGTGGGGGAGCGGTGCGGCCCCTCGCTCAGGATGACGGCGGCGGTGTCGGCGCCGACGTGACCGGCGATGCACGGTGCCAGGTACACCTGCGCGTTGGGCAGGTCGAGCTCGACGTCGCTCGCGGGCATCTCGAGCGCCTCGGCGGTCGCGAGCGTGAACGGTGCCTGGCCGAGCGGCGTCGGGTCGATGCCGGCCACCACGTGGTGCATGATCGGGTTGCCGACCAGCACCACCTCGAGCACGGTGCTCGGGTCGGCGCCGGCCTCGCGGCACAGCTGGTCGATCAGCTCCCGCAGCGCCTCGCGGACGGCCACGGTGAGCTGGCGGTCGCCACCGGGGTTCATCATCACGTAGGACACGCGGCTCATCAGATCTTCGCCGAAGCGGATCTGCGGGTTCATCCGCCCCGCCGACGCCAGCACCTCGCCGGTCGTGAGGTCGCACAGGTGCCCGGCGATGGTGGTGCTGCCGATGTCGATCGCCGCGCCCACCACGCGCTCCACGTAGCCCGGCCACACGGCGACGACGGCGTCGCCGCGCACGGCCACGGTGGCGGATCGGTCGACGTGGTCGAAGGCCCGGTGCACCCGTTGGAGCACGGGCAGCGCCAGGTGGGTGACGTGGAGCTGGAGGCGGTCGCGCAGCTCGGCCACGACCAGGTCGGTCATCGATGCCGCGTCGCCCAGCACCGACGGCGGCAGCTGCAGGTAGGCGACGTGGACGTTCGGGTCGAGCACGACGTCGGCGAGGTCGAGGCTCTTGCGCACCACCGGCCGGTGCACCTGGCTCTCCGGCGGCACGTCCACGACGAGGTCGTCCTGCACCAGCGCGCAGCAGCCGAGCCGGCGGTCGGGCTTCAGCCCCTTGCGGTCGGTGTAGGTCTGCTCGGTCTCGGTCCAGGGCGACAACGACGTCTCGTCCACCTCGATCGCCCACTTGGCGTAGGTGCCCGGGTGGAACTCCACCTGGCACCGGCCACAGATGCCGCGGCCACCGCACACCGAGTCGAGGTCGACGCCCAGCTCGCGCGCAGCGGCGAGCACGCTCGTGCCGGGCGCGACCTCGCCGTCGAGGCCGGACGGGGTGAAGACGATCCGGGGCATGGTGTGGGGGATCCTCAGCTCGGTCGACGGGTGGGTCGCTGGCTCACGAACGCTCGACGGTCACTCGGCACGGCGACGGCGTCCGCCACCGGCGCGTCCCTCGCGGGCGCCGCCTGCGGCGTTCGGGTCGCGGTTGTCGCGGATCCAGGCCATGCAGTCGCGGTCGTTGCCGGCGAGCACGTCGGCGGCCATGACGGCCTGCTTCACCTCGGGGTGCAGTGGGTTCATGATCGCCGAGGTCATGCCGTTGGCGATGGCCATCGTGAGGAAGGTGCCGGTGATCGCGTTGCGGTTCGGCAGGCCGAAGCTCACGTTCGACGCGCCGCAGGTGGTGTTCACCTTCAGCTCGCTCACGAGACGGCGCAGCAGCTTGAACACCTGCTGGCCGGCCGACCCCATCGCGCCGATCGGCATGACGAGCGGGTCGACGACGATGTCGCTGGCCGGGATGCCGTAGTCGCTCGCGCGGTTCACGATCTTGCGGGCGACCTCGAACCGGACGTCGGGATCCTCGCTGATGCCGGTCTCGTCGTTGGAGATCGCGACGACGGCGGCGCCGTACTTGGCGACGAGCGGCAGCACGCGCTCCATCTGCTCGTCCTCGCCGGTCACGGAGTTCACGAGCGGCTTGCCGCGGTACACGGCGAGACCGGACTCGAGCGCCTCGACGATGGAGGAGTCGATCGACAGCGGCACGTCCGTGACGCTCTGCACGAGCTGGACGGCCCGGGCGAGCAGCGCCGGCTCGTCGGCGAGCGGGATGCCGGCGTTGACGTCGAGCATGTGCGCGCCGGCGGCCACCTGTGCGAGGGCGTCGGCCTCCACGCGGCTGAAGTCGCCGTGCTTCATCTCCTCGGCGAGCAGCTTGCGTCCCGTCGGGTTGATCCGCTCGCCGATCATCACGAACGGGCGGTCGAAGCCGATCACGACCTCCTTCGTGGCGGAGCTGATCACGGTGTGGGTCATGACGCGGGTCCTTCGGTGTCGGGAGCGGTGCCTGGAGCGGTGTCGGGAGCGGTGTCGGGAGCGGTGTCGGTGTCGTCGCCGACGCTCAGGTCGTCGGTGCCGACCGGTGCGGCGGGCGTGCCGGGGTGCTCGGGGGAGGCCGGGTCCCAGCCGCCGTTGGCCACCAGCACGTGCAGGCGCTCGTTGGTGAACTCGCGCTCGATCGAGGCGGCCGTCGCCTCGACGCACTCGACGAGCTCGCCCACCACCGGGTGGTTGGTGCGACGCCACTCGCCGACGTAGTCCTGCGCCGTCTTCTTCCCCGCCACCATCGCGGCGCGGTCGATGGCCTTCTGGAAGCGGTGGGGGAGCATCACCTGGTGGCGCTCGTCGCCCGCCTTGCCGTTGATCTGCGCGGGGATGTCCCGCCACATGATCACCACGACCTCGTTGCTCGATCGGCGTGGCATGTCAGGCGACCCTCCTCAGCTCGACGGTGACGGCCCGCTCGAAGTTCGCGAGGCCGACGTGGTGGTGCTCGAACGCGAGGCCCAGGCGATCGGCGCCCGCGCGACCCGCAGCGACGACCGCCGGGTCGTCGCTCTGGGAGAACAGGACCACCCGGGTGTAGTTGCCGAAGTACATCGGCAGCAGCTCGGGGTGACGGTCCAGGCCGAGCGCACCCCACACCAGCGCGTCGAAGTGCTTGGCCAGGAAGTCGGTGAGGTAGAAGGTGCCCGGTTCGTCGTCGTGCATCGCGTGGAAGCGGTCGCTGCCGGCGAAGAACTCGTAGCAGTGGTCGCCCGGGAGGCGGTGCAGGTTCGGCATCTCGGCGAGCAGTGCGTCGAGCCCGCCTCCGGTCCCGCAGTCGGCGTACCCGACGAGCACCGGCCGGTCGGGATCGCCGGCGAGCTCCGTGGCCAGCAGCTCGCGCAGGGCCGGCACGATCCGCTCGGGACGGTTGTGCAGGGGAGCGGGCAGGTAGCGCACGTCGACGGCGTCGGTGAGACCGTCGGCCGCGAGCACGGCGCGCAGCTCGGCCACCAGGGCTCCGCACGCCACGACCAGCGGCCGGCTCATGATCGGCTCAGACGGATGGTCCGGGCGGCTCGGCCTGGCCGCGGCGGGCGAGCACGAGCGACTTCGCCGTCTCGGAGGCGATCGCCGCGTCGCGGCAGTACGCGTCGGCGCCGATCGCGGAGCCGAACTCCTCGTTGAGCGGCGCACCGCCCACGAGGACGATGTACTTCTCGCGCAGGCCCCGCTCCTGGAGCGTGTCGATGACCACCTTCATGTACGGCATGGTGGTGGTGAGGAGCGCGGACATGCCGAGGATGTCGGGCTGGTGCTCCTCGAGCGCGGCGAGGAACGTGTCGGCGTCGGTGTTGATGCCGAGGTCGATGACCTCGAACCCGGCGCCCTCGAGCATCATCGCGACGAGGTTCTTGCCGATGTCGTGGATGTCGCCCTTGACGGTGCCGATCACGACCTTGCCGATCGACTCGGCGCCGGTCTCGGCGAGCAACGGCCGCAGGATCTCCATGCCGGCCTTCATCGAGTTGGCCGACAGCAGCACCTCTGGCACGAACAGGATGCCGTCGCGGAAGTCGATGCCGACGATGCGCATGCCCTCGACGAGGGCGTCGTTCAGCACCTTGTCCGGGGCCCAGCCTCGGTCGAGCAGGATCATCGTCCCCTCGGCGACCTCGGGCGCGAGCCCGTCGTAGAGGTCCTCGTGCATCTGGGTGACGAGCTCGTCGTCAGGAAGCGATGCCAGGTCGAGATCGTCGTCGCTCATCAGGTCCCCGGGGGTGTGGTGTGTTTCACGATGCGGAACCAGTCCGCGATGCGGAATCCTACCACACCGATCCCCGCAGCACTCGGCCGCCGGAGGCCGAATCGTCCGGGCCGGATCGGGCCGGATCGGGCCGGATCGGGCCGGATCGGGCCGGATCGGGTCCCATCGCGACCGGCGACGGCAGCTCGTCGTTCCCCGGACGGCCACGAGCGTACGTCGCCGGGTCGGCGACGAGGCGGATGCGGTGGCCGGCGATGCGGCGCGCAGGGCGCGGCCGGCCACGAGTCGCCGGCGGACGACGCCCTCGCGCGTGATCAGGTCAGCCGGGCGGCGAGCATCCGGCGTTCGGCGTCGTTCGCCGATTCCGGCACGAATTCCGGCACGAATTCCGGCGTCGATTCCGATCCGGCGTCCGGCGTCCGGCGGCCACCGGATCCGTCGGCGACGGATCCGGTGGGGTGCCGTGTCGTGGTTCCCGCAGGTGCGCGAGCGCCGGTGTCAGGCGAACCAGGCGCTCCACACCGACTCGTTGGCGGCGATCCACTCGGCGGCGACCTCGGCGGCCGGCCGCTGGTCGATCTCCACCTGCGGCAGCAGTTCGAGCTGCTGGTCGTTGGTGATCTGCACCTTCTCGAGCATCGACCACACGGCGGCGTTCTTCTCCTGGAGCTTCGCGCTGGCCAGCTTCACGAGCGGGTCGGCGGGGTAGCCGCAGGCCACCGCGGCCAGGTCGTCGGCGCAGCCCTCGGTGTACTCCGGGAGCTTCACCTCGACCAGGTCGTACTTGCCGGCCGCCGCCGTGGGCGTCCACCAGTACATGATGATCGGCTTCTGGGCCGCGACCGCCGAGTCGAGCTCGGCCACCGTGGCGGCCTCCGAGCCGGAGAACACCACCTGCAGCGGCAGACCGAGGTTCGCGACGAGCGGCTCGTCGAGCTGGGAGTAGCTCGGGTCGGTGCCGAGGAAGCGACCCTTGTCGCCGGTCTCGGCGGTGGCGAACGCCTGGGCGACCTCCGGATCCGCCAGGCCCTCCCAGGTGGCGAGCGACGGGTACTGCTCGACCACGTAACTCGGCACGAACCAGCCGATCTGCCCGGTGGTGCCGAGCGGGCCGACCTCGACCACGGAGCCGTCGTCGATGAAGGCCTGCTCGTCCTCCACGACACCCGAGGGCCACAGCTCGACGACGAAGTCGAGGCTGCCGTCGGACAGGCCCGTGAACATCGAGTTCTCGTCGATGTCGACGATCGTGGCCGGTGCGCAGAGCTCGGACTCGATGAGCTGCTTCATGATCTCCGACTGGATGGCCGACGCCGTCCAGGCGTTGCGCACGATGTTGATCGTGTCGCCGGACAGCTCGGCGCAGTCGCCGCCCGTCGCGGCGCCGCCACCGGCGTCCGAGGTCGCCTCCGTGCCGGCGCCCTCGGTCGTCTCGTCGTCGCTGCCACACGCGGTGACGAGCACCGCCGCAGCGGTCGCGACGGCGGCGATCCTGCGCACGATCGAAGCGGATGTCCTGGTCCTCATCGGTTCCCCCCGAGAAAAGATCACCGTCATCCCCACGATGCCGGTGTGTGTGTGTGTGTGTGTTCGACGCTATCCCACGACGCGCCGGACGTGGTGAGCGCCACGGTGCATCCCTCCCGAGGGGAGGGCCGTTCCCGACCCTGGCTCGTGAGGGAGCCGGGGCCGGGGACGGGCTCGCGGGTGGCGCGTCCGGCGTGCTGGTCAGCCGTTGAACGCCTCCGCCACCGGGCCGAGCCGGAGGAGGAGGGTCTGTCCGATGGCGTCGATCAGGCCGTCGTTGTCGGTGACGGCGACGACCTGTCCGTCGGCGGTGACGGCGAGTCCCTCGAGCTTGTCGGGGGTGTAGATCGACTGCTCGCGCATCTCGTCCAGCAGGTCGGCGAGCAGCACCTTGCCCACCGTCACGAGCGGCTCGCCGAGCGGGCGGAACTCGGCGCCGGCGAGGTCGACGCCGTACACCTTCTTCTGCACGGCGTCGCGTCCGGCGAGGCCGTCGCGTTCGATGATCGCGAACGTGCCGTCGGGCAGGAGGGTGATCTCCGAGAGGCCGATCACGGCGCCCGTGGGGAGCGTCAGCGGGTCGAGCGCGTACTGCACGAACGTCCACTGCCCGGTCGCCACCTCGTAGCGGCCGATCTTCACGGTCTCGGCCGGATCACCGGCCCACGGGCGCTGCACGGCGACGTACACGTACTGCGTGGTGCCGGTGCCCGTCGCGGCGATGCCCTCGAAGCCGTTGCTGGTCGCGGTCGCCGCGAGCGCGGCGGGCAGGGTGATCTCCTGGAGCACGACGCCGTTCGCGTCGACGCGCAGGATGGCGTTCGGGCGGGTGCCCGAGGCGACGCGTCCCTCGGAGGCGACCCAGAAGCCGCCCTCCGGTGCGACGGCGATGCCCTCGAGGTCGAGGTCGTTGCGCACGGTGCCGGCGGCGTCGGTCACGAGCACACGGCGGGTGATCACGGCCGGCTCGGCCGACACGTCGACCGTGTGGATCCCCGCCTCGGACAGCACCGAGTCGCTCACCGCGTACACGATCGCCGGGTTCGTGGGATCGGCGGCGAGGCCGCTCATGGCGTTCCACGGCAGCGGCAGCCCGTTGGCGTCGTTCGCGCTCACGAGGGTGGTGGACGGCAGGTCGTGGTCGTCGTCGAGCTCGTAGATCGTGATGAGCGACGGGAAGATGCCGGCGGCCGTCTCGTTGGCGACGGCGAGCAGGTCGCGACGCGGGATCGCCTTCATGCCCTCGGGCGCGATGCCCGTCGGCAGGAGCTGCTCGAAGACCGGCTGACCGCGGCGCATACGGTACACCCCGACGACGTTCGCCCGCTCGCCGCCGACGAACAGATACGTGCCGTCGTCGTAGTGGCCGACCTCGAGCGCCTCGGGCTCGACGCCCTTGTTCGCGGCGCGGGTCTCGTTGAAGTGACCGGCGCGGATCGCCTCGTACTCGAACGAGGCGCCCGACTCGAAGACGACGGTGCCCGTGGTGTCGAACACCGTGAAGCCACGGCTCCCGCCCTCGGCGCCGGACGCATCGGTGTAGTCGCCCTCGTTGGCGATGGCGAACGTGCGGTTCGACACCCACTGCACGGTGTCGGGCTCACGTCGGCGGGTGAGCGAGTCGTCGAGCACGATGCGGCCGCGGCGCTGGGGGCCGAGGCGCTCCTCGACGGCGTCGATGTTCTCGAGGACGACGGATCCGGCGGAGAACGAAGCGGTCACACGGGCGGTGCGCAGATCGACGATCGCCAGGTGGTTGTTCTCCTGCAGGGTGACGACCGCCTGGTTCCGCTCGTTGATGTCCGCGTACTCCGGCTCGGGGTCGGTCGCGTCCGTCATGCCCGGCAGTCCGGCGAGGCCGACGACGCGGGTGCCCCACGCCGACGGACGGCCGCTCATCGACAGGATCGTGAGGTTGCCGCCGGGCAACTGGGGCAGGCGGCCGCGGTTCAGCGACTCGTCGCGCTGGTTCTCGATGACGATCGTGGCGTAGCGCTCGTCCGGGGACACGGTGACGTTGTCGGGCTGACCCGACAGTGGGATCTCACGGACGATGCTGCGATCCCGCAGGTCGACGACGACGAGCTTGCCGCTCGGTGCGACGAAGTTGCCGGCGCTCAGGTCGGTGGCGACGAGTGCGTAGCGCCCGGTCACGGCGACGCTCGTGGGCTCGCCGCCGATCGGCAGCGTCCCCGCCGGCAGCGGGTTCGCCGGATCGCGAAGATCGACGAAGCCGAGCAGACCGGTGTTCGAGTCGGTGTACAGCAGCGTGCGACCGTCCTTCGTGGCGTCGACGATCTCGGCGGAGACGGTGCCGTTGTCGCGGACGTCGAACGTCCCGACGTGGCCGAAGGCCTCCTCGTCGTGATCGTCCCGGCCGGACCGCTCGCTCCCCGCCGTGGTGGGGACGACGCCGGTCGCGATGACGGCCGTGAAGGCGATCGTCGCTGCGGCGCCGCGACGCCACCGTCGTATCTGTCGGTGTTGCATCGTGCACTCCTCGTGTGGAACTGGATCGGCTGGACGTCCTCGAGCGTCGGTGCGCGTGTCCGGGCGTCGGGGCCGAACGTACGATTCGGGGATGGCCGGACGGCAGCCTCCGGTTGAACGGCAGGTGGTCGGCGATCGAAGTGTCGGCGACGTGTGCGGCCGACGGCCCCGGGCGGCGAATCCGACCGCCCTGCTAACGTCCGCGCCACGCGATCAGTGCCGTTGGGGGGACGAATGAGCACCGAGATCAGATCCGCCGACCGGCCGACCCGACCTGCGTCCGAGGTGCCGGTGATCGAGGTCCGCGACCTGTGGAAGGTGTTCGGATCGCGCGCCGACGAGGCGGTCGCCCGCTCGCGGGAGGGTGCGAGCCGGGCCGACGTGCTGGCGTCCACCGGGTGCACCATCGGTGTGCGCGACGTCGGCTTCTCCGTCGCGCGTGGCGAGACGTTCGTGGTGATGGGCCTGTCGGGGAGCGGCAAGTCCACGCTCGTGCGGTGCCTCTCGCGTCTGGTCGAGCCCACGTCCGGCCAGGTGCGCGTCGACGGCGAGGACCTGCTCGCGATGGACGCGCAGCAGCTGCGCGAGGTGCGCCGCACCAAGATGTCGATGGTCTTCCAGCACTTCGGTCTCTTCCCGCACCGACGGGTGATCGACAACGTCGCGTACGGCCTGGAGGTGCAGCGCCGCCCGAAGCGCGACCGTCGCGACCACGCGATGTCGGTGCTCGAGAAGGTGGGTCTGCGCGACTGGGCGATGCACTACCCGCGGCAGCTGTCGGGCGGCATGCAGCAGCGCGTCGGCCTCGCTCGCGCGCTCGCGCTCGACCCGGACCTGCTGTTCTTCGACGAGCCGTTCTCGGCGCTGGACCCGCTCATCCGCCGCGACATGCAGGACGAGCTGGTCCGCCTCCAGCGCGAGGAGCAGCGCACGATCGTGTTCATCACGCACGACTTCGCCGAGGCGATCCGCCTCGGCGACCGCATCGCGATCATGAAGGACGGCGAGTTCGACCAGATCGGGACGCCCGAGGAGCTCGTGCTGCACCCGGCCACCGACTACGTGCGGGAGTTCGTGACCGACGTGCCTCGCGAGCGGGTGCTCACCGCCCGGTCCGTGGCGACGGCTGCACCGACGGGGTCGAGGCACACGGTGTCGCAGCACGCGCTCGTCGCCGACGTGCTCCCGGGACTGCTCACCGACGACGGTCCCGTCGACGTGGTCGACGACGACGGCCACGTGATCGGCGGTGTCGACCGCGCTCGCGTGGCGGAGGTGCTCGGCCAGGTGCGTCGATGACCCAGGTGGCCGTGTCCGGTACCGCAGCGCCGACCGCCGCACCGGCGTCGACGTCCACGCCGTCCACGCCGTCCACGCCGTCCACGCCGGCCACGCAGCGCCCGCGCTGGTTCCGGCACCGGCGGGTGCAGGCGGCCGCTGCCGTGGCGGCCGGTCTCGTCGTGCTGCAGCTGGTGCTGTCCGGCACCGACACCTTCCCGGCATCGCGCGACATCGGGTTGGCCGAGCCGGTGAACGACGTCAAGTCGTGGGTGCAGCGCAACCGCGACACCAACGTGATCCTGGCGAACGTGTTGCGCCCCATCGGCGACGCCGTGCTGTGGCTGTACGACACGGTGCTCGACGTGCTCGTCGACCTCCCCTGGTTCTGGCTGCCGCTCGCCGTGTTCCTGGTCATCGTCCGGTCCGGCCGCTGGGGCACCGCGCTGGCCGCCGCCGCGTCGCTCGTCTACCTCGAGATCGCCGGGTTGCACGTTCGGGGCATGGAGACGATGGCGTTGATGCTCATCTGCCTCGTCGTGTGCGTGCTCATCGGCGCACCGCTCGGGGTGTGGGCAGGTCTGAACCCGCGAGTGGAGCGCCTGCTCCGGCCCGTGCTCGACGGGCTGCAGTCGCTGCCGGTGTCGATCTTCCTCATCGCCGCCGTGATGTTCTTCGGCATCCGTCAGACACCGGCCGCGATCGCCACGATCGCGTTCGCCGTGCCGCCGATGGTGCGCATCACCGCGGCCGGCATCCGCGACGTGCCACCCGCGTCCGTGGAGGCCGGCACGATCTTCGGCTCGAGCCGGTGGCAACTGCTCTGGAAGGTGCAGGCACCCCAGGCGGTGCCGTCGTTCGTCACGGCCGTCAACCAGACCATCATGCTCTGCCTCAGCATGGCGGTGATCGGCGGCCTGGTCGGCGCCGGCGGACTCGGCGGTGAACTCATCCAGACGCTGCGGTTGCGCAGCCCCGGCCGTGGCTTCCTGATCGGTCTCGCGATCTTCGCCATCGCGTTCGCGTTCGACCGGCTGTGTCGATCGCTGCTCGAGTCCGGCCGGCCCCCGTCGGGCGGTCGGGCACCCGCGCGCTGGTCGCCCACCCGCGTGGCGTCGCGTGTGTACTGGGGTGGTGCGGCGGCACTGCTCGCGGTGGGGTACGTGGTCGGCCGCGCCGTCGACGACGGCGTCGTGCCGTGGGTGTTCGACAACGACATCGCATCGCCGATCGACGACGCGATCACCTGGGTGCGCGACGAGTGGGGCGGCGCGCTCCAGTCGTTCAGCGACTTCGTCGTCGCCGACGTGGTGATCCGGTTGCGCGACCTGCTCGGCACCACGATCGCCTGGCCCGTGCTGATCCTGGCCGTCGCCGCGCTCGGGTGGTTCCTGCGCGGCTGGGCGTTCGCGTTGTTCTGCCTCATCGGGGTGTACGGCATCGGGGCGCTCGGCATGTGGGAGCCGGGGCTCACCACGCTGTCGCAGATCCTCGTCTCGGTCGTGGTGGGCACGGCCATCGCGCTGCCGATCGGTGTGGCCATCGGCCGTCGACCACGCGCCAAGGCGGTCGTCGAGCCGATCCTCGACGCGATGCAGACCCTGCCGAGCCTGATCTACGCGATCCCGTTCGTGATGCTGTTCAGCCTCGGGTTCGTCCCGGCGATGCTGGCCACGATGTTCTACGCGATGCCCGCCGGGGTGCGCCTCGCGGCGCTCGCGGTGCAGGCCGTCCCGGAGGAGACGCTGGAGGCGGCCACGACCTTCGGTGCCACGCCCCGGCAGCGCATGTGGGGCGTGCAACTCCCCCTCGCGCTGCGCGGTCTCGCGCTCGCGGCGAACCAGGTGATCATGCTGTCGATCTCCATGGCGATCGTGGCCGGGATGGTGGGGGAGAACGGCCTCGGCTACCAGTCGGTGGCAGCGCTCACGAAGCCCGACGTGGGCCTCGGGCTCGAGGCCGGTCTGTCGCTGCTGGTGATGGCGATCGTGCTCGACCGGCTCACCGAGGGGGTCGCGATCGCACTCGATCCCGCTCGCAGCCGGTCCGGCGCGCCACACTGACCGGCCATGACCTCGTCCTCCTCCTCACACGCAGGCTCCGGCGACGCCGCCGACGTGCCCACCGTCCGCGTCGGCTACGTCGGCCTCGGCAACCTCGGCGAGCACCTCGCCATGAGCCTGGTCCGCGCCGGTCACCACCTCACGGTCACCGACCTCGACCGGGCGCGGGCGGAGCGTCTGCTCGCCGCCGGCGCCACCTGGGCGGCGGATGCCGCGGCCGTCGGTGCCGCGAGCGACGTGGTCTTCACGTGCCTCCCGTCGCCCGCCGCCGTCGACGCGGTGGTGGCGGGGGCCGGCGGGTTGCTCTCGGGCATGTCCCCGGGCAGCACCTGGATCGACAACAGCACCACGGATCGCGAGGCGACCGCCCGGCTGGCGGCGCTCGCCGCCGAGCGCGGCATCCGCGTGCTGGAGGCACCGGTGACCGGCGGTGTGCACAAGGCGGCGGCCGGTGAGATCACGGTGCTCGTGGGCGGGCCCGACGACCTCGTCGCCGAGCACCGCCACCTGCTCGAGGCGATCGGGTCACCGGTGCTCCACATGGGCCCGATGGGGTCGGCTGCCGTGATCAAGGTGATCACGAACATGCTCGCGTTCATCCACCTGGTCGCCGCGGGCGAGGCGCTCATGCTCGCGAAGCGCGGTGGCCTCGACCTGGCGATGGCCTTCGAGGCGATCAAGCACAGCTCGGGCAACAGCTTCGTGCACGAGACCGAGAGCCAACTCGTGCTGAACGGCAGCTACGACATCGCGTTCACGATGGACCTGGCGTGCAAGGACCTCGGGTTCGCGACCGACTTCGGCCGCGAATTCGGCGTGCCGCTCGACCTCGCCTCGATGACCGAGCAGACCTTCATCCGTGCCCGTCAGCAGTACGGCGGCGCGGCGTGGAGCACGATGGTGGTCAAGCTGCTGGAGGACGCGCTCGGCACCGATCTGCGGGCACCGGGGTTCCCGGCGCGACTGACGTGAACGACGAGGGCGTCCGCCGCGACCTGGCCGCGGTCGTCCGCCTGATCGCGAGGTTCGGCTGGCACGAGGCGGTCGCCAACCACTGCAGCGCCGTGATCGGCGGCGGCGAGCAGTTCCTCCTCAACCCGATCGGTCGCCACTTCGCCCGGATGCAGCCCGACGACCTGCGGCTCCTCCCCATCGTCGCGCCCGTCGTCGCGCCCGCGGGACACGAGGTCCCGGACGGCATCGACGTCACGGCGTGGCACCTCCACGCCCAGGTGCACCGCCTCGTCCCGCACGCCAAGGTGGTGTTGCACACGCACCAGCCCTACGCCACCACGCTCGCCTGCCTCGACGGCTACGAGTTCCAGATGCTCGACCAGAACGCGTGCCGGTTCTTCGGGCGGGTGGCGTACGACCGCGAGTACGGCGGCATGTTCATGGAGGAGTCGGCGGGTGAGCGCGTGGCCCGACTGCTGGGCGAGCACCACGCGGTGCTGCTCCTCGGCAACCACGGGGTGATGGTGGTGGGGGAGACGGTGGCGGACGCCTTCGACGAGCTCGTGTACTTCGAGCACGCCTGCCGCCTCCAGGTGCTGGCGCTGTCGACCGGCCGGCCGCTCGCCGTGCTCGACGAGGCCGTCGCCGCCACCACACGCGCCCAGTGGGCGGCGTACCCCGGGGACGCCGCGCGGGCGCACCTCGACGAGCTGATCGCGATCATGGACGAGGAGTCGCGATCGCGCCGATGAGTTCGCGGGCATCCGTTCGTCCGAGCGGATACCGATACCTCGGTCGCACCGTGCGACCCGGTGAACGATCACGAGAGGAACCTCACCCATGCCCCAGTACCTGCTCTCCGTGTGGCAGGACGACGAGTACGAGGTCGACGTCACGGGCGACGCGGTGCAGCGCCTCGTCGCCCAGGTCGATGCGTTCAACGACGACCTGGCCGCCGCCGGCGCGATGGTGTTCGCCGCAGGCCTGATGCCGGCGGGCCGGTCCCGGTCCGCTCAGCCGGGGCGGTGGCGGTGGACGTCGGTGTACTCGGGTGCGAGCGGCGTGTTGCCGACGATCAGGTCGGCGGCCTTCTCCGCCACCATCATCACCGGCGCGTAGATGTTGCCGTTGGTGACGTAGCGCATCGCCGACGCGTCCACCACGCGCAGTCCGTCGACGCCCCACACCTTCATGCTGAGCGGGTCCAGCACGCTGTCGTCGTCCTCGGCGCCCATGCGGCAGGTGCAGCTCGGGTGCAGCGCCGTCTCGCCGTCCTTGCGCACCCACTCCAGGATCTCGTCGTCGGTCTCGACCGACGGGCCGGGGGAGATCTCGCCTCCGTCGTACGGGGTGAGCGCGGACTGTCCGAGGATGTGGCGGGTGACCCGGATCGCCTCCACCCACTCACGCCGGTCCTCGGGCGTGGAGAGGTAGTTGAAGCGCAGCTCCGGCTTCACCGTCGGGTCGGTCGAGCGGATCGTGACCGACCCCTCCGAGTTGGAGTACATCGGCCCGACGTGCACCTGGTAGCCGTGCCCGCCGGCCGGTGCGCTGCCGTCGTACCGGACCGCGATCGGCAGGAAGTGGAACATGAGGTTCGGGTAGGCGACGTCGTCGTTGCTGCGCACGAACCCGCCGGACTCGAAGTGGTTGCTCGCCCCCGGTCCCGACCGCAGGAACAGCCACTGCGCACCGATGAACGGCCGGCGCCACAGCTGCAGGTTCGGCTGCAGCGACACCGGCTGGGTGCAGGCGTGCTGCACGTAGACCTCGAGGTGGTCCTGCATGTGCTGGCCGACGGCGGGCAGGTGGTGCACGACGGGGATGCCCAGCCGCTCCAGCAACGCCCGGTCGCCGACGCCGCTCAGCTGCAGCAGCTGCGGCGAGTTGAACGCGCCACCACAGAGGATCACCTCGCCGGCCTCCACGGTGTGGGTGGTGCGCCGACCGGTGACGCCGCGGGTGCTGTACTCGACGCCCGTGGCCCGCGTGCCCCGGAACAGCACCCGGTGCACGAGCGCGCGGGTGGTGACCGTGAGGTTGCGCCGGTGCATCACGGGGTGCAGGTACGCGCGGGACGCGCTGAGCCGGCGACCCTTGCGGACGTTGCGGTCGAAGCGTGCGAAGCCCTCCTGGCGGTGGCCGTTGACGTCGCTGGTGCGCGGGTAGCCGGCCTGTTCCGTCGCCTGCAGGAACGCCTCGATGAGCGGGTTGTCGCTGGGACCGCGCTCGAGTTCGAGCGGGCCGCTCCCGCCGCGCCACTCGTCCTCGCCGGCGAGGCAGGTCTCCATCTTCTTGAAGTAGGGCAGGCAGTGGGCGTAGGCCCAGGTGTCCATGCCCTTGTCGGCAGCCCACCGCTCGTAGTCCAGGGGGTTGCCGCGCTGGAAGATCATCCCGTTGATCGAGCTCGACCCGCCGAGCACCTTGCCGCGGGCGTGGTACACCCGCCGCCCGTGCATGTGCGGCTCGGGCTCGCTCTCGTACTTCCAGTCGTAGAACCGGCTGCCGATCGGGAACATGAGCGCGGCCGGCATGTGGATGAACACGTCCCACGCCGAGTCGGGGCGACCAGCCTCCAGCACCAGCACGGTGGTGGAGGGGTCGGCGCTCAGCCGGTTGGCGAGCGCCGAACCGGCGGAGCCGCCGCCGACGATGACGTAGTCGTAGCGCTCTGGCATCTGGGTCCTCGGGTGTCTCGGGTTGCTCTGGCTGGTCGGGTTGCTCGGGTTGCTCGGGTTGCTCGGGTTACTCGGGTTGCTCGGGTTGCTCGGGTTGCTCGGGTTGCTCGGGTTGCTCGGTCGGACGGCGCGTCGGCGCTGCCGGATCAGGGGAGCTCGATCCGGCCCGCTGCCTCGACGACGAGCCGGCCGAGCTCGGCGGGCTGGGCGGGTTGGGAGGAATCGCGCTCGGTGTGCAGACGATAGGTCGGGCCGTACACGTGGATGGCGCCCACGACGCGGCCGGTGTGGTCGCGGATGCCGGCGGCGATGGAGCTGAGGCCGACGGCGAACTCGTCCACCGCGAGCGCGTACCCCTGGGTGCGCACCTCTGCGATGCGGGTTCGGACGGCGTCGGGGTCGGTGAGCGTGTGCGGGGTGAACGCGGCCAGGGGAGCGGCGAGGTAGGTCTCGAGGCGGTCGTCGGTCATCGCGGCGAGCGCGACCTGTCCGCTCGGCACCGCGTGCATCGGGATGCGGGTGCCGGTCCAGTCGCGCACCTGCAGCTCGTGGTCCGGGTTCACCTGGTCGAGGTAGAGCATCTCGGCGCCGTCGGGCACGGAGAGCCCCGTGGACTCGCCGGTCGTGCGCGACAGCTCGACCAGCACGGGCCGGGCGGCGCCCACCAGGGTGCGGCCCGGTCGGGCGGCGGCGCCGAGCTCGGCGAGCCCGGCACCGATGCGGTAGCCGCCGCCGGCGCTGACCTGCTCGACGGCACCGAGCTCCTCGAGCGTGGACAGCAGCCGGGAGACGGTGCTCTTCGGGAGCTGTACCCGATCGGCGATCTCGGTGACCCCGGCGGCTCCGGGGAGCAGGGCACGCAGCACCGCGAAGGCCCGGTCGATCGACTGCACGGTCGACATCAGCACCTCCTCCGTCGCACCTGTTCCACTCTACGGCATCGTTCCACCAGGTGGAACAGCGTGGCCCGGTGAGGCCGGGTCGGCCCGGTCGGGCGGGTCCGGCTCAGCCGGGGAAGGCGCCCTGCATCTTCGCCGCGGCGAGGGTGTTCTCCATGAGGCAGGCGATCGTCATCGGTCCGGTGCCGCCCGGCATCGGCGTGAGCCAGCCGGCGACCTCCTTCACGGACTCGAAGTCGACGTCGCCGACGAGGCCCGCCTCGGTGCGGCTGATCCCGACGTCGATGACGGCCGCACCGGGTCGCACGTGATCGGCGGTGATCATGCGGGCCTGACCGGCGCACGCGACGATGATGTCGGCCGCACGGCAGATCTCGACCATGTCCGCTGCCGGGGTGCGCGAGTGCGCCAGCGTGACCGTGGCGTCGACGCCCTTGCGCCCGAGCAGCAGCACCTGCGGCAGACCCGTGAGGGTGGACCTGCCGACGACGACGGCGCGCTTGCCGGCGGTGGGCACCTGGTAGCGCTCGAGCAGGCGCATCACGCCGAGCGGGGTGCAACCGACGTGACCCGACTGGCCGCGCACGAGGCGGCCCATCGAGCGCTCCGTGAGGCCGTCGACGTCCTTCTCGAACGGGATCTGCTCGAGCACCTGCTCCATGTCGAGGCCGTCGGGCAGCGGGAACTGGCACAGGATGCCGTGCACCGACGGGTCGGCCGCGAGCGCGGCGATGGTGTCGTTCACCTGCGCCTGGCTCGCCGTTGCGGGCAGGTCGGTGTGCCGTGACACGATGCCCGCCTCGCCGGCCTTCTTCTGCTTGCTGTTGATGTACGACCGGCTCGGCTTGTCGTCGCCGACGAGCACGGTGGCGAGGCACACGGGCGGGTTGCCCGCTGCGTCGATCTCCGCGCGCACCTCGGCGATGAGCTGCTCGCGCAGCGCGAGGCCGTCCATGATCACGGCGGTCACGACAGCCCCACGATCTGCCCGTCGTCGTCGAAGTCGATGATCGACGCGGCCGGCGCAGAGCCGAGACCCGGCATGGTCGTCATGTCACCGCAGATCGGGTACACGAAGCCGGCACCCACGCTGGCGCGCGCCTCGCGGACGTTCAGCGTGTGACCGGTGGGTGCGCCCTTCAGCGTCGGGTCGCCCGAGATCGACAGGTGGGTCTTCGCGATGCACACCGGCAGCGACCCGAACCCGTTGCGCTCGTAGCGGTCGAGCTGGGTGGTGGCGGCGGCCGAGTAGGTGACCTTCGCCGCGCCGTAGATCTTCGTGGCGACCGCCTCGATCTTCTGCTTCAGCGTGAAGGAGTCCTCGTAGCAGAACTGGAACGTCGACGGCTCGTCGCACGCCTCCACCACGGCCTGGGCCAGGTCGGTCGCGCCCTTGCCGCCCTCGGAGAAGTGGGTGCACACGGCCACGCGGGCGCCGACGCTCTCGGCGATCTCGCGGATCGCCTGGTGCTCGCTCGCGTAGTCGCCGGGGAACGCGTTGATCGCCACGACGGGGGAGACGCCGTGCACCTTCACGTTCTCGATCTGCTTGATCAGGTTGGCCGCGCCGGCCCGCACGTCGTCGGGGTTCTCGGCCAGCAGGTCGGCCGGCAGCGGCTTGCCCGGCACGATGCGGAACTTGCCGCTGTGCGCCTTGAGCGCCCGCACGGTGGCGACGAGCACGGCGGCGTCGGGGGTCATGCCGGAGTTGCGGCACTTGATGTTGAAGAAGCGCTCCGCGCCCATGTCGGCGCCGAAACCGGCCTCGGTGATCAGGTAGTCGCCGCCGCGGATGCCGATCAGGTCGCCGACGATCGAGCTGTTGCCGTGGGCGATGTTGCCGAACGGGCCCGCGTGCACGATGACGGGCGTGTTCTCCAGCGTCTGGAGCAGGTTGGGCTTGATCGCCTCTCGCATGATGACCGCCATCGACCCGGCGGCCTTCAGCTGCTCCGCGGTGACGGGTTCGCCGGACTGCGTGTAGCCGACGACGATGCGGCCGAGTCGGGCGCGCATGTCCTCGACGGAGGTGGACAGCGCCAGGATCGCCATGACCTCGGACGCGGCGGTGATGTCGAACCCGGTCTGGCGGGTGACGCCGTCCATCTTCCCGCCGAGGCCGACGATGATGTTGCGCAGGGAGCGGTCGTTGACGTCGAGGACGCGACGCCACGTGATGTTGTGGAGATCGAGACCGAGGTCGTTGCCCTGGTGCAGGTGGTTGTCCACCATCGCGGAGAGCAGGTTGTGCGCGGCGGTCACGGCGTGGAAGTCACCCGTGAGGTGGAGGTTGAGGAGCTCCATCGGGATCACCTGGCTGTAGCCGCCACCGGCGGCGCCGCCCTTGATGCCGAAGGTCGGGCCCATCGACGGCTGGCGCAGGCTGATCACGGCGCGCTTGCCGATGTGCTGCATCGCCTGGCCGAGGCCGACCGTGGTGGTGGTCTTGCCCTCGCCGAGCGGTGTCGGCGTGATGGCGGTGACCACGACGTACTTGGCCTTCGGGCGATCGCTCAGCTCGTCGATCGCATCGAGCTTGATCTTCGCCAGCTCTGAGCCGTAGCTCTCGAGCAGGTGCGGACCGATGCCCATCTGCGCGGCGATGTCGGTGAGCGGCGCCGGCGTGGCAGCGCGGGCGATCTCGAGATCTGACGGGAACGACACGGTGAACCCCCTGTGCTCCGACCCGACGCTCGGTGCGGCGTCGGTCCATGCCGGAACGATCGTGCCGAGAATAGCGGATTCCACGAGATGGAACGGAACCACGATGTGGAACGGACGCGCGGACGGGTCCGCCCGGGCACACCGTCAACCCCTGGCCCGCGATCGCCACGGCGACCTCTCGGTTCACGCCCGTCCCGATCCGCGCCGTCGCGGTCGTCAGTCGGGTCGCAGGGAGACGTGCTGCTCGACGATGCGGTCGACCCGGGTGTCGCGTCGCACGGTCGTCCAGCGGTGACAGCCGGCGTCGTGGTACCAGCGTTCGGTGTGGATGCCGGCGACGTTGTTGAACATCCACACCTGGTCGAAGTCGCGCTCGGCGGGGTCGGTGATCGACTCGGGCGGGGAGGGGAGTTCTCCGCCGAAGCGGAACTCCTCCACCGGTCGCGGCCCGCAGTTGGGGCAGAAGACGATGAGCATCAGCGTGTTCCCGTGGATCCCTGGTCGGCCATCGAGTGGTCGGCGGCGAAGCGGTCGAGTGCGAACGGTGCGATCATCTCGGGCGTGCGGCCGGTGGCGATGAGCTCGGCCATCTGCTCGCCGCCGGCGGGGATCGCCTTGAAGCCCCAGGTGCCCCATCCGGTGGTGATGACGAACCCGTCGACCCCGGTGAAGCCCATGATCGGCGAGAAGTCGGCCGACACGTCGCACCGGCCGGTCCACTGCCGGAGGATGCGCAGGTTGCGCACGAACGGCAGCAGGTAGCTCATCTTCACCGCGTTGGCCTGCAGGAACTGGAAGGAGCTCTGCCTCGAGTAGCTCTGCTCGCGGTCGTACTCGTGTCCGATGAGCATCTGGCCGCGGGCGGTCTGGCTGATGTAGCAGAGCAGCTCGGTGTCGGACACGATCGGTCCGAAGCCCTGCGAGTAGCCGTTGGTGACGAAGGCCTGCAGCGGGTGGGTGCGCACCGGCAGGCGCACGCCGGCGTACGACGCGATGGTGGTGACGTCGCCGCCGACGGCGCTCATCACGGTGCCGGCAGCGATGTCGCCGCGGTTCGTGCGCACGCCCACCACGCGGTCGCCGTCGCGCAGGAGCCCGGTGACGGTGGTCTGCTGCAACACGTGGACGCCGCGCTCCATCGCGCCCTGCGCGTACGCCCACACCACGCGGTCGTGGCGGGCCGTCGAGGCGGGCACGTGGTACGAGGCGCCGAGCACGGGGTACCGTCCGCCGCCCGACAGGTCGATCTGCGGGCACAACCGCTTGATCTCGACCGGGTCGACGAGCACCGTCTCCACGCCCATCGCGTTGTTGAGCTGGCACCGGGCCCGCTCCGCTCGCATCGCCGACTCGGTGTGCGCGAGCCAGATGAGGCCCTTGGTGGCGTGCATGATCCAGCACCCGGTCTCGTCCTCGAGTCGGTCGTACAGCACCTGGCTGTGTCGGTAGAACCGGATCGACTCGGGGATGCCGTAGTTCGAGCGGATGATCGTGGTGTTGCGGCCCGAGTTGCCCGAGCCGATGTAGTCGGCCTCCACGACGGCGACGTTGGTGATGCCGTGGCGCGTGGCGAGGTAGTAGGCGGTGGCGAGGCCGTGGCCGCCGCCGCCGATGATCACCACGTCGTAGGACGATCGGGGCTCGTGCCACGTGAGCGACAGCAGCGTTTCGACGAACTCGTTCACGCCGGCACCCCCAGGCGGTCGACGACCTCGTGCACCAGCCCGTTCGAGCTGATCATGAGCACCCGGTCGTGGTCGATCCAGAACTTGAGCGGCAGCCCGGCGACGAGTCCCTGGGCCAGTGCGGGACGTTCGGCCGGCAGAGGCCACTCGACGTGTCGGTGGACGATCTCGTCGAACTCAGCCAGGGAGAGGTCCCAGCCGACGAAGGTGCTCTCGACCTCGACGATCGCGTGCTCATCGGTGAGCTCGGCATGGACCGCCCCGATCGCGATCGCTTCGTCGTTCGCGATCCGCAGGACGATCACGTCGCCCTCGTAGTGGGCGTGGTCGAGGGCCTCGGGCGTCGAGACGACGCGCAGGGCCCACAGTCGTTCAGGCGCGCGCACGGGAGCCCTCCGGGTCGTAGAACGGGACCGGGGTCACCGTCGCGGTGCGTCCGTCGATGGTGACGGTGTCGGCGAACGGGGTGTGCTTCTGCCAGCCGAGCATCACCGCCCTGCCGGTGGCGGGCGACGTGAACGACGACGTGACGTGACCGACGATGCGGTTGCCGACACTGATCGGAGCGCCCTCCACCGGGGCCGGTCCCTCCATCGTGTAGCCGAACAGGCGGCGGTGGTCGGGGAGCGGCTCGGTGCGCCCGAGCGAGGTGCGACCGACGAAGTACGGCTTGTCCATCTTCACCGCCCACTCCATGCCGATGCGTCGCGGCGTGGTGTCCAGCTCGGTGTCCATGCCGATGATCACGTGGCCCTTCTCGAGCCGCAGCGCGAACAGGGCCTGCAGGCCGTGCGGGACGACGTTGAGGTCGCGACCCGCCTCCATCAGCGCCCGCCACAGCTCGACCGAGTGGGCGACGGGGTGGTGCAGCTCGAAGCTCGCCTCGCCCGTGAACGACAGCCGCATGACGTGGCAGTCGACGCCGGCGACACTGAGGTGCCGGTGCTGCAGGAAGCGCGGGGGCTCCTCGACCCCGACGCGGCGGAGGAGCTCGCCGGCGAGCGGCCCGGTGACGTTGATGGCGCCGAGCGACACGGTGCGATCCATGATGCGCACGTCGAGGTTCCAGGTCTCCACCCAGTCCCGCACCCACGCCTCGGCGCTCGCCGCGCCACCTGAGGTGAAGGTGAGCACGAAGCGGTGCTCGTCCTCGCGGCACACCATGCCGTCGTCGATCACGTGGCCGCGCTCGTTCAGCAGCAGCACGTAGCGGCTGCGGCCGGGGCGGATGTCGGCGATGGTGGTGGGGTAGAGGCGCTCCAGTGCTTCGACGACGTCGGGCCCGGTGACGATCATCTTGCCGAGCGTCGACACGTCGCCGAGCGACACGCCCTCGCGCACCGCCCAGTACTCGCGCATCGCGTCGCCGTAGTGCCACGGTCGCCACCAGCCGCCGAAGCGGTCCATCTGCGCACCGAGCGCCAGGTGCTCGTGGTGCAGCGCCGTGCGGCGGAAGGCGTCGAGGTGGACGTCGGCGGCGGCCTCGGCGATCGTGAGCTGTCGCGAGGCGGGACGGCCGGTGAAGGGAGCGGCGGGCTCGCCGCTGCGGTCGGTGACGAACGCCCGCAGGTGCGGCATGCACACCCCGCCCTGGCAGGTGCCGGTGCCGCACAGGGCCGCACGCTTCACCAGCTCGATGTGCTGGAAGCCCTTGTCCCACACGCCCTGGAGGTCCTCGACGGTGATCTTCGAGCAGGGGCACACGACGCCGTCGACCGGTGCCGGCGGGAGATCGAAGCGCTGCGCAGCGGGGCCCACGACACGCACGCGGGGGTCGTCGACCATGCGGGCCAGGAGGTCGCGCGGCGCCCTGGTGGCGGCCGTGACGATCGCCGTGTCGCACGGTTCGCTCGTGCCGTCGTGACGCACCACGGCCGTGACGCGGCCGTCGGCGCCGTCGAAGCGGGCCAGATCGGCCAGGTCGATCGTGGCCGTGCGGCCCAGATCGACACCGCGTGCGCGGAGCAGATCGGCGGCGCCGGCGGTGAGGATGCCGCGGAGCATGTTGCCCGGGCACACCGGGTGCAGCTCGGCCGCCCCGGTCGCGATCACGACGTCGTGGGCGTGGACGTGCAGGACGTGGTCGTCGCGACGAACGACCACCATCGGGCCGGGATACACCCCGACGACGTCGTCGCCGGCGTCGCCGTCGAGCACGAGCACGTCACGTCCGGCGGTGCGGGCCTCCTCGGCGGCAGCCGTGCCGGAGGTTCCCGCGCCGATCACGGCGACGTCGGCGTGCACGCGCTGCACGCGCACCTCGGGCTGCGAGGGCGACGTGACGGGGTTGGCGGGGGGATCGAGTCGCAGGGGAGGTGCACCGACGGCCGGATGGCGACGCACGCGCAGGCCCGGTCGGGCCGGCGTCAGGCAGGTGCGCGTGAACGGCACCCCGTCGACATCGGCGGAGCAGTTCCCGCAGTCACCGGTGAGGCACAGCGTGCCTCCGTGCTGCGGGTGCTGTCCGGCGCGGAGCACCGCCACGGCGACCGAATCACCGTCGACGTAGTCGACGGGTTGGTCATCGAGGGCGAAGCGCATCGCTGCGGGACACTAGCCGAGGTCCGGCTTTCGCCGCGCGGACGCGCGGGGAATGTGTGCCTCCTCAGGACGTGTCAGACGTCGCCGGAGCGTCGCGTGAGCTCCACCTGCACCGGTCCGCCCCCGAGCTGGTCGAAGGGGATGTGGCAGCGGATCACGCCGCCGTCCGGGGTGGGGTTCAGCGGTGGCTCCTGGGTGGAGCAGATGTCGCCCTCGAGCTTGCGCGGGCAGCGGGTGTGGAACACGCAGCCGGTCGGCACGTTCATCGCGCTCGGGATCTCGCCCTCGAGCTTGATCCGCACGCGGGTGTCACCCTCCACCGACGGCGCGGCCGACAGCAGCGCCTCGGTGTACGGGTGGTGCGGGCCGTCGAACACGCGCTCGGCGGGGCCGAGTTCCATGATCCGGCCGAGGTACAGCACCGCGATCCGGTCGGACAGGTAGCGCACCACGCGCAGGTCGTGGCTGATGAACACGTAGCTCGTGTCGCCGTCGCGCTGGAGGTCGCTGAGCAGGTTCAGGATCGCCGCCTGCACCGACACGTCGAGCGCCGAGGTCGGCTCGTCGCACACGACGATGCGGGGCCGGCCGGCGAACGCACGGGCGATGGCCACGCGCTGCTTCAGACCACCGGACAGCTGCGCGGGGCGCATGTCGAGGTGACGGTCGGTGAGCCGCACCGCAGCGGTGATCTCGTGGAGCTCGTCCTCGATCTTCGCCGGCTCCACCTTCGCCAACCGCCGGAGGCTGCGCCCGATGATGCGGCGCACCGAGTGACGCCGGTTGAGTGCCGAGTCGGGGTTCTGGAACACGATCTGGATGCCCCGGATCGCGTCGTCGCTGCGCTTGCGCGTGTGCGACGCGAGCGGGGTACCGGCGAAGGTGAGCGTGCCGGCCTGGTCGGGCGCGTGGATGCCGAGGATCGTGTGGGCGAGGGTGGTCTTGCCGCTGCCGGACTCGCCGACCAGACCCAGCGTCTCGCCGGGGAAGAGGTCGAGGGTGACGTCGCGGACCGCCTTGATCTGCTTGCCGCCCTGGTGGAACGTCTTGCTCACGCCGCGCAGCTGCAGCAGCGGGTCGCGGGTGCGGTCGACGGTGGAGGCAGTGCCCTTGGGCAGATCGGCAACGGCGATGTCGTGCACCCGGTCGGTGTGGTGGCAGCGGGCGATGCGGCCGCCGAGGTCGACCATCGGGGGCACCTGCGTCCGGCAGATCTCGTCCGCGAGCGGGCAGCGGTCGACGAACACGCAGGTCGGCAGGTCGGCACCGAGCAGCGGCAGGAAACCGGGGATCGTCTCGAGGCGCTGGTCGGTCTTCTTCGAGCCGTGACGGGGCAGGCAGCGCAGCAGCCCGACGGTGTAGGGGTGCTGCGGCGCGTCGAACACCTCCTGCGCCGAGCCCTCCTCGACCAGTTGGCCGGCGTACAGCACGCCCACACGGTCGCACATCGAGCGGACGGCACCCAGGTTGTGCGAGATGAACAGCACGGACGTGCCGTACTCGTCTCTGAGTTTGCGGACGAGGTCCAGCACCTCGGCCTCGACGGTGGCGTCGAGGCCGGTCGTGGGCTCGTCGAGGATGAGCAGCTGCGGGTCGCAGGCGAGCGCCATCGCGATCACCACGCGCTGCTGCATGCCGCCCGAGAGCTGGTGCGGGTAGCGGCCGAGCACCGAGTCGGGGTCGGCGATCTGCACCTTCTGCAGCATCGCCCGTGCCTGCACCGCGGCATCGGACGCGCTCATCCCGGTGACGGTGAACGCCTCGGCGAGCTGCGGGCCGACCTTGATCGTCGGGTTCAGCGCCTGGCCCGGGTCCTGGTACACGATCGAGGCGTTGTTGGCGCGCAGGAGGCGGAGCTCCTCCGTGCCGAGCGACATCACGTCGCGGCCACCGAGTTCGACCGAGCCGCTCAGGATCTTCGCGTTGCGGGGCAGGTAGCGCACCGCGGCATAGGCCGCCGTGGACTTGCCGCAGCCGCTCTCGCCGACGAGCCCGTACGACTCGCCCGGTTGCACCGAGAACGACACGCCGCGCAGCACCTCGCGAGGCACGCCGCGCACGACGTAGGCCAGGTGCAGTTCCTTGAACTCGAGCGCCGGAGTGCTCATCGGTCGACCAGTCCCTGGATGGCGTCGGCGACCATGTTGATGGCCACGACGAGCGAGGCGAGGGCGAGCGCCGGCACGAGCGACGGCCACCACACGTCGGACAGCAGGCTCGATCGCTCCTCGAAGATCGTGCGTCCCCAGTCGGGCGAGCCGGGCTGGGTGCCGAAGCCGATGAATGCGAGACCCGCCATCGTGAACACCGCGTAGCCGAGGCGGACGGTGAACTCGACGATGATCGGCCCGACGACGTTGGGCAGGATCTCGACGAACATGATGTACGTCGACCGCTCTCCACGGAGCTCGGCGGCGCGGACGTAGTCGAGGTTGCGTTCGGTGAGCACGGCCGCTCGCACCGTTCGGCCGATGATCGGGCCGAACAGGAAGCCGATCAGCAGGATGATCGTGAGCCGGCTGGCGTCGAGCGCCGACAGCGCGAGCAGCGCCACGAGGATCACCGGCAGCGACATGAGCGCCTCGATGATGCGGCTGATCACGTCGTCGAGCGGCCCGCCGAAGTAGCCCATCAACAGGCCGAGGGTGATGCCGATCAGCGTGCCGAGCACCACCGCCGCCGGGGCGATGATCATGATCTCGCGCGCGCCGTACACCATCCGGCTGAAGACGTCGCGGCCGCTGCGGTCGGCGCCGAAGAGGAAGCCGTCGGTGAAGGGCCGCACCCACTTCGACGCCGGGTCCTGACGGGACGGGTCGTCGGTGGCGATCACGGCGGGGAACGCGGCGCAGAACGCCCAGAACAGGATGATGATCATCCCGCCGAGGAAGGTCTTCGAGCGGAAGAGCTGGCGACGGAGCTCGCGACGCACGTCCTTCGCGGTCACCGCCGGAGCGCGTGACTCAGCGGCGGCGTCGGCAGCGGGGTCCGGAGCGCCCCCAGCGCCCGGCACGGCGACGGCGGTCATGCCTTGCTCCCGAGTCGGACACGCGGGTTGAGCCACGCGATGAGGACGTCCGCGAGCAGGGTCATCAACATCGCCAGCGCACCGACGATGAACACCGCGCCCATGAGCATCGGGATGTCGCGGTCGCCCGCGGCTTCGAAGATCAGCAACCCGAGCCCTCGGTAGTTGAACAGGGTCTCGGTGACGAGGAGGCCGCCGAGGAGGTACGCCATCTGGCTCGCGATGACGGCGATCGTGGGCAGCAGCGAGTTGCGCAGCACGTGGCGGCGAAGCACCGTGCGGCGCTTCAGGCCCTTGAGGGTGGCCGTTCGGGTGTAGTCGGCGTTGAGCGCCTCGATCGTGCCGGCGCGTGCCATTCGGGACAGGTAGCCGAAGAGGATCGCCGTGAGCGTGAGCGACGGGAGCAGGAGCACCTGGAACTGCTCCCAGAGCGACCCCTTCGCCGACCCGCCGGCCGGGAGCCAGCCGAGGTTGACGGCGAAGACCAGGATCAGCACGATCCCGACGACGAACTCCGGGGTGACCGCCAGGCTGAGGCCGGCGATCGTGAGGAAGCGGTCGGCGGCCTTGCCCTGGCGGAGGGCGGCGACCACGCCGCCGAGGATGCCGAGCGGCACGACGATGACGATCGTCATCAGCGCCAGCTTCACCGACGCCCACAACGCCGTGGGCACGAAGTCCATGACGGGGCGGCGGTACTTGAAGGAATCGCCGAAATCTCCGGTGAGCGCGTTGCCGGCCCACCGGAGATATCGACTGATGAGGGAGCCGTCCTGACCGAGGTCCTTGTTGAGCTGGTCGACGGACTGCTGGTCGGCGAATGGGCCGAGGATGGCTCGCCCGACGCTGCCGGGGAGCACCGAGGCGACGACGAACACCACCACGCTCAGGATGAACAGGGTGATGAGCGCCAACCCGACGCGACGGAGCACGTAGCGAGCCATCGGTCGGCCGGCCCGGTCAGGCCTTGGCGGCCTTGGCCGTGAAGAAGTGACCCATCGCGTCGGGCTGCACGCCCGTCACGCTGGTCTTCGTGCACGACAGGTAGTTGATGTTGTACGGGATGAGCATCGGCACGTCGGCCTGCAGGATGCCGGCGACCTTCTCGGCGGCGGCCTGCTGCGACTGGAGGTCGGTCGCCGACGAGTACTCGTCGACGGCGGTGTCGTAGTCGGCGCTCGAGTACTCGGCCGCGTTCCACACGCCGCCCGAGTCGGGCTGCTTGTCGAACGAGCGCAACGGAGCCGTGAGGTACACGTCGGGCACGCCGCGGTGGCCGTAGTCGGTGATGCCGATGTCGGAGCCGGGCACGCTCGGGTCGTAGGTGCGGACCCAGTTGTTGTCGTAGTAGTCGTCGCGCAGCTGGATGTCGATGTTGATGCCGATCTCGCGGGCCGCGTTCTGCAGGAGCACCGCGAGGTCGGGGCCCTCGAAGTAGTTGATGCCGTACAGCGTGACGTCGAAGCCGCCGCCGGCCTCCTCGACGAGCGCCTTGGCCTTGTCGAGGTCGAACGCCACCGCGGGCTGGTTGCCCGACGACGGGAACACGTTGAAGAACGGCGTGTCGTTCGCGATCGACGCACGGCCCTCGAAGAGGCCGTCGATCATCGTCTGACGGTCGATCGCCATGGCCATGGCCTGACGGATGCGGACGTCGCTGAACGGGCCCTCCGAGGTGCGGAGGTGGATCTGGCGGTGGTTCGCCGAGGGGATCTCGTAGACCGTGACGTCGGGGTTGTCGAACAGCGACTCGCCGCCGGCGACCTCGAACTTCACGATCGCGTCGACCTCGTCGGCGAGGAACGCCGCCACCGACGCGTTGACGTCGCTGTAGAAGATCCACTCGTTGCCGGCGAGCAGCAGCGGGTCGCCCCACCAGTTGGGGTTCGGCGCGTAGGTGATGCCGGTGGTGGCGTCGTAGCTGGCGATGGTCCAGGGACCCGACGTCGCGATCTTGCCGGCGATCACGTCGGCGGCGAAGTTGGTGGTGTCGGCGACCGAGGCCGGGAGGATGATCGCGTTGTAGTTGTCGCTCGACATGATGTACGGGAAGTTGCCCATCGGGGCGTCGAGCTTGAAGACCACGGTCTGGTCGTCGGCGGCGGTGGCGCCGCCGGGCGACAGCTTGCCGGTGGCGAACGCCGACAGCGCGTTCGAGCCGTTGTCCGGGTTCACCAGACGCTCGACCGTCGCGACCACGTCGGCGGCGGTGACGGGCGAACCGTCGCTGAACGTGGCGGCCGGGTTGATCTTGAAGGTCCACTCCGAGCCGTCGGCGTTCGGCGTCCACTCGGTGGCGAGCTGGCCGACGAGCGTGCGGTCGGGGTTGGACACGGTGAGGAACTGACCCACCTGGCTGAGCAGCGTGAGGCCCGCACCGTCGTTCACGAGGACGGGGTCGAGGTTCGCCGAGGCGGCCGAGGGCACGCCGCTGGCCACGCGCAGGGTGCCGCCTGCGACGGGTGCGCTGGTGGCTGCCGTGGTGGTCTCGGTGCCGCCGCCGGTGGTGCCGCCGGTGGTGGTGTTGGTGCCACCGCCGCTGCTGGGCTCGTCGTCACCGCACGCCGAGATCACCGCTGCGATCGCCGGCAACGACAGGCCGACGATGGTGCCCCGACGGATGAAGCCACGGCGCGACAGACGGCCGCCGACGAACTCGTCGATGACGTGGTTGCCGATCGGGCCCTGCGTGCGTCGAACGGCGTCGATGGTTCGAGCGTCCTTCTTGCTCACTGTTCTCCCCCTTGTGGTTGGTGATCGCGCAGTCTTCCACATCCGCGACCATGAGTTGTACAACTGCACCGGGAATCGTGTGTTGCACACTGGCTCGCCCAGCGGCCGGCAACGGCGGCGGAGTGCCGTGCCGGACGGTGCCGAGGTCGCGCCGGTGGCGTCAGACGAAGCGCGCCCACTCGTCGAGCGGCATGCGCTCGCTGCGCAGCGTGTTGATCGGCGCGTCGGGGTCGGGCCGGCCGATCGACATGCCGCAGAACAGCATCTCCTCCTCGGGAGCGCCGACGAAGCTCCGGATCGCGCCGTGGCGGACCGACCAGTACTCCTGCGCACACGTGGCCAGGCCGCGGTCGACCGCCAGCAGCATGAACGTCTGCAGGAACATGCCGAGGTCGCTCCACTGCGGCGGGCCCATGCGGCGGTCGACGAAGCAGAACAGCGCCGCCGGAGCGCCGA